>Ga0209461_10000046_pt1 | contig 106947 bp, 91 predicted proteins | sample AgamicAsMarz_FD_187162 | JGI IMG/M metagenome (GOLD analysis project Ga0209461, IMG submission 187162) | Agave microbial communities from Guanajuato, Mexico - As.Ma.rz (SPAdes) (version 2) | ecosystem: Host-associated > Plants > Phyllosphere > Phylloplane/Leaf | place: Guanajuato, Mexico... | reverse complement strand
GCGATTTTCCTGCAAAAAGACAAGTTTTCACAGGCGTACTAAGCGTGATCATCATTAGATATCTGGTTCGGGAAACGCTCAAAAGCCAGCTGGCTATCCTGTTTATCCTGCTACTCATCTTCTTTTGCCAGAAGTTAGTCAGGATCCTGGGAGCCGCGGTGGATGGCGAAGTGCCGACAAACCTCGTTCTGACCTTGTTAGGACTCGGTGTGCCTCAAATGGCACAACTTATACTGCCCTTAAGTCTGTTTCTGGCGATCCTGATGACGCTGGGGCGTCTCTACACGGAAAGTGAAATTACCGTGATGCACGCCTGCGGCCTGAGTAAGGCCGTCCTGGTAAAAGCGGCGATGGTACTGATGCTGTTTACCTCGATAGTGGCGGCGGTGAACGTCATCTGGCTGGGGCCGTGGTCATCCCGCTATCAGGATGAAGTGACGCAGAACGCCAAAGCGAACCCGGGTGCGGCAGCGATGGCTGCCGGACAGTTCCAGACCTCCAGCGACGGCAGCGCCGTGCTGTTTGTCGAGGATGTGAAGGGCAACAACTTTGGTAACGTGTTCCTGGCGCAGTTACGGCCAAAAGGCAACGCGCGCCCTTCGGTGGTGCTGGCTGACAGCGGTCACATGGAGCAGCATAAAGATGGCTCGCAGGTGGTGACGCTGGATAAAGGCACCCGCTTTGAGGGCACCGCACTGCTGCGCGATTTCCGTATCACCGACTTCACTAACTATCAGGCCATCGTGGGCTATAAAGCGGCAACGCTCGATCCTAACGATGCCGAGCAGGCCAGCATGACCGACCTGTTCGCGAATAAGACACCGGATTTCCAGGCCGAGCTGCACTGGCGTCTGACGCTGGTGTTTGCGGTGCTGGTGATGGCGCTGATGGTGGTGCCGCTCAGCGTGGTCAACCCGCGTCAGGGTCGCGTGCTGTCGATGCTGCCCGCCATGCTGCTCTATCTGATCTTCTTCCTGTTGCAGAGTTCGCTGAAGTCGAGCGGGGCGAAAGGGCGGCTCGATCCGGCACTCTGGATGTGGGTGGTGAATATCAGCTATCTGGTGCTGGCGGTGTTGCTTAACCTGTGGGATACGGTGCCGATGCGTCGGATTCGCGCCCGCTTTACCCGCGGAGGGTCGGTCTGATGTTTCGCGTACTTGACCGCTATATCGGTAAAACTATCTTCAATACCATCATGCTGACGCTGTTCATGCTGGTGTCGCTTTCCGGCATCATCAAGTTCGTCGATCAGCTGCGTAAAACCGGCCAGGGCAGCTATAGCGCGCTGAGTGCCGGTTATTACACCCTGCTGAGCGTGCCGAAAGATATTGAGATTTTCTTCCCGATGGCGGCCCTGCTGGGCGCGCTGCTGGGACTGGGCGCGCTGGCGCAGCGCAGTGAGCTGGTGGTGATGCAGGCGGCGGGCTTTACCCGTATGCAGGTGGCGCTGTCCGTGATGAAAACGGCGATTCCGCTGGTGCTGCTGACCATGGCGATTGGTGAGTTTGTTGCGCCATCGGGCGAGCAGATGGCGCGTAATTACCGGGCGCAGCAGCTTTATGGCGGTGCACTGGTCTCGACGCAGAATGGTCTGTGGGCGAAAGATGGCAATAACTTCATCTATATTGAGCGCATCAAAGGCGACAATGAAATTGATGGTGTGAGCATCTATAACTTCAACGATCAGCGTCGTCTGCAGAGCGTACGTTACGCGGCGACGGCGACCTGGGATGCGGCTAAAAAGCGCTGGATGCTGTCACAGGTCGATGAGTCAAACCTGACCGATCCGAAGCAGATTACCGGTTCACAGAGTCTGAGTGGCGAATGGAAAACCAATCTGACGCCGGACAAGCTGGGTGTGGTGGCGCTGGATCCCGACGCGTTGTCGATTCGCGGTCTGCACAGCTACAGTAAATATCTGAAGCAGAGCGGTCAGGAAGCGGGACGTTATCAGCTGAATATGTGGAGCAAGATTTTCCAGCCGCTGTCGGTGGCGGTGATGATGCTGATGGCGCTGTCGTTTATCTTCGGTCCGCTGCGTAGCGTGTCGATGGGTGTGCGTGTCGTAACCGGTATCAGCTTCGGCTTCCTGTTCTACGTGCTGGACCAGATTTTCGGTCCACTGAGTCTGGTTTACGGCCTGCCGCCGATTCTGGGGGCGATTCTGCCGAGCTTTGCGTTCTTCGCGATCAGTCTGTTCATGTTGATTAAGCGGCGCTAAGCGCAGTAAACGAAGTTAAAAAAAAGGCCGCGAAAGCGGCCTTTTTTGTGACCCGTGTAAGGCTCAGGGAACCTGCGTCTTCCGCAAAGACGCAAATGACGCCATCCGTTGCGGGGAGCCACATAGAGTCTGTTTAGGACTTAGCGCCGGGTGGTCTCCTGGAGTGTCCTGATAAGTTGTTCTTTATTGAGTGCGACGCAATAGGCGGGTGTAGCACGCTCAAAACGCCAGCCTTCTGCTAATGCTCCTGCATCCACCGCATCAAACCCAAGCGCGTCATACAACGCCGTGGCGATGGCTTTGCCTTCGCTATCATCTCCCGCCAGCGGTAACGCCTGACGGTTCGCATCGTCTGGCGGCAGGCCCTGAGTTTCCAGATCGGTCATGCGGATGGCATTGAATGCCTTGGTAATCCGGCTGCCGGGCAAAAGGCGAGCCAGCCGTTCACTGGTGCTGATGCGGCCATTGAGCAGTTCTTCAATCTCGCCGTCACGGTCGGGATAGTAATTGACCGCATCAAGCACGATTTTCCCCTGTAACGCCGCAACCGGAAGTTGCTCAGTTGCCGTGAGCGGCACAGCAATCACGACCACCTGACCGAAGTTTGCAGCCTCGGTAGCGGTGCCGGTTTCGCAGCCAATCATCGGTTTCAGGCTGAACAGCGTTCGTGGATCGCGCGAGTTGCTTAGCATTACCTCATGTCCCGCCTTAATCGCCAGTTTTGCAATCGCCCGGCCAACAAAGCCTGCGCCAATAATGCCTGTTTTCATGGTTTGTTCCTCGATGAGTTTCACACCCTGACCTTAATTAAAAACAGTGGGTGAATAAATCGACAAACGGACGCAATATAAACAACCAACAGGAGGGAATGATGGATCGGCTCACCAGCATGAACGTGTTTGTTACCGTGGCGGAATCAGGTTCGTTTGCCGCCGCTGCCGGACAATTGCTCATCTCACCGCAGATGGTGGCGAAGCATATCGCCACGCTGGAGAAGCATATTGGCACACTCCTTCTGCATCGCACTACCCGACGACAGAGCCTGACGGATGTGGGTCGCAACTATTACGAACGCTGCAAAATCGTGCTGGCCGAGGTGCAGGAAGCGGATGCGATTGCGCGGGATATGCAGCAGCGGCCGTCCGGTACGCTGAAGGTCAGCGCGCCGGTTACCTTTGGTTCTTTCAGCCTGGCACCGTTTGTCACCCGCTATCTTGATCGGTTTCCTGACACGCAGGTCGATCTGGAACTCAGCGATCGGCTGGTTGATCCGTTTGAAGAGGGTTATGAGGTGGTGATCCGGATTGGGGCGCTGGCGGACAGTTCAATCATTGCCCATCCGTTGCAGCCTTATGAGCTGATAGCCTGCGCGTCACCCGCTTATCTGGCGCGGCATGGCATTCCTGCCACGCCTGCGGAGCTGGTGAACCACGCCTGCCTGGTTTATGGCATCTGGTCGCCTTCAAAGCCCTGCCGCTGGGTGTTTACCCGGGCCGGGAAGATCGAAGAAGTGCATCCACAGGGACGAATGCGCTCCAATGACTGGAAAGCACTCCTGCATGCGGCGCTGGAAGGCTATGGCATCACACTGGGGCCAGCCACCATTCTGTCTGAAGAGATCAGACAGGGACGGCTGGTTCAGGTGCTGCCCGACTATGCCGGGCCAGCACGCCCCATGCATGTGCTAATCCCGGCGGGTCGCCGCCAGACGGTGAAGATTCGCAGTTTTGTTAACGCACTCATCACCGAATTTGGCCTCTATCCTCCCACAGCAGGTTAAACCGATGCATTACCTGCCCAGCAGCGGGATTAACGAGGGCAGTTGCGACAGCAGATAGAGAATCAGCCCGATGGTGCCGCCGACCAGCGTGCCGTTGATACGGATAAACTGCAGATCTTTGCCGATATTGAGTTCAATCTGCTGCGACATGTCGCGCGCATCCCAGCTTTTCACGGTGTCGCTGATGTGACGCGTCAGGAAGCTGGCAAACTCCGGCGCAACGCTGCGCGCTGCCTGTTCCAGATGCTGGTTCATGGAGTCACGTAGCGCCGGATCGGCGGCCAGGGTTTCGCCCAGCCACAGGGCCGCACCGCGCACCTTCTCCTGCACTCGTGAATCATCACTGCTCAGATCCGCCTTGAGCCAGTTTCGCATATCATTCCACAGCTCGCCGATGTAGCGATTGAATGAGGCATCCTCTTTCAGCCAGCCCTTAATCTCCTCGGCGCGCTCGGCCATTTCCGGATCGTTCTGCAGCTTAACGATCAGTTTATCAACCGCCCGGTTGAAGCCGAGGCGCAGCTCATGTCCCTGATCCAGCGCCACATCATCCAGCAGAGAATCGACCGCGTTCGCCACCAGCTCCGCACTGTGTTCGCCCAGCCATTCGGTCGGCAACATTTTGGCTTTGATCGGATGCTCGCGTTTCAGCCAGCGCACCAGCTGCATCGCAATAAACTCGCGGGTACTGGGTTTATGCAGCAGCTTAAGCAGCTGGTCGATAGCCGCGTCCAGCAGCGCCTGATGACGGTTATTTTTGGTGAGGCTCTCCAGCACCATAGCGCTGGTCTGAGTGAGATCGACCTTGTCAATGGCGCGATGCACCGCGCGGCGCATAAAGGTCTGAATCCGTGCGTCATCGGTGAGATCAAGGAAGCCGCACATCACCTGCAGCAGATGGCGACCAACACGGTCAGCATTGCCCGGTGCATTCAGCCACTGTGCCAGCAGGTTTGAGGGATCGTGACGGCGAATCAGATTCAGCAGAGAGTCGGTATCCAGAAACTTCTCCTGCACAAAGCGCCCGAGATTTTCACCGATACGATCTTTGTTGCGCGGAATGATGGCGGTATGGCGCGAGATAAAAGGCACCGGCACGCGCCGGAACAGCGCCACCACGGCAAACCAGTCCGCCAGCGCGCCGACCATCGCGGCCTCCGCAATCGCTTTGACGCCGCTGACCCAGAAGCCGGGCGGCAGGAAAAGGGTGACAACAAAGGTGGCGACGGCGAGCAGCAGCAGCAGCAGCGCCAGGCGTTTCATCCGTTTCAGTTCGTAGTGTTTATCCATAACCTGATCTTAGCAGAGAGCGGGGTTCATCGGCGACGGCCACCCAGCAGGCTGCCGAGCACCCCACGGATGATCTGACTGGTGATCTGACGGGTAGCGCTTTTCGCCATGGTCTGCACCACGCCGTCATGCCTGCCGCCGCGCGGGCCGGTGTGACCAAACAGGATCTCTTTCAGACCACCGAGAATGCCATTGTCGACCGCGACAGCGTCGCCTTTGGCCGGTGGCGCACTCGCCTCATCGCTGGCGGCCTGAAAGCCTTTTTGCAGCTTTTCAAACGCCGATTCACGATCGATTTCGGTGTCATATTTGCCATAGAGCGGCGAATGGTTGATCAGGCCGTTACGCTCATCGCCGGTGACCGGACCCATGCGCGAGCCGGGCGCAATCACCATGGCGCGCTCCACCACCGACGGGCTGCCTTTGGCATCCAGGAAGGAGATCAGCGCTTCGCCGGTGCCCAGTGCCTGAATCGCTTCCACGCTGTCAAACGCCGGGTTGGCGCGCAGGGTATCGGCGGCCGTTTTCACTGCTTTCTGATCTTTGGGGGTGAAGGCGCGCAGGGCGTGCTGGACGCGGTTACCAAGCTGGCCCAGCACCCGATCCGGAATATCCGCCGGGTTCTGGGTGACGAACCAGACGCCGACGCCTTTGGAACGGATCAGCCGCATCACCTGCTCGATTTTCTCCAGCAGCACCGCCGGTGCGTCGGTAAACAGCAGGTGCGCCTCATCAAAGAAAAACACCAGCTTTGGCTGATCGAGATCGCCCGCTTCCGGCAGATGCTCGTAAAGTTCCGACAGCAGCCACAGCAGGCTGGTGGCGTAGAGTTTTGGCATCTGGTAGAGCTTCTCTGCGGAGAGGATGTTGATGACGCCTTTGCCGTTGCTGTCGACGCGCATCCAGTCGGCGATATCCAGCATCGGTTCACCAAAGAAGTGTTCCGCACCCTGTTGCTCCAGCGTCAGTAATCCACGCTGAATCGCGCCGACCGAGGCGCTGTTGATATTGCCGTAGTGGGTCTGGAAGTTTTTGGCGTTGTCACCGATGTACTGGGTCATGGCGCGCAGATCTTTGAAATCCAGCAGCAGCAGGCCCTGGTCATCGGCGATGCGGAAAATAATCTGCAGCACGCCGCTCTGCACTTCATTCAGATTCAGCAGGCGGGCCAGCAGTAATGGACCGAGATCGGAAACGGTGGCGCGTACAGGATGGCCTTTCTCGCCGAAGATATCCCACAGCACCACCGGATTACTCTGCGGCTGCCAGTCGGTGACGCCGATTTTCGCCAGCCTCTCCTGCAGCTTTTCGCTGGACTGGCCCGCCATCGCCACGCCGGTTAAATCGCCTTTGACGTCAGCCATAAAGACCGGTACGCCGCTGGCGGAGAACGATTCGGCCAGCTTCTGCAGCGTCACGGTTTTCCCGGTGCCGGTCGCACCAGTAATGAGGCCGTGACGGTTGGCCATTTGCGGTAACAGATGAAGTTCGACGTCTGGCGTACGGGCAATCAGTAGCGGGGAAGTCATGGTTTTCCACTCTCAGTCAAAGGATTATGCCTGAAGGATAGCAAGCGGAGCATAGACAGGAGGAGAACAATTCGTCAAAAACGCGGCCGCTGCCCATAGAGCAGCGGCCTGAAACGCGGGATTACTTCTGTACCTCTTCGAAATTGAGCAGGCTGACGCCGATGCCCTGCTGCAGGTGACTGAGGTTGCTGCGCACCGCCACCTGGGTCGCGCCCTGTAACAGAACCACAAACGGTGAATCCTGCTGGATGCGGGTTTGCAGCCCGGTATAGAGGCTACGGCGTTTAGCCGCATCGCTCTCTCCGGCGGCGGCGCGGGTCTGCGCACTCAGCGCCGGAATGGTCCAGCCGACGCGCCACGCCAGGGTTTTGCCGCCGCCTGGCACGTTAGAAGCAAAGGTGCTGGCATTGGTGTTGGGGTCGACGTAGTCCGCGCCCCAGTAAGTGAAGATGGCCTGGAAGTCGCGGCTGCGCATTTTGCTCCACAGTTCTGACTCCGCCACCGGCTGGATATCGAGCTGTACATCCGCTTTGGCAAAGCTCGCCTGCAGCGCCTGCGCCACGTCAATATACGGCGGCTGGTTCACCACCGTCAGCGCGATGTGGGTGCCCGGTTTGATGCCGCCTTTCTGCAGGATTTCCTGCGCCTTTTTCAGATCGTAATGGAACGGCGTGGTGTTCAGTGCACCATCGAAGCCGTCCGGCAGGAAGCTCTGATGGATGCGGTACTGACCTTTCAGCAGTTGGTTTGCCAGGCTGTCATAGTCCACCAGCCAGCGTGCCGCCTGCCACAGCGCCGGATTCTTCAGCGCCGGTTGCTGCGGGTTTTGGGTGTTCAGGCCGATGTAATAAATCAGGCTGGACGGGAAGGCGTCGACCCGCACATTCGCCACATTTTTCAGTGCGGCAATCTGATCCGGACCGAGCTGATAGGCGACATCCACATCACCCTGCTGAATCAGCAGTCGGCGGCTGCCGGCATCGGCTACGCCCTTGAGCAATACCCGCTTCAGATGCGGCTTCTGCGTGCTGTAAGGGTTAGCTTCCAGCACCAGCGCCTGCAGCGGGACAAACTGTTTGATGGCATATGCTGCGCTGCCAGCCGAATGCGTTTTCAGCCAGGCATTGCCGTAATCATTGTTGCTGACGTGTTCCTGCGCCAGTTTACTGTCAACGATGGAGGCGACCGGTGCGGTCAGCAGGCGCAGCGCCAGATCGTTGCCGATCTCAGCGGGCCAGCGCAGCTCAAGCTGGTGGTCGTTAATCACCGTGAACTGCTGATCGATATTTTCCGGCGTCCAGCCAAACTCACCCAGGATAAAAGAGGGCGCTTTGTTGAGTTTTACCGCACGGGTTAACGAGAAGGCCACATCCTGGGCGGTCAGTGGATGACCGCTGGCGAAACGGGCCTGCGGATTGAGGTCAAATACCAGGCTGTGCGGCGTTTTTCCGGCCTGCCAGCGTGTGGCGGCGAGTGGCGAGAGCTGCTGCGGGTTCTGATGATTCGGCTCCAGCAGCGTCTGGTAGATATTGCGCAGGCTGCTGTTACTGACAGTTTCAAAACTCTCCGCCGGATCGAAACTGATGATGCCATCGAGTGGCACGGCGACCACCAGCGTGTCGGCAGGCGTCGCGGCCTGTGCCGGATGAACCAGTGCCAGTGCAGTCAATAAAGAGAGTGAGAGTAGCGTTTTGCGCATCGAGAGTTATCCTGAGTCGTTGATAGCTCTACTCTATCGGGCGCCGGATAATCTCAAAATGCCGGTTTGTTATGAGCTTTGCACAATTACATGCTTAGTTATTCAGGCAAAAAGACAAATTAAGATAATGTCCGTCAGTAATTATTTCAGCGTCATTTTAAAGCAGGCGGAATAAAACAGGATTTATTCGGGCGATCACAATTTGCGCACTGTCTGATTGTATGACCATCAAAGTCACTATAGTGTTAACGATGAGAATGATTCTCTGGTATGGAAGTATGATATTTTTTTATCGGTTATTCTGCGTGATGATGACAGAGCGAAAATAATATCCGTCGCTCCTGCGTCAAAACAGCTAAATACCCGATGTTTATGCGGTTTTAGACGCAATTTCCTCGCTGTAAATCTTTTACCTGTTCGTAACCCCTCCGCAACACCATGATAAACTTTCACTGCGACACATTTTAAATTCAATTTTTACATTCAGACATAGTTATATCCCTAATATTGCCAGGTTATTAACCGATATGTTCCGTTAGTCACCGAACCATAATTCTACCTGCCTTCTCTGTTCTGCCATTGTCCGTGCTGTGTGCGTTTATCTCTGCGGAGAGTTTCCTGCCTGCACCCGGCCTTTCAGCGTCATAACACCGTAAGCGGGTATTTAGCAGATGAGAGTCGTGCGGATATGCTTTTAGAAAAACCCACCACCAGGCGTAAATTTTTGCTCGGTTCACTGCTGGCGTTGCCATTAAGTGAGCTGGTCCTGAAAGGCATGACTGCGGCACAGGCTGCAGAGATGGCCGCACCCGAGTTAGCCGATTACAAACCGATCTTTTTTAGTGCCGATGAGTGGCAGTTTATTCTGGCCGCCACCGACCGCCTGATTCCGGCGGGCGGCAAGGGCAAAGCGCCGGGCGCGCTGGAAACTAACGTGCCGATCTTTATCGATCAGCAGCTGCACAGCGAAGCGTTTGGCAGCGAGATCTATATGCAGGGGCCTTTCAACACGAAAGCACCCGCCACGATGGGTTATCAGATCCCGTTTCGTCCCCAGCAGATGTATCAGACCGGTATCCGGCTGATCAATCAGTGGTCGCAGAATACGCACCAGAAAGCGTTTCATGCGCTGACGCTGGAAGAGAAAGATGCGGTGCTGACCCAGGTCAACAAAAACGAGGTCGACTTTGCCGCGCTGGGCGAAGCCGATCTTAAGCCTTCCCATTTCTTCAGCCAGCTGCTTTCCGATACCAAGCATGGTTACCTGGCCGACCCGATGTACGGCGGTAACAAAGGCATGAAAGCCTGGATCGCCATCGGATTCCCGGGCGCGCGTGCCAGCTTCACCGAATGGGTGAAACAGCACAACGTTCCTTATCCGCTCGGCCCGGTCAGCATCAAAGGTGAACGCGCATAAGCGCTTCCACATCAGGTAAACAGGATTATCATGGCACAGGTTACTAAAAAAGAAGTCGACGTCGTGGTCTGCGGCCTCGGCTGGGCAGGCTCGCTGATGAGCATCGAGCTGGCACTGGCAGGTCTGGACGTGCGCGCCCTGGAGCGCGGCGGCGATCGTGATTATGACGAATTCGCCTACCCGAAACCGGCGGATGAATACGCCTATGCGGTGCGCAACAAAGTGTTTGCGACACCCGCCGAAGTGGCGGTCACCGTGCGCTACAACAGCAGCCAGACGGCATTGCCAACCCGTAAATGGGGCGCATTTGCACCGGGCACCGGCGTGGGAGGCTCCGGCCTGCACTGGACGGCAGTATTGATCCGTCCGACGCCGACCGATATCAAACTTAAAACCTACGTTGACGAGGCTTACAAGCCCGGCATTCTGCAGGATGATATGCGGGTGATGGACTTCCCGTTCAGCTGGGAAGAGATCGAGCCCTATTACTACAAATTCGAACTGATTTGCGGCCAGTCGGGCAACACCGGCAACCTGCGCGGTAAAATCCTGGAAGGCGGCGACCCGTTTGAAGGCCCGCGTTCCGAGCCTTATCCGCTGCCCGCGCTGGATGACACGCTGAACAACGTGATGTTCAAAGAGGTGGCGACGAAACTCGGTTACCATCCGTTCCCGAATCCGTCAGCCTGTGTGTCGCGTGCGTGGAAAAACCCGTACGGCAACCAGATCGCACCGTGCAACTACTGTGGTTACTGCAGTAAATATCCCTGCCTGAACTACTCCAAAGCGTCGCCGCAGACTGCGGTGATGGATTCGCTGAAGCGGATGCCGAACTTCTCGTATGAAGTGAATGCGGAAGTGATTAAGGTCGTGCTGAACGATGATAAGAAAACCGCCAAAGGCGTGATCTACATCGATGCGCAGGGCAATGAGTGCTTCCAGCCAGCGAAAATCGTGGTGCTGAGCAGCTTCCAGCTCTACAACGTGCGTCTGATGCTGCTTTCCGGCATTGGCAAACCTTACAACCCGATTACCGAAGAGGGCGTGGTAGGCCGTAACTACGCGTTCCTGTCGAACGGCGGCGCAACGCTGTTCTTCAAAGATAAAAACTTCAATCCGTATGCGACTGCGGGCGCGACCGGCCAGATGTTTAACGATATCTCGCCAGGCAACTTCGACGGTCCTTCGCTCGGCTTCCTGGGCGGCGCGAAGATCCACAGCTCCCAGGCGACCGGCACGCCGATCAGCACCGCGCTGCCAAAAGGCACCCCGACCTGGGGCATGGGCTACAAGGAAGGTCTGGAAGAGTGGTACGGCCATTCGATGAAGATCAGCATCACGACTACCTGCCAGTCTTACCGCGACATCTATCTGGATCTCGATCCGAACTACAACGATCACCGTGGTCTGCCCCTGCTGCGTATGACGTTTAACTGGAAAGAGAACGAGCTGAAGCTGCAGCAGCATCTGAAAGGCATCGTCGGCAACATCGCCAAAGAGCTGAACCCGGACAGCATGAGCATGAGCTTCCTGCCGATGGGCGCGGACTTTGATATCACCAAGTATGTCTCTACCCATAACGTGGGCGGCGCGGTGATGGGCGATAACCCGAAAACCTCGGCGCTGAACAAGTATCTGCAGAGCTGGGATGTGCATAACGTCTTTGTGCCCGGCGGCAACGCCTTCCCGCAGAACTTCCAGGCGAACCCGACCGATACCATCGGTGCGATTACCCTGATGGCGGCGCAGGCGATCAAAGATCACTACCTGAAAAATCCCGGCCCACTGGTACAGGCATAAGCGCATGAATAAGCTGAAACTGAAGTCTTTTATTTTTGCTAACGCGGTGCTGCTGGCCAGCGGATTTGCGCTGCCGGTTCACGCCGAAGATGAAGCGCAACTGATCAAGCAGGGCGAGTATCTCTCCCGCCTGGGCGACTGTATGGCGTGCCACTCGCTGCCTGGCAAACCGGCCTATTCGGGTGGACTGGCGATTGAGTCGAACCTCGGCACTATCTTCTCCACCAACATTACGCCGGATAAGCAGCACGGTATCGGCAACTACAGCGAGCAGCAGTTCTCTGACGCGGTGCGTAAAGGGGTATTACCGGACGGATCGCATCTCTATCCGGCGATGCCGTATCCTGACTATGCCAAAATCAGCGATGCCGATATGCACGCGCTCTACGTCTACTTTATGAAAGGCGTGCAGCCGAGCGCAGAACAGCCACCGGAAACCGATCTGAGCTTCCCGTTCAGTCAGCGCTGGGGCATGCGGTTCTGGAACTGGGCGTTCGCGTCCGATAAGCCGTTCCAGCCGATTGGCGGTGCATCAGCCGAAGTTAACCGCGGTGCCTATATCGTGGAGAGTCTCGGCCACTGCGGCAGCTGTCATACGCCGCGCGGTCTGGGCATGAATGAGAAAGCGCTGGATAGCGGTGACGATAAATTCCTGGCGGGCGGCAGCCTGAACAACTGGGATGTGCCGTCACTGCGTGGCCTGCCACACTGGAGCGAGCAGGAAGTCATTGATTACCTGCAGACCGGCCGTAACGATAAAGCGGCAGTCGGCGGCGAGATGACCTCGGTGGTTGAGCACAGCAGCTCACACATGACCGATGCCGATCTCAAAGCTATCGCGGCCTATCTGAAGTTCCTGGGCGGTAATCCGCCATTGCAGGCCTTCAACGTGCAGGCGCAGCAGGCAACGGAAGCGAAACTCACCGCCGCGAAGAACCTCAGCGAAGGCGAGCGTCTCTATCTGGATAACTGCGGTGCCTGTCACTTCGTGACCGGCAAAGGAGCGCCTGGAATTTTCCCGGAGCTGGATGGCGCAACCATCGTCAATGCTAACGATCCAACCGGCCTGATCCACACCATTCTGGCCGGTGCGCAGCAGCCTTCTACCCAGAAAGCACCGTCGAAACTGGCGATGCCGGGCTTTGCCCAGCGGCTGAATGATGATGAAGTCGCGCAGCTGGCGACCTTTATTCGTCAGGGCTGGAGCAACACCGCGCCTGCGGTGAGCAAAGATCAGGTTGCTGAAGTGCGTAAAACGCTGAAGTAATCGCGCTTTCCCCTCTGCCTGTCCGGAGAGGGGAAAACCCGGATTAATGGAAGGTGCGCACCACTTCCAGCACGCCGTTAATGATGAACTGCACGCCCATACAGACCAGTAAAAATCCCATCAGGCGCGATATCGCCTCAATGCCGCTTTTACCCACCAGCTTCATGATGGCCCCTGAACTGCGTAGCGAGATCCACAGGATCAGGCTCACCAGCAGGAAGGTCAGCACCGGCGCAACACTGATCACCCAGGCGGGAAAATCGACGCCACTTCTTACCGTTGAGGCGGAAGAGATGATCATCGCAATGGTTCCCGGTCCCGCCGTGCTTGGCATCGCCAGCGGCACGAAGGCGATATTCACCGGCTCTTTCGTTGCCTCCTGCTCATCCAGTTTGTGCTTCGCTTCGACCGAATGACCCGCCGGCTTCGCCGGAAACAGCATCCGGAAGCCGATAAAGGCGACGATCAGGCCGCCCGCCATGCGCAGACCTGGTATAGAGATACCGAAGGTGTTCAGCACCGCGCTGCCCGCGTACCACGCCACCACCATGATGGCGAAAACGTAGATGGAAGCCTGGCGCGCCTGACGGTTGCGCTCCTCGAAATTCATGTCACCCGCCAGCCCTAAAAACAGCGCCACGGTGGTGAGCGGATTGGCGAGCGGCAGGATGACGACCAGCCCCAGGCTGACCGCTTTAATCAGCTCCAGCATGTCACATCTCCCTGATTAGTGTTTCGGGCGCTCCAGCGCCTCAAGCAGCTCCGGGAAGAAGTCCTGCAGGATTTCGGGTGTCATCAGTTCGGGATACTGCATCAGATGTTCGCGGATACGCTCATTAACGTCCGGCAGCAGACGCTGGGCCGCGGCGCTGGCGGTGATTTTGTGCTTCTTCATGGCGCGCAGCAGATCGCCTGGCAGCACGTCTTCATCATCGCCGTCATCGACCATCTCCAGCGCATCCAGCTCGTCGAACATCTCCATCAGCGCTTCGGTCTGCGGCGTGCGCGACTCATATTCACGCGGATGTTCATCTTCCAGGAAGCGCAGCATGGCGCGCATCGGCGTGCCGTCTGGCGTGGAAGGCGGTTCAGCGGCGAACCAGCTCAGCAGCTGATGCATGGTGACCTGATGGACGCGATAGCCGCTGTCGACCAGCTCATCGGCCAGCAGCTCGGCGGTTTCGTTTTCAATCAGGCAGATGTGGGTGCGTTTAGGTTCGTACTGCTCCAGCCACTGGTAGATCTCTTCAATCACGCCATCGTCATACTCGAATTTTTTGCTGAGATAGCTGCCATCCTGTTCATGAACGCAGGCCTGAATCTGATCGGGGTCGAAGTAAAGTGCGATGTTGATGCCTTTCATGCGTGCTGTCCTGTAGAAACCAAAACAACACTATAGCGCTCAACCCCAGGTTAAGGGAATGTCAGGCATCACAGCAAAGCGGGGTTTAACGCTCCCCTCTGAGAAGAGAGGGGAGAGAAGAGGAGAGGGATCAGGAGATAAAGTTTTTGCCCTGCTTCAGGACCACGTCGCAGGCTTTGGTTTTCAGCTTCTCACCCATCGGCGAGTTGCTCAGGCTTTGCAGATTGAGCTGCTGGCCGTTCCCGGTGTTCAGCAATCCTGCCACGCCCTGGGTGTAGTCGGTTTTCTGTTCCTGCGCGGTCGTCGTATTCAGACCGAGCTTGCTCAGCACCTGATCTTTTACCGACTGCACATTGTTTTTCACCACATTGTGTTCGACGCAGTACTGCATCACACCGGCCGCATTGGTCATGCTGTTGGCGCTGACCGCTTTGTCGCCGCCGCCCAGCATGCTGGTAATAGTAGAGAGCGACATACCGCCATTCTGCTGAGTGGTGCTGGTGGTGCTGCCGTTATTCTGCTGGCTGAGTTGTGACGCTGCACTGCTCAGCTGATCCTGCCAGCTTGCCGCTGATGCACTGCCTGCCATCACAAGTGCCGCCATGCCCAACATCCATGCACTGCGTTGTGCCTGTTTCATCTTAACCTCAGTATCTGCGTATTCAGTTTTGCTAAGAGAGTCTGACGACCAGAAAGTTCCTGAACTTTCTTCATAAATAACGCTTTGGGAATCTTCTGTAATAAAGACGATTAAATATCAGGATGAGCACGGTTGTTATTATTTCGTGAGATGACTTGTCGTGGCGCGTTAATTAGCTCTTCTGCTGAAACATTCTTTAATATTCTCGCCAGTTTTATCAGGAATTGTCCTGGTCTGAATTAAAAAAATAGTTTTTCTATAAGCGATTTTATAAGTCTTTGTGTCTGTGGTGTTAATATTTACCTGCGCAATTACTTCTTATCAGGTTTCTGTTTTATATGTGTTTTTTATTTTTAGCGTAGCGGTAGAGAAAGTGGGTTTGAGCATTTCAGACGGGATTTTTCGTACCGTAATTAAATCGGGCCCGCAAAAAATTTTATTATCCCGCCTTGCGAAAATCGTGAGGGTGTTCATGCTTAATCACTGTGTCAGGCAGTTGTGGCCGATATTTAAATTAACGGGAGAGTTATTATGGCTGGACAGCCAGAGCACAATAATAATGCAGAGGTCACGCTTAAACTCGCTGAAGAGCAAATAGCCCTGACGAAGCAAAAGATTGTGGATGGACATGTCCGCGTTACCCGTTCCACAACTGAACATGACGAGGTCATCAGTACACTGCTTACCCAGGAGAAGGTTGAGGTTAAGCATGTAGCGAAAGCACAGCCCGTTGAAACGATGCCCGAAATCAGGGAAGAGAACGGTGTACTGATTGTCCCGGTAGTAGAGGAAGAAATCGAAATCGTCAGAAAGCTGGTGCTTAAAGAGGAAATCCACATCCGAAAAGTGCAGGAGAATGTTCCTTTTCAGGAAGTGGTGACCCGACGTGAGCAGCAGGTGAACGTTGAAAGAGATGACGATCAAATCAGCTAACAGAGAGGAACCTATCATGGCACAGGAAAAAATCGTAACACTGTTCGATTCTGCAATTCAGGCAGAGGCCGCGAAAAGAAATCTCGTGAAAGCAGGCTTTTCTGATCGGGACATCAGTCTTATCAGTGGAGAACGTTTGCAGCAGGAAGGGCAGTCTATCCGCCATCCGAGCCTGTGGCAGCGTCTGTTTGGGCACGACGTCGATAAAGATGAGGCGGATGTCTATACCAGAGCAATGGATAAGGGCGGCGTAGTGCTGACCATCCGCACCGAGGAAGAGAAGCTGGCCCGCGCCATGACGATTCTCCATTCTCATGACTCGGTAGATGTGCCGTCACGTATGCAAAGTTCAGTCGGGAACGGCACCACTGCACCTGGCATCAACCCGACAGCAGGCAAGCAGTTTGCCGGTGAGACCAATGACCGCCCGGCTGAGCCACTACGCACCTCACTGACCGGTGATGAGAGCGAAGCAGATATTCTGCGTCTGGCCGAAGAGCAGGTGGAAGTGGGTAAACGTCTGGTCAGCGAAGGCTCGACCCGCGTACGTCGCTATACCGTGACCGATACCGTATCTGAAGATATCTCGCTGCATGAGCAGCACGCTGACATCTTCCGGCGCTCGGTGAATGAACCTGCGCTGGCCGGAGAAGTGGACTGGTCTGAGAAAACCGTCGAGGTCGCTGAGACTCACGAACAGCCGGTGATTAATAAAACGACCCACGTGAAAGAAGAAGTGGTGGTGCGTACCGACGGCAGCGATCGTACCGAGACTATCAATGACACGGTGCGTCGTCAGGAAGTGGATATTGACCATGCACGAGGTGGTCTGGAGAGCGAACTGCCGGGTACGGCTGCAGGGGTAAAACCTGCGACCGCCACAGCAGGCACGCAGTCACCAGCAGCGCATAACCATGACCACAAAGAGAGCCTGACTGAGAAAGTGAAGGATAAAGCTGGCGAAGTGAAAGATAAGGTCGAAAACAAGCTGCATCATGACCATACGCATTGAGGCGCTCATCCTGACAATGACAGGCGCTGATGGGTATCGCTGATACCCGATGCTGAAGATGCAAGAAAGAGCCAACCGCGAGGTTGGCTCTTTTGCGTTTGTGGGGAGGGAGAAAAAACGGATAACGACGTCAAATTCTCTTCGATATAATCAGGCGCTATCTGTGCAGGCCGGACAGAAATAAAACCTGAGGGATTAAAGTGAACTGTAAACCGATGCTTTTCGTGCTGGCGATGCTCTCCCTGTCGGCTCAGGCCGCTCAGAGCGGAAAAACGCTTGAGCACAAAGACTGGGAAGTTGTCTGTGATAACACTCTGACCTGCCGCATTGCGGGTTATGCCAAAGAAGAAGATCCCTCCGGCTCCATTCTGCTCACCCGTGCCGCTGGACCTGGAACGGAGACCGTGGGCGAAGTGACGCTCGGCGACACCGAAGATGACAGTGAACCGGCGGAAAAGCTGACGCTGTGGATCGATGGGAAATCAGCTGGCGATCTGGTGGCGGCTGATGACAACTGGCGAATGTCGGCCAGTCAGACCTCTGCGGTAATCAGCGCCGTCAAAGGCAGCGGTAAAGTCGAATTTAAAGGCGGCACCAGGCCATTCCAGCTTTCCGGCGAAGGCGCGTATGCCGTGCTGCTGAAAGCGGACGACGTACAGGGCCGTATCGGCACGCCAGGTGCGCTCATCAAAAAGGGCAATAAGCCGGAAAGCAGCGTGGTTAAGGCTGTACCCGCACCGGTTATTCAGGCGGCTAAAACCCTCGGCGGCGAACCCCGTTTGCTGACCGCTGCGGAAAGCGACGCCCTGAAAACCCGACTGCTTGCAACGGTCAATCACAATGACGATGACACGTGCGACAGCCTCTATTCACCGGCAGAAAACAGCGATCCGGAAACCGATGGACTCACGCTTACGCCACTGGATGACACACACGCCTTGCTTTCGGCGCTCTGCTGGCGTGCCGCTTATAACGAAGGATATGGCTATTGGGTCATTGATAACCAGCTAAAAGGCAAGCCTGAGCTGGTGACCATTTCCGGGTCGGATTACGACAAGGGCGAGATTACCAGCGTGCAGAAAGGCCGGGGTATCGGAGACTGTATGAGCCAGGAAAGCTGGGTATGGGATGGAAAGGCTTTCCGCAAAAGCTACGACGGCGGGACCGGTATGTGCCGTTACATCCATGCGGGCGGCACCTGGGATCTGCCGACGCTGGTGACGGATGTGAAGGCTGTTTCGGGTTAAGCAGGTGAACCGGAGAACCCTAAAGACGGTTTTTTCAGCAGTTGCATCAATGCTTACGGATAAGGGTTGCGGAAACAGGGGGTAACGGTATAATCCTCAACGTTTTCCGCATACCCTTCAGTGCCGAAGTGGCGAAATCGGTAGACGCAGTTGATTCAAAATCAACCGCCGCGAGGCGTGCCGGTTCGATTCCGGCCTTCGGCACCATCGGAACATCAATAGACGTCAACGGACGTCTTTTTTTGTGCCTGAAATCCAGTATTTACCCATCATTCCCGCTATATTAACTCTCTCAAGGCCAACCAACTTCAACGTACATTTACCAACACCTGTTGGTACAGATGATGGTATTTCCGATTCGATAATGCTTGTACCAACAGGGAGGGGATAAGTATGGCTCTAACAGATATCAAAGTCAGAACAGCCAAGCCAATGGATAAGCAATATAAGCTGACCGATGGCAACGGTATGCACCTTCTCGTCCATCCTAATGGTTCTAAGTACTGGCGTTTGCAGTACCGTTTTGACGGCAAGCAAAAGATGCTGGCACTTGGGGTATATCCTGAAATCACATTGGCGGATGCTAGATCACGCCGCGACGAAGCGCGTAAGCTGTTGGCGAATGGCGTCGATCCAGGAGACAAAAAGAAAAGTGATAAGGTTGAGCAGAGAAAAGCCCATACTTTTAAAGAGGTGGCGATTGAGTGGCATAGCACCAATAAAAAGTGGTCTGAAGATCATGCCCATCGTGTGCTAAAAAGCCTGTAAGATAATCTCTTCGCAGAGCTCGGGGAGCGTAATATCACAGAATTAAAGACTCGCGATTTATTAGCACCTAGTAAAGCCGTGGAGATGTCTGGACGTCTTGAGGTTGCTGCCCGTCTTCAACAGCGAACCACAGCAATCATGCGTTATGCTGTGCAGAGTGGATTGATTGATTATAACCCCGCTCAGGAGATGGCTGGGGCAGTTGCTTCTGGAAACAGGCAACATCGTCCGGCACTGGAGTTAAAGCGCATCCCTGAGTTACTTGAGAAAATAAATGGCTATACCGGCAGGCCGCTAACCCGCTGGGCAACAGAGCTTACTTTGCTTATCTTTATTCGCTCCAGTGAGCTGCGTTTTGCTCGCTGGTCAGAGATAGATTTTAAAACGTCAATGTGGACAATCCCGCCGGAACGAGAGCCTATTCCTGGAGTGAAACATTCTCATCGCGGTTCAAAAATGCGCACACCGCATCTGGTTCCGCTTTCTAAGCAGGCATTGGCGATCCTGAAACAGATAAAACAGTTTTGTGGGGAGCACGAGCTGATTTTCATTGGCGATCACGACCCGCGTAAACCCATGAGTGAAAACACGGTTAACAGTGCCCTACGGGTTATGGGTTACGACACTAAAGCTGAGGTTTGCGGTCACGGCTTTCGTACAATGGCCTGTAGTTCGTTAATTGAGTCAGGGCTATGGTCGAAGGATGCGGTTGAAAGGCAGATGAGCCATATGGAACGCAATTCGGTGCGGGCGGCGTATATCCATAAAGCGGAACATCTGGATGAGCGCAAGTTGATGTTGCAGTGGTGGGCTGATTTTCTGGATGCGAACCGGGAGAAAGGGATTACGCCGTTTGACTATGCGAAGATCAACCGAGGAGCAGGTCACAGGAGGAACATATCAAAAACAGGCAGATACACAATTTAAATTACAGTCTCTTTCATCGATTTTTGTCCATTATGATGACACTCTATATTCGTATTGAAATCACAGTAATACAGTGCATTTTTTAGTAATATTTAACCTATTGATTATTTCAAGGAATAATGACCGTTGAAATTTGCACAAGCTCTCAGCATTCTCTCAAAGTCTTCACCGTATGCGGTCAGTACCGAGAGAGAGCACTATCAAGATCACCTCGTTGGATTCAAGAGATACATATATATCACGACAGATATAGAAGCGGATTTTAAAAAAGCACTCCTATCTGCTAAGTCCAATCAAGTCATCTTCCTATGCGGAAGTAGTGGTGATGGCAAGTCTGAGATCTTGACGCAGTACAGCCAAAAGCACAAAGTGACTCATGACTTCCATTTGGATGCGACTCACAGCTTCAATCCAAGCCAGACAGCCATTCAAGCTCTTGATCAAAGATTCACCCAGTTCAAGCAAAGTCATAAACCACTTGTTGTGGGTATTAACGTTGGTATGCTCGGCAATTATGCAGAAGAAGGTTCCAAAGAGCATAGCGACATCAAAAAGGTGCTCAGAGACTTTCTCTCTCGTAAGCGATCAGCAATTCCAAAGCAGTACGTATTCTTGGATTTTGAAGACTATCCAAAATTCACCTTCAATGCTGAGGGCTGTGCATCAGACTTTGCAGAAAAATTTCTAAAAAGATTGACAGCACAAACGCTTGAGAATCCTTTCTATGCGCTTTATGACAAAGAGCTCAAATCTCTAGGTCATACTCGCCTGACGGCAAACTATGCGCTGCTGAGTCGCCCTTCAGTTCAGGAATCTCTGATCGGCTTATTACTCAAAGCCCGTCTTATCAAAGATCAGTTCCTCACGGCCCGAGCGTTACTGGATTTCATTTTCCAGTTGCTCGCTGCGGATGGCTACTTGTTCGACAACTTGTTTGCAGGCAGTGATAACGAGCTGTTATCCCGTATACAGGGTTTTGACCCAAGTAATCTGCACACGCGCACCGTCGATGAGTTTGTGCTTCAGCATGAGCTGGGCATTGAAGATGAGCGTTTCAATGCGTTTAGATCTAAAATTAACGAGCTTGGTTTTTACGAGGTAACCAAAGCAACGTCTTTTCTTCGTCTTTTCTATTTGCTTCGGGGTGACAAAGAGCTCAGCAATGAGTTTGTAACGCCTATCCAAAACGAGTTCACAAACAATCTGGTAGAAACCTATGCATCTGTCTGGATGCGACATCGTGATTTCGATGGTTCAGGAAAGATGCGCAAACTGCTTGGCAGTTTCTACAAAGAAACGCTGATCGCAGCGCTTCACCGCTATTGTAATCGTCATGCCCCAACACTCGACAAAGACGAGTATTTAGTTTCTGAGCTTAATGGCTACAAAACGGCGGTGTCTCTTGAAGTTAAGGCCGATTTTTCAGCAATACAAAACAGTACACTCGAAAAAATAGGCACCTTCAATGTGTATCTGAAAGTCGATGAACAATCGCTTAAGCCAATGCCAATTAGCGTCAAACTACTTGAGCTTTTGGTCAAGATTGGGCAGGGGTATCGCCCTAACAAGCACGACAAAAATGCTGTTTTGTTACTTGATGAAGCATTGGAACAGATACTGACAGTAGCTAAGCAAAAAGAGACCTTTTTTATTCTCAAGGGTGATAAGCGCTACAAAATCGTGAAAGAAGAAAGTGACTATTTTGAAGTGAGTGGTATGCACTAATGACGACCGATAATTTCACATTACCGATAAAGGCCGGTTTGCCACAAACGGTAGCTGATAAGTTCCAAAATAAGAATACGTTGAGCAGTTACATTCCCATTCGTACGCAAGGCAATGATTTTGACTGGTCATCAGTCGTGGGCTTAGTCCTACGTGGATTACTTTGTAAAAAAATAGAAAAGTACAATTACCAGGATTTTACTGCGGATTGCAAAAGCAACTTACAAAACAAATTGGGTGAAGAGGAATTTTGGAGTGTACTTGAAGATATGTATTTCACTAATGAAAATATATTCTCGGTAACCCCTGAGTTTCTGTTGTTTAAGAGCCAGAAGAGTCAAGATAACAAGTACACGCGCGACATGCGAATGGCATCCTTGTTTATTAACTTACTTCAAGGACAGCAAATTGAACGATTTGAATCTAACTTGAACTTCCTCGAAGAGGAGTTTCTTAAAACGCTTTTAGACGAAACAGAGTCAGATCGTGACAAGGACTTCCAAGTGACCGAGTCACCATATTTGCCCTATATAGCAGAGGCGTTTAAACGTGACCTCGAGTTTTTAACTGGTTATCCGAAATACCTGTTGGATGAGTTCGAGCGTTTCTTGGCATTCTATGGCTTTGCTTACACGGCTCAATTAAGCCTATCGTTGTCGGATTGGAAAACAGGTGAAGCCCCAACCGCGAAACCGCTGTATTTCATCATGGATCATGAGCGCGCTAGCAGTGAACGTATCCATATCAAAAAGCACGGTTACAAGCTTTTTAGCGAATCGTCTTTCAAGCTGTTTCCCTTCCTCTCTATGCTGGAAAATCTTCAACCAAAACCAGGAAAATTAAAAAAACCTTTGTGGCAATTGGCAAAGGATATTAAGAGTTCAGAGCGGAGTGATCTAGCTGGGTATATTGAAAATTACGCAAAAATGTTTCGCCACAACAGAAAACTTGAAACAGCAATACCTGAAAAAGCAGAAACCGCAATTGATTGGTTGGAATATGCTTTGAAGCTTGCTGAAGAACAGTTCAGAGACCCTAAAACCGACCGTCCGGGGACTATCAAAAAATATATTAAAGCGGTTGAAGAAAACATGGCTACTGGCTTCGTGCAAGCTCGTGGTCGCTCTGGTCGGGTGTTAGTACTCACTCAAGACCACATTATTTTGCTTACTAACCTGGTGGTGGGTAAGGAAGAAAAGCTTCGCTTCCATGAGCTGATAATTGGCTTACAGCAAAGGGGGATTTTTGTTGATAAGCATACAGAACAAGAGCTTATTAAGTTCTATGAGCGAATTGGCAACGTTGAACGCATGAGTGATAGTGGAGATGCAGTGTATGTGCGCAAAACAATTTGAATCGTTTCTGGTTGAGCAGTTTTTACTGCACGCGAAAGGAAACATCCGCGCAGGCTATCGCTACCAGTTTAACTCTCCTGACCATGCTAATAGTCAGCGACTTTTCGATGCGCTCTTAGCGCGAAAAGGAGGAGAGAGCGAAGCTCGCAATGGTGTAGCGCTGAGCTATTTAGACCTAGAAGACTGCAAAGTGGTGCCAGTGCTTCATAGCGAAGATGCGTGTGAAACGGGCTTTACCGAAAACTACATCTCTAATTTGCGTGACGAAATAGCAAGCCAGGAAGGTCCGTTGAAGGGCTGTGCACTGGTGGTGATTCACAATAGTCGCCTAGATACTCTCATCAACTCGGCGGAAGATCTTGGCCAGTCTGGCCAGGTGTGGAGTCCAGGGAAAATCAAATTCGCTCTTAGTGGCTTTATTGAGCAATCTGACAAATCTCGAGACGTTTCGCTTTGCCTTTTGGACGACCAATTTGACGCGATTTTGGAAGATGGTGCGACCATGTTCGGTTTCGAGTCTTTATACAAGGCAGTTGAGGATGGCGAGCTGTGTTTCAGCGAGCTAGGCATGTTTGAGGATCCTTTTGTTGCTGAGTTATCGGGCAATAAAAAACAGATCAAACAGCGCCTAGAAGAAAACCGTACGCTTTACCAAGAGTTGTCGTTTGAAGTAGAGCATTTTGGTCAGCAACTCGAAGAAAGGCTGAAAGGCTTTAGTAGTAGGTTTATCAAAGAACATTTTTCTGACGATGGTTGGAAAGATGTGGAGTTTGAAACTTATCGAGAAGAGATCAAAAGGAATAAGATTCAGAACCTTAAGCATGAAGGTGAAGACGAGACCAATAATGCGCAAGTGATTGGTCGCTACCCAAAAGAAACTAAAGCAGGATTGCGTGACCGTCACTTGATTATTGCACTGGAAGAAGGGCAAAGTGAGTTTGAACTTAAACTGAGCTTTTCTGGCATCAGCGATTTAAGAAAAGAGCAGTTTAAAGTCTCGCCAGCGAATGCACTTGGCAAACAAGAAGTCATCAGCACGCGCCTAACTAGTAAAGGGGCAAACGCTACTCTAGCAGCTAGTTATGCCAATGAGCCTTTGTTTTTCACGCTAGCATTGAAGCGTGACAATACCTCTGAACACCATAACTTCCGTTGCTTGGTTGTCAGAAAAGGCGAGTTTCACCTCGAGGCATTCAAAAACATTTTCGCCGTTGAGCCTTCAAAAAAACGCCTTACCTTGAAAACGGTAGACAACAGCTTGGTTATTAACCCGGCGCTAACTGCAAACCGAAGCCTAGATGATGTCGGTGAAGTGGTTGACCGCGCAGAATTTGGTGTTGTCGATTTTGAATCTTTGGCCAACGAGTCAGAAGAAATCAGCTTTGTGGTGAAATCAGGTGGTAATTCCCTGACATTTTATATTGAGGGTGAACAGGTAGAAAGCAGCCTGTCCTTCCCATTGCTGCTTAACCAATCTCGCTTCCACAAATTGTTTGACGATCACGTGTTTGGCGAGCTTTATCCGAGTAAAGACGTTGTCGCGATCGATCATAGTGAATTTCGCGTCATGGAGCCGCGCATTAGCCTACTTCGTTGGGAAGAGTGTTTTGTTCAGCAAAAGCAAGTCTACCTAGCGGAATCCAACAGCATGGCGTTGGAACAGTTAAGGTCTATTGATGACGGTCTTCACTCAGCATACCAAGCACTGTTTGACTATCTAGCGAGCCGACGAACAACTATTTCGTTGGTTTCGTGGGGGCCTATATTTACGGCACTCGTGAAAGCGACCGTGGATGCATTTCTTGATTATTTCAACGCGATCCCAACTGGTGGCATGCTTACCAAAGAGCAAAAGCTTGTGATGCAAATCGGTTTGGTTCGCGAGAATGGTGAAGAATATTACTCGCCATTCCACCCAATGGTGTTGGCTTACTACTTAAATCTTTGTAATGAAATGCAAAAAGATGACAGCTTTGCTGACTTGCCAACTGTCACGTTCAATCGCTTGGGGCCAAGTGGACTGCTTCCGTATGTCTATCATCCCAAGCATGGGTTTGCCTACAACCAGCAAGTAACAGAAAACGGGTTTTGGGTTAAAAGTGTCCCTCACCAGAAAAGTTGTCTGAAGTTCGTTCGCAAGCTGGTTAAAGAAAAGATCAACGAGTTCCAAAAAGCGTTTCGCCACTTGTTTACCGGCTCAGAGAAGAGTGTGTTGGTGAATGCCGTGAATCAAGATCGTGCAGAAGAGTTATTCCTCGGTTTGGTTGACTATGTAAAAGATAACCTCGATAAAGCGGCATCAATTCATGTCAACTTCTACGATGATGAGCTGGTTTTCAATGCATTTGACCAGTTTGCAGAAACGTTTAATTACGAAGAATTAAAGTCTTGGTTGGAATTGGACCGAGAGAAAGTGCGAGAAAATGCCGACACCATTATCGATATTCTGCGAACCCGGCTAACTTACAGCAAGTTTACCAATGCTCAAAGTGAACGCGAAGGGCAAGCCTACTCGCACCTGTCTTTTTTCAGAAACAACGACAACGTGAAGTTAACGACCTTGAGCGTTGACGACATGCCTAGTGGTATTGCGTGTGATGGTCTGCTGACGGGCGACGCTTCTAAAAGTGATGAAGGCTCATACTTCACTGCATTTGGTTTGCAAAACGTTCAATATAGTAACCAACCACACTTGGAAATAGCGAAGTATGTTGGCTCGTTAATAGAACCAGCATTTAAGCCCAGCACACAATACACGGGGGCCAATGCTCCTGCTCTTGCGGTCAGTGAAGACTTTAAATCTCTGCTAGCGCGCTCTTATGACAGCTCGATTTGGACCACCATCATCGACCCGAAAGTGACGCTAGACTTCTTCCACGCCAATCAATGTATCGTGCTTATTCATTATTCTGATCAGTACACCAGCTCAGCCAGCTACGATGCGATAACCGTGACGGCACAGCGTGGTTTGTTCGAAAGGGTGGTTGCACAAAGTGGCGGCAAGCATATTAACGAGTTCAATGCCTTCAATGGTGATTGGCTACTGAAGATGTTGACTTGCAACGACACCATTCGCAAAGAGCGAACTGGCATTATCGGCGCCTATAAATTTGCGACGTGTCTGGTGCACAAATCTGATATCACCTGGGTTCCGCTCTCAGTTGGTGAAATGATCCGCGTGTCGGGTAACATCGGCCTGAAAATGACCGACAGTGACTTCTCACGCAATGTGCAGAGATATAAAAAAGGCGCGATTTCAGATGATATACTGCTGGTGGGCTTTAAAGAGGGTAACCTTTATTTGCTTCCTGTCGAAGTGAAAGCAGGCTCCACGCCAGACTACAAAAAAGCAGTACAGCAAGCGAATGAGCTTCGCCGCTATCTAACAGAGCTTTTGAGCGACGAGATACTGGCGTCGAAGCTATACCGAGGCTTGTTTATCCGCCAAGTGTTGATGCAAATCGACAAATACCGTCTGTACAACGTATTCAGCAATGACTATTTCGAAGCCCTGCTGGCAGAGAAAGAAGAGTGGCTACGCGGTAACTACGCGATTGCGGAGCTTGAGAACTATCCAGCAGGTCTAGTGGTTAGCCACCTTGAAAGCGGAAGCTGTTTTGAACCTGGCTATAACATGCAGGATGGCGTGTTGAAGGTTGACCTTCCTATGTCTTTGCTGCCTTCACTGGTGCAACACCCGCTTCAAGTATTAATGAACGAAAAGGACATCGCACAGATCTGCCATGTGCCGGCGGAGTATATGTTGGTGGGGCAGACAGCTTTGAAAAAAAGAGAGTCGCTCGTTCCATTAGACGTTGTGGTCGAAAAGCCAGAGGATTTAAAACCGAACCTCCAAACAGAGGAGCCGTCAAAGTTAGCTGCAGAGCCAACCCCAGATTATGCGAGTGAATGCCGAGTTGAAATTGGTCAGAATACGCTTACCGGCGAAAAAGTTTTCTGGGAGTACGGGCACAAGGATTTAGCAAACCGTCACCTGATCATTTTTGGTAGCTCAGGGCAGGGTAAGACCTACTGTATACAAGGTTTGTTGATGAGCTTGGCCGATGCTCAAATTCGCTCGCTGGTGATTGATTATACAAACGGATTCTTGCCGAATCACCTTGAGCCGGAGTTTATTGAACGAACAAATCCTAAATCCAATATTCTTTGTAATGAGCCATTTGGTATGTCGCCATTTAGAGCTCAAAAGCAAGATTTTGGCGGGATTTTTCTCGAAGAGAAGCCTCATATGGTGGCTGGAAGGGTAGCCTCTGTTTTTAACAAGGTATATTCGACAATTGGCGAGCGCCAGATCGCAGTGCTCAATGAAGTGATTGAATCTGGTGTCCAACGATATGGTAGTGCTTATAGCTTACAGGATATGTTGGATGACCTAAACGAGGAAGAAACTGCAGGACCAGCACTTGCAAGCAAGCTGGCTCCTCTTGTTAAGTCTAACTTGTTTTCATCTGACAGTGATAAAAGTTGGAATGATGTGTTTGAGAGTGAACATCACCGCTCAACAATTATGCAACTTGCGTCGCTTAACCACGATATTTCAATGCTTTGTACTGAGTTTTTACTTTGGGATCTATACTCCTACGCATGTAGTTACGGTAGTAAGGAAAAACCGATTCCTATTGTATTGGATGAAGTGCAGAACCTCGATCATCGCCTGGAGAGCCCATTGGGCAAAATGTTAACGGAAGGACGCAAGTTTGGGGTATCCCTAATTCTGGCGACTCAAACGCTAAGTATGCTGCGTAAAGATGAGCAAGATCGTTTATTCCAGGCGTGTCACAAGCTGATTTTTGCACCAGCAAAAACAGAGACAAAGACGTACGCGAAAATTCTTGAACTGAGCATGCCAGGTACAAAGCAGGCTGAGTGGGAAAAGCAACTAGGAGACCTATCCAAAGGACAGTGTTTATCAGTTGGCTACCATTTGGATAACGGTCAGTTGAAGATGAGTGTTAAGAAAGTGAAGGTTTCCTCCATGTTATCCCGCCTGAACAATTCTAAGGGTTGAGCCTGGTAGGTCTATGGATCTTAGCTTTCTGAAAAATTTAGACAATTTCGTGCTGGCGGCGAGGGGACTAAAGGGCCCCTCATAATCCTTTGATGTTGTTATATGCACTGGTAATACCCCCTGCATTCAGGTTAGGAGAAAATTCTACTTATGCCTGCATCGATTATTCGGGGGATTACCATATGTCAGATCAAGTCGCGACTAATACAGATTACCGTTGTTAGTGTGCCATTTTCATGCTTTGTTAGCAAAGATGGGGTGAATATCGACTTATTATTTTCCATTATTTGTATACTCCATATACAAAATCTTTTACCGAGCGATAGTTTCTTAACCCCGCAATCCCATCCTCAACATGTGCTGCCCAGGCTTTAATCATATCCTTCTGCGTCATCTGTGGATAAAGCATCTTCAACACCAATTCTGTAGTCTGTAATGTCTCCCCCAGCCACGTAATTTTATCCAGTACCAGCGAGCCATCCAGCTTCTTGGTATCCCGCTCAGGCGAATAACGGAACTCGCTCTCTACCGAACGGAAAAATGCCAGTCGAGCAGCGACATTGGGCGTAATCCCTGTATATCCTTTCAATTTTTTAAGCTGCTCTTCAGTCTGACGACTAAGCACCATTCGATTCGGGAGCATCAGATCGCCTCCTTAGTTAATTCCCAGAAATAGCCAGGTTTCAGTGCAGACGATTTGGTATGTGCATTAAACACAATCTCATAAGCATGAGAGATATCATCACGCAATTGATCAACAAAATAACGCTCATCCACTTCCGTATCAGTAGATAGCAGCACTACCTGATGGCTGGCAAACGGGAAATAGTGGTTAATCAGTTTATCCCGATGCTGAGAATCCAGACGTCCTAATGGCGTATCGATAATCACCGGTAAATCACGGCCTGAGGTTTTTGCTAAAGCCTCAAGAATAGCAATTGCATAAATTTGCTTTTCACCGGCAGAAAGCAGCTTACGTTTTATGACGGATCCTTGTTCATCAATCAGCTCTACGTCAAACGTCTCTGGGTTAATGTGCGCACTAAGTTGTAAATCTTCTTTACGGGCCAGTTTGCGATAGGCTATTTCGAAATTCGCTGACAGTGTTTTCACTCTTGCCTGCGTTAATACATCACTGTATCGATCGAGTAAATTAATCGTTTCTTGAGCGTTTTTAAAGGCGCTACTCAAGCCATGCTGACTTCGGGCAACATCATGCATTTTTTGTACCTGACGAACGCAATCCAGTTGCTGTTGCTTAATTCGTTTAGCATCTTCCAGCAATGAAAGATATTTTTGCCGCTGTTTTTCACGTTGCTTATCCAGTTCGCGTAGCTTCTCAAAGAGCTCCATTAACTGGTCGTCTTCCGGGGCGCGGGCAATATTTGCAGCAGCCTGCTCTAACTGCTGTTCAGTCTCTGATAACTGGGTACGGTAAAGATCGAAGCGTTGCCATGCCTTTTTGCTGTCTTGTTCAATCGACTGTTGGAGCATACCGGCTTCACGTTCAGAGATATCAAACAGCAAATCGCCTTTAGGCTTAGTTACCATATACTCTTTTAGATTATCGGTAATCGCTTCAGCTGCTATTTTGCCAGTTCCCTCAGAACGAAATGCAATATCATTTCTGAGTTGCGTTAAAAACTGGCTCAGCTCTTTTTCAAAGCTTTTTGCCTGTTTAATCTGCGTTTCATCAGTAATTTGTTGCAGTAAACGAGACAAAATAGTGGGCGCAAGCGCATAAGGTAGCGGCCCATCACATTCCTGACGCAGTGCTTTTTCCAGACGTTCCTTATCTTTCAATAACGCATCAACTTTCTGCTTTTCCTGCGCTTTTGTCTGGGCAAAAGCCCCCCCCTGAGCATTTAGCAAACCTTCATAACGGATGATATCTTTAGAAATAAACTCAATCCGCGATTTGGCAAAATCGGCTCTTTCCAGTATCTCTTCAGTCTGGCAGGCCAATTCTTTACTTTGTTTTTCAAGCTCTGCAATCTGCTGTTGTTGAGAACCCACCAACTGGCTGGATTGCTGGCGCTTAACAAAAATCATTAAGTCATTACGCAGTTTGGATATCAGATCCAGACCTAATAAACGGCGCACTGCGGTACGCAAAATATTGCCGGATTCATCTTCCGCCAGCTCCGCAATTTTCTCGCCATCAAAAAAGAACAGATCGGCAATGCCATGCGGGATTAATTCATTAAGAAACCCCTGGCACTGATCGTAATCCAGCTCACTGAGTGGCTGTCCATTCTGTTGCAGAGATAGGCGATCTTTCTTACCTTTTTTCCAGGTTCGCGTAACGGTAAATTCCGCTTCATGGCCGCCCTTATTATAGGTAAAGGTCAATTCGACAGCGGCTTCCTCAGGTTGTTCAATATCGTACGCACCGTTGTGAATTAACGAACTAAGTTGCTCGATATATTCCTGTTGTTGAGTGGCAAGGCCAAACGCCAGCCGACCATATAGTGCTAGACGGATCGCTGATAGGATCGACGTTTTCCCTGCACCGTTTAAACCACCAAACAGTACAATAGGTCGTGGATTCAAATCGTGTGGGCGCTTTCTGGGGGCCAGATCAATGGTATGAGTACCGTTAAATACCCGAAAATTATGTAACACTAGTTGTTTAATGAGCACGTTCGTTTTCCTCCTCGACTAAAACAGAGGATTCACTGGCATCGACAATTCTTCGCTGTAGAACCTGAAGTTCAGCTTCCAGCCTGGTGACTTCTTCCTGGTGAATATCCCGGTCGTTACGTTTTTGTAGTGCTGCTTGTTGCTGCTGGATCTCTTCGAGACTACCCCAGTCCTGTTTTAGAATGGTACCGAGTTTGTCAAAAATCCCCTGACGACGGCTTAGCCCTTCCATTGACACTTCCAGTTCAATCAGCTTCATGACCATCTCGGGTGCAACGTCAAATCCCTGAGCTATCTGTATCAACAAATCTGCATCGCTGGCGTCAAAGCGCGACTGATCGTCCACTACCCAGTCTAAATCCTGCTGATACACTTCTCGGTAAATACCCGGTAGCGTGTCATACCAGTCTGGTTCATTAGGATCTTTCAACCATTCCTGACGGATAGCATGCAGCTCCGGTTGGGTAATTAACGTAATCGTATGGCCTTGAGCATTTAAATCACGCTCGATTACCAGCAGCTCTTTTAGCCACTGCTGGCGATACTTAAGCCAGTAGGGGCCAGGAACATGTTTACGCTCGGCACTAATTTCTTCGCCATCTTTGGCATACTGATAACTGACCTTGCCAGTACGACGTTTATAGTTGCGAAACGTGTCTTTATTTACTGGATCGGTGGTAAATGCCAGCAGATCACGGTATTTCAGCAGCGGAGACATCCATTCTTCGCCATTCTTGATCAGGCTCTCCATCGCTTTATCTTTGGTGACCACGGTACATGTCCAGCATCCAAAGCGTGAACTACCGCAAGATGGCGTACTGTCATCGATAACGAGTGGACATTCGCCTTGCGCTGACGAGTCCATGTACAGTGTCCACAATGGACGGTTGTTACCACCCCATGGGTTTTCCCACTCATCAATATCATCTGGAGAATAACGAAATGCACCTCTGAGTAATTTCCAGACGTCTTCAGTGTCCCAGGTATCGATAGGGGTATAGATAAATGCATTTGCAAGAGTGGTATGCCTCGCCAGACGGGTACCATCAATTTTGTGTTTGGCTATGACCTGCGCGCGGGATGCGCTTTCGCTGCTACGTGATCCAAGTACAACGATGACTTCATCAAACTGGCTGACTTTATCTTTAATAAAATCGCTTACCGGGTTGATTTTCATGCGCTCAGTACACCAGCGGAAACTACGGGTAGGGGCCGGATAACCTTTACCTAGCAGATTGACCCAGAAGGTTTCGTGGGTCTTTGGCATGACAGCATGCTGAGTGATTGGAAGCCCAGCGCGTTTAGCACCGGCTTCGATTCGTTGCATGGTCTTCTTGATCAAATCCACTACGACTGGTGTCTCTACCAATGTGTCGGACGAAACAAGAAACACGTCTTTCTGCCGCATCGCGGGCGGTAGTCCCAGTAGTGCAAGATATACCAAAGTAATGACAGCGCTGGAATCTTTACCCCCGCTGTAACCAATCACCCATGGACGCTTATCGGCACAATAGATACGTTGTACTTCAGATACGTATTCTGCCAGGGGCCGCCCGGCAAAATTTTCCTGGTTGATAAAATCTTCGTAATCGGCCAGATCGTGGGCCTGAATTAGTTTACTCATGAGATAACCATTTGAGCTTCAAGCTCTTGTTCTTCATTTGAAAGGGGGAGCGATAAGGCGATTTTAAGAGCATTGCAGGTAAGCTGGATAGATGCCGTCGTCTTACTGAGTTTACCATGTTGCATTGCACGTTTGGTAAGCTCTGGACTGCTTTTACGCCAGTCGAACTCTCTAAGCTCACAAATTATTTTTTGCCATGAGTCAGGGTGCTCTGAGAGCAGGCAGTGACCCAGTAAACCCAGAGCCTGCAGACCTATGCCGTGTGCATGAACATACTCCTGGCGAAGTTGAGCAGGAGATACCTCTTTTTTTGCAGCTAATTGCCAGTCTGGCATGACCTGAAATATCGCTTGCCAGTAGAGGGCTGCAAGGTCAGAACACTGCTCAACATCATTGGCTTTCGGTTCCTTTCCCAGCAGAGAACGCGTAGCTTGCTTGATGCTGCTTAAGGTGAAGAGTTTGTTTGAAAACTTACTGATGCTGGATTTTTCCATTTCAGTCAGTCCGATAAAAGGCTCGATATTCATAGCCAGATACCGTGAAAGATTCGAACTGATATCCCTATGGTCATAGAGCGTCGCGAGCGAAGGGCTTGGTCTGATGGCATATTTGTTTAAATCAGCAAACATTTGCTGACTGCGTTTGAGCCCTTCATCTACAAAGAATAATACGGGAATATTATCTTGTCCCAACTCAGGCCTTGCATCCAGTGCGTCTTCTATAGCTTTCCTGCGATGCTGCCCGTCATTGATTAAAATTTGTGCCTCCATGGGCACCCGCAAAGTCCCTAAGTTATTGGAACCCGAATACTCATCAAACTGTACATCTACTGCAATGGAAGCAGTTAGTGCTGAAAAGACATAATCACTTGGATTTTCAAGTAAGTAGCGGACCATTTCAGGTATGCGAGCTTTATTTAACGTTCTTTGTGCGCGCAACTCAGGCGGTACTTCATTTTCATCAAAACTAAAAATTTTGGGAATTATGCGCATTGGGCAGGTAGCTATATAGAACGGTCTGCCTGCCTGGATTCCTCTGACGGCGGGGAAAGAGTAGCAATAGTCAGTGTCAAAATTCGCCATATAACAGTTACCTGGAAGTAATATTCGTTTTACGTAAAAATAAACGTTTTATGGGCTCATGTCATCTTTTTTTACGTAGAGGTTTCGCTTTTTTTGGCGTTTTTTCCAGAATTAGGTTTTAGATTTAACGCTATTTAATTCAAAAGGTTATATGAATACTTAAATCGCAAGCTTAATGTTTTAGGTGCGTTTTACTCGCTCATTTAACCACCTAACTCTAACCAGCTTTTCTCATGTCCTGACTGGCTTTGTAAGCTCAAACTAAGCTCTCCTCCCACCCCAAAAAACACTCCCCTTAGTGACTTTTCCCAGCCTTTCAGCCACCTGAACACCAGTGTGTCAACGGTGCAGAAATAGGAAAATGGTGTAAAATGTCCAAGTGGATTATCGCTGAAGCTGCTTTGCGTGTTGCAGAAGCATGGGTTGAGGGTGTTGGTTTGAGTTAATTGAACTGGCTTATTTCCGCGCTGATTATTTCAGGAAAATAAGCCCCATATCGACCTGACAGGCTGTTAGCAGCGCCGCCGCGTTGCTGGAAAAATTAAATCCAAACGTGCAGTTAGTACAGTTAAAAAGTCACGATAAAAAATATTAACCCTTACTTTTCTGCGAAACTTTCTGATGCGATTATTATTTACTATGAGATAAAATTTAATATCTATATTAAAATGATTTTATAAATAGATTATTAAAGGCTATTTTAAGCTGGACCTTTCTTCTCTTTGCTGATGATATATACAGGTATTTAGCGCGGCGCGGATGTGCGCCAACACACCCGCGCCGCTAATCACAACTACTATTTACGGAGAATAGTACTCATGTCTGATGCCCATTCTATTGCACAACCGACTGAACCAGAAGTCTGTCCTGCAGATAACCGGCAATTAACCGTTAGCTATGCAAGCCGCTATCCGGATTAAAGCCGGATACCCGCCATCACCATGAAAGGACAATGGCTGGAAGCTGCCGGTTTTGCCACTGGCATAGCAGTAGATGTAAAGGTAATGGAAGGTTGTATCGTGCTCACCGCCCGGCAGGAGAGCGAACTGATGCAGTCGCTGCGCCAGGTGTGCAAGCTGTCGGCGCGGAAACAAAAGCAGGTGCAGGAGTTTATTAAGGTCATTACCGGTAAACAGAAAATCGTCTGAATGAAAAACCGCTCCCGATATCGCATCGGGAGCGGTTAATTATCAGGAAACCATTACCTCCATCGGTACATTAGACCTTCGTATCATTTAATAGTTTTACTTCGGTTTCACCTCTTATATAGAAGAAGCTGATGTTTAAATTTCCTGTTAAAAAATAAATGGTCGTTTGACCAGTATTATTGAAAATAATATGCAAGCTTTAGAGGAGGGAATTGCAAAAGGAGGTTATATCATCTGGTCTTCCTGATGAAATCATCAACAAAGGCAATACACTCAAATGCGGCAACCTGTGGCACGCATATCCACGACATACTGTTTTGATTTTTAAATCACGCGATAGGACCATTCTTTGTTAAAGTTTCTGATGGTAATAGCTACAATAATGGGCAAGACTGTTGGCACCCCAGAGAGGCTTTGAGCTATGGATAATGAAGACGGAGTGAGAGTTGTTCTTTCCCCGGTGCAGCTTGCGGCTTTGCTATCAGATAAAAGCGTTAGTGAAGGCGAGAGCCTGAGTAATCGATTGTATGGCGGTTTAGGGCTGGCGGGCGGTATCGTTGAGCTATTTGGTGCCGGTGCCATGTGTGTAGTACCCGAGCCTACGATGCTGACTAAAGCAGGATGTGTAATTGTCGGCACGCATGGACTGGATACTGTGCAGGCATCTACGCGGCAAATCTGGACGGGCAGAAGTACTAATACCGATACCTACAACTCTGCGGTCTCACTCGCTCAGACTCTGGGGGCTGATAAAAACACAGCCATGAAAGTGGGATTTACAGTCGATTTAGCAATTCCGCTGGCATTTTCTTTTGCTATAGGCGCCCAGCGTGTCATTGCGATACGCAGTGGCCGCATCAAGCTTGCTGAACATGAATCTCCTCCAGGCACTAATTCGGCTGGACATGCTATTGAAAGACACGTAGGCAAAACTGCGGAAGAGTTATTTGAGCGGCTTGAAAAATCCCCAAGATTGAAGTCATCGAGCAGCTTTAAAAGTACCCGGGATGCTGAAATACTTATCTCTAAGATTTTAAGAGACAATAAGAATAGCATTACGATGTGGGTGAAGAATGTTCCCGAAGGTCTGAAAGCTAAAACAGTGTTAGATGGTAGCTTTGCTCGCCAGACAGGCATTTCAGTTTCCAGAGGAATAACAGAAGTGAAAGCCTGCTATAAGGTCCGTATAATACTTAAATTCGAGTATTGGAACGGTAAGCCCTTTTTCATCCTTACTGCTTACCCGATGGTATAATTATGAAAAACATTAACATAGCCGGACTGGACAGCCTTATCGCCATCTACTTTGGACAGGATTATGACCTGTTCGGTAGTGGTGAAAGTGTAGATGCTCAAATCAACGCATGGATTGCAGATTCCACCGATGCTTCCCGACATGGCTTGATTGGTGATATTGAGCAGTTTGTGAGAGAATGTGACAACCTGGAGGAGGACTTTGAAAACCGCTATGGCGCGGAATTTTCTACAGACTTATGGGAAACTACGCCTGCCGAATTCCTGGAGCTTTTGAAGCAAAAGGTTAGTGCATCTCTTTCTTAAGGTTGAATGCTGATTTGCCATTCGGATAAACGCTCCCCCAATATGAACCCTTGCTAATGAGGTAGTACCTGCATTGAGTCGCCTGATCGGATGCAATCCACTGAACGGAAAATTGTTGTGGCTATGCCGATCTTTCCCGCTGGTCATCGCGCTGCTACTGACAGGATGCGCCCGCTCTGACTCGCTGTGGACGGTCACGCATGACCTCTGCATGAATAACTATCACTACCGTCGCGATCCGGCACCCTGCCAGCAAGTTTATCTGCCGCAGGACAGCACACAGGGCTACAGCATCATCCAGAATCCTCGCCACAGGCTGCACTTTATTCTGGTGCCCACGGTGGCGATGTCCGGCATTGAAAGCATTGCGCTGACGCACCCCGGACGTCCCGATTATTTCGGCTACGCCTGGTTAATGCGCTATCGTCTGATGGCAGCCTATGGTGCTGAAGTGCCTGAGGATCGGCTCGGCATGGCGCTGAATTCCGCCTTTGGCCGCAGCCAGAATCAACTGCATATTCACCTGACCTGCCTGCGGGAAGATGTCTATCGCCAGCTTCAGGCCGAGCGGCCCTTTATTCATAATGACTGGCGGCCCTTGCCAGATCGTTTGCTGAATCACACCTACTATGCCCGTCGCGTTATGCAGCCGACGGCGATGGGGATCTATCCTGTCTCCTCCGTGGCGCGCCATTTCCGTCTGTCCTCGCCGCAGCTGGCGGAGTCTGGTGTGGCGCTCATCCCGACAACGTTCTCGGGAGAAAAGGGGTTTATCCTGCTAACCACCCGGCGCGGCTGGGATAAGGGCAATCGGGCATCCGTTGAGTCGCTACTGGATAAACGCTGCGCTATTCTTTCAGCGCCGCCGGCTGGTGTTTCAGGGGCGGAGTAACCAAACTTCATCACCCTGAATTCTGCACTGACCCAGTCACTCTGGTGTAATCCGAGGGATTACACATTGCCACAGAGAACTTCAGCATTGAAGCCTGTTCTCCGCATGAGCCTGTATCATAGAACCCATTCAAAAAGCCCGTGCCAGTTCTCATTCCGGATTTACGCCCGGTATGCTGATTGCGTCGGCAAAGGCTGGCAGAGGGTTGTATGACTGAGCATCCGCAGAGTGCTGCTAAATCATTATTTCCACTGACTCCGGACTCCGGACTCCAGACTCTTTAGCTGCCTGAGCGCCAAAAAAATCGGCTTTCGCCGGGCCAGATTTTATGCTCACGCTATCTTCAATCGCTGTAGTCGTTTCACGCGGCAACGCAGTTATCAGTTAAACAGCCGAAGCAGGCATAGAGGTCACTTCAAACCTGCCGGGCAGAATAGCCACCCGGCAGCTCCCAAAGCAGCACAATCAATGCAGGCAGCACTGCTTATACTTTTTGCCGCTGCCGCACGGGCAGGGATCGTTGCGACCAGGCAGTTTCTCTGCTGAGACCGGTTTCTGTGGCACGGGGATCGCTTCCGGCTGGGAGATCCAGTGATCGTGCAGTGCCAGCGCAGCAGGGCGAATCGCCTCAATGCTGGCTTCCATCTCGTCCGGCGTCATGGCGTCGATCTTTTCGAGGTTCTCTTCCACACCGTGTAGGGCGATAGCGTCCAGCGCAGGCTGCAGATCGGTAGGCAGGGCAGACCAGTCGGTCAGCGCGACACCGCGCATGTAGCCGAAGCACCACTCTTCCACCACGGTAAACTCCAGGCCTTCCATCTCGCGGATGCCAAACAGCGGTTCGAACTGCTCCGGGAATTCAGATAAGCGGTCAGCCACATCATTCATATGCTGGAAGCACAGCGACATAAAGCGCGTCATTTCACGCTCGTTGCTCCATTTTGGAATCTGCTTCTCGCCACCCCACAGCGCCACCAGCCACTGGCTGGGTTCGACGGTCACCGGGCCGGAGAGAACGGCAGTCAGCAGACCATCCAGTTCGGAGACATCGATAATTGACGCTTCGCTGCCATATTTTTCCAGCATATCTTCCAGCCATTGCAGCTCTTTTTCGGACAGTGGGCCTTCTTTCATGCGGTTGCCTCCCGGGCATATCAAATTTCAGCGCGGCGTTAAGCCTCAAAACCGCAGCAGTGTACACCCTTGTGGGCTGCAACACAGCTAACCCTGTTCGGGCATTCCCTGGCAGCGAAACCGTGTTCAGCCTCTCTGTCACCCTTTATGCAACTGCAGGCACATCGTATCTGAGGTACGTTCTGGCGCTGCCTCCGCTCTGCTACGTATTGAATAAATGACTGACAGAAGGAAAACAGCGTTTCCTGCAGCATGGCTTTCGCTGGCTGTTTCACACGGATCATCACAATCGGCCCGTGGATGAGCAGATTAACAATGCGACTTAATCTGCCTGCGGGCGGGTGGTGTCACCCTCTCGCAGATCTCCGCGCTGGCGGGCTATATCGGCGGCTACGCCAGTTTTGTCGGCTACGACAAACGTCACGGCAATGCGATTGGGGTGCTGCAGAATGGCTTTAACCGGAGCAACAATTCAGGCATTGCGTTGTTGGTCGATCGGGCAACTCAGGATAAAGTGGTCTGATCCGTTACCTGGCCTGTGTGCAGTTAAGCGAACCGCGCTGTTTTCCCTGCACATAGCATCCGCACAACGGAACTGAAGTACGATAAACTTTAGCCTGACTGTCAAAATTCAACGTGGAAATCATTATGCGCAGGACTCAACGTGTACTTTTATCAATGGGATTACTGGTTGGCTCGCTGAGCCTGATCCCCGCTGTACAGGCTGCTGGCGAAGCAACGGATACCGTTCCGCCACCGCCGCAGATCCAGCCCGCTAATCCTGATGCTCAGACCGCTACGCCTGATACCGGCAGCGTTCAGCCAGATGCCGGTGCGGCGCAAAACCAGGCACCGACCAGCTCACAGTCTAATGATGGCATTACGCCGACCACGCCAAACACGCCGTCAACGGTCAATGGTGCGCGCCCTGATTACGATCTCAGCACCATCATCATTGACTACAAACAGTACAACATCGGTGACATCGTGCCAGAGAAGTACACCGATAAAACTTTCACCATCACCGAGTGGCAAAAGCGTAATCTGCCTGCACCGCAGGAAAATACCCACTGGGCGTATATCAACGCCAACTACATTCTGATTACCAATGACACCGGCAAAATCGTCATGGGTAAATCGGGTGATATCTTCTTCCGTGGCTGATTCCGTGGCTAAATAAAATCAGCCGGTCGTGATGACCGGCTTTTTTTAGCTGAAACGCTCTGCACTAAAGCTGGCCAGCATCGGATGCTTCTCACCGCTTACGATCTCCTCCGCCAGTAATTCCCCGACAATCAGCGCCAGCGTTGCGCCCGAATGCGTGAACGCCACATAACAGCCCGGCACCTTCTGCAACTGGCCCAGCACCGGATCGCCATCACCCGGAATCGGCTTCAGGCCAATCTTCCAGCTCTGAACGCTGAGCGGCTCGTCACCCCGTAACAGCCTGCTCGCTTCGTCTGCCAGCTTTGCCACGACCTGCTCATCAATATAGTACTCACCGCCGGCCAGCGGCCGGATATCCTCTTCGTACCAGTCATGATCCAGCGCGTAACGGTTACCGGGGTTGGGCCGGATGGCGGCGCGGGGCGTGTTCAGCACCGCTTTCAACTTATGGCTGCCCGGTTCGGTGATGACCAGCATGGAGACCGGCGATCCGTTGGGGATCGTCACGCCAAGCGGTGCTACCACATCCGGTGTCCAGGGACCGCACGCGACCACCACCGCATCGGCCCGCAGTTCACCCTGTTCACTGCGGATGCCACAGGCGTGGCCCTGATCGGTGAGCACGCTGGCTTTACCGGCGTGCTCTATCACTTCACCTCCGCGCGCCCGGAACTGATTTACCAGATAATCGGTCAGGTGCGGCAGGCTGACCCAGCCTTCACCGGGATTGAATATTGCCTGCGACGGCAGCGCGTCGGGATTGATGGCCGCATCCGCCTGCGCCACGTTGTCAGGCGTCATGAGTTGTGAGTCGTAGCCGTGGGCTTTCTCATAAGCATGCCGCGCCTGGGTTCCGGCGGCATCCTCTTTAAACCAGCAGACCCCGCCATCAAAACGCAGCCAGTCGAGGTCAGGATGTTGAGCAAACAGAGTGCGATAGCGATCGATGCCCGCCATGCGCAGCGCGTGGTAGGGCAGGGAGCGCTCACCCGCTGAGTTGAGCCACGACAGTGAACGTCCCGATGCGCCGGAACAGAGCGCAGCTTCGGTCACCAGCGTCACCGCCGCACCCCGTTTGGTCAGCTCCAGCGCCGTCGACACACCGATGACGCCACCGCCCAGTACCACCACTTTCAATTCATTTTTTAACGCCATTATCAGGTTCCTTGCTCAGCTACAGCACTTCAGAGAGAAAACGTTGCAGTCGCGGCGACTGTGGTGCATCAAAAATGGCACCCGGCGGTCCGGCTTCAACAATCTCGCCTTCGTCCATAAACACCACCTGATCCGCCACCTTGCGTGCAAAGCCCATTTCATGGGTCACTACAACCATCGTCATGCCGCGACGGCAGAGATCCGCCATCAGCGTCAGGACACCTTTTACCAGCTCGGGATCGAGCGCGGAGGTCGCCTCGTCAAACAGCATCACTTCGGGGTCCATAGCCAGCGCGCGGGCAATCGCGACCCGCTGCTGCTGACCGCCGGAGAGATCGCGTGGTCGGTGATCGGCGCGTTGGCCCAGGCCCACCTCTTCCAGCCGCTGACGCGCAATTGCCATCGCCTGCGCTTTAGGCAGGCCTTTGACCCGCCAGGGGGCCAGCGCCACGTTCTCCAGCGCGCTGTGATCGGGGAAGAGATTGAAATGCTGAAAGACCATGCCAATCCGCAGCCGCAGCGCATCGGGCTTGTCGTGCAGCACCGATCGGTCAGCCAGCAGAACATCCCCGGACTGCGGTTCATGCAGCCGGTTGATGCCGCGCAGCAGCGTCGATTTACCCGAGCCGGATGGCCCAATAATGCAGGTGGTGCTGCCAGGCGCGACATGCAGCGAGACATTACGCAGCACCTCAATCGGGCCATAGGCCAGCGTCAGATCGCGCAGCTCCAGGCTGGCACCGTGCCAGGTCGCGGCAGGGTTGCTGTTCAGGTTATTCATGGCTGCCTCCGATGCGGGGATGTGTGACCAGTGCGACGCTGGGCTGCCTGACTTCATCCACCTCTTTTAAGCCGCTTTTCGGTGCCGTCAGGCGACGGCGTCCGGTGCGATAACGCACATCGACATAGTTGACCATGTGCGTCAGCGGCACCGTGATGATCAGATAGAACAGCCCGGCCAGCATCAGGGGCGAAAGGTTGCCGGTGAGCACCGCCGCATCCTGACCCACGCGAAACAGCTCCCGCTGCTGGGTCATCAGGCCCAGCAGGTAGACCAGCGAGGAATCTTTGATGATGGCGATGAACTGGTTAACGATGGCGGGCAGCACACGGCGGATCCCCTGCGGAATCACCACCAGCCGCATTGCCCGGCCATAACTCATCCCCAGCGCCCGGCACGCCTCCATCTGACCGCATTCCACGCTCTGAATACCGGCGCGAAAAATCTCGCCCATATAGGCGCTGGCGATCAGGCTGAGGGCGAAGATCCCCAGCGGGTAGGGCGTCGGACCGAACAGCTGATAGCTGAAGCGCGCCAGGCCCTGACCAATCAGCAGAATGGTCAGAATAGAAGGCAGACCACGAAACAGATCGGTATAGAGCCGGGCAGGCAGCCGCAGCCAGCGTGAGGGCGAAATGCCCATCAGCGCCAGCAGCAGCCCAAACAGCGTGCCGAGCAGCGTGGCTGCCAGCGAGATAATCACCGTGTTAACAAGGCCGGTGGTCAGCATCTGCGGCAGCACTTCCATCATTGATGGAAAATCAAAGAAGGTGCGGGAAAGAATCGTGAGCAAGTCCATCGCCGTCTCCATGCAGGGCGGGGTTTTCCCCGGTTAACTCAGGACGCGAACGTCCGCCTCTTTACTGGCCGCCAGGCAGATACTGTTTTGGCATCGGCGATCCGGGGAACCACTTTTCGTAAAGTCGTTTCCAGGTGCCATCCTGCATCGCGGCTTTGATGGCCTTGTCCAGCGCGGCCTTAAAGGTGGGTTTGCCTTTGGCGATGGCAATGCCAGCCGGTGCATCAAACGAAGGAATGTCGGCGGCAGAGACCAGCTTAAAGCGTTCGGCGTAGCTTTTTGCCGCCTCGTAGTCGAGGAAAATGGCGTCGAGCGTGCCGTTGTTGAGCGCGGAGACGGCGCTGTTGTTATCCGGGAAGCGCACCAGATCGGTCTGGGTGAAGTGTTCGGCGGCATAGTTCTCCTGCAGCGTGCCCTGCACGACGCCGAGCCGGTGTTTTGCCAGGCTGGCGACATCCTTCACGCCGCTGTTAGAGCGGGTGAGAACGGTGAGAAATCCCGCCAGATAACCCGTCGAAAAGTCGACCGTCTTTTCCCGCGCCGGCGTGATGCCGATAGCCGCCACCGCCGCGTCATACTGACCGTTGGCCACCGCTGGCATAATCGCCGAGAAATCCTGACCAATAAAATCGACCTTATCGATCCCGATTCGGTGGGCGACATCCCGGAAGAACTCGACGTCAAAGCCGGTGAACTGACCGCTGGCATCCGTGAAGGTGTAAGGCCTGGAGTCGCCGACGCTGGCGACCCGTAGCTGACCCGGTTCGATCAGCCCATAAGGATTATTATCGCTGGCAGCCAGCGTACAGAATGAAAGTGAACAGAGTGCGAGCGTAGTGCCGAGCAGTTTGCCCAGGGTGGTTTGCGATTTCATAGCTCATCCGTTTTTGCAGGTTTAAACATCAGAGACTGTTGAGCCAGCAATTATAATTGAGACCGGTCTCAACACAGGTGGCACCTTAAGACGTGGGCATTGTGAGACCGGTCTCAAGGGGTTACAATGAGTTTAAGCACAGCCTTTTTTCGGCGTCAATATTCCTGTCATCAACCTGTGATTCAAAATAATTATGACGAGTCAGAAACGACAATCGAAAGCGCCTACCGTGGCGGATGTGGCACGTGCAGCAAACGTCTCTAAAGCTCAGGCGGCGCGTGCGCTGGGAGGCTATGGGGCGGTCAGTGATGAGGTGCAGGAGCGGGTCAGCAGCGCAGCCTCTGAGCTTGGCTACCGTCCGAATGCCCTGGCCCGCAGCATGAATACCGGGCGTTCTAATACCATCGGTGTGATTGTCGGCGATATCGAAAATCCGCACTTTGGCCTTGCGCTGCGCGGCATGGCCGATGTAGCACGCACGGCGGGTTACCATCTGCTGCTCAGTAACAGCGATGAGAAACTGCAGGCTGAGCAGGATGCAGTGCGGGTAATGCTGGAAAAGCGGGTCGATGGCATTATCGTTGCGCCATGCTGTTCGGAGCACCAGCACAACTGCCATCTGGCGCAGGTACTCGAAGAGGGCAGAGCGCTGAAATTATTTGATCGCGCAGTGACTGACCTTGATGTGGAAGCGATCTGCTGCGAATTTACGGATGTTGCCGCAGAAGCGACTTCACAGTTACTGGAGGCAGGTCATCGTCATATCGCCTATGTTACCAGCATGGCGCTGGCAACCGATTACAGCGCACCCGGGGATTTTGGCCTGACGCCGGTTGCCCAGCGCGTTGGCGGCATGATGCAGGCTTTTGCTGCCGCGGGCGTGGAGTTTGATCCAACGCTGGTGAAAGTGAACGCGCTGGATGAAGCCGAGATTGCCCGTATTGTGGCTGAACTGTGGCAGCGTCCGCAGCCGCCTACGGCGCTGGTGGCTTCTGACAGCGTGGTCGCGATGTGGCTGCTGCGGGAAGTCACGCAGCGCGGACTGCGCATCCCTGCCGACCTCTCATTTGTGATGTATGACAATTTTCCGTGGAGTGAGATTGTCACGCCGCCGCTGACCGTAGTGGCGCAACCGGTCTATGAGATGGGCCGGGAAGCGGCACGACGCCTGATTGCGGAGATACGCGGCGAGGTAACCGGGCCAATGCCGCGCTTTGACGCCCGCCTGATGATTCGCCAGTCGATTGCCGCGCCAGCCAGCCTGATCAGCGCGACATAACGGCCAGCCGGGTAACCCGTATATGGCCTTACTGATGCGTTTGCAGGCAATGGATCTCTGGATTTCTCCAGCTGTGGTACTTTTTAACCCACCATGATAGTGGCAATCTGCGGATATCATCAGCAGCCGGGAGGCGATATGTCACAACACCTGAATCAATTCGAACAGCCGGTCGGCCAGCCTTTACCCGACTGGCAACCCCGTCCTTTGCCCCAGCATCAGATTTTTACCGGGCAGGCGTGCCGGCTGGAGCCGTTCAGTGCAGCACGGCATGGTGATGCTCTGTCTGAGGCCTGGGGGCTGACTGAGGATGGACGCGACTGGACTTACATGTTTATGGGGCCGTTTGATGACCGGCAGGCCTGGCAGGATTATTTCAGCCAGATGGAGGGCAGTCGCGACCCGCTGCACTTTGCGGTGATCGATATCGCCACCGAGCAGGCGGTGGGCAGTCTGTCGTTGATGCGCATTCAGCCTGAACATGGCGTAATGGAAGTCGGACACGTTGCTTTTTCGCCCAGGCTGAAGCAGACCCGCATGGCAACGGAAGCGCATTTTCTGCTGATGCGTTACGCATTTGAGACGCTGGGTTATCGTCGTTATGAATGGAAATGTGACAGCTGTAATGCCCCGTCGCATAAGGCGGCGGCACGGCTGGGCTTCCGGTATGAAGGCGAGTTCCGTCAGGCAATCGTCTACAAAGGGCGTTCGCGTGACACCAGCTGGTTTTCGATTATCGACAGCGAATGGCCGCAGGTGAAAAAGGGCCTGCAGCGCTGGCTGGCAGAGGAAAACTTTACTGCTGAGGGTCAGCAGCGCGAGAAGCTGGAAGCACTGCGCGTCAGACCCTGACCGGGTACTGGGATCACAGTAAAATATCTTTCAGGACCGCCGCCAGCAGGGTGGTGGTCATGAGGATAGACAACCGTTTGATCCAGCGCATATCAGTGCTCAGGGTCACAATGTCATTTCTCAGGCTGTCGACAGCGCCCGTTAATCGGAAATTCATTTCACTGAGCATCACTTCCATCTTATCCACTTTGATTTCCAGGTGATTAAAACGGATGGCCAGCTTGTCGGTTTTTCTTTCAACATGGCCAAGCCGCTCGTCGATCTGATCTACTTTTATGGAGAGATGCCCGAGCCGCTCGTCGATCTGATCTACTTTTATGGAGAGATGCCCGAGCCGCTCGTCGATCTGATTCACTTTTATGGTGAGATGCCCGAGGCGCTCGTCGATCTGATTAACCTTTGTGGTGAGATGCCCGAGCCGCTCGTCAATCTGATCGACTTTCGTCGTAAGCTTGCCGAGGCGATTGTCCATCTGGTCAACTTTCATCGTAAGCTTGCCGAGGCGATTGTCCATCTGGTCAACTTTCATCGTAAGCTTGCCGAGTCGATCGTCTATCTGGTCGACTTTCGTCGTAAGCTTGCCGAGTCGATCGTCTATCTGGTCAACTTTCGTCGTAAGTTTGCCGAGCCGCTCGTCTGTCTGTTCAGCTTTTGTCTGAAGCTGGCCGATCCGGACGTCAATATGACTGGCTTTGGTCTGAATCTGACCGAGTTGCTTCCCGAGCTGTGCACCAGGCTGCCTTTGCTGCATATCGGTAAACACCTCCACCATTGCCTCCGCTTGCTGATCGTCGATCCCTGCCTGTTGCAGCGCTTTAAAGGCTTTATGGGTACTCATCATTGTGCTTGTCATCACGACACCTCCCTGTGTACTCCAGCGATAACCGCATCATGACAGGCACAAAGCGCATCACCACTCAGTCGGTTATATTTTGCGCGCCATGTCGAAAAATATCAATTAGTACAACAGGTAACGTGCAGTGAAGTACGGGCTGCCTCGCAACAGAGAGCCGAGGGCAGGATGAGGCACCTCTGCGGATTACCGCAGAGGCGGGAGAAGAAAAAACGGCGTTATGGCTGTGGTACGATTTTAATTTCAACCATACCGATGCCCAGTTTGCGCGGATCCTGGCCGGTGATATTGCCAGCGTTACTCAACTGCGGTTCCGGTGGCGCAATCACCAGCTGATGGCTGCCGTTTGGGTTGTCGAAATGCAGAGTATGCGTCGATACCTCTTCGCCCAGCGACAGCAGTTGCTGCTGATCGCCGACCCGAACCGGGATCGCGCGGTGTGCGTTGGGGCCATATGCGCGTGCGGTAATGACCAGATCAAACTTAGGCGGGAGCGCATCGACATAATCGATATGCACTTCTGGTGCGAGATTGGCGTTTGACCAGCGCCCCCAGCTCTCTGGCCGTGAGATGCCGCTGAAGCTTTTAACCGTTTCCGGCGCGCCGGGCACGTCGAGCCGGAAGCTGTCAGCGCTATAGCGAATGTTGTTATCTTCAATGCGGATCTGCGCCAGGTTCTGCTGGTAACGTGCCTCGCTGATTGCACCGTCCGGGAACTGCACTTTGCCTTTCCACTGCGGTTTGTCGACATGCGTCACGGTTGGCGTGCCGCCGAGCTGCCCCATCGCCACACAGAGATCGCCTGAGAGGGCCAGCGAAGGCTGCCAGAGTCGTGCCATTTTAAAACAGCGATCCACCCACAGAAATTTATCGGCTGAGGCGAAATCGGCCAGCTGATAGCGCAGTGGGGCCGAATATTCCCCTTCCGGCATCGGCTCAACATGCTTATCGCTGATGCGGAACAGAATCGGCAGTTTAAAGGTGGTGCCTGAGAAGCTGAACGTATTCTTCGCCTGATCCACCGTGAAGCTGTCTATCTTCTTTGGGAAATTCCAGAGCTGAATAATGTCGGGTTTCCAGCTCGCCACCTTACTCTTCATATCGTCGAACTGGGTAGAAAGTGAAAGAGAAGAAAGGCTGCTGCGGCCCAGGCCGATCGCGTTATCGCCGCCGAGAATATCCAGCAGCGTCGCGCCATTATCCAGCGTGCTGCGCTTCGCCTCCATCAGTTCCGCCTGCGGTTTATCACCCCGGATCACCATGAACAGATTACGACGCGGTTGTTTGACCAGCCACGGATGCGCCGTATTGTTCATTGCCAGATGATCGGAGCTCACCACAATCACGGTATTTTTAAACCACGGCGATGCTTTGATGCGCGCAATCAGGCGCGCCACATGTTCCTGCGAGCAGGCGACCGCACTGAAGGACTGATTCGGTTTGCCTTCAATGCTGTAGCTCCTGCGATCGCAACTGCGTGAGATAAACCCATCCGGGTGATGCGTATCGACAGTCAGCGTAAACAGTGCGAAAGGTTTACCGGCCTGGGAGAGTTCCTGATACTTCTCAAAGACTTCATCCAGCACTGTATCGTCGTAATAACCCCAGTTATTGCGGTAAGCAGGATCGGCAACGCGGCTTTTCAGCTCCTGCGAACCATAAAGATTTTCAGGGTCGAAACCGTGCGATTTCAGGAAGACATCTTTACCGGCAAAACGCAGATCGGCACCCTGAATAAACCAGTTCTGGTAGCCGGAGTTTTTCAGGATGTCGCCCAGACAGACGTTTTGCGGATAGAAGCTGGAGAGCGACGCCGACGCATTACCGTCAAATGGCGCAAACAGCGGAATGCCGCACTGTGAGGCGACCATGCCTGCAATGGTGTAGTCGGTGCCGGGTAACTGTTCTGTTTCGCTGAAGTCGATACTCTGCTCTTTCTGCCGGCTCAGCTCAGGCGCCAGGCCGGGAAAGGCGATGGCGTCGAAATAGGTGCGCTCTAAGCTTTCACCATAGATGTAAACCACGTTGAGGCGCGGCTGTTCAATGCGATTACGTGGCACTTTATAGAAGTTGTCGAAGTCAGAATCGGCCATCTGGGTATGCGACACGATGAGCGTCGCGACCTGACGAAAGGCCGGGGTAGTCTGCACTGAGCCGAGTGCGCAGACGGCCGCCAGCAGCGACCAGCCCATGTGATGCGGACGCTTACGCCGGCGCAGAATCCACGACAGCAGGCAGAACAGCAGGAACAGCACAATAATCAGCCCAATCGCGGGCACGACATACTTGCTGACACCCGCGCCGGTCAGGCTATTGGTCAGGGTATAGAGCACCGCATCGTTGATGCCGTCCCCGGTAAAATAGTTGCTGGCATACAGGGTGGCGTTCAGCACAACGAAAAGCACCAGCAGGATAAGAACAAGAATAAACCAGAATTTGTTACGCCCGGCTTTACAGGAATAGATTGCAATAGCGGCCAGAAACAGCACGACGGAGACCAATTCGGACAACGGTAAATCCTCTCTCTACAGGGTTGCACGAGGCTTCACGCAACCGGCCACCTTCGGGGGATGGTTTTTCGACAATCTATATTGGCTGTCATCCGGCTGCAACATATCCAGCCCGATTTGTGCGGTGGAGAGCAGATTGGTTAAGAAGAGAGGTTTTCAGGTGTGACGGTGGCTGGCGCACCGTCAGCAGAGCAGAAGTCAGGACGTTTTTCAGAGTTTGCCGGTGAGGTATTGCGCTTCGCCATCGGCAAAACTCCAGTCACCTTTGTCGTTGGTGATAAAGCTGATCATTAAATCGTTGCCCTGCACGCCACAGTGCTCACGCAGCTCACGCGCCAGCTCCGCCATAAAATGCTGTTTCTGTTCACGGCTGCGAGGGCTGGTATAAACCCGCACCATCACCAGATTATCGCTGCGGCTGAATCCCAGGCCGGTATCCTGAAACACCATCTGATAGCGCTTGTTTTCCTGAACAATCTGATAACGATCGCGTTCAGGCACGTTAAAGGCTGTCAGCACGGCACGGTGCGCCGCATCCAGCAGTGTACGTAGCTCTGATTCTGAACGACCCTGAATAACATCGAATTGCAGCAGTGGCATAGTGAATTCCTCATCGTGATTAATGAACCTATGGTGACCCCTTTATCCGGCGGGAAAAAGCGCGTAGCCTGAAATGATTATTCACTATAATGAACAATCGCAATGAAAGAGATGAAAACGGATACGCTGTGGGATCATCTTCACTGGCTGACCGTACTGGCTGAGCAGGGCAGCTTTACCCGCGCGGCGGAGCGGCTGGACGTCAGCAAAGCTGCGATGAGTCAGAAAATCAAAGAGCTGGAGCAGATAGCCGGTGTACTGCTGGTACAGCGCACCACGCGCAGCGTACGACTGACATCGGCGGGTGAGAAGCTGGTGGAGGAGTTGCGCGAGCCTTTTGCCCGCATCGAACAGAGTTTTTTTAGCGTGCGCGATACCGCCGGGCCAGTACGTGGTCTGGTGCGTATTACCGCGCCGGTGGCGTTTGCCCGGCAGCAGCTGGTGCCGATTATTGGTGAGTTTCTGCGTGACTATCCGCAGGTGCGTCTGCAGCTGGATGTGACCGACCGCATTGTGTCGCTGAGCAGTGAGGGGTTTGATCTGGCCATCCGGCACAGTGACACGCTGCCGGAAACCCATGTGGCGCTGCCGCTGTGTGATACGCAGACGGTGCTGGTGGCCTCACCCGCCTATCTTCACGAACAGGCTATACCGAACACGCCGCAGGATCTGATGCAGCATAACTGTCTTTACTATCCGCGTGGTGTTGAATCACCGCGCTGGCGGTTTGTTACCGCAGCGGATGGCGAAGAGGTGCAGGTGAGGATTCAGGGCAGCTTTGCCACCAACAACAGTGAGTCAATACGCGATGCCGCCCTGCAGGGACTGGGAATTGCGATGCTGCCCGACTTCAGCGCCCGTGAAGCGCTGGCTGCGGGCTCATTGCAGCAGGTGTTACCTGAGTGGCAGCCGGTTGAAGCCTTTGCCGCCCGCCTGTGGATCGTCCGACCCTGGGCGGCGCAGGTGCCCCGCGCGGTCACCACTTTTACGCAGTGGCTACGCGCGCGCTTTGACCGTTGATGGCAATGCCAGCGCTGGTGATGGGGTTTGCATCATCTCGCCAATCAGGCTGCTGCGGTTATACAAACCCAGCCGCAGATTGAAGTCGAGATGCAGTCGCTCGTTGCCGGTTAATTTGATAATCGGTGGTGGCGTCTCTGGTCGCTGCTGAAACATCACCGACTGCGCAAAGGCGGTGCTGCTGTCGGCATGCAGTCGCTGATAGTACCATGCGCTGGCTTCACCTTTACGCAGATAAAGATTGGCTCGGCGATATTCGCGCATCGCGACCTGCTGCGCCAGTGACAGAAGCTGGCGTGACGGATTATCTATATTTTGCACAATCAGCGGAAAATCATCCCGCTTCTTCAGCTCATGAAAATAGTTGCGGATACCGACGTTTTTAACCGGTGCCAGCTGTTTCAGCCATTCGCGAATAAAGGCATTTTGCGGCGGCGCGGCAATGAACCAGCTCTCGGTGACCGGCGCAAGCAGGTTCAGCGTTGATTGCTCGCGATAGTAGCCGATGAGATCCATTGGCCGCGCCTTGTGAACGCGGTGTACCCAGGCGAGATTCTCAAACAGCAGGGTGCTGCAGTCGATGCCGATACCGCCATAGCGGTGAATCAGCTCAAGCCGGATGATTTCACTTTTATGTGCCAGCGTCAGATCGGAAGAGATAAAGCTGAGTTCGGGCAGCCACTGCGACAGGGTGCGCTGCGTAACCAGATAAACCTGGTGATCAGGGTTATCCCGCCGGATTTTACTGATATTCAGCGCCATTGACGTCGGCAGTTGATCGTTATGCCAGACCATCCAGACAATCTTTGGAATCTCGGGCAGATCTTTCTGCTGAGCGATCAATACGACATTATCTTCCTGTCCCGGATCATATTCCGGAGCCTGACAGAGGCTCTGCTGTTTCTTATTCCATAACATCTGGCTACTGAACGATATTCTTTTCCAGTTACGCCAGATTTTATGCGCTGGACGTTGGCGATGTGAAGTCATGGTACACCCGTTATTTTTATTTTCCCGCTATAGTTCAGGCTCAGCCCGTTGCGCCTGATGCGTAAACGGACGGCATTGCATACTGACTGCAATCCCGATGAGTGCGGAAATTAATGAATAGTTTTCCCTGGTGACGACGCAGTGCGGGAGCGCGCGATAGTTTCCTCACGGCTTTTTAATTGCACTGCACCTTTTTAATAAAACATTATTTACACATTAGCTATGTCTTTTTTTGACTTTAGGATAATACGGAAATAATCCGGTCACCTTATGGAAATAATAATATCGCCACGGTTAATCAGTTATTTAACTGTGGCGGAACGCATAGCTAAGGAATGTCTGAATATTATGCTGAGCTTTTGGGTTCTCTCAGGGCCCGGACATCAGGATCAGTGAATATTGCGCTTAACGCGTGACGTAAGCCCGGCTCAACAATTCCCGGAATCGTACAGCCTGAAGAGGATTGTCTACGCTTAAGAAGAACTTACTGAGAAAGGAGCGCGCATGCAGAGAGAATCTTATGGTTTACTGGCGGTTGATAAGCAGGGTAATCGCGTCCTGTTTCTTAACCCGGAAACCTTCGCGGTCGAGCGTGAGCTGAACGCTTTTCCACCGCGGCCGCATGAACTCCTGATGCTGGCCCCCTGGGGTAAAGCGTATGTGCCTATCTATGGTGACGGCGTTCATGGCAATAACCCGCATCCGGGTCACAAAGTGGCAATCATTGATTTGCAGCGTCGCGAGATCAGCGGCTTTATCGATCTGTCGCCGCTGCGTGCACCACACAGCGGACAGCTGGGCCGCGATGGCAAAGTCTATCTCTGCTGCGAGCAGAGTGCCGCTGTAGCCGTGATCGATCCGCAGACCGACAAAGTGGAAAAGATCATCCCGATTCCTTCTCACAACGCGCATCGCCTGACGCTGTCACCCAGCGGCCGCAAACTGTTCACCGATAACGAAGAGGATGCGACCATCACCGTCGTGGATCTCTGTGAAGCAGAGGGACGGGTCATCGATACGATTCTGCTCCCGGGGCCGATTGCGGGCATCGCCGCCTCACCAAAACACCCTTACCTGGTTGCCAGCGCTGCTGACGCACCGTTGCTTTATCTGATCGACCGACAGAGCCACCGTATTCGCCAGCGCATTACGCTGCCGGGTCATCAGCAGCCCTGCCAGGTGGTTCGCTTCAGCGCCGATGGCGAACAGCTGGTGGCGATTGGCGATCAGGAACCGCTGGTAACGCTGTTTGACGATCTGCTGAATCCGCTGGGCGATATCAGCGTGGGCAACATGCCGATGGATGGCTGCTTCACGCCAGACAGGCAACAGCTGCTGATTGCTAACCAGGATGATGGCACGCTGAGCGTGATCGATCTGGCGCAGCGTAAAGTGATTGCCACGCCGCGTGTCGGAACAGGCTGTGAGGTGCTGGGCTATTTTCCGATAGGTCAGATAAACGGACGATGATAGATCGCGGAACTCCAGTGGCGGCTGCTGGCATGTTTCTCTGCCTGCCAGCCGCGTTTACGTAATTCGCGCGCAATCATCTTGTTCATGATGCCGTGTCCCAGCAGCAGGACCGTGCCACGCTGTGAGTGCTCGATCAGCTTCTCTGCCGCCGCCGAAGCGCGGCTGCGCGCATGTTGCAGTGACTCCGCTTCACCCGCATAACCGCAGAACCACATCAGCCGCAGTAAGGCCAGCCAGCAGAGTGTAGGCAACTGAAAGGCCCCCGTTCGCAGCAGCGGCACGGCGACTTCACTGAACAGCGCATCAACTTCATGGGGCTGCAGTCCAAGCTGGCTCAGGGAGGACTGCGCGCGGGGAAGGGGACTGCAGACAATAATCGCGGCCTGACGGGCAATCTCAATACTGCGCGGTGGCGGTCCGTCACTAACCTGTGACTGATCGTAAGCTTCGCACCAGTCTGCCAGTGCCTGCACGTTCTGACGACCCGCTGCCTGGTGGTCAGGTTTTCCGTGTCGCATCAGAATAATGGTCATAACACCTCTGTCAGGCTTTTTTTCAGGGTAACGCATTGTCTGCGTTTACAGCGACTTTTCAGAATAAAGATGAAGTGTCATCTGCAGGTAATCAGGGTGTGCGACAACAGAACCCGATGAAAGGACTTTTGCCCGGCTTATAACGCTTAATGATTAGAGAAAATGCTAACTTACCGTACAGAGTGATTTTTTATTGTGCGATGTGGTGGCGTTAACTGGCTGAATTTGCGCTGAAAATGTGTGATGACGCAATGTGATAGTGAAGTTTTACTAACAATTTGCGTCGGGATCTCTTGATTTATCTACGCGCGTAGATACACTAGCTCCCCAGTGATTGCTCACGGTGCGATACACAGTAGGCTCCATTGATTGTTAAGTTACATTCGCTCAGTTTAAGCGACCGGTGAAAAATACATCGGCGAAACGGGGTGAAGAACAAGATTCCAACACCAGGGAATCCTTTAACCTTTCATCATGGTTAGTCAACTGAACGTCGCCACCGGGGGAATTCCGCTTTCATCAGGGAATCGACCCATGGACGGGCGTTTATCAATCTGCATACTCATTCAGGGATAGGGTTATGACGGCACATAATTCCGTTAAGCAGCAGGCATCACTGTCTTCCAACTCAGCCGCCGACGAGCGGTTTAACACCTCTTCAGGCCGCAAAGATTTCTGGCGCGCCACTTTCTCATGCTGGCTCGGAACGGCAATGGAGTACGCGGATTTCGCGCTCTACGGTCTGGCCGCCGGTATCATCTTTGGCGACGTCTTCTTTCCGGAATCGACTCCCGCGATGGCACTGCTCTCCAGCTTTGCGACCTGGTCAGTCGGGTTTATTGCCCGGCCTATCGGCGCGCTTTTTTTTGGCTGGCTGGGCGACCGCAAAGGTCGCAAGGTGGTGATGATCTCCACCATCATTCTGATGGGCGCTTCCACTACCTTTATCGGCTTAATACCGAGCTATGCCGCCATTGGTGTCTGGGCTCCGGCCTGTCTGGTGCTGCTGCGCTTTACCCAGGGTTTTGGCGCGGGCGCAGAGTTATCGGGCGGCACGGTGATGCTGGGTGAATATGCGCCCGTTAAGCGTCGTGGCCTGGTTTCATCCGTGATCGCTCTGGGGTCTAACAGCGGTACGCTACTGGCCTCGCTGGTCTGGCTGCTGGTAGTGCAGATGGATCAGCAGAGCCTGCTGGAATGGGGCTGGCGTATTCCTTTCCTCAGCAGTGCCCTGATTGCCCTGGTTGCGCTGTGGATTCGACGTCACCTGCGTGAAACGCCGGTGTTTGAGCTCAGGAAAGCGGAGATGGAAGCGGAACGTGCAGGCGTACTGGCCGCGCCAGTAGTGGACTCGCGTCCTTTCTTCCAGCGTACCCGCGCTTTCTGGACCATGATAGGTTTGCGTATCGGCGAAAATGGCCCTTCCTATCTGGCGCAGGGCTTCATGGTGGGTTATGTCGCGAAGGTGCTGATGGTGGATAAGCCCGTACCGACAACGGCCGTGTTCCTTGCCTCACTGCTGGGCTTCCTGATTATTCCTTTTGCGGGCTGGCTCTCAGACCGTTTTGGTCGTCGGATCGTTTATCGCGTCTTCTGCCTGTTACTGATGATTTACGCGTGGCCCGCCTTTACGCTGCTGGACACGCGTGAACCGATGCTGGTGATCCCGGTTATCGTGGTCGGTATGGCGCTGGCGTCACTGGGCATTTATGGGGTGCAGGCGGCATGGGGCGTGGAAATGTTCGGCGTTCAACATCGCTACACCAAAATGGCGGTGGCCAAAGAGCTTGGCTCGATTTTATCCGGCGGCACGGCACCGCTTATTGCCGCTGCTATGCTCTCTTATACCGGTCACTGGTGGCCGATTGCGGTCTACTTCTCGGCAATGGCCGCCATTGGATTCTTTACCACCTTTGTCGCTCCTGAGACGCGAGGGCGGAATCTCAATCTGCCTGAAGATGCCATCTAGATTTACCTGAAGGTGCCGTCTGCCAGGAGAGAGCGATAAACAGCAGGCCGTGTAAAGCGGCCTGTTTTTTTTATGGAGGAACGTGATGTGCCTAAGTCGTTAACGGGAAAAGTGACCCGCAGTGAAGTTGCGAAAGCGGCAGGCACCTCAGTGGCAGTCGTCAGCTATGTCATTAATAACGGGCCTCGTCCGGTCGCTGAGGCGACCCGTCAGCGGGTACTGGAGGCGATTAAAGCCACCGGTTATCGGCCAAATGCAGCAGCACGCGCCCTGGCATCCGGTAACACCAAAACGTTTGGACTGGTGGTGCCCAACATCGGCAATCCCTTCGTGGCGTCAATGGCGCACGTGTTATTGCAGGAGTCGATGAACCACGGTCACGTCATGCTGCTGGGTGATGCAGGTGACGATCGCAAACGTGAACTGGAGTTAATTCAGGGGCTGCTCAACCGGCAGGTCGATGGTCTGTTTTACAACAGCGTCGATCGCCATCCTTACATCGACCTGATTAAAGCCAGCGGAACGCCACTGGTGATGCTGGAGCGGGTTGAGCCTCAGCCGGGCGTGAACATGCTGCGGGTCAATGAGCGTCAGGCCGCGTGGCAGGTGACGGCACATCTGTTGAGTCACGGTTATCAGCAGGTAGGGATCATCAGTGGCCCGGTCGATATGCTCAACGCGCAGGATCGTATTCAGGGCTGGCGCGATGCCATGCACGATCGTGGCCTGCCGGTTGATGAGTCGCTGATGTTCCCCGCCAGCTACACCCCACAGGGTGGTTACGGGGCGGCACAAATTATGATCGCTCGGGGCTGTGTGCCTCGTGCATTGTTTACCAGCAATGAAGGTCAGGCGATTGGCGCGCTTCGCGCCTTTTCCGAACATCACATTCGCGTGCCGCAGGATGTGGCACTGGTCTGCTTTAACGGGACCAATCACTCGTCGTTTCATGTCCCGACATTAACGACCGTGCGCCAGCCACTGCGTGAGATGGCACGCTCTGCGATTCAGATGCTCAAAGAGGGGCAGAGCGAAGCGCAATTAAAGGAGTTTCCACACTATCTTGAAATCGGTGAATCCTGCGGCTGTCAGCCGCAAAGTCAGAGTTAATTTATAAAAATATGAAAAGAATCATTATTGATTGCGATCCCGGCAATGGTATCGCGGGTGCCAACACCGATGATGGGCTGGCGATTGCGCTGGCCTTAGCTTCACCAGCCCTGTCGCTGGAATTGATCACCACCGTGGCGGGTAACACACCATGTGAAGTGGGTGCACGCGTTGCGAAAGATCTGATCGTCCGGCTGGGATTATCTATCCCGGTCGTACAGGGCGCGACGCAGGCGTTACAGGAAGATCCTGTGCCATGGCGCGAGACGCTGGATCATCGGGTCAATCAGCTTGCGCTGGGGAAACTCTGGCAGGATGTGCGTCAGCCAGCTGATGTTGCGGCGGATGCGCTTGATGCGGCTGACGCTATCGGCAAACTGATTTGCGACAATCCGGGCGAGATTACGCTGGTGGCAATTGGCCCGCTGACGAATGTGGCGCTGGCGATGCAGCGCTATCCCGCCATGGCAGAATCAGTGGCGGAAATTGTGATCATGGGCGGCGTCTTCTCGCTGGATGACTACATTAAAGACACTAATTTTGGTCTGGATCCCGAGGCGGCGCATCAGGTGTTGCACAGCGGTGCTGCAGTGACACTGGTGCCGATGGATGTCACCACGCAGACGCTGCTGACCCAGCAGGATCTGACCCGCCTCACCGCCGTTAATCATCCGCTGACCGAATTTGTGCGCGATACGCTGCGACCGTGGATCGACTATTCAATGGAAACCCGTCAGCTGGCGGGATGCTGGATCCACGATGCGCTGGTGGTCGCCTGGTTGCTGAATCAGCGAGTCGCCTCGGGCATCGATTACCGGGTCGATATCGAACTGCGTCCCGGTGCGACGCGTGGCAAAAGCTGGCGTTATCGTCAGCCGCTTCGGCTCACTGTCGGTGTGCCCGATCACTGCGGCGCATCGGTGCATGTGCTGCATAGCGTCGATAACACACTGTTGTTGTCGATCATTGAACAGGCATTTAAGCGCCTGGCATCCTGAAGTCATGGGCGATTAACTGCGCCCGCTTGCTGCGCGTGATCGGCTGCCATGATAAAGCAGTGATTATCAGCGGCTGACAAAATTTGTCAGGTTGTCAGTAGCATTCGGGCGCAGGCAGAAGATGCAGGGTTTATGAACCAATGCAAAGCGTTAAATCGCTTCGCACACGTCGATCCAGCGAGCGTTAGTCAGTTCAGCCATCTGCTGTGGCGAGATGCGGACGGCGCTGTGGATAGCGCCAGCGGCGGGCAGGACTTCATCAAAGCTGCGCAGTGAAACATCACAGTAGACGGTCAGCGGATTCTCCAGACCGAACGGACAGACGCCGCCCACCGGGTGGCCGGTCCAGTTAATCACCTCGTCGACGCTCAGCATCCGCGCTTTCGCGCCCAGCGCTGCTTTCAGCTTGCGATTATCCAGCCGGGCATCACCGCGTGTCACAATCAGCACCACGTCGTTTTTTACTTTCAGTGACAGGGTCTTGGCAATCTCTCCTGGCGTCACGCCATGGGCGCGTGCAGCCATCCCGACCGTTGCAGTGCTTTCTGCCAGCTCAATAATTTCAATTTCAGGGGCGTGTTCGGCAAAGAACTGGCGCACGGACTCCAGACTCATCTTTCTCTCCAGGCTGATCGAAGGCGTAAAAATTGCCACAAGCCTCAGTGCCTGTAAACGAGATAAACGGAGAATTCGCTGTAATTGAGTCTGTTTAGCTGCCGCTCAGGGTGCAGTTGCCGCATTGTTCGACATCAGGGATGCGATAACGCTGGCAGCAGCTGCGACGGACCAGTTCGCCGTTGCGCGGGATCATGGTGCGGTAAAGTGGGTTTTCGCTGCCATCCAGCAGCCGCTGGTTGAAGAACAGCGCCTGCTCCAGTTGCAGGATCAGCGCCTCATCGATCTGGCTTTTCAGCTCACCCAGGAACCACTGGAATGAGTAGCCCATGTTGTTCCAGATGAGTCGGGCGTTGATATCACCATGCTGCGTAATACCTTTGACCACCGGGATCAGATGCTGCTGAATCAGCCGATCAATGCGCTGCAGCGAATTAAGATAGCGCGCTTCTTCATCTTCCTGCACATCGATCCAGAACGTGGCCGGATGGCCATTCTCATGAAATCCGACGCGAATATGCTCAGGCGAGCAGTCCAGCGCACGCGACTCCTGCAACAACGCCATGATGAGCGGAGGCAGCAGCAGGCCAAAATACCACTGTGCCCAGAGTGACAGCACCGGTTTCGCTTCACGAACGGCATCAGGATGATCGCGATAGAGATAATCGCTATAGCGCTGGATGAGCCGGGCAAAGGCCTCTGATTCCGACCAGGCGGCAAGCGTCAGCGTATCGCGCGGAGCAGACTGGCTGAACTTCGTCGATTCAAGCAGATAGCTGCGCTGCTGCTGCAGCCGCTCATGCAGACTTTCCGCCAGCGGGCGGTCATTCTGCCGGAAGATCATCGACTGAGCGCTAAAACGCTGTTCCTGAGCTGAAGCAGTTGCCATGACGACTCGCAGAAAGTGTAGATAAGAAAGCAAATGATAATCGTTATTGATTAACTCTACAAGTCGTGTAAAAAATCGTCGCTGCTGGCGGGAGAACGGCGGGGATTAAGAGCGGTCATCAGGCCGGACAGAGCAGCGCATCGCTCGCCACCGTTCCGGTCAGTTACGACCGCATTATTTTACTCAGGCATGTTCGCTGGAGGTCTGAGGCTGCTGTCGGGGCAAATCTTCCCATGCGAGAATGGTATTGCGACCCTGATTTTTAGCCACATATAACGCGCTGTCCGCATTGGCGACCGCCAGATCGAACTCATTATCATAAATGGGTGCAATACCCGCACTGATGGTAACGTGGGTTGAAACGGTCTCATTGAACAGGTGAGGGATTTCTAAATCCAGCACATACTGGCGGATTCGCTCTGCCAGCTTCATTGCGATGGAACTGTTCACATTGGTCATCAGCACCAGAAACTCTTCGCCGCCGTAGCGGGTGACGACATCGCGCGAACGCACCGCATCACGAATCGCGACGGAGACCCGCGCCAGCGCCTGATCGCCCATCGCATGTCCATAGTTATCGTTGTAGGCCTTGAAGTGATCGATATCCAGCAGCAGCACGTAGTGGCTGCCGGCGTGGTTTTCCAGAATATTATCGAGCCGGTTCTTCAGGCCGCGGCGGTTATAGAGTCCGGTCAGCGGATCGAGCATGCTGAGATCGCTGAATGTCTCTTTCTCTTCATAGAGCTGATGCATCAGGCGCAGGGTAAAGTTGTCGGCACGGCGGCGCATCAGATGCTGCAGGGAGAAACCGATCAGGGGCAGGGTGATGGTCAGCAGGATCAGCGGCAGATGCTGTCCATTGTCGAGCAGTAATACGGTGAATACCGGCGGCGCGACGTGCAGACAAAATGCACCCAGATAATCGCTCAGGGCGATGGCACTGATAAACAACACACTGATCAAACTGATAATAAGAAAGCCACCATCAAAATAGAACACCTGATGAAAGCGATAATTAATGTGCCAGGCCCAGAGCATGCCCAGCAGAAGTGCCACAGGATTTAAAAGGGGGAGTTTTACTTTAGGCCATATTAAATAGGTAATTAACATGATGCCGCTAAACGCAGCGACACAAATTACCGGCAAAGTCGCGTCATTGGTCTCATTGCTCATTACGGGCAGCAGATAAAATAGCGAAACAGCGATATTTAAAAAGAGAAAAAGCATCACTGAAAGCCGGTATTTACTCTGTTTTAGTTCTTCATATGATTGTAATTTCATTATAAATACTCGTGACGGCCCTGAAATACCAAAGCGCAAGCCGGCAAAAAAAGATTCTGCCAGAGAGTGAGCAAATTATTGCTGTTGCTGTTATTAAAAGTGTTATCGGCCGCAATCTAGCATTTTCCAACTGGTCTGTCATCTTCGTTGCCGGACGTGACAAAAACAGGCTGCAAGGGCGTCAGAACTGCTATATGATAATGGGAATGGTTATCATTTGAGGTTTGCGTCATGGGGATAGCGATTATTGCGGCCTGCAGCCTGTGGGGAGTCAGCTGGGCACTGGGTAAAAAACTGGATAGCGCATGGGGCGTATTGCTGCCCTGCATCGCACTGCCGCTTTTCGCCTTATGGGAACCGAGCTTCAGTCAGTGGCGGATGGTAATGACGGTTGCACTGCTGCTGACGGTCGTAATGCTGTTTAGCCCGCGACTGCGTCACTATCTGCTGCTGCCATCCTGTCTGGCGTTAGCAGGCGGACTGGCGGCAGTCTCTGTGAATTTTCATCTGATTTAATCGAGGCGGAGCGGCTGAGAATCGTCGTACAGCGTGAAGCGACTGGATGAGCGAAACCGGGCTGAAAAACTAAAGTGAACAGAAGATAAAACGATGCTGCAAGGGAAGCAGAAGGGCATTGCGGGAAAAACAGAGGATGACAACGTTGGTGCGAAGAGAGGGACTTGAACCCTCACGTCCGTTAAGACACTAACACCTGAAGCTAGCGCGTCTACCAATTCCGCCACCTTCGCATCGAGTTGTCTGTTCATATCACCGCAATGGTGCGAAGAGAGGGACTTGAACCCTCACGTCCGTTAAGACACTAACACCTGAAGCTAGCGCGTCTACCAATTCCGCCACCTTCGCGCAGTGCTCGCGATATGAAACTTGTGATTTTGGTGCGAAGAGAGGGACTTGAACCCTCACGTCCGTTAGGACACTAACACCTGAAGCTAGCGCGTCTACCAATTCCGCCACCTTCGCATACCCGTAACACCTTGAGAATGTTACAACCACGGAGGCGCATTCTAGAGATTTTACTCTTTGCGTCAACAACTATTTCGTCGGGCTGAAACGATCGCTGTAAAAAACAACGTTTTCAGCCCGGCAAAGCAGTTAACGGCAGGAAAAACCCTTAGCGCGTTTTGGCACCGCGACCATAGACGGCACGGTAAACTTTAAAGCGACCGGTTTGCGCGATGACTTCGTGACTGCCGAAGGCTTCATCCAGCGCCTGCGGATAGGGCAGGAAGGTGTTAGCAACGATACGCAGCTCGCCGCCGGTATTCAGGTGCTTCACCGCACCACGAATCAGCGCCTGTGCGGCGTCGAGGCTGGTCTGAGTGCCCTCATGGAAGGGCGGATTAGAGATAATCATGTCGAAACGACCAGTCACGTCAGAGAAGACGTTGCTGGCGAAGACTTCGCCCTCGATGCCATTGGCGGCCAGCGTCGCTTTACTCGCTTCAATCGCCGCTGCGTGCACGTCACACAGCCACAGACGCACTTTAGGCGAACGGGCAGGCAGCGAGGCGGCAATCACGCCCGCACCACAGCCCATATCCAGCACTTTACCTTTGGTGTGTGGGGTAAAGGTCGACAGCAGCAGGGCGCTGCCGCTATCCAGACCGTCACGGCTGAAGACGCCAGGCAGGGTATGAATCGTCAGACCATCGAGCTGATACTGGTGACCAAAGGTGCTGGCATCGAATTCAGGCTGTTTGTCGAGGCGACCGTGGTAGAGACCACAGCGACGCGCGCTGTCGATCTTCTCCAGCTTCACCCACGACTCCATCATGCCTTCGGCGCTGCGCACGCCGCTGCGGTTTTCACCGACCACGAATACGTCGCAGCCCACCGGCAGCAGCGACAGCAGGTTCTGCAGCTGGAACTGCACTTCCGGCTTATTCTTGGTCCAGAAGTAGACCAGGGTATCGCAGCCCTGCACATCTTCGGCCTGCGCAACCATTCCGTAACGCGCCTGTTCGCCCATACGGCGGCTCAGGTTTTGCCAGTGATGATATTGCTGGGTGTGAACGCGCGATGAGGCGGTTTCCAGCTGAGCGGGCAGGTCATCCTGCAGATCGCCAGCAAATAAAACATGGCGGGCGGTAAATTCATCACTGTGGCGCAGAATGACTTCGCTGGCCGGGGTAAAAGCAGACATGTAGGGCTCCTGTAAGATCTGAGCGGGGATTATAGTGGTTTGTTGGCGCATGTTCGATGGGTTTGCTAGCATAGCGTCGCATTCAGGCAGCAGAACAGGTAACACCATGACGTCCAGGCGCGACTGGCTTTTACAGCAAATGGGAATTACACAGTACCAGCTGCGCCGCCCGCGCGTGCTTCAGGGCGAAATTGCCGTCACGCTGGCACCGGACACGCAGTTAATTATTGTCGCTGACGCACCGCCCGGTCTGCATGAACCGCTGATGCGCGATGTGCTGCATGCTCTTAATCTGCAACCCGCACAGGTAATGACCGTGACGCCGGATCAGCTGCAAATGCTGCCGGAGACGCTGAACTGCGCGGGCTGGCTGCTCGGCGTAGAGAGCGAACAGACTTTCAATGGCGTGGCATTAACCAGCGCCTCTTTCAATGAACTGATCAGTAGCGGCGTCGCCAAACGCGCGCTCTGGCAACAGATGTGTAACCATGACAGCCATCTCTTTACTCACCCCTGACGATCTGGCGCAGGCCTACGCCATTGAGTGTCGTAGTCACGCGTTTCCCTGGAGCGAAAAGACGTTTGCCAGCAATCAGGGCGAGCGCTTTATCAATTTACGTCTCGATGTCGACGGCAAAATGGCCGCTTTTGCCATTACCCAGGTGGTGCTGGACGAAGCCTCGCTGTTTAACATCGCGGTCGATCCCGTCTTTCAGCGCCGGGGATTGGGCCGCCAGCTGTTGCAGCATCTGATCGATGAACTGATCAAACGCGACGTGCTGACGCTGTGGCTGGAAGTGCGGGCCTCGAACCTGCCCGCCATCGCGCTCTATGAGCAGCTTGGATTCAATCAGGTCAGTCGTCGTCCCAACTATTATCCCACCGCCAGCGGCCGTGAAGATGCCATTCTCATGGCGCTGACGCCGTAGTGGTGTTAAGGAGCTTTAATGATCGATAACTGGGATTGCATCCTGTTTGATGCGGACGATACTCTTTTTCATTTCGACGCCTATGCCGGTTTACAGCGCCTGTTCGCGGGTTATGACGTGCAGTTCACCGACCAGGATTACAGCGATTATCAGGCGATCAACAAACCGCTGTGGGTCGATTATCAGAACGGCACCATCTCAGCGTTACAGCTGCAGACTCAGCGTTTTAACCACTGGAGTGAAAAGCTCAGCGTGGCGCCAGAGATCCTTAACAGCGGCTTTCTCACCGCAATGGGGGAGATCTGCACGCCGCTGCCGGGTGCGGTCAGCCTGATGAATCAACTGCATGGCAAGGTAAAGATGGGAATCATTACCAACGGTTTTACCGCGCTGCAGCAGACGCGTCTGGAGCGCACCGGTTTCCGCGATTACTTTTCGGCGCTGGTGATCTCTGAGCAGGTTGGCTTGCCAAAACCGGCGGCAGAGATCTTTGATTATGCGCTGCAACAGATGGGCAATCCGGATCGTCAGCGGGTTCTGATGGTAGGTGATACGCCAGAATCAGACATTCTGGGTGGCATGAATGTGGGCCTGAAAACCTGCTGGCTCGATCATGGCACCCGGCCACTGCCGGAACATATCAAACCAACCTGGCAGGTCAAATCGCTGAGTGAGCTGGAAGCGTTGTTGATCGGGTGACGGAAGCCGCCTCGCAAATCCGCAACTTTCCCATAAAAAAGGCCCGCAAAGCGGGCCTTTTCCATTTTTGACAAACTCAGTCCGGGTCAGCGGTAAGACCGAGTCTGCGAAGGAAACACGGTCAGATCGGAAAGTCGCTTAAACCATCCATGGCCGCTCGTCCCGCGCCGTCCCTGGCGCGGGACGCTTCCCTCCTCTGCCCGTGTTCCCTGCGCATTAAGCTTATTCATTGCGGTCATACAAACCCGGATTTTGTTTTTTGAGCAGTATAAAAAAGGCCCGCACAGCGGGCCTTTCTCATTTTATCTTTACGGCAGCGCAGGCGCGCTACTCTTTCTTCTCGTCATCCTCATCCCGATCCTCTTTCACCGGGGTGCTGGCGGTAAGCAGGAACGGCGACTGCTGCCAGCGGGTACGGCGGTGGCGCAGCAGAGTACGGGAGAGAATAATGCCGATCGCCAGCGCCAGCAGCATCATCAGACGCAGAATATTGGTGGTGTTATCGACCTGATGCGAGTCGGTGACCAGCACGTGAGTATCCAGCGTTACGCGCAAAAAGCCCAGCGGGCCATCGTTTCCGGCCAGCGGCTGCACAATCTGGTGGTTGAAATAGCTGCCCGCGCGCTTGCCGTCGAGCGCCAGCCGGTCGCGGACATTGATGTTTTCACCGCTGTGCGCCACCAGGCTGCCGTCGCCGTCATACACGGACGCATCCAGAATACGGCTGTTCGCCGTCATCTGATTAAGAATGGCTTCGATCTGATTCCGGTTATTTTCACTGTTGTCCATCAACGGCTTAAGGCTGAATGCCACCTGGCTGGTCAGTGTATGCGCCAGCTCCTCGACCTGCTCAGAACGCGCCGTCTGATGGCCGAGACTGAACCAGGAGGCGCCCTGCATCAGCACGACCAGCAGCGCCATCGAGATAAGCACGATCACGGTACGATGTAAGCGAAATTTCAGTGCGGTTTTAGCCATTAATCATCCGGGTCATATCACAACAGAAAGCCTGGAGATTATGTTGCCAGAAGCGGCGCAGACAAGGTAGCCTCTTGCGTGGTTTTGTTGTCCCTACAGGAGCTCTGATGCCAAATCGTTTAACCTGGTGCGATCTTCCCGCCGATGTCTCCCTCTGGCCGGGTTTGCCCCTTTCTCTTAGCGGTGATGAAGTGATGCCGCTGGATTATCGCGCTGGCCGCACCGGCTGGCTGCTGTATGGCCGCGGGCTGGATAAGCAACGGCTGACCGATTACCAGCATCAGCTGGGGGCGGCGATGGTGATCGTCAGCGCCTGGAACGTCGATGAGTATCAGGTGATTCGCCTGGCGGGATCGCTGACGCCCTTTGCCAGCAAGCTGGCGCACGATGCCGGGCTGGACGTGGCGCCGCTGGGCAAAATCCCGCATCTCAAAACACCAGGCCTGCTGGTCATGGATATGGATTCGACCGCGATTCAGATCGAATGCATCGACGAGATCGCTAAACTGGCGGGCTGCGGCGAGCAGGTAGCGGAAGTGACGGAGCGCGCAATGCGCGGCGAACTCGACTTCACCGCCAGCCTGCGTCAGCGCGTCGCCACGCTACAGGGCGCGGACGCCAATATTCTGAAACAGGTGCGTGATGCGCTGCCATTAATGCCAGGCTTAACGACGCTGACGCAGAAGCTGCAGGCACTGGGCTGGCAGATTGCCATCGCGTCCGGCGGCTTTACCTACTACGCCGACTACCTGCGCGACAAGCTGCATCTGTCGGCGGTGGCGGCTAATGAACTCGAAATTCGCGACGGCAAACTGACCGGTAACGTGCTGGGTCCGGTTGTCGACGCACAATACAAAGCCGATACGCTGAAGAAGCTGGCGCAGCGTTTTGACATCGCGCCGGAACAGACGGTGGCAATCGGCGATGGGGCCAATGACCTGCTGATGATCAAAGCCTCAGCACTGGGCATTGCGTTCCATGCTAAACCTAAGGTGAATGAGCAGACTGCGGTCACCATTCACCATGCCGATTTAATGGGTGTGTTCTGCATCCTCACCGGCAGCCTGATCCACGAAGAGCGTTAACAGAGGTATTGATTTGGCCAAAGCGGCAAAACGCGCATTTGTCTGTAACGAATGTGGCGCAGATTACCCACGCTGGCAGGGGCAATGCAGCGCCTGCCACGCCTGGAACACCATCACCGAGGTGCGCATTGCCGCCTCGCCCGCCGCTGCGCGTAACGAGCGTCTGAGTGGTTATGCCGGCAGCGCGGGCACCAGCCGGGTGCAGAAGCTCTCTGAAATCAGCCTTGAGGCGTTACCGCGCTTCTCGACCAGCTTCAAAGAGTTTGACCGGGTACTGGGCGGCGGCGTCGTGCCGGGCAGCGCTATTCTGATTGGCGGCAGTCCGGGCGCGGGCAAATCCACGCTGCTGCTGCAGGTGATGTGCCGGTTGTCAGAAGGAATGAAAACCCTTTACGTCACCGGTGAAGAGTCACTGCAACAGGTCGCGATGCGTGCCCATCGTCTGGGATTACCCACCGAAAATGTGAATATGCTGTCGGAAACCAGCATTGAGCAGATCTGCCTGATCGCCGAACAGGAGCAGCCGCAACTGATGGTGATCGACTCAATCCAGGTCATGCACATGGCGGAGATCCAGTCATCACCGGGCAGCGTGGCTCAGGTGCGTGAAACCGCCGCTTATCTGACGCGCTTCGCCAAAACGCGGGGCGTGGCGATCATCATGGTCGGCCACGTCACCAAAGATGGCTCGCTGGCCGGGCCGAAGGTGCTGGAGCACTGCATCGACTGTTCAGTGCTGCTGGATGGCGATGCTGATTCCCGCTTCCGCACGCTGCGCAGTCACAAAAACCGCTTCGGTGCGGTGAATGAGCTGGGTGTCTTTGCCATGACCGAGCAGGGCATGCGTGAAGTCAGCAACCCGTCTGCTATCTTCCTGTCGCGTGGCGAAGAGGTCACCTCGGGCAGCTCGGTCATGGTGCTGTGGGAGGGGACGCGTCCGCTGCTGGTGGAGATTCAGGCGCTGGTCGATCACTCGATGATGGGCAATCCTCGTCGCGTGGCGGTGGGTCTGGAACAGAACCGTCTGGCGATTCTGCTCGCCGTTTTACATCGTCACGGCGGATTGCAGATGGCGGATCAGGATGTGTTCGTCAACGTGGTCGGCGGCGTTAAAGTCACCGAAACCAGTGCGGATCTGGCGCTGATGCTGTCGATGGTGTCGAGCCTGCGCGATCGCCCATTGCCGCAGGATCTGGTGATCTTCGGCGAAGTGGGACTGGCCGGTGAGATCCGTCCGGTGCCCAGTGGTCAGGAGCGCATCTCAGAAGCGGCGAAGCATGGTTTCAAACGCGCCATCGTACCGGCTGGGAATGCACCGAAAAAACCGATTGCCGGAATGCAGGTTTTCAGCGCGAAGAAGCTGGCCGATGCGCTGGCGATTCTGGACGATCTGTAACGCGCCTGCGGCCAGCCTGCGTCGCGGGCTGGCCGCTCCCACCTTAACCGCATTGATGCAGGAGGCACGACATGTCGTCGTTTGATTATCTGAAAACGGCTATTCGGCAGCAGGGCCATACGCTGCAACAGGTCGCAGATGCCAGCGGCATGACCAAAGGCTATCTGAGCCAGTTGCTCAATGCCAAAATCAAAAGTCCCAGCGCGCAAAAACTGGAGGCGCTGCACCGCTTTCTGGGACTGGAGTTTCCGCGCCGTGATAAAACGGTGGGCGTGGTCTTTGGTAAGTTTTATCCGCTGCATACCGGCCATATTTATCTGATTCAGCGCGCCTGTAGCCAGGTGGATGAGCTGCATATCATTATGGGTTATGACGAGCCGCGCGACCGCGAGCTGTTTGAGAACAGCGCGATGTCACAGCAGCCGACGGTCAGCGATCGCCTGCGCTGGCTGCTGCAGACCTTTAAGTATCAGAAAAATATCCGCATTCACGCCTTTGATGAAGAGGGGATCGAACCTTATCCGCACGGCTGGGATGTCTGGAGTAAAGGCGTCAGCGCGTTTCTCAGCGAGCACGGCATTGCGCCGGACTGCATCTACACCAGCGAAGCGCCCGATGCGGAGATGTACCAGCAGCACCTGGGCATTCAGACTGTCCTGGTCGATCCTAACCGATCCTTTATGAGTATCAGCGGCGCGCAGATTCGTCAGGATCCGTTCCGCTTCTGGGATTACATCCCCACCGAAGTGAAACCGTTCTTTGTGCGCACCGTGGCGATCCTTGGCGGAGAGTCGAGCGGTAAATCGACGCTGGTGAATAAACTTGCCAACATCTTTAACACCACCAGTGCATGGGAATATGGCCGCGACTATGTCTTTTCCCATCTGGGCGGTGATGAAATGGCGCTGCAATATTCTGATTACGACAAGATCGCCCTGGGCCAGGCGCAGTACATCGATTTCGCCGTCAAATACGCGAATAAAGTGGCGTTTATCGACACCGACTTTGTGACCACGCAGGCGTTTTGCCTTAAATATGAAGGGCGTGAACATCCCTTTGTGCAGGCGCTGATCGATGAATATCGCTTTGATCTGGTGATCCTGCTGGAGAACAACGTGCCATGGGTTGCGGATGGCTTGCGCAGCCTGGGCAGTTCGGTAGATCGGCGGGAGTTTCAGTCAATGCTGGTCACGATGCTGCGGGAAAACAATATCGAATTCCTGCACGTACAGGAAGATGATTATGACACCCGTTTCCTGCGCTGCATTGAACTGGTAAAAGCGATGCTGGGCGAGAAAAACGCCCAGCCGTAACGCATGCTGTGACCCGGTCTGCCGGATGGCAGCCGGGTCAGCGCATTAATAAACCATCACCACTTTGCCGCGCATGTGGCCTTCCAGCACGCGCTGATGGGCTGCGGTTAAGGTCTCAACGCTCAGACCGTGCAGCGTTTCGCTCAGCGTGGTTTGCAGCTTCCCTTCATCCAGCAACGCCGATACCGCATCCAGAATCTCACCCTGACGCGCCATATCTGGCGTATTGAACATACTGCGGGTATACATCAGCTCGAAGTGCAGTGCCGCACTCTTCAGCTTCAGCTGGTCCATCGACAGTGGATGTTCGTTTTCCACGATGGTGCAGATATGACCCTGCGGAGCGATCAGTTTTGCCATGGTTTCCCAGTGACCATCGGTGTCATTGAGGCAGAAGATATAATCGACCTGCTTAATGCCCTGTTTCTCCAGCTCACCGATCATATCTTTGTAGTTGATCACCAGATCGGCACCGCGATCGCGGCACCACTGGGCGGAATCTTCACGCGAGGCCGTCGCAATGATCTTCACTTTGCTGCGCAGCTTCGCCAGCGGGATCGCCAGCGATCCGACACCGCCTGCGCCGCCGACGATCAGCAGAGTCTGATCGTCCGTTGCAGTCTCCAGATTCAGTCGCTCAAACAATCCTTCCCACGCGGTCAGGGCCGTCAGCGGGATCGCGGCTGACTGCGCCCAGTCCAGGCTCTCAGGCTTGTGACCGGTGATGCGTGAGTCCACCAGTTGCTCAGTGCTGTTACTGCCAGGACGGGTCAGGTCGCCCGCATAAAAGACTTCATCGCCAGGCTTAAAGTTGCTGACTGAGCTGCCCACTTCCAGCACGACGCCGCTGGCATCCCAGCCGAGGATGCGTGGCTGCTGTAAGCCGTTCTTCTTCGCCCCTTTGTGCACTTTGGTATCAACCGGATTGACCGACGCGGCTTTGACTTCAACGCGCAGGTCATACTCACCTGGCGTGGGGGTTTCAGGGAAAATTTCGGTGAAGTTTTCCGGATTTTCCGGATTAACTGCGATAGCGCGAATAGACATAAAGGTTCTCCTTGGTAAGTGTCTTAAGTGTAGAACCTGATTTTAGCGGTGATAAGATGGACAATCTTTCATAGAGTGTTCGTCTGAGGTGAACAATGGCGTTTCGTCAGTGGCAGGATATGGCGCTGTTTGCGCTGGTGGCGGAGTGCGGCAGCTTTACCGGTGCGGCGGAACGTGCAGGTCTGCCCAAATCGAGCGTCAGTCAGCGCATCAGCCAGCTGGAGCAGCGGCTGGGAATCCGGCTGCTGAACCGCACCACCCGCCAGCTCAACCTGACCTTTGCCGGTGAACGCTATCTGCTGCACTGTCAGGAGATGATGCAGGCCAGTGAACGCGCCGATCAGGCGATTGCCAGCCTGCGGGAAAACCCCAGCGGGCGCCTGCGTATCACCAGCCCGGCAGGCATAGGCGCTACGCTGCTGGCGCGCTGTAACGCGGAGTTTTTACGTCTCTATCCTGATGTGACGCTGGATGTTTCGATCTCCGATGAGATGCGCGATCTGGTGCAGGAGGGCTTCGATGTGGCGCTGCGCACCGGTCAGCCGCAGGAGTCCTCGCTGATTGGCCGCCGGATAGGCAACTGCCCGCGGCTGCTGGTGGCTTCTCAGCACTATCTTGATCAGCATCCACCGCTGCTCCATCCACAGCAGCTCTCGGCCCACCGCTGTATTGCGCATCGCGCCTGGAATGAATGGGTGTTGCAGCGCGATGACGAGTTCTACCGCTGGCTGCTGCCGCCGGGTCATCTTACGGACAATTTACTCTATGCGCGTGAATCGGCGCTGGGCGATGCGGGCATTACGCTGCTGCCGCACTTTCTGACTGATGGCGTGATGGCGGATCCCCGGCTGGTACCGGTGCTGCCGGAATGGGAAGTGGAGGGGAATGAGCTGTGGCTGGTCTATCCGGGCCGTAAGCTGAACTCACCTGCGCTGGCGCGCTTTATTGAGTTTGCGCTGCAGTCACCGGTGTTCAGGGAGTTTTATCGCTGATACAGCGATAAAAAAGGGCGGCATCGCTGCCGCCCGTTTAGCCAATTACTTCGTCATACGTTTGTACTTGATGCGCTTCGGCTCCAGCGCGTCGGCGCCGAGGGTACGCTTCTTGTACTCTTCATATTCGGTAAAGTTACCTTCGAAGAATTCGATGTTGCCTTCATCCTGATAATCCAGAATGTGCGTCGCGATACGGTCCAGGAACCAGCGGTCATGCGAGATCACCATCGCACAGCCCGGGAACTCCAGCAGGGCGTTTTCCAGCGCGCGCAGGGTTTCGATGTCCAGGTCGTTGGTTGGTTCATCGAGCAGCAGCATGTTGCCGCCAACCTGCAGCAGCTTCGCGAGGTGCAGACGACCACGCTCACCACCGGAGAGTTCGCCTACGCGTTTGCCCTGATCGACGCCTTTAAAGTTAAAGCGGCCAACATAGGCGCGGCTTGGCATCTCGGTGTTACCGATACGCATGATGTCCTGCCCGCCGGAGACTTCTTCCCACACGGTTTTGGAATTATCCATGCTGTCGCGGAACTGATCGACGGAGGCCAGCTTAACAGTCTCGCCCAGCACGATGCTGCCGGAATCAGGCTGTTCCTGACCGGACATCATGCGGAACAGCGTCGATTTACCCGCGCCGTTCGGGCCGATAATCCCGACAATCGCGCCTTTTGGCACAGAGAACGAGAGATCGTCAATCAGCACACGGTCGCCATAGGACTTACGCAGATTGCTGACTTCCAGCACTTTGTCACCCAGACGGGCACCTGGCGGAATGAACAGTTCGTTGGTTTCGTTACGCTTCTGGTAGTCGGTGTTATTCAGCTCTTCAAAGCGTGCCAGACGGGCTTTACCTTTAGACTGCTGGCCTTTTGGTCCTTTACGAACCCACTCCAGCTCTTTCTCAATCGACTTACGACGAGCAGCTTCAGAAGAGGCTTCCTGCGCCAGACGCGCATCTTTCTGCTCCAGCCAGGAGGAGTAGTTGCCTTCCCACGGAATACCTTCGCCGCGGTCAAGTTCCAGAATCCAGCCTGCCACGTTATCCAGGAAGTAACGGTCATGCGTAATCGCCACGACGGTACCTTCGAAGTCATGCAGGAAACGCTCCAGCCAGGCGACAGATTCGGCGTCCAGGTGGTTCGTTGGTTCGTCCAGCAGCAGCATGTCTGGTTTTTCCAGCAGCAAACGGCAGAGGGCGACGCGGCGACGTTCACCACCAGAAAGGGTCGCAATTTTCGCGTCCCAGTCCGGCAGGCGCAGTGCATCGGCAGCACGCTCCAGCTGGGTATTCAGGTTGTGACCATCGTGTGCCTGGATGATCTCTTCCAGACGGCCCTGCTCAGCGGCCAGCTTGTCGAAGTCTGCACCCTCTTCGGCATAGAGCGCATAAACTTCGTCGAGACGTTTCAGTGCGCCAACCACTTCTGACAGCGCTTCTTCAACCGACTCGCGCACGGTGTGTTCAAGGTTAAGCTGCGGCTCCTGCGGCAGGTAGCCAATCTTGATGCCAGGCTGCGGACGCGCTTCCCCTTCGATATCTTTATCGATGCCAGCCATGATGCGCAGCAGGGTAGATTTACCCGCACCGTTCAGACCGAGTACGCCGATTTTTGCGCCAGGGAAGAAGCTGAGGGAGATGTTTTTCAGAATATGACGCTTCGGCGGAACCACTTTGCCGACGCGATGCATGCTATAGACGAATTGAGCCACGTTGGTTTGAGCCTCTGGGTCTGTTGGTCGTTGGAATGATGTCGAAGTTTAGCCTTTTTCACCGTTTAATCCCAGCCGGGGGGCGGCGAATAATGCCCTGTAGGACGTGATGCCGGGCAGCATTCGGAATAACTGTCTGATTTCCGCGCTCAATCGCTGACGACGAGGCAGAGGCAGGCCTCAGGGCAGGCGCAGCGGTATCGCCTGCTGTGCCAGCCAGTTCTGCAATGCCTGATCGGGCGCGCTATCACTCACCAGCAGATCAAAGCGCTGCAGCTCGGCGATACGGGCGGGCAGCACTTTGCCATATTTACTGCTGTCCGCCACCAGCACCGACTTTCGGGCGCGCAGCATGGCGTGATGTTTCATCATCAGCTCATTGGTGTTGTAGCAGGTCGCCCCCTGATCTTTGTCGATGCCTGCGGCAGAGATAAAGGCCAGCGTCGGACAGAGATCGTCCAGGATGGTGTGCACGCCAATCGGCGTAAACAGCGCATTGTCGGCATGAAATTCACCGCCGCTCAGAATCACATTACAGGCCGGTTTCTCTTTCAGGGTCAGAAAGGTGTTCATGGCGCAGCAGATGGCGGTAAATGACAGCGTGTCGGGAATGGCATCAACGATATAGGGCAGGGTGGTGCCGCAGTCAAAGAAGACCGTATCGTTTTCACCGATCAGGCTGGCCGCCGCCTGCGCCAGCCGCTGCTTTCTGGCGGCATTCTGCCCATGCTGATCGCTGACAAAATAGTGGCCGGCATGACTTTTCGGGTCGCTGACGATGTAGCCACCCAGCAGGACCACGCTGGAGCCTGGCTCGGTTAAATCGCGGCGAACCGTCATCTCTGAGACGCCCAATAACTGGGCCGCATCTTTCAGATGCAGTTTGTCGGTGCGTTTCAGCGCCTGCGTCAGCTTGTGAATGCGTTCGTCGCGCCGGGTTTCCATGGTCATCTCTCAGTTACCTATCCTGTAGTACGGAGCAGGAACGCCGGAATCGACGTCAATACGCTACAAACCTCACAGATTTGAATGAGTTGCGTCTCATCCGCCAGGCTGGCAGTCAATCTTACCCGCAATCTGTAAGGGCCGCAAACCTCCGCCGTGCGGTGATCCCGGCCCATCATCACTGGCGGTAGCACCTCTCAGCCGTCATGATCCATGATGTTATCTTGTTATAATAGTAACACTTTAAATCCCCGCTCATGCCGTTTAACGCCAGTGCCTGCCGCTCCAGGATGTGGTTTTTGTCACATATTTAACCTTTAAGAAGGGTTATTGTTACTTTAATAACATTTTAAGTGTGAAAAACATCCGGGAGTTCTGTCATGACAATTGCGGTTATCGGCTCAAACATGGTCGATCTGATTACCTATACCAACAGCCTGCCGAAAGCGGGCGAAACTCTTGAAGCGCCCGACTTTGCCATTGGCTGCGGCGGTAAAGGCGCTAACCAGGCGGTCGCGGCCGCGAAAATGGGCGGCAACGTGATGATGGTCAGCAAGGTCGGGGACGATCTCTTTGCTCCCAACACCGTAGCCAATTTACAGCAGCAGGGCGTGGACACGCGCTTTGTTACTACTGCAACAGGCACCTCCAGCGGCGTGGCACCGATTTTTGTCGATGACCAGTCGCAGAACCGCATTCTGATTATCAAAGGTGCCAACCAGCAGCTGAAACCGGCCGATATCGACGACGCGGCAGAGGCGCTGAAAGCCTGTGAGCTGATCATCCTGCAACTGGAGATCCCGCTGGAAACGGTCTATTACGCCATCGATTTTGCCCGGCAGCATCAGATCAGGGTGATCCTCAATCCGGCGCCAGCCGTCGCCACGCTGGATATCCACTACGCCTGCAAATGCGACTTCTTTATGCCCAACGAAACCGAGCTGGAGATCCTCACCGGCCTGCCGGTCAGCACCGATGAAGAGGTAATCCTGGCCGGGCAGTCGCTGCTGAAGCATGGCCTTAAAAATCTGATCATCACGCTGGGCAACCGGGGATCGGTCTGGATGAGCGGCGACCAGGTACATCGCGTGGCCGCCACGCCGGTTCAGGCGGTCGATACCAGCGGCGCGGGCGATGCCTTTATCGGCTGCTTCGCATACCTGCTGGTGGAAACCGGCGATGTGGTCGCCGCCATGACTCAGGCCTCGGCTTATGCCGCCTGCAGCGTTACCGGGCGCGGCACACAGCGCGCTTACCCCACCGCCGAGTGTTTCCAGCGTTTTCTCAACCGTAACTGAGGTTCTGCTATGCAACAGAAAATTGTTCAGCAATCTGATGGCTATCTGAATAAAACGCCACTGTTCCCGTTCATTCTGCTGTCATGCCTCTTTCCGCTCTGGGGCTGTGCGGCGAGTCTCAACGATATTCTGATCACCCAGTTTAAAAGCGTGTTCGCCCTGAGCGACTTTGCCAGTGCGCTGGTGCAGAGCGCCTTTTATGGTGGCTATTTTCTGATTGCGATCCCCGCCTCGCTGGTGATCCGTAAAACCAGTTACAAGATGGCAATCATGATCGGTCTGGCGCTCTACATCGCTGGCTGTATCGCCTTCTATCCCGCTTCGCACATGGCGACCTATACCATGTTCCTCGCAGCGATCTTTGCCATCGCCATCGGCCTGAGTTTCCTGGAAACTGCGGCCAATACCTACAGTTCGATGATTGGCCATCGTGACCATGCGACGCTGCGTCTCAACGTCAGCCAGACCTTCTATCCGATCGGTGCGCTGATGGGGATCGTGCTGGGTAAATATCTGGTGTTCCAGGACGGTGACAGCCTGGAAAGTCAGATGTCGACCATGACGGCAGAGCAGGCGCATGCCTTCCGCCTGACGATGCTGGAGCATACGCTGGAGCCTTACAAATATCTGGTGATGGTGCTGGTGGTCGTGATGCTACTGTTTATGTTCACCCGCTATCCGCGCTGCAAACCTGAGAGTAATGAGAAATCCCGACCGTCGCTGAGCGAGACCTTCCGCTATCTGGCGGCTAATCGTCACTTTAAACGGGGAATTGTGACCCAGTTCCTCTATGTCGGTATGCAGGTGGCGGTCTGGTCGTTCACCATTCGTCTGGCGCTGACGCTGGGGGCGGCCAATGAACGTCACGCTTCGAACTTTATGATCTACAGCTTTGTTTGCTTCTTTATCGGTAAATTCGTGGCGAACTTCCTGATGACCCGCTTCCGTGCCGAAAAGGTGCTGATCGCCTATTCGGTGCTGGGCGTACTGACGCTGGCCTGGGTGATGCTGGTGCCGAACTTTACCGCCGTCTACGCCGCCGTGTTTGTCAGCGTGCTGTTTGGCCCCTGCTGGGCGACGATCTACGCCGGTACGCTGGCGACGGTCGATAATAAATATACCGAAGTGGCAGGCGCGTTTATCGTGATGGCGATTGTCGGCGCGGCCTTTGTTCCGGCGTTACAGGGGCTGGTGTCTGACACTCTGGGCTCAATGCAGCTGGCGTTTGGCGTTTCGCTGCTCTGTTTCGCCTGGGTCGGATTCTACTTCTATGGCGAACTGCGCCATAAAAAACAGCCGGTTGCTGCCGGTCGTCTGGTGGAGGAGTTACCATGAAAACCCGTTTACCCTTAGCACGTGACCAGTTTAACGCCACGCCGTGGGTGTTGCTGGAGAGCGATGACTTCCGGGTTGAGCTGTTTCGCTATCCGGCGGGCATTGAGGCGGTGCGGATTCACAACCGGCGCGGCAGCGTGACCGTGCTGCCGTTTCTCGGACAGATGATCTGGGACGTGCAGTTCGACGATCATAACCTGACCATGGGCCACAGTTTTAAACAGCCGCTGCCCGCACATTCGATCATCGACACCTATGGCTGTTTTGCATTCCATTCGGGGCTGCTGGCTAACGGCTGCCCGGCGCCAGAGGACGACCATCCGCTGCACGGTGAAATGGCCTGCGCCCGTATGGATAGCGCCTGGCTGGTGCTGGACGATCAGACGCTGTCGCTGGAAGGGGAGTGTGAATATGTCAAAGGCTTCGGCCATCACTACCTTGCGGCCCCCGCCGTCCGTCTTCAGGCCGATCGGCCTCGTCTGACGATTGAGATGACGGTAACTAATCTGGCGGGCGCGCCGATGCCGTTGCAGTATATGTGTCACCTCAACAGCGCGTGGATCGACCAGGGACGCTTCCGGCAGTCGATCTCCGATCGGGCATTCCAGTTGCGTCGCTCTATCCCCGCGCACCTTAAACCCACACCCGCCTGGCGCGAGTACACGGATCACTTATCGCGCGATCCACAAGCGTTACAACAGCTCGATCAGCCGCAGCTCTGCGATCCGGAGATCGTCTTCTTCGCGGACGATCTGTCGCAGTATGGCGATGAGGTGCAGTTTGAGCTGCATTCGCCGCAGGGCTATGCGCTGATGACGCGCTTCTCTACCGCGCAGTTCCCGCACGCGACCCGCTGGCTGCTGCACAACCACGATCAACAGGTGGCAGCCTACATTCTGCCTGCCACCTGTCGGCCAGAGGGCTTTCTGGCCGCACAGCAGGCCGGTACGCTGATCACCCTGGCGGGGGGCGAACAGCGCCACTTCTCCGTGGAGACCGGTTTGCTGTGAGCCGGATTTAAATCGCCACCAGGCCGCGCACACCCTCAGCTTCCATGGTGTCGCCGCGGCCACGCTGTACGATCTCCCCGCGCGACATCACCAGATAGCTGTCCGCCAGCTCCGCTGCGAAGTCATAAAACTGCTCCACCAGCAGGATCGCCATATCGCCCCGCTGCGCCAGCTGGCGGATCACTGCGCCGATCTCTTTGATCACCGAAGGCTGGATCCCTTCGGTTGGCTCGTCGAGGATCAGCAGCTGGGGTCGACAGGCCAGCGCGCGGCCGATCGCCAGCTGCTGCTGCTGACCACCAGAGAGATCGCCACCCCGGCGTGACTTCATCGCCAGCAGCACCGGAAAAAGCTGGTAGATCTCCTCCGGCACTTCACGCGCCGCTGCTGCCGGAAAGCGCGACAGTCCCATCAGCAGATTCTCTTCCACCGTCAGGCGCGGAAAGATTTCCCGCCCCTGCGGTACGTAGGCGATGCCTGCCTGCACCCGCTGGTGCGGCTTACGGCCATTCATCCGCTGCTGCTGCCACTGAATCTCGCCCGACTTCGCCGGGATCAGCCCCATCAGGCACTTCAGCAGCGTGGTTTTCCCCACGCCATTGCGCCCCAGCAGACAGGTAATTTCGCCAATCTTTACCTCAAATGACAGGCCGCGCAGAATGTGACTGCCGCCATAATATTGATTCAGTTCAGTAACCTGTAACATTTCAGCGCCCCAGATAAACGTCGATAACCTGCTCATTAGCCTGTACTTCGCGCAGCGAACCCTCGGCCAGCACCTGCCCCTGATGCAGCACCGTGACATGGTCAGCGATGGTCTCGACAAAGCCCATGTCATGCTCCACCACCATCAGGGAATGTTTGCCCGCCAGGCTGCGGAACAGCTCGGCGGTGTAGTCCGTCTCTGCGTCGGTCATGCCTGCGGCCGGTTCATCCAGCAGCAGCAGATGCGGCTCCTGCACCAGCAGCATGCCGATCTCCAGAAACTGCTTCTGACCGTGCGACAGCAGACCCGCGCGACGCTGGCGTTCGCCGCCCAGCCGCAACAGTTTCAGCACCTCATCAATGCGATCGCGCTGTTCACCGCTGAGGCGAGCCCGCAGGCTGGCCCAGACCGATTTATCGGCTTTGAGTGCGATCTCCAGATTCTCGAACACGGTTAACGCCTCAAACACCGTGGGCTTCTGGAACTTACGGCCAATGCCGGCGCGGGCGATCTCTACCGGTGAGAGACGGGTCAGATCGCTGTCCTGGTCGTAGATCACCCGACCTGCATCGGGCCGGGTTTTGCCAGTGATCACATCCATCAGCGTGGTTTTGCCCGCGCCGTTGGGACCGATCACGCAGCGCAGTTCACCGACGCCGATCTGCAGCGAGAGATCGTTCAGCGCCCGGAAGCCGTCAAATGACACGCTGATCTTCTCCAGTTGCAGCACCGGATCGCGCTGCGCCCGGTGGCGATCTGCCCGCTGGGGTTGGGTAAACAGGGCATCACTCATTTTTTCCTCCGGCGCAGCAGGCCAATCACGCCGTGCGGCAGAAACAGTGTCACCAGGATAAACATCAGTCCCAGGAAGAAGAGCCAGTATTCGGGGAAGGCGACGGTGAAGAAGCTGCGCGCGCCGTTTACAATCGCCGCGCCCAGCAGCGGGCCAATCAGCGTGCCGCGTCCGCCCAGCGCCACCCAGATCGCCGCTTCAATCGAGTTAGCCGGTGACATCTCGCCCGGATTGATAATGCCGACCTGCGGCACATAGAGCGCCCCGGCCAGGCCGCACAGCACGGCGGAGAGCGTCCAGACAAACAGCTTGAAGCCTCGCGGATCGTAACCACAGAACATCAGGCGGTTTTCGGCGTCCCGCACGGCCGTCAGCACCCGGCCAAACTTGCTGCGCGCCAGGGCGAAGCCGATCACCAGACTCAGCAACAGCAGCAGCACCGTGGCGATAAACAGCCCGATGCGGGTGCCAGTGGCCGTTACCGAAAAGCCGAGCAGGGTGGTAAAGCCGGTAAAGCCGTTGTTGCCGCCAAAACCGGTTTCGTTGCGGAAGAACAGCAGCATCCCGGCGTAGGTCAGCGCCTGGGTCATGATGGAGAAGTAGACGCCTTTGATTTTCGAGCGAAAGGCGAAGAAGCCAAACACCAGCGCCAGCAGCCCCGGCACCAGCATGCTCAGACAGAGCGCCCAGGCGAAATATTCTGTGCCGGTCCAGAACCAGGGCAGCTCACGCCAGGAGAGAAAGGACATAAAGGCGGGCAGGCCTTCACCGGCGGCCTGCCGCATCAGGTACATGCCCATGGCATATCCGCCCAGAGCAAAGAACAGGCCGTGGCCCAGCGACAGCAGTCCGGCGTAGCCCCACACCAGATCCAGCGCCACCGCGACCACCGCGTAGCAGAGGATTTTGCCGACCAGCGTCAGGGTATAAGTGGAGATCGCCAGCGGATGCGAGGCGGGCAGCAGCGCCAGAAACGGCATCACCAGTAGTGCCAGGGTGATCGCCAGGCCGATGCTGATCGTCAGGCGCGGCGCAGTGCGCACCGCGCGGAGCGTGATGGGTTGCGTCATCAGTCAGTCACCCTTCCTTTAACCGCAAACAGTCCCTGCGGACGTTTCTGAATAAACAGCACGATAATCATCAGAATCAGGATTTTACCCAGCACCGCGCCAATCTGCGGCTCCAGCACTTTGTTCAGAATCCCCAGGCTGAACGCGGCAACCACGGTGCCCGCCAGCTGGCCGACGCCGCCCAGCACCACCACCAGGAATGAGTCGATGATGTAGCCCTGACCCAGCTCCGGTCCGACGTTACCCAGTTGCGAGAGCGCCACGCCGCCCAGTCCGGCAATGCCCGAGCCGAGGCCAAACGCCAGCATATCGACGCGCCCGGTCGGCACGCCGCAGCACTCCGCCATGGCGCGATTCTGGGTCACGGCGCGCACGTTCATACCAAGACGCGTCCGGTTCAGCAGCAGCCAGGTGAGCGCCAGCACAAACACCACAAACAGGATTACCGCGATGCGGTTCCACGGCAGCACCAGATTAGGCAGCAGCTGTAAGCCTCCGGAGAGCCACGACGGGTTCGCCACCTCCAGGTTCTGCGCCCCGAACAACACCCGCACCAGCTGGATCAGCATCAGGCTGATACCCCAGGTGGCGAGCAGCGTCTCCAGCGGACGGCCATAGAGATGGCGGATCACCGTGCGCTCCAGCGCCATGCCAATAGCGGCAGTGACCATAAAGGCGACCGGCAGCGCCAGCAGCGGATACCAGGCTAAATAGTCAGGTGCAAACTGCTGGAACAGGCTCTGAACCCACCAGGTGGCGTACGCACCAAGCATCAGCATTTCACCGTGCGCCATGTTGATCACCCCAAGCAGACCATAGGTGATCGCCAGTCCCAGCGCCGCCAGCAGCAGGATGGAGCCCAGCGACAGGCCGCTGAAGGCCTGTCCCAGGAGATCGCCCCACATCAGCCGCTTCTGAATCTGCTGCAGGCTCTCCGCCGCGGCCGCACGCACCGTGGCGTCCGGCTCATTCGCGGGCTGAGTCAGGCGTTGCAGGCTGGCCTGGGTATTGGGATCGCTGGACTCACCCAGCAATTTCACCGCCCGCAGGCGCACCATCGGTTCACCATCCGCCAGTTGCAGATTCGCCAGCGCCAGCGCTAACGCGGCGTGAACGCGGCTATCTTTTTCGGCGGCCAGACGCTGTTCCAGTAGCAGTAACTGGTCGGCGGCACCCTCATTTTGCAGCAGCTGTGCCGCGTGCAGACGCAGGGCAGCATCACTGCTCACCAGCTGGTGGGCGGCCAGCGCGTTGTTCACCAGCACGCGCAGGCGATTGTTCATAAACAGCTTTTTAAGGTTGCCGGTCGGCTGCGATACAGCGTCCAGCGGCTGCAGCGTCGAACCCTGCTGGCTGAATGGCTGTTTGTTGTGGTCGATGACTACGGTTTCGGCCTTCAGCGCTTCCAGCAGCGGCAGACGATGGCTGTCCGGCGCAGCGGCCCACTGTTTCAGCAGCGTGGCCTGCTGGCTGCGGCTGGCGGCGGCAAAATCAGCCGCCGGTCCGGCACTGGCAAACAGCGGGACCAGCAGCAGCAGGCTGAAAAAGCAGCGACATAGATTCATAAAAGGAGCCTCGTTTGGGAAGGTCAGCACGGCAGCCTGAAAAGTGGCTGCCGTGCTGCCGCGTCACAGCGGGTGACGCTGTCTCATCAGCAACGCGCGCTTACTGCGCGGTCTTCACCGGGTGATCGGGCTTCTTGTCGTTACCGGCAATGTACGGGCTCCACGGCTGCGCACGCACCGGCTTATCGGTCTGCCACACCACGCTGAACTGGCCGTTCTCTTCCACTTCGCCAATCATGACCGGCTTATGCAGATGATGGTTGGTCTGATCCATGGTCAGGGTAAAGCCATCCGGCGCGTTGAAGGTCTGACCGGCCATCGCTGCGCGTACCTTATCCACGTCCGTCGTGCCCGCTTTTTCCACCGCCTGCGCCCACATATGAATGCCAACATAGGTCGCTTCCATCGGGTCGTTGGTCACGACGGTGGCGGCGTTCGGCAGGTTGTGGGCTTTGGCGTAGGCGCGGTAATCGGCGACGAATTTCGCGTTGGTCGGATTATCGATCGACTCGAAATAGTTCCAGGCCGCTAACTGACCCACCAGCGGTTTGGTGTCGATGCCGCGCAGCTCCTCTTCGCCCACGGAGAAGGCAACGACCGGAATATCCGTGGCTTTGATGCCCTGGTTAGCCAGCTCTTTGTAGAACGGTACGTTGGAGTCACCGTTGATGGTCGAGACCACCGCCGTTTTACCGCCTGCCGCGAACTTTTTGATGTTCGACACGATGGTCTGGTAGTCGCTGTAGCCAAACGGCGTGTAGACCTCTTCGATATCTTTGTCGGCCACGCCTTTGCTGTGCAGGAAGGCGCGCAGGATCTTATTGGTGGTGCGCGGATAGACATAGTCAGTGCCCAGCAGGAAGAAGCGTTTTGCGCTGCCGCCATCTTCGCTCATCAGGTATTCCACGGCCGGAATCGCCTGCTGGTTAGGCGCCGCGCCGGTGTAGAAGACGTTGGGCGACATCTCTTCTCCTTCGTACTGCACCGGATAGAACAGCAGGCCGTTCAGCTCTTCAAACACCGGCAGCACCGATTTGCGTGACACCGAGGTCCAGCAGCCAAACACCACTGCCGCTTTATCCTGGGTCAGCAGCTGCCGCGCTTTCTCGGCAAACAGCGGCCAGTTTGAGGCGGGATCGACCACCACCGGCTCCAGCTTTTTTCCCAGCACGCCGCCTTTGGCGTTGATCTCATCAATAGTCATCAGCGCCACATCTTTCAGTGGCGTTTCAGAAATCGCCATGGTGCCGGAGAGCGAATGCATGATCCCCACTTTGATGGTGTCAGCCGCCTGCGCACTCCAGGCAAAACCCATACTGACAACGGTGGCGGAGAGCGCGAAAGCCTTGATCAACGAACGTCTTTTCATCATTTAAACCCCTGAGTGGTTGTTATGTTATTCGGTGAGCTGGAGCCGGGCCTGCTGGAGGCGGTGCAGGGTGATTTTCCTGACCTCCGCCTTACTGACGGCGATGTGATCGGTCAGGATGCGTTGCGCCTCGATGGTCTGCTGCTGAAAAATGGCCTGTAAAATCTGCGCATGTTCCTGATAGGTGGCACAGACTCGGTCGTCACGAGTGAAGTCGAGCCGACGGATAATGCGGATCTTCTCCGTGAGTTCGGCGTGAATGCGCGCCATCTCGGGGTTGCCCGCGGCCGCGACCAGCGTCATGTGAAACGCTTCGTCATGCTGCGACACCACCAGACCCTCGGTGAGCGCCTCTGCCTCACACCAGAACTGGTTGAGTTCGCTTAACAGCGCAGCAGACTGCGGTGCAGGCAGGGCGCAGAGGCGTTTTACCGCCTCGCACTCCAGCACCGTGCGCAGGTCATACAGCGATTCGAACCAGGCAAAATCAAAGTTTTTGATCTGCCAGCCGCTGCGGAACCAGACTTCAACAAAGCCTTCGCGCTCCAGCCGGAACAGCGCCTGGCGCACCGGCGTGCGGCTGACCGCCATCCGTCCGGCGATTTCGCTTTCGCTGAACCGGTCACCCGGCATCAGGCGAAAGGCGAAAATATCGGCCTTCAGCGCCTGATAGACCCGTTCAGCCAGCGCTTCCGGGCGCGCTTTAGGGGATTGAGGTTGCGTTGTCATTGCCGCTCCTTATTCCAGCCACAGCAGGTTGTCGCCAGGACTGACCGGACGGCCCGCCTGGCAGGCAATCCGCGTCACCCGACCGGCCTGCGGCGCGACAATCGCCAGCTCCATCTTCATCGCCTCGACGATAATCAGCGTCTGTCCGGCGCTGACCGCGTCGCCCGGCTGCACCAGCACTTTCCAGATGTTGCCATTGAGGTCCGCCTGCACCGCCAGCCCGGCGTCATCCTCTGCGCTGACGCTGGCCTGCGCCTCATCCGCCGCTGGCGCGTTCTGTTCTTCCTGCGCCCAGAGCTGCACTTCCTGTTCAAAGGCGGTGGCCTGGCGCTGGCGGAACGCGGCAATCTCAGCGGCATGCTCGGTGAGGAACTGCTGGTGGGCGGCAAAATCAAACTGCGTCTCTTCAATACGCAGGCTGGCACGACCCTCCCGGAAATCTTCGCGCAGCTGGTTCAGTTCGGTTTCACTCACCGGATAGAAGCACACCTGATCGAAGAAGCGCAGCAGCCACGGCGCATCGGGCGCGAACTGCGGATTTTTCAGGAAGGTGTTCCAGATAGGCAGCGTGCGGCCTACCAACTGATAGCCGCCGGGTGAATCCATGCCGTAGATACACATGTACATGCCGCCGATGCCGACGGTGCCTTCGGCGGTAAAGGTGCGCGCCGGACTGTATTTAGAACTCAGCAGGCGATGTCGCGGATCGATCGGCACGGCACAGGGTGCGCCGAGGTAGACATCGCCCAGCCCCAGCACCAGATAACTGGCGTCGAACAGGGTATCGCGCACCTCATCGCGGCTGCTTAAGCCGTTAATGCGCTGGATAAAGTCCACGTTGTTGGGCAGCCAGGGCGCGCTGGCACGCACCGTCTCCTGATAACGGCTGACCGCGCCCAGCGTGGCGCTGTCTTCAAACGCCATCGGCATCCACACCACGCGTGACGGGACTTTCAGCGTGCTGACATCGCCCAGCGTCGCTTCCAGCTTCAGCAGCAGCGACATCAGAGCGGACTGCTGAATGATGCGGCTGTCGTAGCGCACCTGCAGCGATCGCACGCCTGGCGACAGCTCTTCGACGCCTGGCTCCGCCTGCGTCGTCAGGGCATTCATCAGCAGGTGGACGCGCAGGCGCAGCGCCAGATCCAGCACGTTGTCGCCATACTCAATCAGCACATATTTGTCGCCCGCCTGGCGATAGACCACTTTCGGCGTGCTGCCGGTGGCCTCAATAGCGGCCAGAATCGTGGCGGAGCCGTGGGCGGTTTCGGCCAGCGACGGCACGGCAAAGGTCGGTGGATGTTCCGGCCGCAGGGTGTCGATCAGATGCATCTGCGCTTTTTCACGCGCCAGCGCATCGTCTGCCGTAATCGGGTGGAAGCGGATGGTATCGCCAGGTTTGACCTGGCCCACTTTCCACAGCTCGGCTTTGGCGATGGTCACCGGACAGACAAAACCGCCCAGGCTCGGTCCGTCATGCGTCAGTATCACCGGGAAGTCGCCGGTGAAATTGACCGCGCCGATGGCATATTCACAGTCGTGAACGTTAGAGGGATGCAGGCCTGCTTCGCCGCCAGTGGCGCGGGTCCAGGTCGGTTTCGGACCGACCAGCCTTACACCGAGGCGGTTGGAGTTGTAGTGTACCTGCCAGTCGCTGGCAAAGAATTCATCGATGGCGGCCTGGGTGAAGAAGTCTGGTGCGCCGTGCGGGCCGTAGAGCACGCCGATGCGCCATTCGGTGCCGTAGTGCGGAATCAGCGCCGCATCCAGCGGCTGCGGGTCGCTGACGGGCGCAGGCGTGGTGCAGGCTGCCCGTTCAGGCTGTGAGATCGCCAGCATATCGGCCACCCGCAGAGTGCGTCCGGCGTGACCGCCAAACTGCCCCAGCGAGAAAGTGCTGCGGCTGCCCAGATATTCCGGCACGTCGAAGCCGTTGCGCACTGCCAGATAGCTGCGGCAGCCCTGGCGGGCGCGTCCCAGTGTCAGTGTCTGTCCGGCTTTCACCGTCAGCGGCTGCCAGTAGCTGACCGGTTCGCCATCAAGCGTGGCGTCGCAGTCTGCGCCGGTCAGGGCCACAATAGCATCACAGTGGAAACGCAGCGTCGGTCCCTGCAGGGTAAACTCCAGGCCTGCAGCCGCCTCGTGGTTACCGACGATGCGGTTCGCCAGCCGGAATGCGAAGTCATCCATCGGGCCGGAAGGCGGCACGCCGATATTCCAGTAGCCGAGGCGGCCAGGATAGTCCTGAACCGAACTGAAGGTGCCGGGCTGCAGCACTTCCACCACGGAGGCGGCAGGGACGACGCTTTCAAGATAGCGCGTCCAGACGTTGCCGCTGCGAAAGGCGTCGCTGCTGGTGATCTGGCGCAGATAGTCGAGGTTGGTGGCAATGCCATGCAGTTGAGTCGCATCCAGCGCATGGTAAAGTTTTTCCAGCGCCGCATCGCGGGTGTCAGCATGCACAATCAGCTTGGCGATCATCGGGTCGTAGAAGCTGGAGACCTCGCTGCCGGTTTCGATCCCGCTGTCGACCCGCACGCCGTCCGGGAAGGTGACGCCGGTTAACAGGCCGGGGCTGGGCTGAAAGTTCTTCAGGGGATCTTCTGCGTAGAGCCGCACTTCAATGGCCGCGCCCTGCGGAGCCTGCTGCAGACGTGACCAGTCCACCGCATCGCCCGCCGCCACCTGCAACATGCACTCCACCAGATCGAGTCCGGTGACGCATTCGGTGACCGGATGCTCCACCTGCAGGCGGGTGTTCACTTCGAGAAAGTAAAAGGCCTGCTGGCTGACGTCGTAGATGTACTCCACGGTGCCTGCGCTGCGGTAGTTCACCCGCTCGCCGAGCCGCACCGCCGAGGCGAGCAGGGCGTCACGCGTGGCCTGCGACAGGCCGGGCGCAGGCGTCTCTTCCACCACCTTCTGATTGCGGCGCTGCAGTGAGCAGTCACGCTCGCCCAGCGCCACCACGGTGCCTTTGCCGTCACCAAAAATCTGTACCTCAACGTGGCGGGCGCGATCGATACAGCGCTCCAGAAACACGCCTGCATCACTGAAGAACTGTTCACCAAGACGGCGCACGCTCTCCCAGGCGCTGGCGAGCGCGTCAGCATCGGCACAGCGGGTCAGGCCAATGCCGCCACCACCCGCCGTGCTTTTCAGCATCACCGGATAGCCAATCTTATCGGCCGCCTGCAGCGCCTCTTCCAGCGAAGCAAGCAGCGGTGTGCCTGGCGTCATCGGGACACCCGCACTGGCAGCCAGCTCACGGGCGCGGTGTTTCAGGCCGAACTCACCGATCTGCTGCGCGGTGGGGCCGACAAAGGCGATGCCCGCCGCGTCGCAGGCGTCAGCAAACGGCTGGCTTTCAGAAAGAAAACCGTAGCCTGGCCAGATCGCCTGCGCGCCGCTCTGCTGCGCCGCCGCCAGAATTTTGTCGATGCGCAGATAGCTGTCGCTGGCTTTGTCGCCGCCCAGCGCGATAGCGATATCGGCCTGCTTAACGTGCTGCGCGTTGCGGTCAGCATCGGAATAGACCGCGACGCTTTTCACGCCCAGGCGCTTCAGCGTGCGGATGGCACGGCAGGCAATTTCGCCGCGGTTGGCAATCAGTACGGTGGTGAACATGATCAGTGACTCCCCTGTGATGCCAGCCAGTTGCGCCAGCCGCCGGTTTCAGTAATCTCCAGCGCGGTCTTCAGCGCCGAGCCTTCGCAGATAAAGCCTTTCACCACCCGGCCATCAGCCAGCGTCAGGCTGCCGATACCCAGCGGGGCGGGGATCTCCGCCACAAACTCGCCAAAACGCGCGACCGGTATATCCCACAGTTCAACGGTGATCGCCGCGCCCTGTTCGTCACGCATCAGGCCCGGCTTTTTGATCGCGCCCTCCAGCAGGGCGAAGAGGCGATAATGGGGCGCGGTCTGCGTCTCTTCGACCCAGACGGCCTTGCGTTCAGTGAGCTGGAAATTAAGCGGCATGCCAGTCAGATGCGCGCCCACGACCGCCAGCCGGACGTGGTCGGGTGAGGCGGACAGCGAAGTGCGCCGGGCCGGGAAGGGCTGGCCGGTGGCGCCCAGCGGCAGAGCGAGCTGCTGCTGCCAGCGAAGACCAAACTCCGCCAGCGCGCGATCGTGCCAGGCCGGCGCAATCAGCGTGATACCCGCCGGGAGATCGTCGTTGCGGAACGGGCCGGGCAGCGCCAGTGCAGAGAGGTCGGCAAGATTGGTGAAGTTGGTATAAGTGCCGAAATGCGAGTTGTAGAGAATCGGCTCCTGCTTTATCTCCTCCAGGGTGTGGATGGTGGGCGAGGTGGGCACCACCAGCGCGTCGAACTGTGCCAGCGTCTGCTGGATCTGGCGCGTCAGCTCCGCCCGCAGATACTCCGCCTTATAAGCATCGACCGCGCTGTATTTCAGGCCGCTGGCGACGATCTCATGCACCACGGGGTCCATCTCCGCCGGACGATCGAGCATTCCGCCCACCGCCGCCGTGCGTTCGGCGACCCAGGCACCGTAATAGAGCTGTTCAGCCAGCTTGCTGAATGGGGTGAAGTCGATAGGGTGCAGCGTTGCGCCGCTCGTCTGCAATGCTTCCAGCGCCTGATCCCAGGCCGCTTCGGCCGCCGCATCATCAAAAAATTCCGGGTTCAAAGGTATAGCAAAATGGGGATGAACGGGCAGGCTGGCCGGGGCGGTGCGCGGATTCACGCGTGAATAGGCGTCACCGGCATCATAGCCTCCCATGATACTGGCGACGCTAAACGCATCTTCTGCCGTCAGCGCAAACACCGAAATAGTGTCGTTGAGGCGACAGGCGGGCACCACGCCACGCGCAGAGAACCAGCCCTTGGTCGGCTTGAGTCCGACTATATTGTTAAAGCCCGCCGGCACGCGGCCCGAACCGGCGGTATCGGTGCCCAGCGAAAAGGCAACCAGCCCGCGTGCCAGCACCGACGCTGAGCCGGAGCTGGAGCCGCCACTGACATAATCAGCATCAAAGGTGTTACTGACCGCACCATAAGGCGAGCGGGTGCCCACCAGACCGGTCGCGAACTGATCGAGGTTGGTTTTGCCGATGACGACGGCACCAGCGGCTTTCAGCCGGGCGACGGCGACCGCGTCTTCGCTGGCGGTATAGGTAAAGGCGGGGCAGGCGGCGCTGGTGGGCCAGCCCGCCACATCGATGTTGTCTTTGACCGCAAAGGGCACCCCAAACAGCGGCAGTGAGCCGGGGTCGCGCTGGTAGTCCGCCAGCAGCGGTTCAATCTGTGCCGCCAACTGTTCCGGCGTCGCCAGATAGATCCAGGCATTATCACGGGTGTCGAGAGCCGCCAGGTGTGCGCTCAGCAGTGAGGTTATCTGTTGCGGAGCCTGCTGATAGCGCTGCTGCCAGGCGGGAAGTGTCAGGCCGAGGGTTGAAGTCATATGAAGAATTCCAGCTGGTATACAAGATGGGATTCAACAGAGCAAAGCCTGTGCCAATTTTTTAACGCAATGATTCAACAGTTTAATGCGTTCAGTGATAAGATTTTCTGATGATAATTTGCACAATGACGGCGCGCACGCTGATCGATGACGGTGCGTTTAGTGTCCGTGTGCGTAAATTTTGTGAAGAACATGGCAAGAGTCCGGTGGCCCGGTTAGCATGAAAGACTGTCTGGCAACTCGCCGGCGCCCAGCAACAGAGGAGATTTACGTGGTGAAGTGGCGTAACTGGATGATAGGGATCTGCCTGGTCGGTTCGGCCAGCAGCGCATGGGCCGATTCGCTGGATCAACAACGGCAACGTTATCAACAAATTAAACAGGCCTGGGACAGCAACCAGATGGCGACCGTGGATCAGCTGTTGCCGACGCTCCAGGATTATCCGCTCTATCCTTATCTGCAATATCGCCTGCTGGCACAGGATCTCGATCAGGAAACCGCGCTGGCCGTGCAGAACTTTATTCGCCAGTATCCGACGCTGCCACCCGCACGCTCGCTCAGTACCCGCTTTATTAACGTGCTGGCTTACCGTCAGGACTGGCAGGGCGTGCTGAACTTCAGTCCGACCGAACCCAGGCCGGTGCAGGCACGCTGTAACTGGTATTACGCCAAATGGGCTACCGGTCAGCAGCAGGCCGCGTTTGATGGTGCGAAGCAGATCTGGCTGCGCGGCACAGCGCTGCCCGCCGACTGCGATAAGCTTTTCTCGGTATGGCAGGCGTCCGGTCAGGTTTCGCCTATTACCATCCTGGAACGTATCCGGCTGGCGATGAAAGCGGGCAACGACAGCCTGGTGAGTTATCTGGCGAAAACGTTACCTGCTGACTATCAGACCATGTCTGACGCGATACAGTCCCTGCAGCAGGATCCGTTAACGGTCAGCACCTTTGCCAGCGCCGTCGGGCCAACCGACTTTACCCGTCAGGCCACGATTTACGCCTTTACGCGCGTGGCGCGGCAGGACATGGAAAATGCCCGCAGCCTGATTCCGATACTGGTCCGGGCGCAGAAGATGGGGCCGGAAGATGAGCAGGCGCTGAAAGAGATTGTGGTCTGGCGCATGATGGGCAGCGATCTCACCTCTGAGCAGGCGCGCTGGCGTGATGCGGTGGTGATGAACAGTGAGTCGACCGCGCTGGTGGAACGCCGGGTGCGCCTGGCGCTTTCTCAGCATGATCGACGCGGCCTGAACACCTGGATCGCCCGTCTGCCGCTGGAAGCCAAAGAGAAAGATGAGTGGCAGTACTGGCAGGCTGACCTGCTGTTTGAGAAAGATCGTAAAGAGGAAGCGGAAGAGATTCTGCGCAAGCTGATGCAGGCGCGTGGCTTCTATCCAATGGTGGCCGCCCAGCGGCTCGGCGTTGACTACCCGTTGCAGGTCGATGAAGCGCCGAAGCCTGACAGTGCCACGGTGCAGGGACCGGAGCTGGCCCGCGTGCGCGAACTGATGTACTGGGGGCTGGATAATCTGGCACGCAGCGAATGGAGCAATCTGATTGCCAGCCGCACCCATACGCAGCAGCAGATGCTGGCGCGTTACGCCAATGAGCAGAACTGGTGGGATCTCAGCGTACAGGCGACCATCACCGCAAAAATGTGGGACAGCCTGAAAGAGCGCTTCCCGCTGGCGTGGCAGAGCGTCTATGAGCGTAATACCGAGGTCAAGCAGATCCCGCCGAGCTATGCGATGGCAATTTCACGTCAGGAAAGTGCCTGGAACCCGAAAGCGCGTTCGCCGGTCGGGGCAAGTGGTCTGATGCAGATTATGCCTGCCACCGCGGCGCATACCGTGAAGATGTACAACATTCCTGGTTACAGCAATACCAGCCAGCTGCTGGATCCGGAAACCAATATCCAGATCGGCACGCAGTATCTGGAATATGTCTATCAGCAGTTTAACCAGAACCGGATCTTCGCCTCTGCAGCCTATAATGCCGGGCCGGGCCGGGTACGAAGCTGGCAAAAAACCAGCGCAGGCAATCTCGACGCCGTCGCGTTTATTGAGACCATTCCGTTCTCTGAAACGCGCGGCTACGTGAAGAATGTGCTGGCATATGACGCCTACTATCGTCACTTTATGGGCAAGCCTGACAGGATCCTGTCAGATGCTGAGTGGAATCGCCGTTACTAGCTGTGCTAAGCTTCCGTACTCTTTAGTGAGTACGGAAGCCTCTTCATGATCCATTCTGATTGCCCCTCTACCGATGCGCATCCGCCAGAAGATAGCTGGCAACGCTTTGTCGTGCTGATGCAGCAGGCCTTTGCCGATGGTCATGCGCTGCCCCTGATGCAACTGATGATGACGCCTGATGAGCGGGAAGCATTCGGCACCCGACTGCGAATTATCGAAGAGTTGATGAACGGCGAAATGAGCCAGCGCGAGCTGAAAAATGAGCTCGGCGTCGGCATCGCAACCATTACCCGTGGCTCTAACAGCCTGAAAGAGGCGCCGCCAGAGCTGAAACGCTGGCTGGAAGCGCGTCTGGGACGCGCCTGATTACTGCTGATAGAGCGGATGGACGAACGGGCAAAGCGCCAGAATCAGTGCCTGATGATAGACACTGGAGCGGCTGAGCAGGCCGTTCGTGAACGCCCCGATAGCACCACCCTGGTGTTTGATATTGTCGATGCCGGTTAACCGCGCCATCTCATCGCCGAGTTCGCGGCCTTCGCGCAGGCCTGCCAGCACGACCGGCGGCAGGGTAAAACTGGCTGAGCGTGACTCGCCGCGCTGCTTCTGGTTTTCCACGACCATCCAGGCAAATGCGGTGTCATCTTCGATGCCTGCCTCAATCGCCACCCAGAACGCCGCTTCAGGCCGCACCTGGCGGGCATTCATCACGCGCTGACGTGCGCCTGTTCGCGTTTCCAGATGGGTTAGCGGTTGTGCTGCTACGCCGCTATCGACCTCGACCCCTTCAATATGGCAGGATCCCTCGCCGAAAACGTCGCTGAAAGCCTGAGCAATCGCGTGAATCTTCGCTGGGTTGGTTGTGGCTGCGACAACATGGTACATAATTGATTGAACCCTCAGGTGATTAAGAGCCTGGCCCATCAGGCGATTTTACGGGCTGGTCTGAACCTGAGCAGTGCCACGATCCTCGCGTACTCCGTGTACGCCGGGTTATTCCGCACGCTCCGTGTCCAGACTGCCTGCAACAATGACGCCTGATGGGGCAGGCTCTGAGACGATTTTTGTCGCAGTATAACGGAAACTAACATGCTACAGGTCTATCTTGTTCGTCACGGTGAAACGGTATGGAATGCGGAACGCCGCATTCAGGGGCAATCCGACAGTCCGCTGACGGAAAAAGGTGAGCAACAGGCTTATCAGGTGGGTGAGCGCGTCAAACATCTGGGCATCACGCACGTGATTGCCAGCGATCTGGGGCGTACGCGCCGCACCGCAGAGATTATTGCGGATGCCTGCGGATGCGCAGTGACGCTGGATCCGCGGCTGCGGGAGCTGAATATGGGCGTGCTGGAGAGGCGTCCGCTGGATGGCTTAACGGCGGAGGAAGAGCAGTGGCGCGCCACGCTGGTCAACGGCACCGAAGGCGGTCGTATTCCTGAAGGCGAGTCGATGACGGAGATGGCAACGCGCATGCACGCCGCGCTGAATGCCTGTCTCGAACTGCCTGCCGGAAGCCGTCCCCTGCTGGTCAGTCACGGTATGGCGCTGGGATCGCTGGTCAGCACGATTCTCGGTCTGCCCGCGTATGCGGAACGTCGCCTGCGACTGCGTAACTGCTCGATCTCACGTGTCGATTATCAGCAGAGTGCCTGGCTGGCAGAAGGGTGGATTGTGGAGACGGCGGGAGATATTTCCCATCTTGATGCGCCTGCGCTCGACGAGCTGCAACGCTGATGTCGTGAAAGCTGCCGTCCGCAGACGGCAGCCCTGACCTTAGCTGGCGGCGGTCTGACGGCGAATCGGGATAAGATATTCGCACCGAATCTCCGTCGGTGGCTCGCTACGCTTTTTACCGCCATGAGTATAAAAGCGTTCGATGTCCTGTCCCTGACGACGGGTCAGTCCCAGCGTTGGCATGCAGGTGCCGTAAAGCAGCAGGATAAATTCCTGCAGATTGACGCGCGGGCCGGTATAGGTGAACTGCACGTAATCGCCCGCTTCCAGAATAACACTCTGGCCGGAGTGCAGGTTGACCGCGCTGTCAGCAGGTACCGCCGTGGTGTAGAGAATCTCCTGCTCATCATCTTTGTCCTGGCTGGCACGCACCTGATGCAGGCCATACAGCACCGGCGGAACCGTGTCCGTTTCCAGCAGGAACTGCTTCCAGAAGTGAATCCGCATCTCGTCGCGATAGCTGGAGATCTGCTCCAGAATACAGGTGTAGTTCTGGGTTTGTCCCACCAGTGCTGTTTCCGGCAGGGTAACGAAAGCCGGTTCCGGCTGCGTCTCATCGTCCAGGCGAATCGGGGGACGAATACCGAATGAGTTCCAGTCGGAAGAGCGACGATACCAGGCCGGTGTCTGAGCAAACTGCTTTTTGAATGCGCGAGTAAACGTTTGCTGTGAATCAAAACGATACTGCAGGGCGATGTCCAGAATCGGGCGGCTGGTCAGGCGCAGCGCGACAGCAGCTTTCGACAGACGACGCGCACGGATATAGGCACCTATTGCGTGACCGGTTACGTCCTTGAACATCCTTTGTAAATGCCATTTAGAGTAACCGGCTTTCTGGGCAACATTGTCCAGTGAAAGGGGTTGATCCAGATGGCTCTCCAGCCAGACAAGCAAATCGCGAATGATACCGGCTTGGTCCATAAAACATCCTCATACTCTGGTGGTGCAGCTAAACGCATTCGAAGAATATTAGCACTCATTGCTCAAAAGACGTGGGCCGTTTTCCGGGGAAGGTTGTGCTAAATCAGTACGGGCTTCAACCCGTTTTGGTTTGGTCATTAACTCGATTAACAGTACATTACATTCTCATCTATTCCATTTGCAATGGTAACTCCATGACAATATTCCGACTTATGATCGCTGCGCTGACCACGCTGACCTTTTCCAGCCCGCTGTTTGCCGAACAGATTGGCTCTGTTGATACGGTATTCAAGATATTCGGGCCTGACCACAAGATTGTCGTTGAGGCTTTCGATGACCCGGACGTTAAAAATGTAACCTGTTATATCAGCCGGGCGAAAACCGGGGGTATTAAAGGCGGACTGGGTCTGGCAGAAGATACCTCTGATGCCGCGATTTCCTGTCAGCAGGTGGGTCCGGTCGAACTGAGTGATAAAATCGCGCAGGGCAAAGCAGAGGGTGAAGTGGTATTCCGCCAGCGCACCTCATTGATCTTCAAGAAGCTGCAGGTTGTACGCTTCTTCGACAAAAAGCGCAACGCCCTGGTCTATCTGACCTATTCCGATAAAGTGGTTGATGGCTCACCGAAAAATGCGATTAGCGCCGTGCCGATTATGCCGTGGCACTGATTATGCCGTCACACTAAGGACAAAAAAAACGCCCGCAGGGGCGTTTTTTATTTGCCGTGTCTGACAGGGGTTTAATCCTGCAGGTCACCGCAGAAGCGATAACCTTCACCATGAATGGTGGCGATGATCTCTGGCGTGTCCGGCGTTGATTCGAAATGCTTACGAATACGACGGATGGTGACATCGACAGTGCGATCGTGTGGCTTGAGGTCGCGGCCGGTCATTTTTTTCAGCAGATCGGCACGGGTCTGAATTTTACCCGGGTTTTCGCAGAAGTGCAGCATGGCGCGGAACTCACTGCGTGGCAGTTTGTAGTGCTCGCCGTTCGGGTTGATCAGTGAGCGGCTGTTGATATCCAGCTCCCAACCGTTGAACTTGTAGCTCTCTACCTGACGACGCTCTTCGCCTGGCATGGCCAGATTCATGGTGCGCGACAGCAGGTTGCGGGCACGAATAGTCAGCTCACGCGGATTAAACGGTTTGGTGATGTAGTCGTCAGCGCCAATTTCCAGACCAAGAATTTTATCGACTTCGTTGTCACGGCCGGTCAGGAACATCAGGGCGACATTGGCCTGCTCACGCAGTTCACGGGCCAGCAACAGGCCGTTTTTACCGGGCAGGTTGATGTCCATGATGACCAGGTTAACGTCATTGTCGGTCAGCACCTGATGCATTTCAGCACCATCAGTCGCCTCATACACCACATAACCTTCCGCCTCAAAAATACTCTTGAGGGTATTACGCGTGACCAGTTCGTCTTCAACGATAAGAATGTGCGGGGTCTGCATGTTTAGCTACCTAAAATTTGCCAACAAATTGAAAACAGGGCGTACAGCGGTATGGCGTTCTCCATCATCGAGAGCGGCGGGCCGCGCTGAACCGTTGTACGAAATCATATTTTGATAAGCCATCTATCAACGTCAACAACAGTATTAGCTCAGCCAGTCAGGATGAAAATTGCATGCCCCGGGCGTTAATGATAATGGCGCATATCCTAACTGTATTAACAGCAACCTAACAGCACCAACTACAACCGATAAGCATAAAAACAACGCTTCGTTGACTTATATCAAATGCAATTGTAGCACGTTAACACTTTTGTGAAAAACTTCTCGCAGATTGCCTGTTTAGCTCACAAAAAGCATCATTTTCGTTACATTTTTTACGCAGTCGGGCCAAAATAAAACCCGCCGGAAATCACATTCTATCTCGTTGAAGTTAAATGGTTTAATAATGATTTCTTTAATAAAGCTCGTTTCAGGGATAAAAAGATTCAGGCCATCACTTTTAACCAGTTTTAACATGGTTAACACACGATTTTCTTATTACCTTCTGGCGACTGAATCATTAACAGCCATGTTAATATGGCGTTATGTTAATGGACCAATGGAATAAATATGCTTTTTCCCCTGATTCTCGTCTCGCCCGCGCGGCCAGAAAATATCGGCGCTGCGGCGCGTGCCATGAAAACCATGGGGTTCAGCCAGCTGCGCATCGTTGCCAGTGACGCCTGGCAGGATCCCGCCGCACGCCGGGTGGCACATGGTGCCGGCGAAATTCTCGACAACGTTCAGACTTTTGCAACCCTGGCCGACGCGTTAGCGGACATCGATTTTTCGGTCGCGACCACCGCGCGCAGCCGGGCAAAGTTTCGTTATTACGCCACACCGGAGCAGGTTGAAACGCAACTGCTGGAGAAACGCCAGTGGGTAAACAGTATGGCGCTGGTGTTTGGCCGCGAAGATAGCGGGCTGACCAACGAGGAGCTGGAGCTTGTAGACCTGCTGACCGGCATCCCGATGGCGAATGACTATCCTTCACTCAATCTCGGACAGGCGGTGATGGTCTACTGCTATCAGCTGTCGAAGCTGAATCAGGTTGAGGCACCAAAAGCCTCTGCGGCGGATGGGCAGCAGTTGCAGGCGCTGCGTCAGCGTTTCCATCAGCTGCTGGCGCAACTGGAGGTCAGTGATGATGAGAAGCTGTCAGACTGGATCGATCAGCGGGTGGGGCTGCTGGAACAGCGCGACAGTGCGATGCTGCATCGTCTGCTGCACGATATTGAAAAAAAACTCACAGATAAATCCTCGGCAAAAAGCTGATTTTACAGCAACAGATCGCAGGGAATTTCTGCATAGCAACCGATCGAACAGCGTTTTACGCTTTCACCGGAGGCTGTGCGCAGTGGTGGAAATCTGTCCGCCGGACAAATCGGGTTGACTTAATGTGCGCTTTGCTTTACTTCTGGAAGCAAGACGGACAGACAAAAACAGACAGAAAATAAATCTAAATGCGTAAAATCAGCCTGAACACCACAATTATTACCACCACCATTACCTCAGGTAACGGTGCGGGCTGACGCATACAGGAAAAACAGAAAACAAGCCCGCACCTAAACAGTGCGGGCTTTTTTTTCGGCTTAAATTCAGGAGAGTTAATATTATGCGAGTGCTGAAATTCGGCGGGACCTCGGTAGCGAATGCGGAACGTTTTCTTCGCGTCGCTGACATTCTGGAAAGCAATGCGCAACAAGGACAGGTTGCAACCGTGCTCTCTGCACCTGCGAAGATCACTAACCATCTGGTGGCGATGATTGAAAAAACCATCAGTGGTCAGGACGCTTTGCCGAATATCAGCGACGCTGAACGCATCTTCAGCGAGCTGCTGCAGGGGCTCGCTGACGCGCAGCCAGGCTTTGAGCTCGATCGACTGAAAACCCGCGTTGATCTGGAGTTTGCGCAGCTGAAGCAGGTACTACACGGCATCAGCCTGCTGGGCCAGTGCCCGGACAGCGTCAACGCAGCGATTATCTGTCGTGGTGAAAAACTCTCGATTGCGATCATGGAAGCGCTGCTGCAGGCGCGCGGTCATGAGGTCAGCGTAATTGATCCGGTCGAGAAATTGCTGGCGGTCGGCCACTACCTCGAATCCACTGTCGACATCCCGGAATCAACCCGCCGTATTGAAGCGAGTCAAATTCCGCCGCAGAACATGATCCTGATGGCTGGTTTCACCGCCGGTAACGAGCGCGGCGAGCTGGTGGTGCTGGGCCGTAACGGCTCTGATTATTCAGCGGCTGTACTGGCCGCCTGTCTGCGCGCCGACTGCTGCGAAATCTGGACCGATGTGGATGGCGTCTATACCTGCGATCCGCGTCAGGTGCCGGATGCGCGTCTGCTGAAGTCAATGTCCTATCAGGAGGCGATGGAGCTCTCCTATTTCGGGGCCAAAGTGCTGCATCCCCGCACCATCGCGCCTATCGCTCAGTTTCAGATCCCCTGCCTGATCAAAAACACCGCCAATCCGCAGGCGCCCGGCACGCTGATTGGTGCTGAAAGCGAACAGGATGAGAGCCCGGTAAAAGGCATCACCAATCTGAATAATATGGCGATGGTCAACGTCTCCGGTCCCGGCATGAAAGGGATGGTTGGAATGGCGGCCAGAGTCTTTGCGGCGATGTCGCGCACCGGTATCTCGGTGGTACTGATCACTCAATCCTCTTCCGAATACAGCATCAGTTTCTGCGTGCCGCAGAGCGAGCTGGCGCGGGCGCGTCATGTGCTGGAAGAAGAGTTCTATCTTGAGCTGAAAGATGGCCTGCTGGATGCGCTGGGTATTATTGAAAATCTGGCGGTGATCTCGGTGGTGGGCGATGGCATGCGCACCCTGCGTGGCATCTCAGCGAAATTCTTCTCGGCGCTGGCACGCGCCAATATCAATATCGTGGCGATTGCGCAGGGCTCCTCTGAGCGCTCCATCTCGGTGGTGGTAAATAATGACGAAGTGATCACCGGCGTGCGCGTGGTGCATCAGATGCTGTTCGCCACCGATCAGGTGATCGAAGTGTTTGTGGTTGGTGTCGGCGGTGTCGGCGGTGCGCTGCTGGATCAGTTACATCGCCAGCAGGCGTGGCTGAAGCAGAAGCATATTGACCTGCGGGTCTGCGGCATTGCGAACTCGCATGCGCTGTTAACAAACGTCCACGGCATTGATTTAAGCAACTGGCAGGCGGCACTCGCCGAAGCGAAAGAGCCGTTCAATCTCGGACGCCTGACCCGTCTGGTGAAAGAGTATCATCTGCTTAATCCGGTCATTGTAGATTGTACCTCCAGCCAGGCCGTTGCCGATCAGTACGCGGATTTCCTCAGCGAGGGCTTCCACGTGGTGACGCCGAACAAAAAGGCCAACACCTCCTCCTGGAATTACTATCAGCAGATGCGCGCCGCCGCCGCCAAATCGCGTCGTAAATTCCTTTATGATACCAACGTCGGGGCCGGGCTGCCGGTGATCGAAAACCTGCAGAACCTGATGAACGCGGGTGATGAACTGCTGCGCTTCTCCGGTATCCTTTCGGGATCGCTGTCGTTCATCTTTGGCAAGCTGGATGAAGGAGTTTCGCTGTCGCAGGCAACGCACATGGCGCGTGAAATGGGCTTTACCGAGCCCGATCCACGTGACGATCTTGCCGGCACTGATGTGGCGCGTAAGCTGCTGATTCTGGCACGCGAAGCAGGCCATCAGCTGGAGCTGAGTGATATTGAGATTGAGCCGCTGCTGCCCGCCAGCCTGGTCGACATTCAGGATGTGGAGCAGTTTATGCAGCGTCTGCCTGAGCTGGATAACGCCTTTGCCGACCGCGTTGCACAGGCGCAGAATGAGGGCAAAGTGCTGCGCTACGTGGGCGTGATTGAAGAGGGCGGTGTCTGCAAAGTGAAGATCGACGCCGTTGACGGCAACGATCCGCTCTATAAAGTGAAAAACGGCGAGAACGCCCTGGCGTTTTACAGCCGCTACTATCAGCCGATTCCGCTGGTGCTGCGCGGATACGGTGCAGGAAATGATGTCACAGCGGCCGGTGTCTTTGCCGATCTGCTGCGTACGCTGTCATGGAAGTTGGGAGTTTAATCATGGTAAAAATTTACGCACCGGCCTCGATTGGCAACGTCAGCGTCGGCTTTGATGTGCTGGGCGCGGCGGTTTCGCCGGTAGATGGCTCCCTGCTGGGTGACTGCGTCTCCGTTGAAGCGGCAGAGCGGTTTTCACTGACCAACGCCGGACGTTTTGTCAGTAAGCTGCCCGCCGATCCTAAAGAGAATATCGTTTATCAGTGCTGGCAGCGTTTCTGCGAGGCGGCAGGCAAAGAGATCCCGGTGGCGATGACCCTGGAGAAGAATATGCCCATCGGCTCCGGTCTGGGCTCCAGCGCCTGCTCGGTGGTGGCCGGTTTAATGGCAATGAACGAATTCTGCGGCAAGCCACTCAGCGACAGCACGCTACTGACGCTGATGGGCGAGCTGGAAGGGCGAATCTCCGGCAGCGTACATTATGATAATGTCGCTCCCTGCTTCCTCGGCGGCATTCAGCTGATGCTTCAGGAGAATGACATCATCAGCCAGGCGGTGCCGGGCTTTAACGACTGGCTGTGGGTGATGGCCTACCCAGGCATTAAAGTGTCGACTGCCGAAGCGCGCGCCATTTTACCGGCGCAGTACCGCAAAGAGGACTGTATCAAACATGGCCGTTTGCTGGCCGGCTTCATTCACGCCTGTCATACGCGTCAGCCGCAGCTGGCAGCTAAACTTATGCAGGATGTGATTGCCGAACCTTACCGGACCCGGCTGCTGCCAGGCTTCGCCGAGGCGCGGCAGGCCGCGAAAGAGATTGGCGCACTGGCGTGCGGCATCTCCGGCTCTGGTCCGACACTTTTCGCCGTTTGCAATCAGATGGAAACGGCACAGCGGATGGCTGACTGGCTAAGCCAGCACTATCTGCAGAATGATGAAGGCTTCGTCCATATCTGCCGTCTCGACACGGCTGGCGCACGACAATTGGGATAACGCATGAAACTCTACAATCTTAAGGATCACAACGAGCAGGTCAGCTTCGCCCAGGCGGTGAAACAGGGTCTGGGATCGCAGCAGGGTCTGTTCTTTCCGCTGGAACTGCCAGAGTTTGAACTGACCGACATCGACGCGATGCTGGAGATGGATTTTGTCAGCCGCAGCAGCAAAATTCTCTCGGCTTTCATTGGTGACGAGATTCCGGCCCATCAGCTGCATGAGCGTGTTAAAGCCGCTTTTGCTTTTCCTGCCCCGGTGAAACAGGTCAGCGAAGATATTGCCTGTCTGGAGCTGTTCCACGGTCCGACGCTGGCGTTTAAAGATTTCGGCGGCCGTTTTATGGCGCAGATGCTGTCGTATGTCTCAGGCTCAGATGAGCAGATCACCATTCTGACCGCCACCTCCGGTGATACCGGTGCGGCCGTGGCGCACGCGTTCTACGGCATGAAGAACGTGCGCGTGGTGATCCTCTATCCGCAGGGCAAAATCAGTCCGCTACAGGAGAAACTCTTCTGCACCCTGGGTGGCAACATCGAAACCATCGCTATCGACGGCGATTTCGATGCCTGCCAGTCGCTGGTCAAACAGGCGTTTGATGATGAAGAGCTGAAAAAGACGATTGGTCTGAACTCGGCGAACTCTATTAACATCAGCCGCCTGCTCGCGCAGATCTGCTACTACTTTGAAGCGGTCGCGCAGCTGCCGCAGGAAAAACGTAATCAGCTGGTGGTCTCCGTGCCGAGCGGCAACTTTGGTGATTTGACCGCCGGTCTGCTGGCGAAATCGCTGGGCCTGCCGATCAAACGCTTTATCGCCGCCACCAACGCCAATGACACGGTGCCGCGCTTCCTTGGCAACGGCGAATGGCAGCCTAACCTGACGGTCTCTACGCTGTCGAACGCAATGGATGTCAGCCAGCCGAACAACTGGCCGCGTGTGGAAGAGCTGTTCCGCCGTAAAACCTGGCGCTTAACCGATCTCGCCTGTGGTGCGGTCTCTGATGAGACCACGCGCGCCGCAATGCGTGAACTGGCTGAAATTGGCTATGTTTCCGAGCCGCATGCTGCCATCGCCTGGCGTCTGCTGCGCGATCAGCTGCAGGAAGGGGAATATGGTGTGTTCCTCGGTACCGCGCACCCTGCGAAATTCCGCGAAAGCGTGGAAGCGATTCTTGAACAGACTCTGACACTGCCGCCAGAGTTAGCGGAGCGCGCTGACCTGCCGCTCCTGTCGCACGAGATAAAGGCGGACTTCGCCTCACTGCGTGCGTTCCTGCTGAAGTAGTGCTGTGAATGGCTTCCCGGCTGCGGGAAGCCCATTCGCGGAGAGACATTACGCGCGGGGGATTACTGCTCCGCGCGCTTAAAGACCAGTTCGCTCTCGCTGCTGCTGGCTGCATCAAAACCATAACCATCCATATCAAACGCCTTAAGCTGCTCCGGCTTTGTCAGGCGCTGCTGAATCACATAGCGGCTCATCAATCCACGCGCCTTTTTGGCATAGAAGCTAATCACTTTGTAGCTGCCGTTCTTCTCGTCGAGGAACACCGGCTTAATCATTTGTGCTTTCAGCTTCTTCGGCTTAACTGCTCTGAAATATTCGTCCGAGGCGAGGTTAATCAGTACCTCATCACCCTGTTCCGCCAGCGCGGCATTCAGCGTTTCAGTGATCAGATCGCCCCAGAAGGTGTAGAGATCTTTGCCCACCGGATTGGCCAGGCGAATGCCCATCTCCAGCCGGTAAGGCTGCATGAGATCGAGCGGACGCAGCACACCATACAGGCCTGACAGCATGCGCAGGTGCTGCTGAGCAAAGTTGAAATCCTCATCACTGAAAGTTTCAGCCTGCAGACCGGTGTAGACATCACCTTTGAACGCCAGGATGGCCTGACGGGCATTCTGCGGGGAAAAATCAGGGTGCCAGCTGTTAAACCGTTCGGCATTGAGGTGCGCCAGTTTGTCGCTGATGCCCATTAACGAGGCGATGCTGGCGGGTGACAGCTCGCGCGCAATCTCAATCAGCTGTTGTGATTTTTCTAACAGCGCAGGCTGGGTGAAACGCGTGGTCGCCAGCGGGCTTTCATAATCGAGCGTCTTGGCAGGAGAGATCACCATCAACATTGTTGCTTCCTCGGTTAATGCCTGGTTTAACAGGGCATTGGCTGCTTATCAGGCTTTGCAGTGTACCAAAAAAGCTGCAAAGAATGACGAATCACACCTATTTGTTCGCGCTATCGTAAACGGCATTCCCTGACCTTGCGCGACCGTTGGCGCGTGATATTATCCCAACAGCCTTTTTTCACACTGACAGTTAACTAAGAGAAAAGAACATGACGGACAAACTTACCTCCCTGCGTCAGCTCACCACCGTCGTCGCCGACACCGGTGATATTGCAGCCATGAAGCTGTATCAGCCGCAGGACGCTACCACCAACCCTTCTTTGATTCTTAACGCCGCACAAATCCCTGAATACCGTAAACTGATCGATGAAGCGATCGGCTGGGCGCGTGAGCAGAGCAGTAATAAAGATGAGCAGCTGCAGCTGGTTTCTGACAAGCTGGCCGTGAACATTGGTCTGGAAATTCTGAAACTGATCCCAGGCCGTATCTCGACTGAAGTTGATGCGCGTCTCTCTTACGACACTGAAGGCAGCATCGCTAAAGCCCGCAGCCTGATCAAACTCTACAATGATGCCGGTATCAGCAATGACCGCATCCTGATCAAACTGGCCTCTACCTGGCAGGGCATCCGTGCTGCAGAGCAGCTGGAAAAAGAGGGTATCAACTGTAACCTGACGCTGCTGTTCTCCTTTGCTCAGGCGCGTGCCTGTGCCGAAGCCGGCGTGTTCCTGATCTCTCCGTTTGTTGGTCGTATCCTCGACTGGTACAAAGCCAACACCGACAAGAAAGAGTATGCCGCGCACGAAGATCCAGGCGTAGTTTCAGTCTCTGAAATCTACAACTACTACAAGCAGCACGGCTATGAAACCGTGGTCATGGGCGCGAGCTTCCGTAACGTCGGCGAAATCATCGAGCTGGCTGGCTGTGACCGTCTGACCATTTCGCCTGCGCTGCTGAAAGAGCTGGCAGAGAGCGAAGGCACTCTGGAGCGTAAACTGAGCTACAGCGGTGAAGTGAAAGCGCGTCCGGCCCGCATGACCGAGTCTGAGTTCCTGTGGCAGCACAACCAGGATCCAATGGCGGTGGCTAAGCTGGCAGAAGGTATCCGCAACTTTGCCGTTGATCAGGGCAAGCTTGAGAAGATGCTGGCAGAACTGCTGTAATCTGCTGACCGTGGCGGCGCAGGCTGCCACGGTTTTCTCTTTTCCGACCCTTTCACTTTATATTATCCTCTCTGCTATTCCTCTTTTACTCCACCGCACCGCGGTAAATCACAGCGAAGCTCATCATGAATACATTACGCATTGGCCTGATCTCGGTCTCCGATCGCGCCGCGAACGGCATCTATCAGGATCAGGGGATCCCCGCGCTGGAGAGCTGGCTTGGCAGCGCAATCAGCAGCCCGTTTGAGATTGAGTCCCGGCTGGTACCGGACGAGCAGCCGATGATTGAGCATGCAATTTGCGAGCTGGTCGATGAACGCTTTTGCCATCTGGTGTTAACCACCGGCGGTACCGGTCCGGCCCGACGCGATGTCACGCCCGATGCCACCTTAGCGGTTGCCGATCGGGAAATGCCCGGCTTTGGCGAGCAGATGCGCCAGATCAGCCTGCAGTTCGTGCCGACCGCGATACTGTCGCGTCAGGTTGGCGTGATTCGCAAACAGTCGCTTATCCTCAATCTGCCCGGTCAGCCGAAGTCGATCAAAGAGACGCTGGAAGGACTGAAGGATGAGCAGGGCAACGTAAAAGTGCACGGCATCTTCGCTTCTGTACCTTATTGTTTACAGCTGATGGAAGGGCCTTACGTTGAGACGCATCCCGACGTGGTAGCAGCATTTCGGCCTAAAAGCGCCATCCGTGAGATAAATAACTAAATATTCCTCATTTCAGGCATAAGCTATAGCCTTGCTGGTGTGGCAAAAGATTGACGATATAGTAAGGGTATCTTTACAACCTTGTCTCTTTTGCCTCTGGACTATTATGAATCCAACTTACACGCAGCGTCTGACCGGTAAGGATTACAAAACCCTGGCGCTGGCCGCGCTAGGCGGCGCGCTGGAGTTTTACGACTTCATCATCTTTGTCTTCTTCGCCACCGTGATTGGCGAACTCTTTTTCCCCTCAGATATTCCGGAATGGCTGCGTCAGCTGCAGACGTTTGCCATTTTTGCCGCAGGCTATCTGGCACGTCCGCTGGGCGGCATCGTGATGGCGCATTTTGGCGATAAGCTCGGACGCAAAAAGATGTTCAGCCTGAGTATTCTGTTGATGGCGCTGCCGACCCTGATGATGGGCGCTTTACCTACCTGGCAGACGATTGGCATTGCTGCGCCACTGCTGATGCTGCTGATGCGGATGTTGCAGGGCGCGGCGATTGGCGGTGAAGTGCCAGGCGCGTGGGTGTTTGTCGCTGAGCACGTGCCTTACAAACGTATCGGCATCGCCTGTGGCACGCTGACGGCCGGGCTGACCATCGGCATTTTACTGGGCTCGCTGGTGGCGACGCTGATTAATACCTCAATGTCGCAGCAGGCGATTCATGACGGCGGCTGGCGTATTCCGTTCTTCCTCGGTGGCGTGTTTGGTCTGATCGCAATGTACCTGCGCCGCTGGCTGCATGAGACGCCGGTCTTTGTTGAGATGCAGCAGCGTAAAGCGCTGGCTGAAACCCTGCCGCTGAAGACGGTGCTGGCGGAGCATAAAAAGTCGGTTGTGATTTCCATGCTGCTGACCTGGCTGCTATCCGCCTGCATCGTGGTCGTGATCCTGATGTCGCCGGTCTGGCTGCAGAAGCAGCTGGGCATCGCGCCCGCGCTGACCCTGCAGGCCAACAGTATCGCCACCGTGATGCTCTGCATCGGCTGCATTGTTGCCGGACTCGCTGTCGATCGCTTTGGTGCCAGTCGTACGTTATGTGTCGGCAGCCTGCTGCTGGCACTCTGTAGCTGGCAGTTCTATCACCTGACTGCTCTCTATCCGCAGCAACTCTTTCTGCTCTATGGCGTGGCGGGCCTGAGCGTCGGTATTGTCGGCGTCGTGCCCTTTGTGATGGTGCGCGCCTTTCCGGCAGAGGTGCGTTTTACCGGACTCTCATTCTCCTACAATCTTTCCTACGCCATCTTTGGCGGGCTGACCCCGATCTTTGTGTCGCTGCTGATGAATGTCTCTGTGATGGGGCCGTGCTGGTATGTGATGGCGCTGGCGGTGGTGGGATTGCTGACCGGGATCTGGCTGCGGCGTGATGTCAGCCATGAGCCGGACCTGCAGCAGGGCGTTAAGACGTTGTAGCAGAGAAACGCGGAGCCAGGCTCCGCGTTTTTTTAGGCGTGAAGCAGGCTTAAAGCGCCTTTGCGCCAATCGGCAGAAGAGTGCGGCCAAAGATGTCGTTCAGCACTTCACCCATTGCCAGATAACAGGCGCTGGCACCACAGAGTATGCCGACCCAGCCCGCGGACACTTCCAGCGCAGGCAGGTGCATAAGATGCGCCACGGCCAGCAGCAGAAACAGCAGCGTGAGCGAGCCAAAGACAAACTGCAGCATCCTCGCACCTTTCAGCGTGCCTACGAACATAAACAGCGTGAAGATGCCCCAGAGAGCCAACCAGGCACCCAGGAAGCGTTCGTCAGGCGCTTTCGCCAGACCCATCTGCGGTAACAGCAGGATCGCCACAAAGCTTAACCAGAACATGCCGTAAGAGGTAAAGGCGGTCAGCCCAAAGGTGTTGTTCTTTTTAAATTCCAGCAGACCGGCCAGCACCTGTGCGATCCCGCCATAAAAAATCCCCATCGCTAAAATTGCCACGTCCATGTCAAACAGACCCGTGTTGTGCAGGTTCAGCAAAATGGTTGTCATGCCAAATCCCATTAAGCCCAGCGGGGCAGGATTAGCCAGCGTTGAATTTGCCATAGTTCCTCGGCAGTAAGATGATCGTTAATGAAATAAAAGGCCTTCAGCCTGCTCTCAGAAAGGAGCAAGGCGACGCATCATATTCAGTGGGTTAACCGTGTTCTTTGATCCCGGCAGGGCCAGAGGTGGAAAAATTTTTTTTGGTTTAGCCCTTGATGCGCATCGAAGCGGCCCCATTTACTTGTCATCGAGCGTTGTGAACGTTGGAAAAAAAGCATGTGCTGGCAGGTTGAATGCAAACAACCCGCCCACATAAAAGGTTCACAACCCCAATTGGCAACGAATTTAAGTGGGAGATGTTTAGATGGGTAAGATTATTGGTATTGACCTGGGTACAACCAACTCTTGTGTTGCGATCATGGATGGCACTAAAGCACGCGTGCTGGAAAATGCCGAGGGCGATCGCACCACGCCTTCAATTATTGCGTATACACAGGATGGCGAAATTCTGGTCGGTCAACCGGCTAAACGTCAGGCAGTGACCAACCCGCAGAATACCCTGTTCGCAATTAAGCGACTGATTGGTCGTCGCTTCCAGGACGAAGAAGTGCAGCGTGATATTAAAATCATGCCGTACAAAATCACCGGCGCTGACAATGGCGACGCCTGGCTGGAAGTGAAAGGTCAGAGAATGGCACCACCGCAGATCTCTGCTGAAGTGCTGAAAAAAATGAAAAAGACCGCCGAAGATTACCTCGGTGAGCCAGTGACCGAAGCGGTTATTACCGTACCGGCCTACTTCAACGATGCGCAGCGTCAGGCGACCAAAGATGCCGGTCGTATCGCGGGTCTGGAAGTCAAACGTATCATTAACGAACCGACTGCTGCAGCACTGGCATACGGTCTGGACAAAGGCCAGGGCAACCGCACCATCGCGGTTTATGACCTGGGTGGCGGTACCTTCGATATCTCAATCATCGAGATCGACGAAGTTGACGGCGAAAAAACCTTTGAAGTTCTGGCGACCAACGGTGACACCCACCTGGGTGGTGAAGACTTCGACAGCCGCCTGATTAACTATCTGGTTGCTGAATTCAAAAAAGACCAGGGCATCGATCTGCACAACGATCCACTGGCGATGCAGCGTCTGAAAGAAGCGGCAGAGAAAGCGAAAATCGAACTTTCTTCTGCACAGCAGACCGACGTTAACCTGCCATACATCACGG
>Ga0209461_10000039_pt1 | contig 129643 bp, 125 predicted proteins | sample AgamicAsMarz_FD_187162 | JGI IMG/M metagenome (GOLD analysis project Ga0209461, IMG submission 187162) | Agave microbial communities from Guanajuato, Mexico - As.Ma.rz (SPAdes) (version 2) | ecosystem: Host-associated > Plants > Phyllosphere > Phylloplane/Leaf | place: Guanajuato, Mexico... | reverse complement strand
GTCGAGCGCATCATTATTTTACGCTTCGTAATTATTCCTTACACAGGTTCAGCATTTCGTCAGATGAATGCAAGCAAACCCATTAATTAAACTTTACAAAAGCGGGCGCAATCACACTCCTGCGACGATTTCGGATTAGCCTCATCCTCTCCACCCTCCCTATCCTCCTGCCCTAATTCTTTTCAGGAGGATGAGCAATGATTTCCAGCCGGGCAGACTGTCGCCACATTGACCCATTTTCTGTTTTTACAGGACATCAACCATGACACAGCCCGATTTCAACCCGACTCAGTTCAACGCGGCCCTGACCCGTCAGTGGCAGCGTTTTGGCCTGCACGATGCGCAGGAGATGACTCACACACAGTGGTGGCAGGCTCTCAGCGGTGCGCTGGCCGATATGCTGGCCGCACAACCCGCTCGCCCGACCCCGGCAGAACTCCGCCATGTTAACTATCTGTCGACGGAGTTTCTGATCGGTCGCCTGACCGGTAACAACCTGCTGAACCTGGGCTGGTATGACGCGGTTAACGACGCGCTCTCGGCCTGGAACATTTCACTGACCGACGTGCTGGAAAACGAAACGGATCCGGCGCTGGGCAACGGCGGCCTCGGTCGTCTGGCGGCCTGCTTCCTGGACTCCATGGCAAACGTGGGTCAGCCTGCGACGGGCTACGGTCTGAACTATCAGTACGGTCTTTTCCGCCAGCGCTTCGAACAAGGCGCACAGATTGAAGGCCCGGATGACTGGCAGCGCGATCGCTACCCGTGGTTCAACCACAATGCTGCCCTCAACGTCAGTGTTGGGCTGGGTGGAAAAGTGGTGACCGTTGCGGGACAGCCGCAGTGGCAACCGGCGTTTGAACTGGTTGGTGAAGCCTGGGATCTGCCGGTGGTGGGTTTTGAGAATGGCATGAGCCAGCCACTGCGTCTGTGGCAGGCGAAGCATGCCCAGCCGTTCAATCTGAGTCGCTTCAATGACGGTGACTTTCTGCGTGCAGAGCAACAGGGTATAGATGCAGAAAAACTGACCAAAGTGCTCTACCCCAATGACAATCACCAGAACGGTAAAAAGCTGCGTCTGATGCAGCAATATTTCCAGTGCGCCTGCGCGCTGGCTGATATTCTGCGTCGTCATCATCTGGCCGGACGCCATATCGAAACGCTGGCCGATTACGAAGTGATCCAGCTGAACGACACTCATCCGACGCTGGCAATCCCTGAACTGATGCGTCTGCTGCTGGATGAGCATCAGCTGAGCTGGGATCGCGCGTGGCAGATTACGCAACACACCTTCGCCTATACCAACCACACCCTGATGCCGGAAGCACTGGAGTGCTGGGATGTCCGGCTGGTGCGCAGCCTGCTGCCGCGCCACATGATGATCATCAACACCCTGAACGCGCAGCTGAAAACGGCTGTTACGGCGCGCTGGCCGGATGATGACGCAAAATGGGCGAAACTGGCGCTGGTGCATGATAACCAGCTGCGGATGGCCAACCTCTGCGTTACCAGCGGTTTTGCAGTTAACGGAGTAGCAGCGCTGCACTCGAAACTGGTGGTGCAGGATCTCTTCCCGGAATATCACCAGCTGTGGCCGGAGAAGTTCCATAATGTCACTAACGGCATTACACCGCGCCGCTGGATCAATCAGTGCAACCCGGCACTGAGTGCGCTGATCACCCGAACGCTCAACAAGCCGTGGCTGAACGATCTCGATGCTCTGCAGGGACTGGAAGACTTTGCGGATGACGCCGCGTTCCGCGCGGAATATCGCGCCATCAAGCAGCGGAATAAACAGGCGCTGATCGGCTGGATCAAAAACCGAACCGGGATCGAAATCGACCCGACCGCGTTGTTTGATGTGCAGATTAAGCGCCTGCATGAGTACAAACGTCAGCATCTCAGCCTGCTGCACATCATTGCGCTGTGGCAGACGCTGGTCACCGATCCACAGGCGAATCGCGTGCCGCGCGTGGTGCTGTTTGGTGCCAAAGCCGCGCCGGGTTATGCGCTGGCGAAAAACATCATCTACGCCATCAATAAAGTGGCTGAGGTGATCAATCAGGACCCGCGCATCGGCAACCGCCTGAAGGTGGTGTTTATTCCCGATTACAACGTCTCTGTCGCCGAGCGGCTGATTCCGGCCGCTGACCTCTCCGAACAGATCTCTACCGCCGGTAAAGAGGCCTCCGGCACCGGTAACATGAAGCTGGCGCTTAACGGTGCGCTGACCATCGGTACACTGGATGGGGCGAACGTTGAGATCGCTGAGCAGGTCGGCAGCGAGAACATCTTTATCTTCGGACATACCGTGGAACAGGTGAAGGCGTTAAAAGCGGGCGGCTATGCTCCGGCGCAGTGGCGCAAAAAAGATCCGCAGCTCAATCAGGTGTTACAGGCGCTGGAAGATGGCACCTTCAGCCAGGGCGACCTTCACGCCTTTGACGCGATGCTGCACAGCCTCGGTCCGGAAGGCGGCGATCCTTATCTGGTGCTGGCTGACTTCCAGCCCTATCTGGACGCGCAGGCGCAGGTGGAACTGCTGTGGAGCGATCAGGAGGCCTGGACGCGTGCCACCATCCTCAATACCGCGCGCTGTGGCATGTTCAGTTCCGATCGCGCGATCCGCGATTACCAGCAGCGCATCTGGCAAGCGAAACGCTAAGGACCGCCATGAAAGTTTTGAATGATTTTTCGCTGGCAGGCATCGCTGCTGAGTATATCAATGCGCACGGTAAGCCACAGGCGATCCCGGCCCTGACCCGCCAGCGTTTGCTGGCGGTGATGCAGCCTCCAAATCCGCTGAGCACACCGCTGCCACCAGCAGTGATTTTTCGCAGCGGCGAGTTGCTCAGCCTTTCGCCGCTGCTGAACGACGATGCCCACTGGCATCTCATCAGCGAGGCGGGTGAGATCAGCTCAGGTCGCTGTCAGCCCGCCCGGCCGCTGCATCTGCCGCCGTTGCCCGAAGGCTATCATCAGCTGACGCTGCAGCAGGGCGCACAGCAGTGGTCGTGCCGGGTGATTATTGCGCCGGCCCGCTGTTATGAACCCCCTGCACTGCTGGCGGGTGAGTCGTTGTGGGGAGCCTGCGTGCAGCTCTATACCCTGCGCTCGGCAGAGAACTGGGGCATTGGCGACTTTGGCGATCTGCGCCGGATGCTTCCAGAGGTGTCCGTACGCGGCGGCGCGTTTATCGGCCTTAATCCTGTCCATGCGCTGTTTCCCTCCAGCCCGGAGAGCGCCAGTCCTTACAGCCCGTCGTCCCGGCGCTGGCTCAATGTGTTGTACATCGATGTGAACGCGGTCGCTGATTTCCAGTTGAGCACGCCCGCTCAGGCCTGGTGGCAACGGCCGGAGACGCAGCAGGCGCTGGCGCTGGCACGCGCGGCCGAATGGGTCGATTACGCGGCGGTCACCCGGCTGAAGATTCAGGCGCTGAGCCTGGCGTGGCCGCAGTTTAACCAGCGCGACGCCGCCGATTCTGAGGTGCAGGCTTTTAATGCGTTTATCCGGGAAGGCGGCGAGAGCCTGCTGCATCAGGCGCTGTTTGATGCACTGCATGCGGATCAGAGGGCGCAGGATAGTGGGCGCTGGGGCTGGCCGGTGTGGCCGGAAGCGTTGCAGCATCCCGGCAGCCCGGCAGTGCAGACGTTTTTAAACCAGCATCAGGATCAGGTGCGCTTCTGGCTCTGGCTGCAGTGGCTGGCCGCGCAGCAGCTCGCCGATTGCTGGAACGTCTGTCAGCAGCAGCAGATGCCGATTGGCCTTTACCGCGATCTGGCGGTGGGCGTCGCCCAGGGTGGCGCAGAAACCTGGAGCGAGCGCGATCTCTACTGCATGGAGGCCAGTATCGGTGCACCGCCTGATATTCTCGGCCCGCGCGGTCAGGACTGGGGATTGCCGCCAATGGATCCTCAGGTGATGCGTCAGCGCGCGTGGGAGCCGTGGATCGCCCTGCTGCGCGCCAGTATGCGTCACTGCGGCGCGCTGCGTATCGATCATGTGATGGCGCTGATGCGGCTATGGTGGATCCCGGCGGGAGAAAGTGCCGACCATGGCGCTTATGTGCACTATCCCATCGACGATTTGCTGGCGATTCTGGCACTGGAAAGCCAGCGTCATCGCTGCATGGTGATTGGCGAAGACCTTGGCACCGTGCCGGAAGCGATTGTCGATAAGCTGCGGGATGGCGGCGTTTACTCTTATAAAGTGCTCTGGTTCGAACAGACCTCCGATACCGGTTTTCGTCCGCCCGCCAGCTGGCCACGACAGGCGATGGCCGTCGCCACCACGCACGATCTTCCGACGCTGCGCGGTTGGTGGCAAAGTGACGATCTGACGACCGGCGCGCAACTTGGTCTCTATCCGGACAAAGTGGTGCTGGCCGGGCTGTATCAGGATCGACTCCGGGCGAAGCAGGCGCTGCTGAACAGTCTGCATCGGGTCGGTGCGCTGCCGAAACGTGCCGGACGCGATGCACGCCGCACCGGGATGAGTAAGGCACTGAACCGGGCGATGCAGCGCTATCTGGCGGACAGCCACAGCGCCCTGCTGGGTCTGCAACCGGAGGACTGGCTGGATATGGCCTCGCCGGTCAACATCCCCGGCACCAGCGACGAATACCCGAACTGGCGACGCAAGCTGAGCATGACTGTGGAGGCGCTGTTCAGCAATCCGGAAACCGACGTGTCGTTAAGGGATTTGACGGCTCGCCGTAAGCGGCTGCTGCGGGGCTGAGGTTGATACGGAGAGTGCAGTACAAAATAGTGGCCAGATTAATGCGCACCAGGGAAGACGCGGGCCAGCATCCGGCAAGCTGGACTTACCGCGCTTATAGCACGAGCCGTCAGATACCGGGCGTTACTCCCGGCTGGCGGGCTGGCCGCTGTCTCTGTTTCTCTCCGTGATCCATTTTCGATACTGCACAGGCGTCATGCCGAGCGTCTGGCTGAATGCCTTACGAAATGCCGTATCCTCTTTGTAGCCACAGTGTGCGGCCACTTCCCGGATGTTGGCCTGCGGATTGGCCAGCAAGACACAGGCTGACTCTATCCGTACCCGCGTAATAAAGGCTTTTGGCGTCTCCTGCGTGAGCGCCTTGAGTCTGCGTTGCAAAGTGCGCTCGGTGGTATGCAGGGCTGCCGCCAGTTGCTCGGCGGTAATGGCCGGATTGCGATAACGAATAATCTCTTCTGCACGCATCAGTAAAGGATGACGGGTATTCACAAAACCCGGTGGCGCATAAACCTGCTGCGATAAAGGCTGGCTGTCGGCTACGGCCATGTCGGCCGTAAGTTTAGCGATGTCACCACCGGCTTCACGGCGAATGATCTGCAGCGCCACGCTCACCCACGACAGCGGCCCGCCGGTTGTCAGCACCCGCCCATCCTCTTCCATCGCCTTACCCCATACTGGTTTCGCGGCAGGATAACGCTGCTGCAGGGTATGGAACAGCCACCATGTTGTAGTGCAATGCATGCCATTTAACAGGCCTGCCTCGCCCAGCAACAACGCTCCCGCGCAGGCTCCCGCCACGCTGGCACCATGCTCATACTGCTGCTTTATCCAGCTTGCTGCCTGAACAAAACCCGGCATATGAACCGGCAGGCGGTCAGGGCCAAGCGCCATGCCGGTCGCGATGACGATATCTGGCTGACCCACGTCTGCAAAGGCGCAATCCACAGCGATCATCCGGCCCTGCGCATCCCGCACCGGAGCGCCGTCGGCACTGACAATCTGCACATCAAACAGGTTACCTGCCGGCCCGGTGGGCTGTTCCGGCAGGTTTTGCACGGCCTGATGGGTCATCCAGAACATATCGGACAAACCAGAGATTGAAGAGTGCAGGCTGCCTTCCAGCGCGATGATCGCGATGCGTATTGTCATGAACAGGCGGTCCGTTTTGTCGTTTTTTGCATGCTCTTAGTCCCTCTTCTCACCTTACTCAATGTCAGGCAGCCGCTTAGACTGGATTCAACAGCACAGGGGGCAAATAGCCCCTTTTCTCAAAGTAAAAGATACCGGAAGGAAATAGCATTAATGAAGCGCTTTCGTTCACTCTATGCCGTCACCCTCTTCGCCCTGTTGAGCGCGCCCGCGATGGTAAATGCACAAGGCATCACTAATATCGTGCTGGTACATGGCGCATTTGCCGATGGCTCATCCTGGTCTGCGGTTATTGAACGTCTGCAGGCTAAAGGCTATCACGTCACGGCGGTGCAGAATCCCCTGACTTCGCTGCAGGACGATGTTGACGCCACCCAGCGGGTGATCGCCCGTCAGCACGGCGACGTTCTGCTGGTCGGGCACTCCTGGGCGGGTGCCGTGGTGACGCAGGCGGGCAATAATGAAAAGGTGCGGGGGATCGTCTATCTCTCGGCACTGGTACCCGACAGCGGGGAATCTGTCTGTGACCTGCTAAACCGTCTGGGCAGCCCGATGCAGGGTATGACGCCAGACTCGCACGGCCTGATCTGGCTTGACAGCCCGGCGGCATTTCAGCACGTCATGGCGGCGGACGTCGCATCAGATGAAGTAGAGAAGCTCGCAGCGGTTCAGCAGCCCATCGCGGCCAGCGCCTTTAATGACAAAATCAAGCAGGCGGCATGGAAAGGTAAACCCTCCTGGTATCTGCTGACTCAAAACGACAATGCCCTGCCCTATAAAGTGCAGAAAAAAATAGCGGCTCAGACTGGATCTGTGACGAAAACCCTACACTCCAGCCACCTTTCCCTTATCTCGCATCCCGACGACGTTGCCACCTTTATTACCAAAGCGGCAAAAAGCCTGAATTAACCATTGAGTTATTACTACGCCCACACCAGGAGGATTCATGTCCGTTATTCTTCATCTTGATTCCAGTATTTCAAAAAGTGAGTCGGTCACGCGCTTATTATCGGCGGAAATTGTCCGGCAACTTCAGGCGCGGGACAGCAGTGTCCGCATTCATTATCGTGACCTTACAGAAGATGCCATACCGCATTTAACCGGCCCCATTGCTCAGGGGTTCAGACCGCTGGGTGTTAACGACGCCGATGAAGAGACGCAAAGCCAGCATCGTTTATCTGATGCGCTGGTCAGCGAATTTCTGGCCAGCAACATCATGGTGATTGGCGCGCCGATGTATAACTTTTGCGTTCCCACTCAGCTCAAGGCCTGGCTGGATCGTCTGGCTCAGCCGGGCAAAACTTTCCGCTACACCGAAAAAGGTCCGGTCGGGCTGGCGGGCGGACGAACGGTGATTGTCGCGTCAGCGCGTGGCGGGTTTTATGAAAATGGTCCCTTTACCTCAATGGATTTTCAGGAGCGGTATCTCAGTGCGTATTTCGGTTTCCTCGGTATTGAGAACATTCATTTTATTCGCGCCGAGGGGGCGTCCAAATCTGACGATATCCGCCAGCATGAAATTGAACGGGCGCTGAATGCCATTTCTGACGTCGTGGCCGCCGTTAATTAAGGAGTGACCATGTTATATTCCATCACACTAAACTATCTGCACAATCAGGATGAACTGGCCCACCATACTGCGGGGCATAAAAAATGGCTCGCCGATAATATCGTGGCCGGACATATAATTTTCGCCGGTCCCCGGGTGGATGGAACAGGCGGCTATATCCTGGCGAATTATCCCGACGATGACGCGGTTAAAACAGCGCTCGCTGACGATCCCTTTGTCCGCTATAACCTCGTCAGTGTAGAGACCGATGCAATTATTGCCGCCATCGGTGCGGAGCCGTTTGCCCGCCACTGGGCAACAGAGGCGGTATCACTCTCCGTAAAATAGCGGTCCGGTGAGTTGTTTATGACGCCTTAATAACCCTGCTCCGGTGGTGAAAAGCCTGGGTAGGGCTGCTGCCTGTCGCCCCCTGAGACGCCGCAACAAAAAAAGGTGCGCCAGAGCGCACCAGATGGGACAACATCAATAGCGTCGGGGCCGTTTCACCCCTTGCCTTTAACACTACTGATAAAGGTTTGCCGTGCAGAGGTAGAACCCAGTCGCTCGGCTTCATCCAGCAGTTTCAGCGCCTTGTCGATATTGCCGCTGTTCACTGCCTCGGTGATTTTCTGATTAAAGTAATGCTCGGTGTCGCTCATGATCGGTTCCGCTCGGGCTTTTGGCGCGGGCGCGGCGGCTGGTGCTGGTGCTGCGCTGTAAGCCGTTGCCGCCGGTGCAGTGTTACCCACGGTCACCGCCCCCGGCCCGGATGAGCCAAACAGCGGACCGACCAGAATCGAAGAGCCAGAACTGGTCTGCATTTTCAGCTTAATCGTGCCTTCGCGGCTGTGGCTGGCAACAGGATCGGGGATATCCGGTACGGCATGACCGGTACCCTGAGCATAGGCTTTGGCCGGATCGAGCAGCGTGGTGGTCTGCGTCAGGTCGCTGTCGGTGGTGAACACCAGCAGGTAGATCTTTTGCTGGCCCAGCGCCGGGGTTAACTTCATCACCCCTTCCAGGCGATCCGCCGTCATCACACCCGGCTTCTGATAGGTAAAGTAGCGGCTGGGAAACCAGGCCGCCGGACGCAGGTTTTCATCCAGCACCAGCACGTTAGGCGCAAAAACCTGACCGTTCTCCACAAGGCTGCTCAGCGTCAGCGTCAGTTCGCCAATCGTGGCGGGCAGACTGTAGGCCGCGGCCGGCCCGACAATGTGTGGCGCGTTCAGCGTCTGGCCGCTGTTCGAAAGTGTAGTGGTCTGGGTCTGAGAGGCGGCCAGCGGTTGCCAGCTCAGGCGTTGCAGCGATTCAGGTGCGATGACGGGTGCAGCGGAGAGATCCTGCGGCACCAGATTAACATCAGCCAGGGCAGGCAGAGCGTACCCTGTCAGCAGCGCCGCACTCAGGCAGAGTGCAGCCAGTTTTTTCATTTTCATTATGCGTACCTTATTGCAGGTCGCGGTGTGAACCAGGCAATGGCACACCACGACCAAAGAGATCCCTCAGGCGCGAGGCCGCGCCTGTCAGAAAAGGTTTACCACCAGATTTCCATCTGCGCGCCGAAGGTGACTTCGTCGTTGTTGCCACGGCTGTTAGTCAGGATGCCGTTGCCGGTGGAGTCGGCAGAGGCAAAGGTGGTGAGATCGCCAGCGTTGTCTTTGCTGTAGCCCCACTTCTCATCCCATTTGGCGTAGGTTGCGAACAGACGCAGTGCCGGACGAGACCAGATGCTGTCTCCCGCCTGCCACTGCTGGGCCAGCGTCACTTTGTACTGACCATTGCGCTCGCCAGCCTGCTGCGATTTCACGTTGTCGTAGCCCAGCTCCAGCAACGTACTCATGATCGGCGTCCATTTGTACATCGGGCGCACACCGACGGTGTACCACTCGGTGCCGCGGTTGTTGTCCAGATCGATGTTCTGATACATGGCGACGTACATCAGGTCCCAGCGTTCCGCCAGGGAGATCGCCCCGTGATCGAGAATACGATACATGTCACCATTGTTATTCAGACTGGTACCCTGCGGCACGCCTTTGCCCTGCGAGGTCAGCGCATCGGTCGCGTATTGCAGCACAAACTTGTTGTAGCCTTTCAGCATGCTCTGAGTATGTTCAGCGGTGAACATCCAGCCATCTTTTGAGGCACCATCTTCCAGACGGTAGTCGTCACGGGCATTGGCCCGACCGTAATCGACACCCAGTTCCAGCACGCCATCCGTATTGGTTTCCAGACCGGCCAGACGCACATCAAACACGTCGTTGGCGGTGCTGGTGGCGAAGTCACGGATACGATCGCTGGAGAAGGTGTAAGAGCCGCCGGCTTCAGACGAACGGGTAGCGGCGAAAGAGAGCTTACCGAAGCCGAGATCAACATCTTCCAGACCGGCGCCCGGACCGGAGATATCCCAGTAGTAGAAGTCGATCATGTGAACGTCGTGACGCTGATAGAAACGCTTACCGGCCCAGATGGTTGAACCTGGCAGCGCGTCAATCAGATTTTTACCTTTGACGTTGGCTTCGCGGAAGGCGGGTGATGTCGCTTCCCAGTCATTCTGCTGTGCCACGGAGTAAGCCACGTTGGTGTCGAAATAGAAGCTTTTGTCGCCCTCTTTCCACACTTCCTGACCTAATTTCAGTTCGGCGTAGGTTTCACACTCGTTACCCAGACGATACTTACTTTGAGCGCCGGTCGCCTGGAAACATTGCTGCTCGCCACCGCTGCCGGTCCAGCCAATGCCGGAACGGGCGTAACCGGTAAAATCAACCGCCATCGTCGGGGCGGAGAGGGTTCCCACCGCAACGGCAACGGCAATGGGAAGTTTGCGCAGAGTTAACATTTTCTATCTCCTGAGGTCATTGCTTTTATTGTTTTTGGCAGGGCTATACACCCGGCTCCTGATACAGCCTGCGGCACGCGCTCCCGTCCTCACGGAACAGGTGACAACGCTCGGGCGGCAGACCAATACCGAGGATGGCGCCCTCTTTTACCAGCACGACGTCCTCCTGGCGGTAGACCAGGTTCTGACGGATAGCGGGAATTTCGATGTGAATCTGTGTTTCATGCCCCAGCTGTTCCACCACCTGCACTTCCCCTTCCAGGGTGACGTCGGCGATATCGCTGGAGAGCAGATGTTCCGGGCGAATACCCAGTGACATATTGCTGCCGACCTGGACGCCAGCGCTGTCTACCGGCAGCCAGACCAGCTGCTGATTCGGCAGCCGCACCTGAACCTGATCGATGGCGGTAGCGGTCACTTTGACCGGCAGGAAATTCATTTTGGGTGAGCCGATAAACCCGGCGACAAAGCGGTTGGCGGGATAGTGATATAACTCAAGCGGCCTGCCGACCTGCGCAATGCGTCCGGCATCCAGCACCACAATCTTGTCTGCCAGCGTCATCGCTTCGATCTGATCGTGGGTGACGTAAATCATGGTGCGCTTCAGGCGCTTATGCAGACGGGAGATCTCAATGCGCATCTGGACACGTAGCGCCGCGTCGAGGTTCGACAGCGGTTCATCCAGCAGGAAGACGCGCGGCTCCGCCACCAGCGTGCGACCAATCGCCACGCGCTGACGCTGACCGCCAGAGAGGGCTTTAGGCCGGCGATCGAGCAGATGCGCCAGTTGCAGAATCTCTGCTACCTGATTGACGCGCTGATGGATCTCCGCTTTTTTCACCCCGGCCAGCTTCAGACCAAACGACATATTCTCCGCCACCGACAGGTGGGGATAGAGTGCATAAGACTGAAACACCATGCCGATGCCACGTTCGGCAGGCGGCACCTCATTCATGCGCCGGTCGCCGATTAACAGTTCGCCGCTGGTGATGGTTTCCAGTCCGGCAATCATGCGCAGCAGCGTCGATTTGCCACAGCCCGACGGGCCGACGAAAACAACAAATTCCCCTTCACGAATAGTGAGATCGATATCTTTCGACACCACCGTATCGCCCCAGGCTTTTGTGACATTGCGTAGCACAACGCTCGCCATGATCCCTTCCCTCTTAGCTGCACATTCGTGTCTGCCAGGCGGCAGACGGGTTCCGGGGCTCACTATGCGAGAGGAAACAACGAGTAACATCCTCCGCCGCAGGGCAATCTGCTGGGGGAGGAGGCGGGAGGAGGAGAAATGCGGGCAGACGCGGCGGGCCGCGCGCTGCCGCGCTTTTTTGTGATCGCTGACGCAGACCTGCAGGATTTTTTACCGCTTCAGCACGCGCTTAAGGCCCTTTTTGCCAGTGCGATCACAGCGATTACGCCAGGGGCGTAGAGCGGAGGAGGATGAGATGCCGGTGTGGATACGCACAATGATGCCGACAGAGCATTCACCACTTCCGCTAACAGGATGGATTTATGACGATGAAAACCGGAGCACGAATTCTGGCCCTTTCTGCCCTCTCTGCCGTGCTCTTTTCGGCAAGCGCGATGGCAAAAATCGAGGAAGGTAAACTGGTCATCTGGATCAACGGTGACAAGGGGTATAACGGCCTTGCCGAAGTGGGTAAGAAATTTGAGCAGGAGACCGGCATTAAAGTCACGGTCGAACATCCTGATAAAATGGAAGAGAAATATCCGCAGGTCGCGGCGACCGGCGATGGCCCGGACATAATCTTCTGGGCGCATGACCGTTTTGGCGGCTACGCGCAGTCGGGCCTGCTGGCTGAGGTGACACCGGATGCCAGCTTCCGCGAAAAAATCTTCCCGTTCACCTGGGACGCGGTGCGCTTCGACGGCAAGCTGATCGGCTATCCGATTTCCGTTGAGTCGCTGTCACTCATCTACAACAAAAAGCTGCTCCCGACTCCGCCAAAAACCTGGGAAGAGATGGCCGCGCTCGACAAACAACTGCGCGCCAAAGGCAAAAGCGCCATGATGTTTAACCTGCAGGAGCCCTACTTCACCTGGCCGCTGCTGGCCGCTGGCGGCGCTTACGCCTTTAAGCTGACCGATGGGCACTATGACGTGAAGGATGTCGGCGTCGATAACGCCGGGGCGAAGGCGGGCATGCAGTTCCTGGTCGATCAGGTCAAAGCGAAAACGCTGAATGCGGATACCGATTACTCCATTGCCGAAGCCGCCTTCAACAAGGGTGAGACGGCCATGACCATCAATGGTCCGTGGGCATGGGGCAATCTGGATAAGAGCGGCATCGATTATGGCGTTACAGAACTGCCTACCCTGAACGGAAAACCGTCTAAAGCCTTTGTCGGCGTACTGAGCGCCGGGATCAACGCCGCCAGTCCAAACAAAGAGCTGGCGAAGGAATTTCTGGAGAACTATCTGCTGACCGATTCCGGACTGGAAACGGTCAATAAAGACAAGCCGCTGGGTGCCGTGGCACTGAAATCTTACCAGCAGACGCTGGAGAAAGATCCGCGCATCGCCGCCACCATGAGCAACGCGAAACAGGGCGACATCATGCCGAACATCCCGCAGATGGCGGCCTTCTGGTACGCGATGCGCACCGCGACCCTGAACGCGCTGGGCGGTCGTCAGAGCGTTGACGCCGCACTGAAAGATGCCCAGGCCCGTCTGAAGAAGTAATTCTCCCTTTTGCAGCCGGGGCAACCCGGCTTGAGTGATCGTTAAGGAAAACCGCATCATGTCAGGAAAACCGAAAACGCGCAGTCTGCTGCTGAAAAGCGTTCTCATCGGGCTCTGCTGTCTGCTGGTCGGCTATCTGCTGGTGCTGATGTACGCGCAGGGCGAATATCTGTTTGCGCTGCTGACGCTCATCCTCAGCGCGACCGGACTGTGGATTTTTGCCAACCGTCGCGCCTATGCGTGGCGCTATGTCTATCCTGGCGTCGCCGGCATGGCGCTGTTTGTGCTGTTCCCCCTTGCCTGCACTATCGCCATCGCCTTTACCAACTACAGCAGCAGTAACCAGCTTACCTTTGAGCGGGCGCAGCAGGTGCTGCTGGGCCGCACCTTCCAGTCGGGCGAGGCGGTGAATTTTTCACTCTTCCCGGCGGGCGATCGCTGGCAGCTGGTGCTCAATGATGGCAAAGGTGATTTTGTCTCCCCGCCATTTTCATTCGGCGCAGATCAGACGCTGAAAATGGCCCCTGCTGCACTTCCTGCAGGCGAACGCGCCAACTTCAGAGTGATCACCACCCACCGTCAGGCGCTGAGCCAGATCCGCGCCGAGCTGCCGGATGGCCGTCAGCTGCGGATGAGTTCACTGCGTCAGTTCTCTGGTACCCAGCCGCTTTATCGGATTGGCGCGCAGGATGAGCTGATTAACCAGCAGAGCGGCACACATTACCGCGCCAATCCGCAGACTGGTTTTTATCAGGCCATCAACGCAGACAATCACTGGGGCAACGAAACCCTGAGTCCCGGCTTTACCGTAAATACCGGCTGGAAAAACTTCATGCGGGTCTTTACCGATGAAGGGATTCAGAAGCCGTTCCTGGCGATTTTTGGCTGGACGCTGCTCTTTTCGCTGATCACGGTCGTGCTGACCGTGGCTGTGGGGATGGTGCTGGCCTGTCTGGTGCAGTGGGAAGCGCTGCGCGGTAAAGCGGTCTATCGGGTGATGCTAATCCTGCCCTATGCCGTTCCGGCGTTTATCTCGATTCTGATTTTCAAGGGGCTGTTTAACCAGAGTTTTGGTGAGATTAACGTGATGCTGAGCGCGCTGTTTGGCGTGAAGCCCGCCTGGTTCAGCGATCCGACGCTGGCGCGCACCATGCTGATTATCGTGAATACCTGGCTCGGCTATCCCTACATGATGATCCTCTGCATGGGACTGCTGAAAGCGATTCCGGACGACCTCTATGAAGCCTCGGCGATGGACGGTGCAGGACCGCTGCAGAACTTCTTCCTGATAACGCTGCCGCTGCTGCTGAAGCCACTGATGCCGCTGATGATTGCCAGCTTTGCCTTTAACTTTAATAACTTTGTGCTGGTGCAGTTACTGACCAACGGCGGGCCGGATCGCCTGGGCACTACCACGCCAGCCGGTTATACCGACCTGCTGGTGAACTACACCTGGCGTATCGCCTTTGAAGGTGGTGGCGGGCAGGACTTTGGTCTGGCGGCCGCCATTGCCACACTGATCTTCCTGCTGGTGGGTGCGCTGGCGGTGATTAACCTGAAAGCCTCGCGGATGAAATTCGATTAATAGCCTGATGGACCAGGCGCTAAGGAGTTGTTATGGCTATGGTACAACCCAAATCGCAACGGCTGCGTCTGCTGACCACGCATCTGCTGCTGCTGCTGTTTATCGCGGCGATTCTGTTTCCGCTGCTGATGGTGATCGCGATTTCCCTGCGTGCCGGTAACTTCGCCACCGGGAGCCTGATCCCGGAGCAGATCTCCTGGGAGCACTGGCGGCTGGCGCTGGGTTTCAGCGTTGAACATGCCGACGGACGGGTCACTCCGCCTCCCTTCCCGGTGCTGCTGTGGTTATGGAACTCGATCAAGATTGCGGCCATCAGCGCGCTGGGCATTGTGGCACTCTCCACAACCTGCGCCTATGCGTTTGCGCGCATGCGCTTTACCGGTCGTGCCAGTCTGCTGAAGGGGATGCTGATTTTCCAGATGTTCCCGGCAGTGCTGTCGCTGGTGGCGCTCTATGCGCTATTTGATCGTATCGGTCAGTATCTGCCCTTTATCGGGCTGAATACCCATGGCGGGGTGATCTTCGCCTATCTGGGCGGCATTGCGCTGCATGTCTGGACGATTAAAGGCTATTTCGAAACGATTGATGGATCGCTGGAAGAGGCCGCCGCGCTGGATGGTGCAACGCCATGGCAGGCATTCCGGCTGGTGCTACTGCCGCTGTCGGTGCCGATTCTGGCGGTGGTGTTTATTCTGGCATTTATCGCTGCGGTGACTGAAGTGCCGGTCGCCTCATTGCTGCTGCGCGACGTCAACAGCTATACGCTGGCGGTCGGGATGCAGCAGTATCTCAATCCGCAGAACTATTTATGGGGAGATTTTGCTGCCGCGGCAGTGCTCTCTGCGATTCCGATTACCCTGGTGTTCCTGCTGGCTCAGCGCTGGCTGGTGAGCGGTTTAACCGCAGGCGGGGTGAAAGGCTAGACGATCATCATTGTACGTTGCCACTGCTTACACAACGCCTGTTGTGGTTGAATGATTCGGCGGCCTGCGGGCCGCCTTTTTTATGCTAATCCGATCCTGACGCACGACTGCATTCCACCAGCGCCACGACCATGGCCGATATCGCCTGCTCCCCTTCCGGTTTAGCGACATCGCCGCGTGCCACTGCGCCTGCGATGGCATCCGCGCCGCCCAGCAATCCCCACATCCCTGCTTCGGGCATTCCATTGCTCCCGGTAAAAGGCGCAAGCCAGCGCTGACAGCGGGCAATAAAATCGAGCTGATAGTGGCGTTTGACGGCAGACAGTTCCGGTGAGGTACTGAGCGCTGAAATCAGTTCCGGTATTTCCCGCCCCTCGGTCATCACACAATCGACATAACAGGCGGCGAGCACTTCCGCTCTTTGTTGCAGCTGCATCGGCGCGGCACTCATCGCCGCGTCCATGAGTTCGGTCTGGCGGCGATCAAAATCGTCATACAACGCCGCCAGCAGCCCATGACGGGTGGTGAAATGATCATACACCACCGGCTTACTGACCCCCGCCGCTTCGCCGACCCGCGCCAGGGTCAGCGCCTCGCTGCCTTCGGTTTGCATTATCTGCCAGGCGATGTCCAGCAACTGCCTGCGTCGGTCCTCGCGTGACAGACGCTTACGGGGTGTTTTTTCAACGGTCATGCTATTCCTGATGGGCGAACACACGCTGACCCAGTTGCTGCGCCAGCTGATAGTGCGACTCAGGATAACCTTCATCGCCGCTCAGTAACAGCTCACTGGTGACCACCGGCGCACCACAGAAATCAAAGATGCCGTTATCAATCTGATTTCGCATGCTGGCGAAATAGCCGCGCCGCAGAAAAGTGCGGGTATCCGCCGCGCCAATCGCCACCAGATGAACGGGAAGGTGGCCAAGGCGTTTCACTAACCGGCCATCCTCGTCATCAAAGGCCCAGCCAGCGATGAAGACCCGATCGATCCAGCCTTTAAGCTGTGCCGGAAATGACCACCAGTAAACCGGATAGACCAGCACCAGCGCATCGGCGCGGTCCAGTCGCTGCTGTTCCGCCAGCACATCGGGCGTCGCTACCCCCTGCCCGTTGAAAAGCTGGTGATCACTGAGCGTGAAACGGGGATCAAACCCTTCAGCCGCCAGATCGGCCTTCTCAACCGTATGGTGCCCTGTCGAGATTATGCCCTGCGCCAGCTGGTCCGCCACGCGGTGGGAGTGCGCATCCTGATTGGGATGGGAAGTTACTATGAGTGCATGCATCGTTGTCACCTTACCTGATTAGCCATTAAGCTACTAAAGGTAAGTTACTATTAGTAGGTTAGCAAGCGGCAACGTCTGTTCTTCTGGCTGACCGCATTTACGGTTTAAACGTCGTTGTCGCCAGACTTGCCAGCGCCTACCGCCGATAAGCCAGCGAACGCACCAGGCGGTCACCGAGTTTCTGAATCAGCATCACCAGCGCCAGCAGCACCACAATGGTGGCCGCCATAATCTGATTATCGAAGCGCTGATAGCCGTAGCGAATCGCCAGATCGCCCAGTCCGCCACCGCCGACCACACCCGCCATCGCCGAGAAGCCAATCAGCATCACGATGGTCAGGGTAATTCCGGCCACCAGCGCAGGCAGCGCTTCCGGCAGCAATACGCGGCTGACGATATGCCACAGGGTGCCGCCCATAGAGACTACCGCTTCAATCCGGCCGCGATCGACCTCATCCAGCGCGTTCTCAACGATGCGGGCAAAGAAGGGAAAGGCGCCCAGCGTAAGCGGTACAATCGCAGCGGTGCTGCCGAGCGTGGTGCCGACCAGCAAGCGGGTAAAAGGGATCAGTGCGATCAGCAGCACAACAAACGGCAGCGCGCGCCCGGTATTGACCAGCGCATTGAGCAGCAGTGAAATTGCGCGGTCAGGCAGAATGCCCCGGGGACGGGTCAGAAACAGCAGCACCCCGACCGGCAAGCCTATCGCGACGGTGAAAAGGGCCGCCAGCAATACCATGTAGAGTGTTTCGCCCGTGGCGTTAAGCAGCAGTTCCTGAAACCGATCGCTACTCATGCTACGCATCGGGTGAATGCCTCTCGCTGATATTTTTCAATAAACGCCCGGTCCGCTTCGCCATCCTTCAGCAGCATTTTGCGCAGGCGTCCCTCTTCGCGTCCCATGATCTGGCTCAGCGTGCCGCTCTCGACCAGCTGGCCATTCTCCAGCAGCGCCGCACCGTCACAGATGCGCTTTACTACCGCCATTTCATGGGTAATCAACACAACCGTGATATTGAGCTGCTGCTGAATATCGGCCAGCAGATCCAGAATTGAGGTGGTGGTTTCGGGGTCCAGCGCGCTGGTCGCCTCATCGCACAGCAGATAACGCGGTCGTGCGGCCAGCGCCCGGGCGATGCCAACGCGCTGTTTCTGTCCACCCGAGAGCTGCGACGGCCAGGCCGACGCAAAGGACTCCAGACCCACCAGTTTCAGCAGCGAGGCGACCCGCTGGCGGCGCTCCGACTTAGGCACACCGGCAATCTCCAGTGCCAGATCGACATTGTCCTGCACGTTACGGGAATGCAGCAGATTAAAGTGCTGGAAGATCATCCCCATCTGCTGGCGCTGCTGACGCAGCTGCGCCAGGCTCAGTGCGGCGAGATCCTGACCATCTATCTCAATCCGGCCGCTGGAAGGACTCTCCAGCCGGTTCAGGCAGCGCAGCAGCGTACTTTTGCCCGCCCCGCTCCGTCCCAGGATGCCAAAGATGGAGCCCTCTTCGATGGTCAGAGAGATATCGTCTAACGCTGGTGCAGGTGCGCCAGCATAGTGTTTGCTGAGATGACTGAGCTTAATCATGCTGCTGGTCCGCGACCGGAATTACAGAGCCCTGATAGGTTTTACGGATGAACTCCGCCACCTGCGGCGAGCGCAGATCTTTCGCCAGCTGCACCACACGCGGATCTTTTTCCAGCTCAGGCGTCGTCACCAGCAGGTTGGCGTAAGGGTTATGCGCCGCGGACTCCAGCCCAAGCGCATCTTTCGCCGGATTCAGACCCGCTTCCAGCGCATAGTTGCCGTTAATAATGGCGGCATCCACGTCATCCAGTGACCGTGGCAGCTGGGGTGATTCGATCTCAACAATTTTAATTTTCTTCGGGTTTTCACTGATATCTTTCGGCGTCACCAGCGTCGAACCCGCCTCGCCCTGCGCGTTGAGTTTAATCACTCCTTTGTCCTGCAACAGCCAGAGTGCGCGGCTCAGGTTGGTGATGTTGTTCGGCACGGCGATGCTCGCGCCCTCTGGCAACGCCGCCAGCGATTTCACCTTACGCGAGTAGATCCCCAGCGGCTCAATATGCACACTGGCGACCACGGCAAAGGTTTTCCCCAGCGCTTTCTCCTGATCTTTTAAGTAAGGCAGGTGCTGGAAGTAGTTGGCATCGACGTCCCCGGATGCCAGCAATTCATTGGCATTCACGCCCCCGCTCAGCTCAACAATTTTGATATCCAGTTTCGGATCCAGGGTTTTGACATACTCAAGGATTTCCGCGTGTGGCAGCGGATCGGCCGCCACGCGTAGCGGTGCCGCCTGTAAACTTTGAGCAATCAGCAGTGAAAGACCAGCCAGAACCAGAAAGCGCTTTTTAATCATCATCATTTATCTCTTATCGTTATCAGTCGTAGTTTTTAATGGGTGTTGTGTTCGGGATAAAAACGCTGGGCGACTTCCGGATGCGAACGCAGCCGGCCTTTGAGGTAATTCCAGCCAACTTCACGCAGGAGCGGGTTAAGCGGATCGCTGCTCGGTCCCTGCGCCAGCTCAGCCAGCTGCGGGGGAAGCTGGTAGATGGGTACGATGGCGTCGAGCTGTGCGCCAAGGAAGAAGGCGATGGATAAGCGCTCATTGTTTTGCTGCGGTGACACCACGCGATGTACCGTCGCGCGCAGATAGCCGTTGGTCGCCAGCTCCAGCAATTCGCCAATATTGACCACAAACGCGCCCGGTAAAGGTGAGGCATCGATCCAGTTGTCCGGCGTCACTTCTACCTGCAAGCCCGGCTGGTCGTCCTGTAATAACATGGTCAGGAAACCCGAATCTTTATGTGCGCCTACACCCTGACGTGATTCACCCTCGGTGCGGCCCGGATAGCGGATCAGTTTGATGTGTTCATTGGGATAGTCGCCGTAAAGGTTATCGAAAGCGTTGCGCGGCAGGTTCAGCGCTTCGGCAAAGGCGCGCAGCAGCTCCAGCGCCACGGCAGTCATCTGCTGCTGCCAGCGGGTCACCACCGTCTGCAATTCAGGCAAGGCTTCAGGCCACTGGTTCGGCCCCTGCATGCGTTGCCAGGTCGGGGAATCGGCGGTGACGGGCAGCGCTTCACGCTCTGCGCCAATATCGAACTGCTCACGGTAGTCGGGCTGGCTGCGGGTGATTTCCACGCCCGCCAGGTTGTAGCCGCGAAAATGCGGCGAGTTAGCCATCGCGACCGCAGATTTATCCGCCTGCGGCAGGGCAAAGAATTTCCGGGCGACGTGCTGAACCTCATTTAATAACGGACTGTCGATGCCGTGATTAATTAAGTAAAAGAAACCGACATCACGCGCGGCCTGGCTTAATTTTTCCAGAACCAGTCGCTGCTGCTGTTGATTACCTGACAATAATGCGAAATCAATGACCGGCAATTCTGCTGGGGTTAACGCACTCATGATTAACACTCTGTTGGCATAGAATCGTTTTACCTTGCCATTTCAGTTATGCGTTAACTACCAACTAATCCTGCTATGGATATGCGGCGGATGGAAATATCCCACCGCCCCTTATGTCCCCACCCGCAGATTACTCTGCTTTGCAGCTTCGCTGTTTTGTCGCGACTAACACATGAACAGAACAAAAACAGAGCCATTTATAAAAACAGTCACAAAGGCGCGATATGACCAAATGTTTATGAGCGTAAACAGGCATGAGTAAGTGCAGTGTGCTGACTTTGTCAGCAAATCCAGTTATTTCGGCTGAAAACTTGCAAAACCTTACATTCCTGGTCTAAGGTTTACCGGCTGCGGTTTCTGCCGCTTCACTTAAAAATTATTCGGCTTCTTATAGCTTTCATTTCCACGGTTTCTTCTGAACATTATTTGCGGCTGCGAAAGCTATAAGACTCCTTCATTGAAGTACCTGAGGAGAATATGGACACCAGAAACACATCGTCTGAACACCCAAAGAAACATTTCTGGAACAGGAAGCCCAAAGAGCTGACTGTTGACGACATTACCGTGATTGATAACGACATGCTGAAGCGCGCAGTTGGCGCAGCGGCGCTCGGTAACGCGATGGAATGGTTCGACTTTGGCGTATACAGCTATCTTGCCGTCATCATCGGCAAAGTCTTTTTCCCGGATGCTAACAACGCGGTGCAGCTGATTGCCACCTTTGGTACGTTTGCGGCCGCCTTCCTGGTGCGTCCGATTGGCGGCCTGGTGTTTGGCCCGCTGGGTGACCGCATCGGCCGCCAGAAAGTGCTGGCGATGACGATGATCATGATGTCGATCGGGACATTCTGCATCGGCCTGATCCCGGCCTATTCGTCAATAGGGATTATGGCTCCGATTCTGCTGCTGGTCGCGCGCCTGATTCAGGGCTTTTCAACCGGCGGTGAATATGGTGGCGCAGCGACTTTTATCGCGGAGTATTCCACCGACAAACGCCGTGGCTTTATGGGCAGCTTCCTTGAGTTCGGTACCATTGGCGGTTACCTGCTGGGTGCCAGCCTGGTTACGGTGATGACCACGGTGATGTCGAACGAGGCGATGATGTCCTGGGGCTGGCGCGTGCCATTCTTCATTGCCGCGCCGCTGGGTCTGTTCGGTCTCTATGTCCGTCTGAAGCTGGAAGAAACCCCGGCATTCCAGCAGCACATGGAAAAGCAGGAAGCGCTGGAACAGAGTAAACCGCGTCTGACGCTGATGCAGATGCTGAGCAAGTATCGTGCGCCGATGCTGAAATGTATCGGTCTGGTGCTGCTGTTCAACGTCTCTAACTACATGCTGACCTCTTATATGCCGAGTTACCTCACCGGCGTACTGGGACTGCCAGAACTAAGTGGTCTTCTGCTGGTGATGGTGGCAATGTTCGTGATGATGCCGCTGACGCTGCTGTGGGGGCGCTGGACCGATCGCATTGGTCGTCGTCCGGTGATTGGCTTTGGTGCAGTAGGCCTGATCCTGCTCGCCATTCCGAGCTTCATGCTGATTGGCTCCGGTAATATGTGGGCGGTATTTGGCGGCCTGCTGATTCTGGGCGTGCTGCACACCTGCTTCAGCGGCACCATGCCTTCGACGCTGCCAGCCCTGTTTACGACAGATATTCGTTATAGCGCACTGGCTATCGGCTTTAATTTGTCGGTGTCGCTGTTTGGCGGTACGACACCGCTGATTACCGCGTGGCTGGTAGATACCACTAAAAACAACATGATGCCCGCTTACTACATGATGGGCGCAGGCGTGATTGGCCTGCTGACTATCCTGACGGTGCGTGAAACGGCGCGTCAGCCGTTAACCGGATCCTCACCTGCGGTAGCGACCAAAGCGGAAGCCCATCGTCTGATAGACAAGCTGCGTAAACGGCAAAAGCCCGCTGCGACATCTGCTAAATAACGATTCTCACACCCTGCTCTGCAGGGTGTTTTCTTATCTGGCAGACACACGCTTTACCCACCCGATGTTACTGCCCTGAAACGCGTAACTTTCGCCCGATTGCCACACAGCGCCATGCTGCATTAATAAGCTGTTTTACCCGGCCACAGTTTATTCATTGCTGAAGCGGCCGACCGTGCTGGCCGCGCCCAGAGCGTGACCTTTCAGCTGTGCCACCAGCTCTGCGTGGGTTAACCCCGCCTTCAGCTGGCCCACCGGCAAATCGGTGGCGATCAGCACAAAGTTATAGTGATGCAGGCCACTGCCTTTCGGTGGACAAGGCCCATAATAGTGCAGTGTCCCGGGTGTATTTTTTCCGCCGGTATAATCGTTGCCCTCTGTCAGCGCGCCCTGCGGGAACGACGAACGGCTGGCCGGAATGTTATAGGCCACCATATGTGTCACGCCCAGCCCTTTGGCCCCGACCGGATCGGTCATCAGCAGGGCCAGACTGCGGGTGCCCGCCGGAGTCGCAGACCAGTTAAGTTCGGGAGAGATATTCTCGCCGGTGCAGGAAGGATTACTTTTATTGGCACCGGCAAACTTTTTATCCAGTAGCGCGTTATCGCTGAAGTCCTGTGATTGCAGCGTAAACACCGACGCTGCCAGCGTGGTTATTGGCAAAACGGCAAGCACCGTTATACAGAGTAATTTTTTCACCAGCCACTCCTTATCAGGTTAGTTCCGGATGGATTGCATCACTGCCTGCTTACTATAACGGCTTTAACACGATTAGCCCGGCTGACAGCCCGTTTAAACATTGCGGAACGGCAAATCTATGATCGCTGTCGCGCGGGCTGAAGGCGCTGACGCGTTGCCCTGAGCCGCATTACCCGATATAAGTTAACGTCTGCGGCTGAGTTTTCGCCTGAAACCCCGTCACCGTCACCAATAAGTGGACACTATGCAGATTGAAGATCTCCGGATTTATATCGCCGTGATACATGCTGGCAACTTCACTGCAGCCGCTGAGCAGTTAATGTTATCGAAACAGTATGTCAGCCGCCGCATGGCCGCGCTGGAAGCGTCGTTAGGCGTACGTCTGCTGATACGTAATACCCGCAAGCTGTCAGTGACGGATGCGGGTCTGCTGTTTGCGCAGCATGCTCAGCGCATTCTGGATGAGATTCAGGAAGCAGAACTGGCAGTGTCGGAGCAGCAGCAGGCGCTGCGGGGGACTTTCCGCATTAATCTGCCGATGTCGTTTGGCATGAGTCACCTGTCACCGCTGATTGCGGAATTTCTGAGTCATCATCCGGCACTGCAGTTTCAGATTGAGCTGGCCGATCGCTATGTTGATGTAATTGGCGAAGGGGTGGATATGGCGATTCGCATCGGCACCCTGGCCGATTCCACGCTGATTGCCCGTCCACTAGGTGAACTGAAGCGGGTAATCTGCTGCAGTCCCGGTTACCTGCAGCGGGCCGGCACGCCTCAACATCCGGATGAGTTGCTGCAACACGCCTGTCTGCGCTACGGACGGGAAGGTCAGAATGGCTGGGAGCTGCAGGTCAATGGTAAAGCGAAATGGCTGGCGGTTCAGGGCCCCATGGTGAGTAACAATGGCGAAGTGCTGCGTGATGCCGCCCTGGCGGGACTCGGACTGGTCTTGCTACCCGCTTTTATCGTTGAATCAGCCCTGCAAAGAGGTGAACTGGTGACGGTACTGGACGGCTGCCAGCCGCCACCGCTCTCCCTTAATGCGGTTTACCCGCAGCACCGTCAGCGCAGCGAAGTAAACCGCCAGTTACTGGCCTTTTTACAGACGCGTTTAGCGCCGTAATTGAGCTAAAGCGTTTTTAATGCCGCAAACACGCTGGCGACTGCAACCGCACCGGGATCGGGCACGCCATTCAGGTTCGCGCTGTTGAGATAAGATGATCGGCCCGCCTTTGCTTTCCCCATGCTGGCGGTGGCATCGCTGCCCTGCTGTGCCGCATCTGCTGCGGCTGCAAGCGGTTTGCCCGCCACCAGCGCCTCAATTGCGGGCTGGAGCGCATCAATCAGTGTGCGATCGCCCGGTTTAGCCCCGCCATACTGCTTCATTTTTTCCAGACCCTGCTGTAAAGCGACCGGTAGGTCATCTCCTTCCGACAGGTGCTGCGCGGCGGCGGTGAAGAAGATGGCCATCAACACGCCGCTGGAGCCGCCCATAACCGTAGCCAGTTGCTCACCTGTTACCGCGAACAGGTCGGGCAGAACATTCAGCGGCAGCTGGTTATCTGCGCATTCACGCTGGATCTGACGCGCGCCGGCAGCAAAGGTCGACCCGGTATCCCCGTCACCCACCTGCGCATCGAGTTTATTCAGCTCGCTTTCACTGGCGATCAGCGTTTCACAAATGCGGTTAACAAAGGCAGCGACGACCGGATTTTCTGAGGGTTGCACCGAATGCGCTGTCGCCTCCCGGGCTGCGTTAACCGGCTGCAGCGATGTGATCTCAACCGCCGGAACCCAGCCGGTCACTTCGACCGGGGCGCAGATCGCTGCTTCGAACAGCGGCGTCAGCGTCATGCAGGTAACAGAAAAGCCTTTCATGTCCAGCGCGGTCATCAGCGGTGCCGGGCCAATCAGATAACGGCTTCCCCGGCTGAGCGGCGACTCAATCAGATCACGTGTGACCAGACTCATCTCCAGCGCCGACATCCCGCCAAGGTTATTCACCAGCAGCGCGCAGGGGTGATCCTTGCCTGGCATCACCTTCTCCAGCAGATGCTGCACAATCTGCTGACTGTTCTGCGTTGGCATGACGTCAACGCCCGGCTCGCCGTGAATCCCCAGCCCCATTTCCACGCTGCCGTCGGGCACCCGCTGGCCGGTCTGTTCATCCGGCAGATGACAGCTGGAAAGCGCTACCCCCATGGTGGCGATAGCACGACTGGCGGCCTCTGCGGCCTCCGTTACCGTCGCCAGATCATCACCGCGTTCGGCGACAAAGCCTGCCACTTTATGCACCAGCAACGTGCCTGCCACGCCGCGTGGCTGAGGATTGTCCGGTAAGGCTACATCATCACCGACAATCACCATATTGACGCTGAATCCTGCATTGCGGGCTTTTTCAGCCGCCAGACCAAAATTGAGTCGATCGCCGGTGTAGTTTTTCACAATCAACAGGCATCCCGCGTCACCGGTAAGGTTGATGATGGCGTTATAAACCGCATCAACGCTGGGTGAGGCAAATACATCGCCACAGACGGCCGCCGTCAGCATTCCTTTACCGATAAAACCGACGTGCGCCGGTTCATGGCCGGAACCGCCACCGGAGATCAGAGCGACCTGCTGTTTTTTCCAGTCTCTGCGCATCACGATGCGAATGTGGGGATCGACCTGCAGCCGCACCAGATTGCGCCACGGACTGGCGTAAATCATGCCATCCAGCGCGCTGTTGACGAGTTCATCCTTATTATTCATTACGAATCGGGTCATGTCTTCATTCCTCATGGACGGACAGGTTTGTGATAAAGAAGTGTTGCACATAACGGACGACGGGCATAATCCACCGCCTCTCACCGCACCCCACCAGACGAAAGCCCTGCCTGAATGAAATGCGCGCAGTACTTACTTTTCACTAATTCATTGATTTTTATCAAATGTCCTTACCTGAAACTGAGAGGTCATGCGCAGAACCTGCACAGCGGATCACGGATCGTAGAAAACCATTTTTAACAGAGGATGTTTTGATGACCCAACGTATGATTCTGAATGAAACCGCCTGGTTTGGTGCTGGCGCATTACGTCATTTGCCTGAAGAGGTCCAGCGTCGCGGGATGCGTAAAGCGCTTATTGTCACTGACAAAGCGCTGGTTGCGGCCGGTGCGCTGAAGCGGGTAACTGACCTGCTGGAACAGCATCAGCTTGCCTGGGCGGTCTTTGATGAGGTCGTGCCAAATCCGACTATCCGGGTCGTGCAGCAGGGCGTTGCCGTGTTCAGGGAATCAGGTGCTGACTACCTCATCGCCATCGGCGGTGGCTCACCGCAGGACACCAGCAAAGCGATCGGCATTATTATTAACAACCCTGAATTCGAAGATGTCCGCACCCTGGAAGGCGTCAGCCCAACCCGTCATCCGTGCGTGCCCATCATCGCTATACCGACCACGGCAGGCACCGCGGCAGAAGTCACCATTAACTATGTCATTACTGACGAAGAGAATCGTCGCAAGTTTGTCTGCGTCGATCCGCATGACATTCCAAAAGTGGCGATTATTGATGCGGAGATGATGGCGAGCATGCCCGCCTCGCTGAAAGCAGCCACCGGTATTGATGCCTTAACTCACGCGATTGAAGGATACATTACGCGCGGTGCCTGGCCCCTGACTGACATGCTGCACCTCAAAGCCATTGAAATTATCAGCCAGTCGCTGCGCGAATCGGTGGGGGGAAATATTGCTGCTGTTGAGCAGATGGCGCTGGGGCAGTATGTGGCCGGTATGGGGTTCTCTAATGTCGGACTCGGTCTGGTGCATGGTATGGCGCATCCGCTGGGGGCCTTTTATAACGTGCCGCACGGTGTGGCAAACGCCATTCTGCTGCCACAGGTGATGGCGTGGAATGCCCCGTCAACAGGCGAAAAATATCGTGATATTGCCCGTGCGATGGGCGTGAAACAGGTCGACACGCTGACGCTGGATCAGGCGCGGGAAGCGGCTGTCGCTGCGGTTCGTCAGCTCTGCCGCGATGTGGGTATTCCGCGTTCGCTGCGCGAGGTCGGCTTACAGGAGACGGATATCCCTGCACTGGCACAGGCGGCGCTGGATGATGTCTGCACCGGCGGTAACCCTCGCACCCCGGATCTCGAAGCGGTGATGGCGCTGTATCGTCAGAGTTAAAACGCGCCCGCTGTGCAGTCATGCACTTTAATATCAGGCCCGCCCACCATCGCGGGCTTTTTTACGTCAGGGTAACGGTCAGTCAGCAATGGTTCGCCAGGGATTGTTCAGACAGGATCACGGCATCAGCAAAGGTCCGACCCGCATTTTCCGGCACGGTTTCAGCCTGAAATCGCCCGTTATCATCATGGATGTCAGAGCGTAAATCAGCCACACTGGCCGATAATTTCTTTAGATGCTAAACCCTGATTCACTTGATCTGGATCACAAAAATCCGCATCATGCGCAGCGAAAACCATAATGACGCTGCGGAGATATCAATGACACTGTACCAGGGTATGCTAATTTTCTATGCCGTTGTTGCACTGGTCGCGACGCTGATCACCTTTTTCATCGCCAAAGATAAGCTGAGCATCAAACTGCTGAGCGCTTTTCTGGTAGGTGCCACCTGGCCGATGAGTTTTCCTGTTGCGCTGATGTTTGCGCTGTTTTAATTGACATTATCCCCTTAGCGATCACACTCAGGTAAGACGTCTCTGACCTGCCAACCGTCGATCACCGACGTGACCTTGCTCGTAATGGTTAATAAGGAGCGGATATGCGTATAGTCAGTGTGATTATTCTGGTTTCTCTTCTCAGTGCCTGTAGCGCCCCGTGGCACGCTGAAAAACCGGTTCCCGCGGCCGAAACCCGGCAGCAGACCTGCCAGCCCGGCTCTAATCCCAGCCAGAACGACTGCGGTCACTTCCCTGAGCCTGAGTTCCACTAAACACTCATACAGCGATCGCTGCGGCGAGATCGCATTTACGCTATTTCATCACATAACAAGGCTTTACAGGCCGCTAACCGGTCAGTAAAGTAGCGCCCAGACATCAATTCTGATGCGTAAGCGTTAACGTCAACCAACGCCCCCGCAGCACTGCTGCATGTGATGATCCCTGCCATGATGCCTGTACAACAGCAAGCTAAACCCCTCGCTGCGTTTTCCAGCGCCAGCTTTTTTTTGTTCGTCCTGCTGCTCACCGCAGCGAATCTTCGGGCACCGATTACCGCCGTCGGTCCGGTGCTGCAGGATATTCGCCAGACTTTTGGCCTCAGCGCCAGCGAAGCAGGCCTGTTTAACTTTATTCCACTGATGCTCTTTGCCCTGCTCGCCCCTCCTGCCGCCTGGCTGGGAAATCGGGTCGGGCTGGAACGCAGTTTGTGGGGCGCACTGTGCCTGATTACTGCCGGTTCACTGTTGCGCTGGCTGCCCGCTGAAGCAGCATTATGGAGCGGAACGCTGCTGCTGAGCGGAGGCATTGCCGCTGCCAACGTACTGCTGCCGCCGCTGATTAAGCGCGATTTCATCGCCCATACCGCCAGATACATTGGCCTTTATGCCGCCACCATGTCGATTACCGCCAGCCTCGCGTCCGGTATTGCCGTGCCGCTGAGCCAGCTCTCAACCGCGGGCTGGCGACTCTCACTCGTTGTCTGGGCGCTGCCGGGGCTGGTTGCGCTCCTTGCCTGGCTGCCGCTTTTACGTCAGCGACAGTCAACTTTAGCGCCGACCGATGCACCTGTTGCACATCGTCATGCGTGGCGCTCAGCCGGTGGCTGGCAAATCGCCCTGTTTATGGCACTGCAATCGCTGGCGTTTTATACGCTGATCGACTGGTTTGCCGTGTTTGCTCAGGATAATGGCTTTACTCAGGCGCAGGCTGGCTGGCTGCTGTTCTGGTATCAGGCAATAGCAATCGTTGCTAACCTGGGCTGTATGGTTGCGCTGAAGCGGGTGAAAGATGCCCGGCTCATCGCATTCATTGCTTCCTCGGGTATTTTCCTCGGTATGTCAGGTCTGCTGCTTAATCCGCAATGGTCGTTGATCTGGCTGACACTGGCCGGACTGGGCGCCGGGGCTTCACTGGTACTCTGCCTCTCGCTGTTTAATCTGCGCGCCACACATCACCGTCAGGCTTCACAAATTTCAGGCATGGCGCAATGTGTGGGCTACGCGCTGGCAGCCCTGGGCCCGCTGTTTTTTGGCGTGCTCCATGAGCAGAGCGGTAACTGGACGCTGCCCTTCAGCGTACTGGCACTGCTGAGCCTGTTACAGATGGTATTGGCTCCGCTGGCAGCACAGTCAAAACCCATCAGCTGAAAATACGGCTCAGCGACTCATAACAGATGACTGGCCGGGCGAAAATGCATAGCGCATTACCGGTCAGCGAAAACCCACGGGAGAAAAGTGCGTGTCTGAACTGAATAATGCTCTGCTGCAGGAAGTCCTGGATCAGGTGCGTCCGCTGGTCCATCGGGGAAAAGTCGCTGACTATATCCCCGCGCTGGCCGATGTCGCGGCCGACAATCTCGCCATAGCCGTTTGCCTGCGTGACGGCACCCTCTTTCAGGCGGGCGATGCGGAGACGCGCTTTTCGATTCAGTCCATATCCAAAGCGCTATCGCTGACCGTGGCGCTGACCCGCTATGACGACAGTGAAATCTGGCAGCGGGTAGGCAAAGAGCCATCAGGCCAGCCGTTTAATTCCCTGGTGCAGCTGGAGCTGGAACAGGGCAAGCCGCGTAATCCGTTTATTAATGCCGGGGCGCTGGTAATCTGCGATCTTCTGGAAACCCGCCTTACGGCGCCGCGCCAGCGAATGCTGGAAATTGTGCGCCAGCTGAGCCAGCAGTCCGATATCAATTATGATCGCCACGTTGCCCGCTCTGAATTTGAGCATTCTGCCCGCAATGCCGCGATCGCCTGGCTGATGAAGTCATTTGGTAATTTTGATAACGATGTCACCAGCGTCATGCAGACCTATTTCCACTATTGCTCGCTGTCGATGAACTGCGTTGAACTGGCGCGCACCTTTGTCTATCTGGCTAATCAGGGTAAAACACTGGATGGCAGCCAGATGATTACACCGCGTCAGGCACGGCAGATTAACGCACTGATGATCACCAGCGGGATGTATGATGGCGCAGGCGAATTCGCGTGGCGGGTCGGAATGCCTGCGAAGTCGGGCGTGGGTGGCGGAATTATTGCCGTCATCCCTGGCGAGATGAGCATTGCCGTCTGGTCTCCCGGGCTGGACAGCGCAGGTAATTCGCTGGCGGGCACTGCTGTGCTGGAACTGCTGACGGAAAAGCTGGGACGCTCGATATTCTGACGCTGAGCGGGCAAATAACAGGCTTGCCGTGATGAAAAGCGATGGAGTTCCCATGATTCCGGCAAGCTGATTTTATATCTTCAGTGCAGTACGCTGGCGATTGAGTCGTCAGCGTTAATCAGCGCCTAAAAAATTCTTAGTGCGAAATCTGTGCCAGCTCATCTTCTGTAAGACCGGTCATCTGCATGACGGTATTGCGATCCATACCGCTCGTCAGCATGGTGCGGGCAATTCTGAGTTGCATGCTTTGCCTTCCTTGTTGAAGCCCGATCTCTTTGCCTTCGATGCGACCTTGTGCAATGCCCAGCTCAATGCCTTTCTCAAGCCCTATCTGCTCAAGCTGTTGTGCGATAGTCATAAGTACGTTCTCGTGTTGGGGCACACGCTGTGCCAGCTCCTGTACAAAGGTTTTGGCGTCTGATACTTCGCCCGCCTGCACAATGTAGTTTACCAGTGATATTACCTGCGATGAAGAGTGATCGCATGCCATCAAAATGGATACCAGCCTGTCCAGCAGTTCTGCCAGATCCCGCTGCCGGATATGTTTCTGCAACAGGGTCAGTGCCGCCATGCTGCGGTGTTTCATAATCTCATCGTCAGGAATCGTCGTGACATCGACCAGCGGAAAACTGTGACTGTAAAGCCTGTCCGCCAGCAACGGGTCGTCGAACTCATCCAGCCATCGGGTCGAATAAGGATAGGGAGTACGTCTGCCCGCATAAAACAGTATGGGTATCACCATCGGCAATCTCTTATGCCCAGCTTCAAGGTGGCGCTGCATGGCAGCCACTGCATAGCGCATCAGCCGAAATGCCATATGTTTGTCAGGTGATGACTGATGCTCAATGAGTATATGGATATATCCATTGCCAGCGGTAGTTTTAAGACTGAAAAGCACATCGCTGAAGTACTGCCGAAGGTCATCCTCGACAAATGACCCCGATTCCAGCTTCAATGTGCTGAGATCGCAGCATTCGCGCAGTTCTGGCGGCAGGTGCAGCGCCATGAAATCCCGGGCAATATCCGGCTGAGTCAGAAATTGCCGGAATGCCGCATCATGAGGCGTGGGCGTGCTGTTGTTCTTTTTCACTGACCAGAATCCTTTCTGTTTCTGAAGCACTGACAACGGCTGATTCAGCCAGTAAAAGGCGCTAAATCCTGTAGCGCACGAATGTTTAAAGTACGGATGGAAATAACGAAATGAATACTCTGATGATTGAACCCCGTAAAACGCTTTTCCTGAATTCTACGAGGTTGCTCTGAATATCAAAGAATGGCGGACCTTAATAAGCCATTCCACCCCGCTCAGCTCACCACATTAACCGGCTCGCCCTGAATAAAGGCCGCGATATTGGTCATCACGCCAGTTACCAGATTTTCTACGCCGCTGCGGCTCGCCCAGGCAATGTGCGGCGTCAGCAACAGATTGGGCAAATCTGCCAGTAGCGGGTTATCTGCAGAGGGGGGTTCGCTGCTGAGGACATCCAGCGCCGCGCCGCCAATCAGCCCCTGCTCTAATGCCTCAGCAAGATCGGCCTCGTTGATGAGGCCGCCACGCGCGGTGTTAATCAGCAGCGCATGCGGTTTCATTTTCTCCAGCGCCTCGCGATCAATCATCTGACGGGTGCTGTCACTCAACGGACAGTGCAGCGAAATAATATCGCTGGTGGCCAGCATCTGCTCAAAGCTGACATAGCCCTCACGCACGCTGTCGCTGCCTTTGCGCTCCGCGTACTGCACCTGCATTCCCAGCGCCTGGGCCAGCCTGCCGACCGCCTGCCCGATATCACCTCTGCCCGCGATACCCAGCGTGGCGCCGCCAATATCCCCTATCGGCTGACGATGCAAACAGAAGTGCTGTGCCTGCGGCCAGTCGATGCGGGTGTTAACGGCATAAGCCATTATCTGACGACGCAGGGCGAAAATGGCGGCGATCACCGCCTCAGACACGCTCTGGGTAGAGTAGCCGGGCACATTACTGACCACGATGCCGCGCTCACGGCACGCGTTGAGGTCAACACAGTCATAACCCGTCGCCGCAATACAGATGAAGCGCAGTTCGGGAAGCTGCGCCAGGGTATCGGCACGCAATGGCACCTTATTGGTAATCGCAACCGTCGCCCCCGAAAGCGAAGAGACAATGTCACTGACCGGTGTCTGCTCACGAACCTCCCAGTCAGCCTGTTGTTGCCCGGTCGGCAGAGAGACAGGCAGTGTGTCACCATCCAGCATTACAATTTTCATCTTCATTCCTTTATGGGTTTGGTTTAATGCAACCGACACATCAATGTTATTTGTATGTATTTAACGAGTAACATCTAAGTTAAATGATGCTGAAATTAAAGTGAATATGTTCAAAGAGTGCGAATTTTTTCGGAACAGATGCCACTTTATTTAACCCTTTTACCCCCTTCGCGTTACACTGCCGCCCGTAATTTTCACTCCTTGCGCCCGTTGAAATCATGCACAAATCTTCACTCAGACATCGACTCACTGCCGGTATTGCGATACTGGCCGTGCTGCTGTTGTTTGTTGCCCCGATGATTTCAAAGAATCTGGCTGAGCATCACGCCACAATGCAGCGCGTCTCCGCTATGAGCGCTGAGATGCCGATGATGCATCATCACAGCGAGATGATGTCGATGGCGGACCATGGGATGATGATGAATCCTGGTTTTGCCTGTGGTTACTGTGATTTACTGGTGCATGTACCGCTGATGCTCTGGGTGTTTATCCCGTTCATCTGGTGGATGAGCCTGATCAGCCGCGCCCCGCCACCTTCCGCGATTAATCCGCCTCCGTGGCGATGGATGTTGCGTCTCCACCGACCACGAGCACCACCCGCTTTCGCGTCACACTCACTGCTTACTGATTCGATTGCGTGACAACGTCACCCAATCGCCTTTGTCTTTTGAAAAGTGTGGAATGCTATGTCCTCTTCTCAGGAAATTATCCCTGCACCACGCGGGACGCTGTTTAATCTGTTTCGCCGCCTGCATTTTTATATCGGCCTGTTTATCGCGCCGTTTATTTTTGTCGCCGCGCTCACCGGCACGCTCTACGTTCTGACGCCGCAGCTGGAACAGGCTATCTACCACGATGCGCTGACCACCGATGCACAGGGCCAGGCACAGCCGTTGTCAGCCCAGATTGCCGCCGCACGTGCGCGCGCGGGTGAGTCTGCACGTATCTATGCCGTGCGTCCCGCACCGGGTCCGCAGGATACAACCCGCGTGCAGTTTGCTGAGCCTCAGCTTGGCCCATCGGAATCGCGATCGCTGTTTATCGATCCCTACACGCTGCAGGTGAAAGGCGATATGACGGTATATGGTACCAGCGGTGTGCTGCCGCTGCGCATGTGGCTGGATCAGCTGCATCGCGGCCTGCTGCTCGGCGATTTTGGCCGTAACTACAGCGAACTGGCAGCCTCATGGCTGTGGGTCGCTGCGCTGGGTGGGATCGTCTTATGGTCCGGCACCCGGCCACCACGTACCCGTAAGAAAGCGCGCATCGGTTTTGCGGCAACGCGTCACTGGCACGTTACGCTGGGTCTGCTGCTGGCTATCGGGCTGGTGTTCTTTTCGGTAACCGGACTGACCTGGTCACAGTGGGCAGGCAACAACATTGAAAAGATGCGCAGCGACTTTGGCTGGAAAACGCCGCAGGTTAATACCGCACTGAACGGTGACGCGTCCGCCGAAGCAGCCGATCCGCATGCTGACCATCGCGGTGCGATGGAAGGCATGACGATGTCCGGCATGACCATGCCAGCCAGAACCGCCGCGCCAGTGGTTCTCAATCAACCGAATACCAGCTGGGATCAGGCACTGGCAGCAGCACGTCAGGCCGGATTGAACGCCGCAAAACTGGAGCTGCGCCAGCCTAAGAACGCAGAACAGGCCTGGACGGTGTCGGAGATTGATCGCAGCTGGCCAAGCCAGGTTGATGCGGTTTCCATCAATCCGTCTGATTTCAGCGTGGTCGACCGCGTTGAATTCGCCAGCTTCCCGCTGGTGGCAAAACTGACCCGCTGGGGCGTGGATGCGCATATGGGTGTGCTGTTTGGTCTGCCTAACCAGCTGATTCTGGCCCTGTTCGGCTTTGGACTCTGTGCGATGATAGTGCTGGGCTACCGCATGTGGTGGATTCGCCGCCCGGCGGTTCCCCAGCTCAGCCCATCGCAGACGCTGTTGTCCGCCTGGCTTGCACTGCCGCGTTATGCACAGGGCACCAGCCTGATAGTGATGCTGGCGCTGGGTTATGCGCTGCCTGTTATGGGTATCAGCCTGATGGTGCTGATCCTGCTGGATATTCAGCGCTGGCGCAGCGCGCAGCGTGCGTCGGTCATCCGGGAAGAAATTGCGCCAGATAAGCAGTCGCCGCTGGCTATCGTCCAGTCACGCTTTGCCGGAAAGCGCAAAGAGATGCGCTATTTTCTCCGCAGCGTCACGGTGCTGGCGCTGATTGTGATTTCAGTGATGGCGAATGCGATGATTGGCGGCGTGATTGACCAGTATCAGATCCCGTTCAGCCACTGGTCACTGACCATGTATATCACTCAGGCGATGATGATCCTGCTCTACTCCACGGTCTTTACCGGGCTGTTGTCGATCCCACTCTGGTATTTCTTCCTGGGAGAGAGCGACGAACAGGGCAAATAAGCAGATAACACACCGCGTCATTTTTTATTCAAAATAACTGACGAAGCCGGGCAAATCATCCGGCTTCTCATTCTGCGCGTGAGGTCTATGATCGTTGTTATGCTTTCTTTTATGTGAGAACTCATCATGAACATTGTGCGAGCTAATTCTGAACAACTCTTTGAGTACGGTCCTTTTACCGTTCGTCGTCAGCGACCTGGCGAGGCGCTTAGTCCGTTGCTCACTGTTGACCTGATGTCGCTGAAACTGGATGCCCGGATCCCGATGCAGCAGCATCAGGATGAAGACGTGTTCACCTACCTGTGGCGCGGCTCAATGCAGCATCAGGACAGCAACGGCGAGCGTACTCAGCTCTCTGCGAAAAAGGTGATGGTGGTGAATGCCGGTGAGGGTGTTCAGTACGAAGAGTCAGTGCCGCTGTATGAAGCGGAGCTGTTGCAGGCCGTTATCCGGCCTTTGCAGCCGGGCGGTGAAGCGATGACTCAGGTGCTGGAGCGCGATCAGGGCATCATGACCAATGGCTGGACCGAACTGGCCGGGCCGGAAGAGTCTGACGCACCGCTGGAACTGCGCCAGGAAGTTTATATCTACGATACGCTGCTGGAGCGCAATCAGACGGTGGACGTGCCCTCGATGCAGGGCTTTGTGGCTTATCTGACCGTGCTGGAAGGAATTATTCGCATTGGCGATCAGCGACTCAGTCGCGGCGATGCGGTGATCGGGCTGGATAGCAGCATGGAGATCACGGGCGATCGGGATGCCAATCTGGTCTGCTTCCTGGTGAAGCCTGATAATGTTGCATAACAAAGCGCGGGATAATCCCGCGCTTTTCTTTTGATGAGCGCTTTAAAGCATATTACGTTGCTGCATCGCCTGCACCCGTTTATAGGCATGATCAAACTGACGGACATCGTCGCGCAGCCAGTGGCGCTGTGTCAGCGGTGCATCATCCAGCGCCTGCGGCAGCGGCACACCCGCCAGCGATCCCCGGCAGCAAAAGGCACGCGCCAGCGTCGGTGTAGCGATGCCAATGTAGCGGGCAAACTCAGGTAAGGTCATCAGTGCAGTGCTCATATTCCACCTCCTGTTAACAAAATATTCCCTGCATTTTCAGCCCAAATCTTTAATGCTTTTATTGATCTGAAACATAGATGTGGTACTAATCTTCTGCCTGCTGATGAAATAGCTCGCCTCGCCTGCCGTAAAACGAAAAGAAGTGAGGAACCCGTGCGCCATTATGGATTGATGATTGCCCTGCTGTTTTCCGGCTTTACAGCTGCCCACACCCTGACTCCCGGTCAGCCTGTCCCGCCGGTTTACATTGCTGACAAAGGCGAAATGGTGCTGAACCAGGGCGACATCAATTATCAGCGCTGGAACAGTCAGACACTGACCGGAAAAGTACGTCTGGTGATTCATGTAGCGGGCCGGCTTTCTGCGAAAGATCAGAGTGAACCCCTAATCAAAGCCATTCAGCAGGCCCAACTGCCGCGCGACCGCTTCCAGACCACCACCATCGTCAATACCGACGATGCTCTGCCCGGTAGTGCCGTTTTTGTGGTGCGCAGCATCGCCTCCAGCAAAAAAGCAGCACCCTGGCAGCAATTTATTATCGACAGCAGTGGCGTCACTGCCCATAGCTGGCATTTTCAGCCCGAAAGCGCCTCCGTCGTGGTGATTGATCCGGAAGGGATTGTGCGCTTCGCTAAAGATGGCGCATTATCAGATGAGGATGTCGCCAGCGTGATGAAACAGCTGCGCGCATTGCTGGGCTGATTCAGGCAATATGGTGGTCAGGATGGCGCGTCAAAACGCGGAATGCTGCTGAATTCGCCGACATTTTTATCGCTGTAAGCTAAGCTTAGTTGTAATGGATTTACCCGCCGTTCTTTGAAAACCTGCCAACTATGCTGTGGCAGTCGGGGACGATTATTGAAGATGGCATCGAATCATTTCGACCTGCTGTGACTTCCTCTGTAGATAAGGACAGCCATGATGACGGTCTGTGCAGAACAACACGTCAATTTCAGCCACAGTGATGCAGCCAGCCTGTTGAACGACATTGAGCAGCGGCTTGATCAGCTTTTACCGGTTGAGAGTGAACGTGATTTAGTCGGCGCGGCAATGCGCGAGGGTGCGCTGGCACCGGGAAAGCGTATCCGCCCGCTGCTGCTGCTGCTGGCCGCGCGCGATCTCGGCTGTAGCGCCACCCCTGCCGGGCTGCTGGATCTCGCCTGCTCAGTTGAGATGGTGCACGCCGCCTCCCTGATTCTGGATGACATGCCCTGCATGGATGATGCGCAGCTGCGTCGCGGACGGCCGACCATTCACTGCCAGTATGGTGAACATGTCGCGATTCTGGCCGCAGTGGCGCTGCTGAGTAAGGCGTTTGGCGTGGTGGCCATGGCTGAAGGCTTAACGGCAGCTGCCAGAGCTGATGCGGTTGCGGAGCTATCCCACGCTGTCGGTATGCAGGGTCTGGTGCAGGGTCAGTTCAAGGATCTTTCAGAAGGTGACAAGCCACGCAGTGCCGACGCCATTCTGATGACCAATCACTACAAAACCAGCACCCTGTTCTGCGCCTCTATGCAGATGGCCTCTATTGTGGCGGAAACCCCAAAAGAGGCGCGCGAACAGTTACACCGCTTCTCGCTGAATCTCGGTCAGGCCTTTCAGCTGCTGGACGATCTCACCGACGGCATGGCGGATACCGGCAAAGATGCCCATCAGGATGACGGGAAATCGACGCTGGTCAATCTGCTGGGGCCTCAGGCGGTTGAAACGCGACTACGCGATCATCTGCGCTGTGCCAGTGAGCATCTGCTTTCGGCCTGCCAGGACGGTTATGCCACTCATCATTTTGTTCAGGCCTGGTTTGAGAAAAAACTCGCTGCCGTCAGTTAAGGATGCTGCATGAGTCACTTCGCGGTCATTGCACCGCCCTTCTATAGCCATGTGCAGGCGCTTACGCATCTGAGCCAGGCCTTAATCGAACGCGGACACCAGATTACCTTTCTTCAGCAGACGGATGTCAGCGCACTACTGACTGACAGCCGGATAGGGTTTTTCCCGCTGGGTCTCGCCTCGCATCCGGCAGGCAGTCTGGCGCACACCCTGCAGCTGGCGGCGCATCCTCTTGGCCCGTCGATGCTTAAGTTAATCAATGAGATGGCCCGCAGCACAGAGATGCTTTGTCGTGAACTGCCGGTGGCACTGAACACGCTGGCGATTGATGGCGTGATCGTCGATCAGATGGAGCCAGCCGGTGCGCTGGCGGCAGAGTCGCTGAACCTGCCTTACGTCTCTGTGGCCTGTGCGCTGCCACTTAACCGTGAACCCGATTTTCCGCTGGCCGTGATGCCCTTTGACTATGCAAACACCGATCAGGCACGCGAACGCTATCGCGCCAGTGAAAAGATCTATGACTGGCTGATGCGCCGTCACGATCGCGTTATCGCCCGTAACGCCCACGCGATGGGATTAGCGCCACGGGAAAAGCTGCATCACTGCTTTTCACCCCTGGCGCAGATCAGCCAGCTGATGCCGGAACTCGATTTTCCCCGCCAGGCGCTGCCCGATCATTTTCATTCTGTCGGTCCGCTGCGTGCAGCGGTAACAGCGCCTGCCGCGTCGCAGCCACGTTATTTCCCACATGGCGACAGACCACGCATTTTTGCTTCACTTGGCACGCTGCAGGGACACCGCTACGGCCTGTTTAAAACCATTGTTCGCGCCTGCCATGAGATCGACGCGCAGTTACTGCTGGCGCACTGCGGTCGCCTTTCACCGTTTCAGGCGGAAAAACTGGCACAGTCCAGCCATGTTCAGGTGGTCGATTTTGCCGATCAGGCTGCCGCACTGGCGCAGGCCGATCTGGCGATAACGCACGGCGGCATGAATACAGTACTGGATGCTGTTAACCATCTGACGCCAATGCTTGTGATTCCACTGGCCTTTGACCAGCCGGGTGTCGCGGCCAGAGTCGTCTGGCACGGTATCGGACGTCGCGCGTCACGCTTCACTACCAGCCACTCAATGGCCCGTCAGCTTCAGACTTTGCTGGCTGATGAAAGCTACGGCCAGCAGATGAAAACGCTGCGCACTGCGCTCTGTCAGGCGGGCGGCACCACCCTCGCAGCGGATATTGTTGAACAGGCGATCCAGACTCGCAAGCCGGTACTCCACAGGAGAGATTATGCCGCGGTATGATCTGATTCTGGTGGGCGCGGGGCTGGCTAACGGCCTGATTGCCCTGCGTTTGCGCCAGCAGCGTCCGTCACTGCGTGTGCTGCTAATCGACGCCGACAGTGAGCCAGGCGCGCATCATACCTGGTCATTTCATGCCGACGATCTCACCGAAACACAGCATCACTGGATTGCTCCGCTGGTGGTTCATCACTGGCCCGGTTATGAGGTTCGTTTTCCGCAACGCAGTCGCAGCCTGAACAGTGGCTATTTTTGTGTGACCGCAGAGCGTTTTGCGCAGGTAATTCGCGATCGGTTTGCGCCGGATTTGCTGCTGAATACCCGCGTGGCGAGCATCGCTTCACGCTCAGTCACGCTGGAGGATGGTCGGGTACTGGAAACTGACGCGGTGATCGATGGACGCGGCTATCAGCCCGATGGTGCGCTGCGCATGGGCTTCCAGGCGTTTGTGGGGCAGGAGTGGCAACTCAGTGCGCCCCACGGCCTGACCGCGCCAGTCATTATGGACGCGACCGTGGATCAGCAGTCAGGCTATCGCTTTGTCTACAGCCTGCCCTTCTCGGCGGATACGCTGCTGATTGAAGATACCCATTATATTGATAACGCCACGCTGGAAGGCGATCGCGCCCGTCAGAACATCCGTGACTATGCCGCTCAGCAGGGCTGGCAGTTAAAGCAGCTGTTGCGTGAAGAACAGGGCGCGTTGCCGATTACGCTGACCGGCGACGTGGACGCCTTCTGGCAGAAACGCGATTTACCCTGCAGCGGTCTGCGTGCCGGGTTATTCCATCCTACAACCGGCTATTCGCTGCCGCTGGCGGTCGCGCTCGCTGACCGGCTGGCGCAGATGCAGTCGTTCACCTCTGAAACCCTGCACGCTACCATTCAGCAGTTTGCCAGTCATACCTGGCAGCAGCAGCGCTTCTTCCGCATGCTGAATCGGATGCTGTTTCTGGCGGGTCCTGCAGACCAGCGCTGGCAGGTTATGCAACGATTTTACGGCCTTCCCGAAGGTCTGATTGCCCGTTTTTATGCGGGAAAACTCACTGTGTCTGATCGGCTGCGCATCTTAAGCGGCAAGCCGCCGGTTCCCGTACTGGCTGCGCTACAGGCTATTATGACTCCTCACCGTCAACAGGCGATGCAATGAACAGAACGACAGTAATTGGTGCAGGCTTTGGTGGTCTGGCTCTGGCCATTCGCCTTCAGGCGTCAGGGATCCCTACGCGACTGCTTGAGCAGCGTGATAAGCCCGGCGGTCGTGCCTATGTTTACGAAGATCAGGGCTTTACCTTTGATGCCGGCCCCACGGTGATTACCGATCCCAGCGCTATTGAAGAGCTGTTTAGTCTGGCAGGTAAAAAGCTCTCTGACTATGTCGAACTGCTGCCGGTGAAGCCTTTTTATCGCCTCTGCTGGGAGTCCGGCAAGGTCTTCAGTTATGACAACGATCAGCCCGCGCTGGAAGCGCAAATCAGCGCATTTAATCCGCGTGACGTAGAAGGCTATCGTCGCTTTCTGGCCTATTCCCGTGCGGTATTTGCGGAAGGTTATCTCAAGCTCGGCACCGTGCCGTTTCTGTCATTCCGGGACATGCTGCGCGCCGCACCTCAGCTGGCAAAACTGCAGGCATGGCGCAGCGTCTACAGCAAAGTGGCGAGCTATATTGAAGATGAGCATCTGCGTCAGGCATTCTCTTTCCACTCGCTTCTGGTAGGCGGGAATCCGTTTGCCACTTCGTCAATCTATACCCTGATTCATGCGCTGGAACGTGAGTGGGGCGTCTGGTTCCCGCGTGGTGGCACGGGTGCACTGGTACAGGGCATGGTAAAGCTGTTTGAAGATCTGGGCGGCGAAGTGGAGCTGAATGCCAGCGTTGCCCGGCTGGAGACGCAGGAAAATAAAATCACCGCCGTGCATCTGGAAGATGGCCGGGTATTCCCGACCCGAGCGGTCGCCTCTAATGCGGATGTGGTTCATACCTACCGCGAACTGCTGAGTCAGCATCCCGCTGCGGTGGCCACGGGAAAATCCCTGCAGAACAAGCGCATGAGTAACTCACTGTTTGTACTCTATTTTGGCCTGAATCATCATCACGATCAGCTCGCGCACCACACAGTCTGCTTTGGTCCGCGCTATCGTGAATTGATTGATGAAATCTTTAACAAAGATGCCCTGGCAGAGGACTTCTCGCTTTACCTTCACGCGCCCTGCGTGACCGATCCGTCACTGGCACCCGAAGGCTGCGGCAGTTATTACGTGCTGGCGCCGGTGCCGCATCTCGGCACCGCCGATATTGACTGGGCCGTTGAAGGTCCGCGCCTGCGCGATCGCATCTTCGATTATCTGGAACAGCACTACATGCCGGGCCTGCGCAGCCAGCTGGTGACGCACCGCATGTTCACGCCGTTTGATTTCCGTGATGAACTGAATGCGTATCAGGGCTCGGCGTTTTCGGTCGAGCCGATTCTGACGCAAAGCGCCTGGTTCCGGCCTCATAACCGCGATAAGAACATCAGTAATCTTTACCTGGTCGGCGCGGGCACCCATCCTGGCGCGGGCATCCCGGGGGTGATTGGTTCGGCCAAGGCTACCGCAGGATTGATGCTGGAGGATCTGGCTTGAATAGTCCGTCACTGCTCGATCATGCCGTTGAGACCATGGAAGTGGGTTCGAAAAGCTTTGCCACGGCATCGAAACTGTTTGATGCCAAAACCCGACGCAGTGTGCTGATGCTCTACTCGTGGTGTCGTCACTGTGATGATGTGATTGACGATCAGGTGCTGGGATTCAGCAATGATACGCCGTCACTGCAATCCGCCGAACAGCGCCTGGCGCAGCTGGAGATGAAAACCCGCCAGGCCTACGCCGGATCGCAGATGCATGAGCCCGCCTTTGCTGCCTTTCAGGAGGTCGCAATGGCGCACGATATTCTGCCTGCTTACGCGTTTGATCATCTGGCAGGCTTTGCGATGGATGTCCATGAGACCCGCTATCAGACGCTGGATGATACGCTGCGCTACTGCTATCACGTGGCGGGTGTGGTGGGCCTGATGATGGCGCAGATTATGGGCGTGCGCGACAACGCGACGCTGGATCGCGCCTGCGATCTCGGTCTGGCCTTTCAGCTGACCAATATTGCCCGCGATATCGTTGAAGATGCTGAAGCAGGACGCTGTTATCTGCCCGCAGAGTGGCTGGCTGAAGAAGGGCTGACGCGGGAGACGCTGGCGGACCCGCGCAATCGCCGGGCCCTCAGCCGCGTAGCCCGCCGGCTGGTGGAGACGGCAGAGCCCTATTATCGATCGGCATCGGCTGGGTTACCCGGTTTACCGCTGCGTTCAGCGTGGGCCATTGCGACAGCAAAACAGGTCTATCGTAAGATTGGGATGAAAGTGGTTGAGGCAGGTGCACAGGCGTGGGACCAACGTCAGTCCACCAGCACGCCAGAGAAACTGGTCATGCTGATGGCGGCATCCGGTCAGGCGGTTACTTCCCGGATGGCACGTCCTGCTCCGCGCCCGGCTTACCTCTGGCAGCGCCCCGTTTAACGCCATGACGTTCCCTGAGCGTCGCCTGCAGTTTTGACAGCGGCGGCGCATAGAGAAAACCAAACGAGACACAATCTTCCTTACCCCGTACCGCATGATGCAGGCGATGCGCCATGTAAAGCCGGCGCAGATAACCCCGGCGCGGCACATAGCGGAATGGCCAGCGCTGATGGACCAGACCGTCATGGACGATAAAATAGAGCAGGCCATAGAGCGTCATCCCTGCGCCGATCCACTGCAACGGCCAGATGCCCGTGCTGCCCAGATAAATAAGTAAAATAGACAGGCCCGCGAACACCACCGCATAGAGGTCGTTAACCTCAAACCAGCCCTTATGTGGTTCATGATGTGACAGATGCCAGCCCCAACCCCAGCCATGCATAATATACTTGTGCGCCAGCGCAGCCGTTATCTCCATGCCGATAACGGTGACCAGAACAATCAGGGCATTCCAAATCCACAACATAGCTTCTCCCGAACATGCATCCTGCAAAGTGGCGCAGAGGGATAATTTTAACAGAGATTAAGGAAAACCGCGGGTCAGGGTTAGCGGGTTTTAACGATTGCTGCAGGAGACGGCCATATAGCGATGCTGAGCGGGCGCAATGTTCCAGGCAGATACACACATACAGCCAGCATCACGCGACATTCGCCGGTGATGCACAGCCTGTGCCTGTTAATTATAAACGAGATTGAACGTCACCGTGCCGTCCGCTTTTCCCGCCATCACCTGCCCGTCAGTCTGAATATATTGCGCATTAAACGCCATCGACGCCGCCTGATTGGGAGAAGAGACTGTCGTCAGCACAGGCAGCTGATCGGTTGAGACATTCAGCGGCACGCGCTGACCTTCCGGGACCTGCAGGCCGGGTCCGTAGGTCAGCGCAATGCCTACACCGGATGCCGAGTTACTTTGCGGGGTCAGGCTGATGGCATCTTTATCGCCTGATGTAGCCATACCAAAGAAGCCAACTTTTACGGCAGCACTGTGCTCACACATCACCTGAATCTGAAAGCTCTTCTCGCTTCCTGCCCGGCTGCCGATACCGGTGAACTCCGCCTTACTCACTTTTCCCATGTCCACATTAATGGCGGACTGGGAGGTGACCACAGAACAGCTGCCATACTGCACGGTAAAGCTGGAGAGGAAGAGCTGCGGCTTGTCATTGATTGGCTGGCTGCTGGCAGCGCTGTCCCCGACCTTCAGGCTGGCATTGCCAATGTTTACCTCACCGACAGATGCGGGTTGATCGCCAGGGTTAAGCGGCGATCGCTGTCCGGGAATTTTATAGAACACCACATAGGACTGAAGGGTTATGTCGTGGGCGGAACTGAACTGCGGGCTGGTCTGGGAGTTACAGATCGAGCTGGTTTTGCCTTTACCAGTGGTATCAGTGAAGACTCCGCCGCAATAAGACGGCTCCTTGAAACCAATAGCGAATCCGATGCTCTCAACGCCTGGAACACAGTATATCGGCGTATTGTGACCGCCCGCAATATTGGTCTGCAAGCCGGACTCTTCAGCATGAATCTCAAACCCCATATCTTTGTAGTTATAGCCCTGCTCGCCGCTGTTTTTATTACAGGTAAAGGCATTGGCACTCTGCAGCGGCATCTGCGCTGAAATGGGGGTGCCATCAGCAGCGCCCGGCACATAATTGACGTTATGCACCTGAACCACCACCTGGCTGACGCCCTGACAGGACTCCTGCCCAAGTGCAGGTAAAGCACACAATGTCGGGATAATCATCATCATCCCTTTCGCTAAATGCAGACCTGATTTCATCTTACATTCCTGTGAATTACTGGCAAACCGCAGAGATCAGTCTGACCGGATTGGTGCCGCTGGCGGCAGGCAGGCGGAACGGCGCGCGGCAGCTTTTCTCCACCCCCTCTTCCTGCCATTTCACCTCGATAACACCCTGAGCGGGTACACCACTCAGATAAATTTCGCCTTTTTCAGCGACGATGCCGCTTGTGCTGTCCTCTTTACCCTCTGCGGTACGGGCAATCTCACCTGCCGCACCGAAAGGCGGGAAGGCATCCTGCCAGCTAAGCGTGAACAGCACCCGATTACCCACGTGGGTGGCATAGTCGGCCATCACAATCGCGCCGCGTGTCGGGATAGCCGTTTGACCATCCAGTTCGACGTCAACATTGTCGGGCAGCGTATCCGTTGCCAGTTCGATGGCATTTTCATGATAAGGCGAAAGTGACGGCACAATCGCATAGCCGCGACCATCGGTGACCACATTACTGCTGCTCTGAATGCCCACATCAGCCGTATCCGGCACACGAACGATCGCGAAGGTGTCGCCCAGCGGCTGGCTCAGCGTAATGCCGTGGGCATGCGCGACAATGCCGCCCGAAAGACCATAGTTAAACTGAGTGCTGTGGCGATCATGACTGACCCCGGCACTGACGCTGCCACGACTGCCGCGAAAGTCCAGCGAGCCGTTGCTGTTCAGATTTTGTCCCTGGCTGTCATAGCCCTGTTGCAGGTTGTAATGCAGGTTGTTGTCCTGCAACGCGCTGCCCGACAGGCTGACCTGCTGCGAAACATCCCCATCATTGCTTGAGTTCATGCTGTAGCTGACGGAGCTGTCTGGCAGCAGCGCGCTGAAGGGAACAGAGACATTAAACGAGACTGCGCGGTCAGCCTTACGGGCGCTGGTTGAGTCGGTGTAAAACCAGGCGATGCCCCAGGAAATGGCTTTGTAGTTGCTGTAAAAACCCTGATGCAGAGTGCGATCTTCACTATTTGAACGCCAGTAGCGCTGCACATAGGCAGAGGCGCTAAGGCTGCCGTAGTCACCGATTTCCTGAGAGACCATTATTTCTGATCGACTGCGCTTGTTAGCCACGTAGCTGGCCGGGCTGGTCATCGCATTGGCTTCGCTGAAGGCATAGAAGCCACTGGAGGAGTAACGATAGCTCGCCATGCTGAAAGTCGTATTGGTGGAGGCGAAATTTTTCTGATACTGCGCGCGGACTGACTGACCGCTGCTGCTCTGGCCTTGCGGTAAACGGGTTTTAGCCACGGTGACATCGGTTCCCAGCGAGCCAAAATCGCCAAGACTTTTACCCAGCCCCATCGCTACAGCGTGATAATTCTGCGCCATCTGAACGCCACCAAAGGCGGTGAAGTCATGCGGTAATCCATAGAACAGCGTGGATTGCACAAACTCAGGCGAACGCAGATTGTTGCTGCCTGAGTAATGATAACGACCGCCGCTGACGCTGTACTTCAGATGCCCCTCACGCAGCATATAAGGCACCGCTGAGTAAGGCTGGGTGAAGGTGCGCACCGACCCGTCGCTTTCATGGATAGTGATGTCGAGATCACCACTCTGCGCGGTGGGATAGAGATCTTTAATTTCGAATGCGCCAGGTGCAACCACGGTTTCATAAATCACGTAGCCATGCTGGCTCACCGTCACCCGTGCATTGCTGTGGGCGATGCCGTGGATCACCGGGGCAAAGCCACGCTGACTTTCCGGGAGCATGGTGTCATCAGACATAATCTGCACACCGCGAAACTGCACGCTGTCAAAAACGTCGCCGGAGGTGTAGGTATCCCCTACCCTGAACTGGCTTTTCAGTGTCTTAAGATCCCGCTCCAGATAAGTCGTCTGTGATTGCCAGTGACTGACCAGATCGTAGCGCCAGGTGGCCGTGTTACGCAGTCGCCATGCACCAACATTGGCCCCACTGCGCAGGCTGAGCAGCGTTGAATTCCAGCGGTCGCTCTCATTACGGCTGCTGCTTCCGGTGAGGTTATAATTTACAAAAGCGGCCGATACGCCTTCATCCCAGCGCGAAGGATCGACATAATCGCGATCTTTTATTTTCAGGGCAATCTGAGGAATGGAAAGGTTTAACTGCTGCTGCGCAAAATCAAAGTTGGCCGCAGCATCGGGTATGAAATCACCTAGCTCGTCAATGGTCTCACCGTTCTTTAAACGGCTGAATGCCGAAAAGCCATCAACATTGACGCCCATTGCGGAAAGCTCTGCTACCGTCAGTTGCGGAACCAGTCCGTTTTTGCCCTGCACAAAAGTCACATCACGGCTATCGATGACTCTGTTATTGAGCAACAGCGTGACATGATAGGTACCGGGTTGCTGGCCGCCTTCACGGGCGAAATAGTGGAGATCGGCAGCGTTATGTTGATCGGATGAAAATTCCAGCGCCGCCGGATTAAAGTAGTCATCCGCACGGGCACCACGTAGCGGGCAGAACATGAGCAGCATCAGACCCGGAACGCCTGCAAGCCAGGGAGAGGCGTAAAGCGGTTTCGCGTGCTTTTTCTTCCCTGTATTGGCCTGTTGAGTGACTTTCACTGTTGATGCCCCGGATTCAATTCAAAATAAATGACTAACGCGTACGTTGTTCAGTGATGCCGCCAAAATCATTAATGGCCGACCATGTCACTGCGCCTGAATCAGCGACGTTCCACTGACGATCTTCACCCGGGCCAATCATGCCTGGATCCTGAATTGCGTGATGATTAACACTGAGCGAATAAAAAGAGACAAAGTAAGGTGTTGGGTTATGCGCAATCAGTTGCCTGCCTTCATGGCGAAACGAGAGTTGTTGCCAGGCGTCAGCCGGATTTCCCGCCAGGCCTTTAGGCCGGTAAAAAATTTTAAATTTCGATTTGATATTAACCTGCAGCTGATTGCTTTTATCCCGTGGCGCAGGCGAAATAGATTTCACATTGAGCCAGAATACCGATTCCCGATCCTTCGGCAGCGGCATTCCCAGATAATTTATTCTTAACAGATTCTCTTTTCCCGCATCGAGACGGAACAGCGGCGGCGTGACAATAAAAGGCACCCGTGAAGGGTTGTCTGAATTAAAATTCTCGATCCAGGATTCAATCAGATAAGGAATATTTTTATCCTGATTAGTGACAGAAAGCGTTGCCTCCTTTTTTCCTTCCAAAAAAATTACACGCGTCCCTCCCATCACAACACCCGCATGAGCAACCATGCTCAGCATACACGCAGAGAAAAGCGAAATAATTCTTATTACCTTGAACATAGTCATTTACGCCGTTGATATTCAGGAGGGAAGCAGGGTTGCCCCTGCTTTTAATCAGTTATAAACCATCACAAAGTTAGAAACTGAGTTAGCCTTTCCGACAGTAATTGCGGCACCGTCACTTTTATAGTTGGCATAGAAATTCAGGTCAGCAGAGCCACCGTCCTCAGCCTTTACGACATTGACCGCTTCAGAGACAGAACCAATAGCGATCGGCGTGCTACGGTCAGCTTCATAAAGTTTGATGCCAACACCCGCTGCGTTACCTGCTGAGCCGCTTTGGGTCACTTTCAGCAGGGTGGTATCTCCTGCATCTTTCTCACCATCGAACAGCACCGCCACTTTGGTGACCGATTCCGGGCAGTCTTTAACAGAAATGGTAAATGGCGTTTCCGTGGTTTCGGTGCGGCTTTCGAAATACGATTTTGCCCACTTGCCTAAGTCTACGGTCTGGCTTTTACTGGCGGTAGAAACGTCACAGGAAACATCGGTAATTTCACCGGTAAATTTCACTTCGCCACCTGCACCCTGGGTGCCAGCAGAGGTTCCCGGATTGGGATTAATTGGGGATGGGCCATCTGTAGGCGCAGGTGTCGTTCCTGCTAATGCCGATCCGGAAATCATAAGGCCAGCCAGTGCCACTGGCAGAATACGTTTTCTGATATTCATCAAACCTGTCTCTTTTCAATACATGCAAAGTGGCTGGAATTAGCCACCTGATGGATAAATATGCATTTATAGAATGCGCCAACATAACAACCCGGTGTTTATTATGTTGGAACGATATTAGCGCTGCGCAACTATATAAAAGATAAACAGGTCGTTTAGTTACATTCCCAAATAATACATTGAACGGCTTTCATGTCCTGGATCAATTTTCGATAATTTAAGAAAAGGATTAATCAGCTGGTTAAATATCCCTTTTAATAAAACATTCACCTATAAATCCCTTTATATTTACTTTAAGTATTTATAGACTCCAGAATGGGAATATCTTTTTCACCGGTAGCGCAGACGTGTCGCTCAACAATAGCCTGCAACAATCATTCATTACGATGAAATTGCAAGCCAGTGCAACTTAAAGCAGATCGTGATTCATCGGCGTGCGGAAAGCGTGCCGTGCGGCAACCATCAGTTGACTGGCTGTTACGGTCGTGGGGAGTCGAAGCAGAATTTTACTTGCCTGCCAGTAACAGAGCACCATGACCTCATCCTCCTCTTTTTCAGCCAGCTCATGCAGCCGGGCGCGCAGTGATAACACGTCAATACTCTGCTGATCATCCAGCATGTCAGAGATTGTTTTGTTAATGACGCGATGGAGAATTTTCCAGGTAAGATCGGTATGCAAAATTAACCTCTTTTAACGCTTATCGGCCCCAGGCAGACGATTAGCATGCAGTTAACAGAACTGACTTTCTCATTCGGACGAGCAAATTCTGCAGATAACTATAGCTGCTCGCAAGCGACGTTGCAGGGCCAGCAGTTGAGAATGCCAAAGCCGATAATTCTAACGATTAATGGCCCTGGCTGTCGCGTGTTACGCGCGCCTCAGCCGCTGATTGCTGTTTTTTGTAACAATTACGGCTGATTCCCAACTGGCTGATGTGATGAAGATTTGCCAGGGTAATGACACTTCCCGTTCCGTTTATCTTTAAGGAGTTTTCGATGAGTCAGCATGCTGATGCCCTGATCTGGGGCCACGGTCCCGCAATCTTTGAAGTCTTTCTGGAACCCACCTGCCCTTTTTCGGTACGCGCGTTCAATAAATTTGACGCGTTACTGGCGCATGTGGGTGAAGAGAAGATGACCCTGAAGATTCGCCTGCAATCACAGCCGTGGCACCTCTATTCCGGCGTGATTGTGCGTTACATCCTTGCCGCCGCCAGCGAAAGTAAAGAGGCGGCAAAGAAGGTCATGCAGGCAGTCGCCGATCATCGCGAAGAGTTTGAGTTCACCGATCACTGTACCGGCCCGAATCGCGATGCAACGCCGAACCAGATTCTGGCCCGCCTGAAAGAGTACAGCGGCGTGGATGCCAGCACCGCGTTTGATCAGCCCGATCTGCAGAATGCGATTAAATGGCACTGCAAATATGCCCGCCAGAATGGTATCCACGTTTCACCGACCTTTATGGTGAATGGTCTGGTGCAGTCTGAACTCAGCAGCGGTGACGACATTGAACACTGGGCGAGCTTTCTGATACGCTAGTTTTTGTGCGCGGCTATGGCTGGCCGCGCCAGACTGTGTCTCTCCTTTGCTATCCCACACACACGCAAACCCAATATCATGATAATTAAGCCTGTTTTCCCATGAGCAGGCCGGTTAAGCTGTAACGCTCTTAGCAGCCTATAAACCGCTGCTGCTTTATCTTAACGGCGACGCTGACCTGCATTTATGCCGGTCAGGCGCTTATTTTATTAAGGATTTTCGGATGTCGATGACGCTGGAACAACTGCAGGACAAATATCCGGGTGCCTTCACAGATGCATTCGGTGATTCCCCGGAATTAGCCAGCGAGCTGGCAACGCTGATTATTGCCGGAAAGAAGGTCGCAAGCTGCGGTTCGTTGCAGAGCTGGCAGGAGCAGGAAGCACTGCCGCAGCCAGGCGGCTACAGCATTGTGCTGAACGGCGAACAACGGCCCGTGTGCGTGATCCGCACCACCGGACTGTTCCTGACGCGTTTTGACCGCGTCACGCCAGAGATGGCGATGCTGGAGGGTGAAGGCGATCTCAGCCTCGACCACTGGCGGCAGGAACATCAGCGCTACTTCGAACGTGAAGGCTATTTCCACAGCGAAATGGAGCTGATCTTCGAGACGTTCCAGCTGGTCGAGGTGATCTAAACCCGACCCTTACAGCGTATTTGCCGCCATCAAGGCCAGCCGCGTAACACCACGCGCGGCGAGGTTCTCAGCCGCCTGAGCTGCGCGTATTCCACTGGCACACACCAGTACCACACGCTGATCGGATGGCGGTTGCCAGGTTACTATCTGCTGCGGCAAAATCCGTAACACCCGTCCGGCCACACTGACCGGCGCTTCTTCGGGACTGCGCAGTTCCACAATGCAATCGTCCTCACTGAGCATCAGCTTATCGATAAACGGGATGCCCGGCACGTCGGGTTCAGGCGCATCATCAAAGCGAAATTGTCTGATGTGCCAGTCCACAAAGTCGCAGTGAATCATGCAGCCGAGCGGCGACGGCGTCAGTTTCAGTAACACACTCAGCGCCATCTGGGCCTGCATTGCGCCCAGCGTTGCTACCGCAGGCCCCATCACGCCCGCCGTGTTGCAGTTCCCCGACGCCGTCGGCAGCTGAGGAAAGAGCGCGCGATAGTCAGGCGCACCGCCGCAGAATCCACCGATGTAACCTTTGCGACCCAGCACCGAGGCGCAGATCAGCGGCAGACCGCGCGGAGAACAGGCGTCGGAGAGTTGATAGGTGATGGCGAAGTTATCCGCCGCATCCACCACCAGATCAATCCCCTCCAGCGCCTGCGGCAGTTGGCTGGCGCTCAACATCCGGGGATGCGCCTCAACGTGGCAGTCAGGATTTCGCTGCGCCAGCTCACGCTGAGCACAGATTGCTTTTAGCTGACCCACATCGTCAATATTAAACAGCGTCTGGCGGTGGAGGTTGTGCAGCTCAACCCGATCGCCATCGTAAAGACGAATAAATCCGATGCCCGCTCCGGCCAGCAATGGCAGCAGCGTTGCGCTAAGGCCACCCGCGCCCACCACCAGCACCCTTGCTCCGCTCAGGCGCTGTTGCCCCGCTTCACCAATCTCCGGCAACATGGTCTGTCGCTGATAACGTGTCATCGCTGCTCCTCAGAACTGTGCCAGACCAAAAATGGGCGTAGAGGCTGACGCCATGTCACGCTGCTCCATCAATCCCGCCTGAAACGCCTCGTGCCCACCGTGGATCGCGGCGGCAAAGGCACCCGCCATGCGCACCGGATCGCGCGCTTTCGCCACCGCGGTGTTAAGCAGCACGCCATCAAAACCCATCTCCATCGCCTGCGCAGCCTGGCCCGGCGCACCGATACCCGCATCAATTATCAGCGGCACATCTTTAAACCACGCACGCATGGCGCGTAGTCCTTCAATGTTGCGCAGCCCCTGACCGGAGCCGATCGGTGCGCCCCACGGCATCAGTACTTCACACCCCGCTTCCAGCAGTTTCTCGCCGACAATCAGATCTTCGGTGGTGTAGGGAAACACCTGGAAGCCATCAGCACAGAGGATCCGGGCCGCTTCAACCAGCGCAAAGGGATCGGGTTGTAACGTGTCGGCATGACCAATCACTTCAAGCTTAATCCACGGCGTGTCGAAAAGTTCACGCGCCATCTGCGCCGTCGTCACCGCCTCTTTCACCGTGTGGCAGCCTGCGGTGTTCGGCAGAATCCGTTTGTTAAACTGCTGCAAAAGCGTGCGAAACGCACTGCCTTCGCTACCTTCACGACGCAGGCTGACGGTAATGATCTCCGCACCTGACGCGTCGATCGCCTGCTGCAGGATGTCCGGTGAAGGATATCCGGCGGTGCCGAGCAGAAAGCGTGATTGCGGTGCAAATTGATAGAACATGATTAACCTCCCTGCATCGGTGACAGGATTTCCAGCTGGCTGCCCGCCTCAAGCTGCTGGCTGGCATAACGGCTGCGCGGCACAAACTCACCGTTCAGCGCGGTGGCGACGGTGCGCGGGTCGATCTGCTGTTCCGCCATAAGCTCTGCCAGCGTTATTGCGCGGGTTTCAATCGTGCGTCCATTAAGTTGAACTCGCATGAGTCATCTCCTGAGTGAGTTGCAGCATCAGTTTTTCAGCCATGACTGGAGCCAGCAAAAAGCCGTGGCGGTACAGCCCGTTGAGCGAGAAACGGCCATTTTCATAGCGAACTTCCGGCAGATTCTGGCGGTAGGCGGGACGCAGACCGGTGCCGCTCTCCACGATGCGCGCTTCAGCCAGCGCCGGATGCAGACTGTAAGCCGCGCTCAGCAGCTCCATCATCGCCCTGGCGCTGATCGGGCTGCTGTCGTGAGTTTCGACCATCGTGGCACCGAGCATGAAGTGGCCTCCGGCACGCGGCACCAGATAGCAGGGAAAGCGCGGATGCAGCAGACGGACCGGACGATAAAGCTGTACGTCGGGCGTTTGCAGGATCAGCATTTCGCCCCGCACGGCGCGCAGAGCGGGCTGCTGATCAAGAGCGTGGATGCCGCGGCAGTCGATGATTTTGCCGCCGGGTTTACCGCTGTGAAAGGGTACGCCAGCCTCCTGGAGTGTGACGCGCAGTTGCTGCAGTGCGCGGCGCGGATCAAGATGCGCCTCTGCGGCAAAGAACAAGCCGCGGGCAAAGCGATTTTCCAGTGACGGTTCGATGTCACCGGGCGCGACCCACTGATGCTGCTGCGTCATGCTGGCAAAGCGCGTAAGTTCGCGGCTGTCGCGTGGCGGCGCAACCACCAGCGTGCCCTGCTGCTCCACGCCGTCGACGCGTTTAGCCCACCAGCCTGCTGCGTGCTGGCCCCATTCGATCACCTGCGGCGGCGCGCTTTCCGCTTCGCACCAGGGCGCAAGCATACCGCCCGCCCAGTAAGAAGCGGCACGACAGTGAGGCTGAGTGATGACTTCAACAGTTTCTCCCCGCTCTCTGAGCAGTGTGGCGACACAGAGTCCGGCAACGCCGCTGCCGAGCACCGACCAGCGGATCATGGTGCCCACCGGAGAGGAAGAGAGTGATTAAGAATGAGATGTTTCACTTTGGCCTCGTTATCGGTTAACGAAGACCCGTGATACAGAAGGAATAGGCAAAGGCGTCGCGAACGCGCGCCTGCGGCAAGTATCTGATGCGATACCCGTCTTCCTACGCCAGTATCAACTGGGTCAGGTTCTAAGGGTCGCTAAGCCGCGCACTGCGCTATTAGCCTCTCAGTCTCTCTGGCGAGACTCCCCTGACGGCTACAGTTGTAAGTTAAGCAGGCAGCTTCGTCAAGCCGCGTGCGTGAAGACGAGTCAGAAATGCGCGGGATATGTGCAGGCGTTTACTGTAAATGCAAAGACTCTGCATTCGCAGATGAGAAAAGAGAGATGTGCTGAAACGGCAGGCGCCCTAAAGCGCCTGCAGCGATTGTGTCACCACATCGGTTATTTCACGAATACGCGATTCAGCGCGGCGATAGTAGGTCCATTTTCCGACTTTGCTGGCTTCGACCAGTCCCGCATTGTGCAGGGCTTTCAGACATAACGAGGTAGCGGGCTGTGATAAGCCCGCCTTGTCCTGGATGAGGGTGGCACAGACGCCATACTGAGCGAAGGGATAGAGCTGCGAATAGCCCGCAAACGCTTCGTCAGGATTTTTAAGCCACTTCAGTACTGCCACCCGGGTCGGGTTGGACAATAACTTCAGGGCATTTTCGGGGGACATGCCGCCTCACATAAGATCAGGATTGAAAAACAGGATAGTCAGTATAGCCTTTCTCAGTGCCGCCATACAGAGAGGCGTTGTCGGCCTCATTCAGCGGATAGCCCGATTTAATGCGCGCTGGCAGATCGGGATTCGCGATAAACGAGCGGCCAAAACCCGCCAGATCGCCCCAGCCTTTATCCAGCATACGCTGTGCTTTTTCCGCCGTGTAGCGACCGGAATAGATGATTGGCGATCGGAATGCTTCCCTCAGCGCTACCCGGAAATGCTCTGGCATATCCGGGCTATTATCCCAGTCCGCTTCGGCAATAGAGAGATAGCCTACTTCCAGCTCATTCAGCAGCTGCGCGGCGCGGATGTAGGTTGCATGGGGATCGCTTTCAACCAGGCCAAGATAGACGCGCTCTTCGTCGGTACTCGAAAACAATGGCGCAAACCGCACGCCAACACGGTGGCTGCCAAATACCGCGCTGACCGCCTCAACCACTTCACGCAGAAAACGCAGACGATTCTCTGCAGAGCCGCCATATTCATCCGTACGGAAGTTGGTGTGCTCCGAAATAAACTGGTTAATCAGATAACCGTTGGCAGAATGCAGTTCCACACCGTCAAAACCGGCCTCTTTTGCATTTTCCGCCGCGCGTCTGTAAAGCGCGACGATCTCTTTTACTTCCGCGTTGGTCAGTGCCCGTGGTTCGCTGGGTGCGGTCAGTATCCCCGCACCGGGTCCGGTTTCAATGAATACCCGAACGTTGTCGGCTGCGATGGCTGAAGGTGCAACGGGAGCCTGCTTGCCTGGCTGAAGTTCATTATGTGATACGCGGCCAACGTGCCAGAGCTGGCAGAAAATCGTAGCGCCTTCCTGATGTACCGCCTCTGTGACCTTTTTCCAGCCAGCGATCTGGGCGTCGCTGTGGATCCCCGGCGTCCATGCATAACCCTGCCCGCGAGGTTCAATCTGGGTGCCTTCGGTGATCATCAGTCCCGCGCTGGCACGCTGACGGTAATACTCCACCATCAACTCGCCGGGAATATTGCCCGGCTGCTCACTGCGACAACGCGTCAGCGGCGGCAATACAATGCGGTTACGAAGCGTGAGATCGCCCAGGTTCAGGGGGGTAAACAGTGACGGCATGACAGAAATTCCTCTGATGTGAAAGAGGCGCCATTATATTTACACATTTAAATTTGTAAATGTGTAAAGAGTGCTTTTTGTTTCAGGCCGGGTTTATCAGAGTGCCTCATCTGACTAAACAGCCTCATCGTAGCAATCCTGCAGACGCAGGTCTCAGGATGGCTTTTACTGCCACGAGAGAGCCTCCAGCCGCAGGATCATCACTGTTTGAGCTATGTATTTATCAGCAAACGCCTGCCACTGCTGGCGATAAACCTCCAGCTGTTTAAGGGCGTCATCGATTGAGAGTTGTGCTTTGTTGCCGGGATTTGGCGTGGAATGAATCACATCGGCAAACACGCTGAAGATGGCGTTCATGTCACTGCCCGATTTTGTCGCTTCGAACATTCTGGCCAGCTCATTCTGTGGCCGCGCGGTGCCGCTCTTTACCTGGTTGAGATAATCACGCGCATCCGCCATGATTTCACGGGTGCCATATTGATGCGCGATATCCAGCATCTGCTGTGCCCCCAGCAGCGTGCGCTCTTCGCGGAATGCCACTTTACCGTCGATCATCTCATCAACAATGCCTGTCGCCTGCTCCCGCTTATCCTCCGGCACATATTTCTCAATCATTTTGTGCAGCTTTACCTGCGTCAACGTTATTGCCATCGCTTCAGAGGTATCAGTGTTATCGTACTGATTTTGTCCCACCTGACCTTCAGCGAGCACCTGATGAAGCGCGCCCGCAAATTCATCCATACTGGCCTGGGTGTTATCTGTCGTCATATCCAGTAGCGGACGGAATGTCCTTGCATCCCAGTTAGTGTAGGGATCATTGAAAAGCGCATAGCCGAGGTTAAACGTGGGTCCCTGATTAGCGGATCGACTTGCCAGCAGACCTTCCAGGTTTAGATCCTGCTGTTCAGCTGAGACAGGTTCAGCAACGACCTGCATCAGGCGGTCTCTTGCCGCCTGAGAGATGATAACTACAGCGTCGGGAAGCGTTTTTCCGGTAACAGACTCGGTGTTGACGCCTGAAGATGGTTGGATTGCGCCGGAAGCAGCATAGCTATTTGCCACGCCGTCTGTAAGTCCATTGATTAACACCATAATGCCCTCTACGGTTTGATTGATTGAGTAATTAATCGGCAGGATGTAACAAAACTTTACCGTGACAAATATAATCCGTGAGGTGGATGGCTTCTTTGAAAATCAGATCATCAGGTACGCTTTGACATGACTATGATTCATAATGCCTTCAGAAGCCCTTATTTGCGCTTCTCGCAGGTCAACACATTCCATCTGAGTTTAAAACCTCGCAAATTGCATAGAAAAGCATCATGTCACTAGGCCGTTATTCAATTAAGGCAGGGAAAATCCCAAGGAAATATTGTGAATAGTGCCCTCACTTTAGAAGCGCTCGGACCACGCATTTGTATTATGGGTCCTTCAAACAGCGGTAAATCTACCTTAGCTGAGGCTATTTCCCGCAAAACGAATTTACCTGTTGTTCATCTTGATCAACTTCACCATCTTCCGAATAGTCAATGGATTCCCAGATCACCGGAAGCATTTCGCTGTTTGCATGGAGATGCAGTGAGTCAGGAAAAATGGGTGATGGAGGGGAATTATACAAAATGCATTGAGGAACGATTTGCTCATGCTACGGGATTGATTCTTCTGGATGTAAAAGTGACAGTGGCACTGCTGCGTTATATTCGCAGGTGTTATTCATCGACACCGCGAATAGGGGGGCTCGGGATGAGCAGAGAGTCCGTCACCCTGGAGATGCTGAAATATATTGTTTGTACTGCCCCGCAGAATCGTAAGTATCATCAGACGCTTTACGACCAGGTCAGATTACCAAAAGTTCTGCTTCATTCTCCACACGAGATTAAAGCCTGTTCGGAATACTGGGGCTTAAAGTTTAAAAATAAGTAACCCGCACCGCTGTGATTAATCAACAATCTTTAAGCTCGTCAGCAGTGTATTCAACGACGCTACTGGCCCCGTATGATTAATCTCTGAACGGGTATGGTCCCACGGCATAGCGTCATCGGTACAATAATCCCATGTGCATTGCATTGCGACAGGGGCATTCAGTAAGCCGATCGGAAGCCAGATGTAAGGCCGGTTGCGCAACCGGTTTGGAACGGCAGAACCACAGCTGACGCAAAAGTCAGCGCGATAACCTGTTGGATTAGTTGCGGCTGAAGACCAGCTTCAATCCTGCCAGCGCAAAGCAACAGGCTAACAATGCATCCAGGCCGCGACGAATGCGGCGGTAAAAAGCACTCATTACAGCCGTCGAGAACAGCAAAGCATAGCCACCAAATACAAACATGCAGATCGCCGCACAGCCGCAGATGATCATCGGTAACGTCGAGGCGACCGCATCCGGTTTAAGGGCAAATGACATAATCGCCACCCAGGTCAGAATCGCTTTGGGATTGCCGATATGCATCAGGATACCCTGGCGGAACAGGCTGCCATAAGCGACCGGGGTATCGCTGGTTTTAAGTTCACCGGCTTCCGTGCGGCGTAACGCAGATTTACCGGTTTTCCACGCCAGCCAGAGCAGATATAATCCGCCGCCAATCTTTAACGCAATCAGCAGTTGAGCAAAGGTTGCCAGCACGGTCAGCACACCACAGGCTGCCAGCAGCGCCCAGAGCATCGAACCACTCACGACACCCGCAGCCAGCGCCAGCGCGGCACCTCTGCCCTTTTTCATCGCTGTCCCCATTATCGCCATATTGCTCGGGCCGGGACTGGCCGTGGCGACAAAATAGGTCGTGAAGATCAGGATTAACTCGTGTGAAAGTGCCATGTTTTTCTCTGCGATGCGGGGTTATCGATATGTTATATCCGCTGGCAGAGAAATTTACTATTCATTCACACACTGCCGGTTTTACGGATGAAGCTTAATAAAAAGGGCAGGCATCAGGTACGACAGCGATAAGCTTTATTCGCTGACTGAAAGGGTCAGGTCACAGCTATTCAGACATTGTTTTCCGCAAAAGCTGGAGGAACACCGATCGCGGTACGTTAGGCAGCACCCTGATTACGCTGGTATTCCTGCCGGCGATGTATGCGATCTGGTTCAGAATCCGCCCGGTTCAACCCCGCTCCGCTGACGAATCCCTGAGCTGAACGTAACCAACAACGGGGTGATCGCTGACACGGCGAATCACGCCCGACAGCATAGCGAATTACGTTATTAAGGCTTCAGACCAGCGAATTTGATCGTGATGTAAGACGAGTGGGATGATGAGCATACAGAGACGGATGGCGGGACAGTCAGAGCGAAAATGAGGGCGACTCAGTCCGGCTTTAAATCGCCTTTCAGGCATCTGAAACCGGACTGAGTCTGCTCAGGAAAAGATTATTTTCCCAGAATTTCTCTGCGGACAATCTCAGCACCCGCACTCAACGCATGCAGTTTGCCATTGGCAACCTGACGCGGCAGGGGAATCATGCCGCAGTTAGTTGAAGGATAGAGATTTTCAGCATCCACGAACTGCAACGCTTTGCGCAGCGTGCTTGCCACTGCTTCCGGCGTCTCAATTTCATGAGTCGCCACGTCGATAGCACCGACCATGACTTTTTTACCGCGAATCAGCTCAATCAGATCCATCGGAACGCGCGAGTTCTGGCACTCCAGTGAAACGATGTCGATAGCCGAACGCTGCAGTTTCGGGAAGACCTCTTCATACTGGCGCCACTCGGTACCCAGCGTTTTCTTCCAGTCGGTATTCGCTTTGATGCCGTAGCCGTAGCAGATGTGAACGGCGGTTTCACACTTCAGCCCTTCGAGAGCTCTTTCTAACGCGGTAATACCCCAGTCATTCACTTCATCAAAGAAAACGTTAAAGGCAGGTTCGTCGAACTGAATAATATCAACGCCTGCGGCTTCCAACTCTTTCGCTTCCTGATTCAGGATTTTTGCGAATTCCCAGGCCAGCTTTTCACGACTTTTATAGTGATTGTCATACAGGGTATCAATCATCGTCATCGGCCCCGGCAACGCCCATTTAATAGGACGATCGGTCAGCTTACGCAGGATTTTTGCATCTTCAACAAACACCGGCTTCTGACGTGAAACTTCACCCACCACGGTTGGCACGCTGGCGTCATAACGATTTCGGATGCGGACCACTTCACGCTTCTCAAAATCCACGCCGCTGAGGTGTTCAATAAATGTCGTTACAAAGTGCTGACGGGTCTGCTCACCATCACTGACGATATCAATGCCGGCGCGAACCTGGTCATCCAGACAGAGACGCAGTGCATCTCTTTTACCGTCAACTAACTCTTCATCCTGCAGTTTCCAGGGTGACCAGAGCACCTCTGGCTGCGCGATCCATGACGGTTTAGGCAGGCTGCCCGCAGTGGATGTCGGTAATAAAGTTTTCATAGCAGGTGACCTTTTGTTTTTAATTAATCAAAGAACGGATTCAGCGGACCACTGTGCGAGAAGTGTCTGATTAGGCTTGATGAAATGCGCCTCAGTAAACTTACCCTGCTCCACGGCCAGACGGCTGCGCTCTTCGCGATCGTAAACGATGCGGGTTAATGAATAATCCTGATGCTGCAGCGTTGGCTGATAGCACTGTCCGGCTGCAGAATTCGCGTTATAAATTTCCGGGCGATAGATCTTCTGGAACGTTTCCATGGTGCTGATCGTGCTGATCAGCTCAAGATTGGTGTAATCGCTGAGCAGGTCACCGTGGAAGTAGAAGGCCAGTGGCGCAACACTGCCCTGCGGCATAAAGAAACGCACTTTCAGGCCCATTTTTCCAAAATAAAAATCAGTCAGCGAAGGCGCATCCTGCTGGTATTCGATGCCCAGCACCGGATGTACATTACCGGTACGCACATAGGTATTTTTGCTCGACACACTCAGACAGATGACCGGGGACTTGTTGAAGTTTTCTTTATAGGCCGCTGAGTTGACAAAGCTTTTAAAAATGTTGCCGTGCAGCTGACCAAAATCATCCGGCAGACTGAATTCAGTCTGGCCTTTATTGTGCTCAGTCAGCACCACGCTGAAATCATAATCACGCACGTAGGAGGAGAAGTTATTGCCGACAATCCCTTCGAAACGTTCACCGGTTTTGTGATCGACGATATAGGTTTTCAGAATCTCAATCGCCGGGAACGATTCGTCGTTGCTGCCTGGACGAAGATTCAGCTCAGCAGAAATAATCTCAAGTTCGACAGCGTAACGGTCACTTTTTGGGTTGTCCCAGTGCGCCAGCGCGTTAAACCGGTTGTCGATCATCGCCAGTGCGTTATGCAGGTTTTCCTGGCGTTTTTCGCCACGCGCCAGATTAGCGAAGTTAGTCGTCGCCCGCGTATTTTTCGAAGGGTTATAGTTTTCGTCGAAACGAATGCGCTTAAGGGTAAAGGCTAAGTTGTTCATCGCTATCGGGTATCCTGGTCGCTGATATGATTTGTTGCTTCAGGGTTATGCAGCTTTGCTATCCCTTAACAAGCATTCATATGACTCAAAGTTATTAACAATTCTTACTTTATGCCTCAACATCCGGTTGAAAAAAAGTGATTAAATTTCAACGAACATGAAGGAAATTCATGTTCAGGCGGAAAAGCAGGGGATTTTTCATGCGGCCAGCGTGCCTTAAAACATCTGAAGTTAAATCAGGATGTTTAAAAACGCACCGGAAGTGATAAATAATATTTATTATCAGCAACTTGATTAATGCTCGCCCTGCCACAGCATCGCGGCTTTTGAGGCTCTGGTACTCAGACACGTCAGACATCACTTTATTCACCTTAGCGGAAATCAACCGACTCCCGCCAGAAGAACCTTGCTGCTCTGAACAAGCACGGCCCTGAAACGTGATCACCTGTGGCCTGCGCGTCTGCTAAATTTTATAAAAATTATCGCATGTCACTTTGTGCGCGCCTGATTTAACTGAAAGTCGGCTGGCCGCTTCTTTCATCATTTTCCCCAACCCACCGTCACACGTTGTCTGCGTCAGACGGGATGAGGGTCCGGTCAGTGCCAGCGCCGCGATCAGTTTGTCATTTTCGCCAAAGACCGGTACGGAAAATGCTGCAATGTGCGGATCGCGCATTCCTGAGGTAAACAGCGGAAGTTCAGGTACAGCGTCAAACAGAGGTTCGTTCTTTCCCCAGTAGCGAAGCACCTGTCCGATGGCAGAGTTATCCAGCGGCAGAAAGGTGCCGGGCAGACGCGTTTCACGCAGTCCTTCCGAAGGCTCAGCTCTGAACAGACAAAGTCGCTGATCGTTTTCAATCACATACCATGAGGCGCTTTCACCCGTGGCTGTCGCCAGAGCGTGAAGCTCAGGCTGAACGATGCTGGCCAGATGAAAGGATTGTTCATAGAGCTTACCCAGATAGAGCAGCCTCGGCCCCAGGGTATAAACGCCATTGTCGCGGCGAATGACATAATTCATGCGCTCAAGTGAGTTCATCAGGCGATAGACCGTCGTTTTGTGGTAACCCGACAGCTGCGCCAGCGCGGTAAGCGTCAGCGACTCCTCGCCAGGTTTGAAACAATCCAGCAGCGCCAGCGCTTTTTCTACGGCAATTACGCCTTCATTCCCCATCGGTACGTCCTCCTGTGTGCGACGGCAGGCAGTTTACCGCGCAATTTGTGATTCACATCGTATTTACATCACAAATGAGTGCTTAACACTGGTGTGATGCGAATTAACATCGATATAGTAGTTTTATATTGTACAACATAGTTGTACCTGGTAAAACGAACGAGGAATAGTCTATGCCACATGCAGAGAATACCTTCATCAATCGCGACATTATCCGTGTCGCGCCAGAACTTGTTAAACAGGCGGCTCAGTTCCAGGCTGCGATACTGGCTGATGTCGCCGGTCGACGTGGGACGCTGCATGGTCGCGTCAAACCAGTAGCCTCCACGATGAAAGTCGCTGGTCCCGCTATCACCGTCGAAGTCCGGCCAGGCGATAATCTGGCGATCCATGCTGCAATGGCCATCGCTCAGCCAGGCGACGTGATTGTGGTTGATGGCAAAGGCGATATCAGCTGTGCATTAATCGGCGAGATTATGTCGACCCAGGCTGAAGCCTCCGGCATCGCCGGGATTATCATCGATGGCGCGGTTCGAGATGCCGATGCACTGAGTGCGAACGGCTTCCCGGTGTTTGCTGCGGGTCTGAATCCCTGTGGCCCGACTAAATCTGTTGCGGGACGGGTCAACTACCCGGTTTCTGTCGCGGGTGCTGCCATTCAGCCAGGCGATCTGGTCATCGGTGATATTGATGGCGTGGTCATCCTGCCGCGTGAAGAGATCCCTGCCCTGCTTGAACTGGCGCAGAAAAAACTGGATTTCGAGACCGGGCGTATTGCCGCCATTCGTGATGGCGACCTTCGCGCGCCGTGGCTTGAGAAAGCGCTTCTTACCGCTGGCATGCTGACGGATGGGGAGACACTCTGATGACCACTCAGCTTCCTGTCATTCTGGTCACGGCCAGCGATCTGGCTCCGCAGGCGGTCAGCCTGCTAAACGCGTTCAGTCTGGTGTATGCAGGCAAACAGCCCGACGAAGATACCCTGTTCAGACTCTGCCAGCAGCATAATCCGGTGGCGATAATTGTCCGTTACGGAAAAATTAATGCCCGCATCATGGATGCTGCGCCTGCCCTGCGCGTAATTTCTAAACACGGCAGCGGTATTGACGTTATCGATCAACAGGCAGCCGCGGCACGCGATATTCGTGTACAGTCCGCACCGGGTGCCAACGCAGCGGCAGTGGCTGAACATACCTGGGCGATGATTTTAGCCTGCGCCAAATCGGTGATAACACTTGATCAGCGTATGCGTCAGGGGCACTGGGATAAGTCGACCCATAAATCCGTTGAGCTGGAAGGCAGAACGCTGGGTCTGGTCGGGCTAGGTGCAATTGGCGGTCGGGTTGCCCGCATTGGCCGGGCGTTTGGCATGAAGGTGCTTGCCTATGATCCTTTTGCAAAAACTTTTCCTGATGAGTGTGAGTCCGCCTCACTTGACGACCTGCTGCAACAGGCAGATATCATTTCGCTGCACTGCCCGCTGACCGAACAGACACGCCAGATGATCAATGCAGAGAAACTGGCGCTGTTTAAAAAAGGCGCCATTCTGGTAAACACGGCACGCGGCGGTCTTATTGATGATGATGCGCTTTTGGCGGCCCTGAACAATGGCACCGTCGCCTGGGCCGCTCTGGACAGTTTCCCCACTGAACCTCTGACGGCGCCGCATATCTGGCAGCATGTTGAGAATGTCATTCTGTCGCCCCACATTGGCGGCGTCAGTGACAACTCCTACGTGAAGATGGGTACGGTGGCGGCCAGTAACATTCTGAACGTACTTGAGTCGCTGAAAAACGAAAGCGCGGTGTCCTGAGCCATCTCTGTAGCCGACTAAACAGGCTTAATCGCTATGTAGTCGGCATTTTTACAGGTTTGAGTCTCTGCCATCACTAAAGGCGTTGAAGTGGCTATCATCGAGGCACGCGGGTTATAAATAATGCGAGTCCGCTTTAAACAAGCAGCTGAAGTCTGACTCATAACAAAGGCTTTCTCATTGTTTGAATCATCACATCCGTTATCAGCCTCATGTTCCTGTAAACAGTCGAGCGAAATGCTTTTTCATACTGTCGGTCAGTTCAAAAATGCAATCGAGATGCCTGCAGTTTTTCACGACCTGACTGCTTAAATGTGAATTGCCGCAGCTGTTGAAAAACTCCGTCATTCGTTTCACATCAAACAGCTCATCCTGTTCAGCAAGCAGGATGGTGACCGGAAATGAGAGCTTTTTTAGTTGCTCTGTAGGATTTTCCGGAGTCAGAGCATTAGCCATGTTTACGCTGTACACCTGAACAAAATCAGGTCTTGAGTGAATAACCTCACTGGGGAAATTAAGCCTTACACCCGTGCGATGCCCCCCTGTAAAACCCGCACTCAGTGCGTTAAAGATAAAAGCCCAACGGTTAACTGACGCAAAAGGTGTGGACAACTTCCGGTGTAAAGCTGGCGGTGTAAAAGGCCCCAGTTCAGGCGACAGCAGGAGCAGACTATCAACTTTTCGCGGTAACACATGCCGTGTAAAGTAATTAATCAACATGCCGCCCCCGCTGGAGTGACCGAGCAAATGAATCCGGGCATCTTTGTAAATGATGCGAACATAATCAATAACAGTATCCACATCCTGCCATATTTGTTCAGGGCTTAATGCATCTCCTCTGAGTCCAGCTGAACGACCGTGTCCCCGAATATCTGTGAGACACACGCAGACGGGTAAAGCGCAACTCAGTTGCCGTGCAGGAATATCGTAACCTGCATCAGAATTGACTCCCCCACCGTGGTATACGATCAGGACTTCATTCACAAATCTGTCAGGCCTGTAAATCCTGATATATAACCCATTGACGTCAACGTCGCGGACTTTTTCCGGATGAGGTGTTAAGTCGTCGAGCTGCTTGTAGCGCTCACTAAAGCGTATGAAGTCAATCACGTCACAAATTCCTTTTTAATAAGGTCCACAGGCTGAGAGTGGGTACTATGAAGCATGCACTATTTTTTTGGCAGGGTGAGCTTTTAAAGAAAAAACCTGCTGATGCATAGCTATTAAATTCGAACCTGCCGCGAGCCATCTACTCAGGGCAAAGATAGCCTCGTGACGGGTCACTGTTGGCAATAACGATGAGAGGATGCTACATCCAGATGAAAAACAATAAACCGCCTCATGACAGATAGCTATCAAAGCCTGAATTTATTTACCACGCTAACGAGCTATGGCCTTTAATCATGATATTAAGATACGCTTAATTTAGCTGGTGAGGCAATTTGATGGAAACGTCGAAGGCCGAATGAAGGATGAATACCTGAAAAATTGCGGTTCAGAAATATTTCTATGTGAGGAAAACAATGAATAACTGTCAGCAAGCTGATAATGATTGCAAAGGCAGGTGATCTCAGAATCACTGCACTCGATTTTGAAACCTGTCAATTTATTCAGATTAAAAATAAGAAATTAAAAAAACGATATTAGCAACTCATTATTACTTAAACTACCGCTGAAAGATTCACCCCGAAGTGCAGTCAGGCAGACTGACTGCATTAGCTATCAAATGAACAGCGATGTTGCTCACTCAATGAGTAATTTTACATTTATTGTCTGACTGGATTAACTGAACAGGAAATTTTGCCCCTTAAAACACTAAGGGGCAATAAATTAATGACGGTTATTTGATTTTTTTCGTATTCTGGTATTTTTATTATTTGAATGCTTTTTGCACTCTGTACCCGAGACTTTAAGTATCACATAATCTCGCGTGGTTTTTCCCTGGTGTTGCATTGGTCTTTGACCGCCTGACTTAAGCATTCAGGATGCTTAATCGTCAGGTACATTTTGATTATAAGGCCTGTACGATATAATAAAAGCTGTCCTTAAGGGCAGGGGCAATAGTTTCATCATGTGATTATTGAGGGCACGTTAATGAGTTCTGCTATTGATTTTTTTTTGCGTGATTATGATCAATTGTCGGTTGAACAAGCGAATGAGTTATACCGGCTCAGAAGGAAAACCTTCCGGGATCGACTCGACTGGGAGGTCGAATGCATTGACGGTATGGAAAAAGACCTTTTTGATAACAAAAACACAACTTACTTACTGGGTATGCACGATGGCAAATTACTTTGCGGTGCACGATTCATAGACTCAACGCAACCGACGATGATGAGCGAAATTTTCCATAAATACTTCTCTGGTGTATGTAGTCTCCCTACAGATATTCCCTGCTGTGAAATTACTCGCCTGTTTTTAGACAAAGAAAGACGTGACACTGCAAAACTGGATGGTTTACCCGCCAGTAAAGCATTATTTCTTGCAATGATTATTTTTTGCATGAAGAAGAAATATTCAGGGATGTACGCAGTGGTCAGTCGCGGCATGTATGCCATATTTCGCCACGCCAACTGGAAAATAGAGGTAATTCAAAAAGGGTTTTCTGAAAAAGGAGAAGTTATCTACTATATTTTTATGCCTGCTAACAGTAGTGTCATTGAGGATATCATTATTAAGGATAAACACTCTGACTGGCTTCGCGAGAAGCTACAGCACTTACGCCATCTCTGAATAAGTATCTGGCTCAGTTTTCCAGTAAGCGGAGTTCTGCGCCAAGTTTTATTGCGTGCCTTGCGTTATTAACACCGAGTTTTTTCATTACATTACTCATATGGAATTTTACCGTGCGCTCAGAAATGGACAAAATAATAGCAATCTCCGCATATGTTTTCCCGTCGCTGACCCACTTAAGAATCTGTCGCTCACGCGGTGATAAAAAGGCATTTTTTTTCTGCTGATGCTGACTATACAGATTAAGCGTCTTCTGGTGCAGATGAATAAGGTAACTCATGAATTTTGACCGATGTTTACCAATATCAAAATCGAAGTCCTTTTTTCCGATAACAGATAATACAACCAGATTATTCAGGTAGTCATGCAGTGGAAATGTTTGCCCCCGATAAATGTTATATTGAAAACTTTCGTTGAAAATCCTGGTGAGATTGTAACCTTCTGACAAAATAACTTCATTCTCCCAATAGTAGTCTTCAACGCAGCGCAAACCGCGGATAATGACGGGATCGATAAACTGATATTTTCTTTCAAGGTAAACATCAAACCATGCCGGGTTGTTATTGATAATCTGCATCTGCGAAGGGTCTTTTTTATTCATGATAGCGTATGCATAGATAATACCCGGGTAATCCTCAAAGAACGCATCCAGTTCCTCCTGAATCAACGAGTTTATCCTTTGGTCGTTATAGTATGTATCCTTCACGTCAGTTGTTACCTTCAGGTTGAGTGGTTTAGAAGTATAAACCGGTTCATGAACTGCTGTGAATCGTATTTCACCCAACTCACATATCTGAAAGACGATAGCATACAGCAATATTTCACTCATTTCTGCCTTACTAACGCAAGGTCAGGATTGGCTCATGAGATTGCTGATGGGTATTGGGACATTGACATAACACCATGGTCAATGGGAATACCCGAACAGGTAATGACGGTTCAAGGTAATGCAGGCCTGCCTGAAGGGACAACAGCAACTTTTCCTTGCAAATCCTTAGTAAGAAAATGCTGCATGAGAGTGTATGGGTATGGCTCTGTCTTCAACGGGCGGGGTGTTGTGATCATGGATTTTTTATCAGGGATTGACGCCTGATACACTCCCTTTAAGCAGAGTGCTTCCTGGATTGCATCCTGTTTTCCTGATCCTGAACTATTGCTAAATTTCGCTTAGCTGATAATTCCCAGCTTTATGTAAACCGCATTTAAAAATTGCGCCATGAATATATATACTTCCTGATGGTTGTAATATGAACGTTTCAGCCCACCAGAGATTTTCTCCTCACTCCTGCCCTGATGCAGGCTTTTGACCATCGCTTACATGGTGCGAGGCTTTAAACTCACTTGTATGGTGAGGCAACAGAACTCACCGTTCAAAGCGAAAGTCTGTAACAGAAAGCCTGATCTCGTCTCTGTTCAATTAATCCAGTGACGTCTTAATATCTTAAGATCAATATTCAAAAGATATTAAAAACAGAGCTCTAATGGCAGTAAAAGCTGAAAGAACTCACCTGCAGACGCCGCGCTCAGCATCTGCAGGTGATGTTACGTTATTTACTGAATGGCGAAGCGTGCGTGTCAACTTCGATGTTTAACTGTTTTTTGCGACCCATAACCAGCACCGCAATACCGCCGATGCTACAGAGAATAGCCAATGGCATCATTGCGAGCGTATGGCTGCCGGTCGCCTGATTAATGATGCCGTAAACGTTGACCATTAACCCTCCCCCAATCAGGTTCGCCATCGCACCGATAGCGGCCAGACCCGCGGCAGCGGTAGTGGATGACATCCATCCCGATGCCAGCGCCCAGAAAGGCCCTTTCATTGAATAGGCACCAATTAATACCAGTGAAAGGATAACGACACTGCCGGTCAGGCTGTTGGTGATAAAGGCGGAGAGCAGGCCACCTGCAATCAGGAACAACGTTAACGCGGTATGCCAGCGACGCTCGCCGCTCCGGTCAGAACTTCTGCCCCATACAATCATCAAAATGGATGCCAGACCGTATGGAATCGCATTGACTAAACCGGTGGTGAAGTTATCCAGCCCGAACGATTTCAGCAGTTGCGGAGACCAGACGCTCAGCGTTGATCCTGCCGCAGAAGCACCCGCATAAATCAGCGCCATCACCCAGATATGCTTGTGACGCAGTAACTGCCATAGCGAGATATGACCAATCGCTTTTTTCTTCTCGTTTTCTGCCTGAATAGTCGTGCTCAGCCATGCCTTTTGTTCCTGATTTAGCCAGCTGGCATCGGTCGGACGATTACTGAGTAAGAAGAAAGCGGCAATTCCCAGAATCACTGCCGGAATACCTTCCAGGATGAATAACCAGTGCCAGCCACGCATGCCCATCCAGCCATCGAGCGATAAAATCAGGCCGGAAACAGGCGATCCTATAAAGTTTGCTGCCGGGATTGCCACCATGAAGGTTGCAATCACACGCGCACGGTACTTGCCCGGTATCCAGTAAGTCAGATAAAGAATCACGCCAGGGAAAAATCCTGCTTCGGCTGCGCCCAGTAAAAAGCGCAGTACGTAGAGCGTATTGGCACTTTCAACAAAAGCAGTGCAGACCGAAATAATGCCCCACGACACCATGATGCGAGAGATCCAGATCTTTGCCCCAATTTTCTGCATGGCGAGGTTACTGGGAACTTCAAACAGGAAGTAACCCACGAAAAACAGGCTGCTTGCAAAACCAAATACGGCTTTCGACAACCCTAAATCTTCGTTCATCTGTAATGAAGCCATTCCGATGTTGCCGCGATCGATGATGGCAATCAGATAGCAGACAATCAGAAAGGGCAAAATGCGCCAGACCACCTTCTTAACGGTCTGCTGCTCAATATCGGCAGAGAATGTCGTGATGTGCTGTTTTTCAGACATGATGATCCTCACAATTTTGTCATCACTTTACGCGATAAGCGCAAAGCACATTGTTGTACTCTGTAAAACAGTAATGTACTGAGTAAAACCATTATCACGATAAAATCTTACCCCTGCCTGACGATGTAATCAGGTTGTGTTATTTGTCACAAAAAAGTACACGGCGGTTTTATTTTATGTGACGGTCATGTCGTTAACGAGGTTGAGTTCAGGGACTTTTCCTGAGGTGCCGATGAGAGAACAGGTATGGAAGAGAGAGTTAGGGTGTTATGAAGTTCAGTGGCTAATGAAGGCAACACCTGGAACGACCGAAAGTTTATGTCACTGATTCCTCTGACCGAAAATGGCGAGTTTCGCCTCAAGCTATTCGATAACGTAAATGACTCGCGGTGTAACGATAGAAAACACAGGGATCATGATGAAATACAAAATTTCCGGCCTGCCAGCCGAGCCGTTTACTCATCTTTTTGGACAAAGCGAAAGCTATCTGAAAAATCACAATGCTATACGACAAACGGTAGAGTGCTATCCTGGTTATCCTGACCGTATCTCATTGTGCGATATCCCCGTCGGTGAAACCGCTCTGCTGATCAATCACATCTATCAGCCTGCAGACACCCCCTATTTTGGCACTCATGCGATTTATGTCTGGGAAGGAGGCACCCGACAAGGCATTTACCTCAATGCATTACCTGAAGTCCTGCAGAACAGGGTGCTGTCATTACGTGCTTATGATGAAAAACACTTTTTAAAAGAGGCCGATATAACTGAAGGAAATTTTGCTGAGCCTCTGCTGCGCCGTTTTTTTGCCGATCCGCAAGTGAGTTATGTTCAGATACATAATGCGAAGCGGGGTTGCTATTCCTGTTGCGCTGAGCGTTGTGAATGACGAGTAAACCTCTGATGCATCGGTCAGGTCACCAAATCCTCTTCTGATGACCATGAAGTGCTGGCATTTACAACGTTTTTATCACCATGCCAACCGCGGCCAGCATCATAATGGATCCTGCTGAACGGAAAAGGCGTCGTTGCGCTTTTTCACTGGTGAGGAGGTGGCGTATTCTGAGCGCAGCAAGTATAAAAACCGCGCCGACACTCAAAAGGACAATCATAGTTAGCGGCACCAGCATTCCTCCCCACATCTGTAACGATACATTATCAAGAGAGATAACCAGAGGCAGTATAGCCAGATAGAAAGCCATGGTTTTAGGATTTCCCAGCGTTATGGTTAGCCCTGACATCCAGGCTGAAGCCAGTTCTCGTTTTGTTGCTTTCCGGGCAATGTTTATAGTCTGAGGCTGGTGACACCAGAATTTCCATGCCAGCATACATAGATAGAGTGATGCAGCCCAGTTAATCAGAGCGAAGACAGAAGTATAGGTATGAGCGATCACCGCCAGACCAAATACCGCTATAGATAAATAGATTAAGTCTCCGAGAATAAGACCAGCCAGCATTGTAAAGCCCGTCACTGCTCCGCCACTTATACTGCGAGCGACTAATGCAGTCATACCTGGCCCCGGAATTGCGGCAGCTAAACCGAGCGCAGCCATATAAGATATTATCTGAGCGGTATCTGACATGATTATTCCTTTTAGTATTTAATTTCAGGAAGGTCTTTTTGATATAATTTCTTAAACATATCTGGTCTGAATGAAAACGGAGTAACTCAGGCAGTAATAGCCTTAGTTATTTCTTTAAATTCTTTTTTGCTAGTGGCGCGTGTATCTGGCTCTATTATTAAGCTTGCCTGTTTTAATGACATTAACTGCCATGCACCATCCGTTATTTTATTGACGCAACACTGCTGAACGCACATGACTCAATATACATGGGTACTTAAGAAAGATGGAGTATCCCATGCCCCATTTAAAATAAGGATTCCAGAATAGATTAAATGCAGATTCATACTCCCCAAAAAATGTGTGTAATAACGCGTTGAGTTAGTGAGTTTATTATGACGCATTGAGGCCGAAAATTGTTACCTATATCATTTACTCAATACCGACTTTAAGGTAAGAATAACCCTTTAGAGCTCTTAGAACGAAAGGAATGACCTCATATGGCTCTCAGCCCGACAGATATGAAAATTCTGGCAATTTTGCAGGACGATGCTCGCATCACTAACCAGGTTCTGGCAGAGAAAATAAACGTATCAGCGTCTCCCAGCTGGCGCAAAGTGCGCAGGCTTGAGGAAGATGGAGTGATTCAGGGATATCGTGCTGTTCTTGATCGTAAAAAGATTGGTCTGGGCGTGATGGTTTTTATCCGGGTCGTCATAGATAGTCATAGCGAGGCGGAGGCCAGAAAATTTGAAGAAGAAGTGACTGCGCTGGAAGATGTGGTTGCCTGCTATAGCATCGGTGGAGATGCAGACTTTCTGCTACAGGTTGTGGCGTCAGATCTGGATTCTTATGCTGATTTTGCCATGTCAGTGGTACGCAGATTGCCAGGCATAAAAGAAATGCAGAGCATGTTTGTGCTTAAAGAAATCAAACCACTCGTCACTTACCCTATTAAGAAAATCCCTGAATAAATATCACTTCAGGATTTTCGCAAAGCACACCGCCTCTTTGCGATTAATGTAGGGTCCATAATTATCAATGCGCTCATAACCCTCTCTCAGATAAAAATTTACAGCTTTATGGTTAACGGAACGCGTTTCAAGCCAGATTTGGCTATAACCCACATCAAGGGCGGATTTTTCCAGGAAAGTGAGTAAAGCTCGACCAATAGCCGGGGAACTACGATCTGAGAACATCCTTTTAAGTTCGGCAATATGTCGGGTTAACGGTCTGATTGCGCCACACCCTACTGCCTGGCCCTTGTCGTTTGTGGCGATTACCCAAAGCGATCTCATATCGTTAAAAGAGTCCAGGGTGAAGTTACTGTTGCCACCATCACCTGTAATCGCCGCGAGTTCTGCTGACAGTTTACTTACCAGAAGTTGAGACTCTGCTGAGCGAGGATCTGCTTTTTCGACCGTTATCATGCTAATACCCTTCTTGATGAGTACATTCAGGATAAAAGGAGATGAACCAAAATGCACCCCAGGCATTCTCAACAAATCCCGATACCGACCGCAACAACAACCAACCCCCGCACTTCGCATCTATAATTCAGTGTCTCAGGCCCATCGCGCGATCCGCCCAGCCGCTCAGTCACCGTGTGATTGTCTGGAAATCGTGGTGTCAGCGATACATCGATGTTTAGTCCCCTGATGATACCCGCCGGGTTTAACAGGCTCATCATTTACAGAATTAAGGAAGCCTCATGATCTTATCACTCGAAAATCAGGTTGCGCTGGTTACCGGCGCCAGCTCAGGTCTCGGTTATGCCTGCGCAGAAGCACTCGCCAGGGCAGGTGCCGGTGTGGTGGTTAACTACCATAGTCAGGCGGAACCTGCCGAAGAGCTGGTTGACAAAATCCGTGCAGACGGTGGACGCGCCATTGCAGTAAAGGGAGACGTTTCAAAAGAGGCTGACGTAGAAAATCTCTTTGCCCGGACGATTGCTGAATTCGGCAGGCTGGATATCCTGGTGGCGAACTCAGGGCTGCAGAAAGATGCGCCTTCCATTGAGATGTCGCTTGCAGACTGGAATACCGTGCTGGACGTGAACCTGACCGGCCAGTTCCTTTGCGCACGGGCTGCGTTGCGTCAGTTTCGTGATCAGGAGCACCGCCCTGAGATCAGTCGGGCTGTAGGTAAGATCATTCATATGAGCTCGGTTCATCAGCTCATTCCCTGGGCCGGACATGTTAATTACGCCGCCTCAAAAGGCGGGGTTGATTTGCTGATGAAAAGCCTGGCACAGGAAGTAGGCGAAGATCGCATACGCGTAAACTCAGTAGCACCCGGCGCTATCGCGACTGCCATTAACGAAGAAACCACCCAGGGCGAAGCGGGTAAAGCGCTATTAAAACTCATCCCTTACGGACGTATCGGTGCGGCGGAAGATGTGGCGAATGCGGTGGTCTGGCTGGCCAGTGATCTTTCCGACTATGTTCATGGCACCACACTGTTTATCGATGGTGGAATGAGTCTTTATCCCGGATTCCGCGATAATGGTTGAGTAATGCGTCTGGAATGATATTAATGACCTGGCGGTAAGAGTGCTGCTCTTTCCGCCGTGTGCATTCAGCGATTGCTCGCGCCGCAGATGTCGAACCAGACACCTAATCTCTTGATTCAACGCCATTACCCGCACTGTGCTAATGTTGACGGACAACAGGTTTCACTCTGAGGATTGCACCATGTCTCCCTTTTATCAACTCTCTGCCACCAGCCTGAATGGCCAGCCAATCCCGATGGCCGACTATGCCGGCAAGGTGATTCTGGTGGTGAATACCGCCAGTCATTGTGGATTCACGTCACAATACGCAGGGCTTGAAACACTCTACAAAAAGTATGCCGCTCAGGGCCTGGTAATACTCGGTTTTCCCTGTAACCAGTTCGGTAAACAGGAGCCGGGTAGTGCCGATGACATCGCGCAGACATGCCATATTAATTATGGTGTGAGTTTTCCTATGTCTGGAAAAATAGAAGTTAACGGCACCAGAACGCACCCGATTTTCCGTTACCTGAAAGAAGAATTACCCGGCGTGCTGGGTGGTCGTATTAAATGGAACTTCACTAAGTTCCTGATTGGGCGTGATGGCAAACCCATCAAACGATTTGCCCCGACAACGACGCCGGAGAAAATGGAAGCTGCCATTCTGGCCGCCCTTTAAGCGGGCGAGAATGGGGATGAGCCATTAACGTAGAAGATGAATTTAACGATGTTCAGAGCCCGACATTGATTATTCTTCGTGCTCTTATCAATTTGGATCTTATCTGCCGATATCAGCGAATACTCAGCCTTTACTCGCTTCGCAACCTGATAACTGCAAAGCCGCAATGGGCAAAGTAGTTCTGCTAATGATCAGAATGGCGTCACAGGCACGATAACCCGTAACGCTCTCCAGGGTATTTTAAGCAATCATCCCGCCATCAATGACCAGCTCGGTGCCACTGATATAGCTGCTTTCATCTGAAGCCAGAAACAGTGCCGCAGCCGCCACCTCCTCAGGGTGTCCCAGCCGCTTTGCCGGGATCCGGGCGGTCAGCGTCTGCCTGACTTCATCGCTGGCCCGGTCAAACATCGGCGTGTTTGTAGGACCAGGACTCAACGTATTAACCCTGATGCCGCGCGGTGCCAGCTCGCTGTTCCAGGTGCGTGCATAAGACCGTACCGCAGCCTTGCTGGCGGAATAGCTGCCATAACCGGGATTCGCTATCGCGCCCGCAACGGAACCCAACAGCACGATACTGCCGCCCTCACCCATCAATCGCACCGCGTGCTGCACCGTCAGCACCATGGCTCGCACATTCAGATTAAAAGCGCGATCGATGTGTTCTTCCGTGGTCTCTTCCAGGCTGGCCGGTTCAGACACACCTGAAGAGTTGACAAGGATATCGAGGCGACCCGCTCGGGTGCCAAGGGTTTCGAACAGACGCGCAAGGTCGTCTGTGCGGGTGATATCGCCCTGAATGGCCTCGGCCTGACCGCCGATCAGTGCGACTGCCTCAGCCAGCTGCGCTTCCCGCCGGCCGGTGATAAACACGCGTGCACCTTCCTCTGCAAAACGGCGAGCGACAGCAAGGCCGATACCGCTATTACCCCCGGTGATAAGGGCGACTTTTCCACTCAGTTTCATCATTGCGACTCCGGATAGAGGTTAGACACCTGATGGTATATTTATTATATTTAGTGTCAATTACGCACCTGATGTACACCAGATATCCTCAAGGAAACCTCATGGCAACTGACATCACCCAGCTACTGGCCGAGATCAACAGCACGCGCCCTGTTCTGGAACAGGTAGCAAATAAATGGTCGGTTTTAATCCTCACCGTATTGTGCTCTCAGCCCTCACGTTTTAATGCCATCAAACGCAGGCTCGACCCCATTACCCATAAATCTCTGACAGAGGCATTACGCCGACTGGAACGCAACGGACTGGTAAGCCGCCGTGTGATTGCTTCATCGCCAGTGGCGGTCGAATATGCGATTACGCCGCTGGGCAGGACATTGCAGGATCCTTTTGTCGCGCTGGTGAACTGGGCAAAGCAACATGGAGGCGCCATGGAACAGGCGCAGGCGGGCTATGATGCAGGGCGGGATAGCGAAGAATCTGCATGAACTTAGCCTGAGCGGCGTTCCTGCATGTTGATAGTGTGGGTTGATGAGCAGATAAGTGCAGGGTAAATACTACAGGAGTGAAAGCGAAGACGCGCCATCACATACAACGGCTACTCCGCTGCTGGCTCAAAAAACTGGTAAGAACCATCACGCCGTGCTTTAGCCTGATACATCGCCTTATCTGCGTTTTCGAATAACACTTTGGCCGTTGCGGTCCCGAAGCGGGCAAGGCTGATACCAATCGCTGCGCCGATGCGTACATCCATGTTATCGATGGCGAACGGTGCCTGCAGACTGTCAATAATCCGCAGGGCAATCGCGGACGCGGCTTCGTGATTAGTGCACTTTGCAGCCACGACAAACTCATCGCCACCCAGGCGCGCAACGGAGTCGCCCGGACGCATACAGTGCTGCAGCCGTTCACTGACCTGTTGCAGCAGGGCATCGCCTGTTGCGTGACCCATCAGATCGTTCACCGCCTTGAAGCCATTCAAATCGATAAACATCACCGTGGTGTAGGCCTGATCGTCTGCCTGCGCCAGCATGAATCCCACCTTCTCGTTAATCCATGCACGATTGTGCAGCCCGGTCAGCGTGTCCAGCGTTGCCAGCTTCTCAAGATTACGCATCCGTTCTTTGTCCCGCGTAATGTCGCGCGACACCAGCACGGCACCAATATTTTTTCCTGAACTGGGATTGATGACCCCACAGGCTTTGGTACCCAGTGAGATGTAATGACCGTCGCGATGCAGTTTACGCACCTCAACGACATCCGGCAGTATCCCGCCACTGAAGATGCATCCCAGCGCTTCGGTGGCTAACTCGCGGTCATCGGGGTGGAGAAAATCCACGACCAGTTGCCCCACAACCTCTTTGGTTGTCCAGCCTATGATTTCACTGTAAGAGGGAGAGATTGATACGTATCTGCCTTCCGCGTCGCAATGGGCAATCAGATCGGTACTGTTTTCAATCAGAAGACGATATTCCGCTGCCGTGCGCAGTGCATCTTCCAGCGCTTTACGCTGCCCGGTCACATCCAGAATAAAGCCGTTGTACTGCAGATGGGAGGTACCAGGCTGGCAATCCGGCAGGCCGGAAACAAGAACCCGACGCGTCTTGCCATCCAGACAATGTATCGGCACTTCAATATGGAAAGGCTTCAGCAATTCCAGGGCTGCAGTCAGTTGCAGCGCGATTTTTGCATCGTCGTCAGCCTGCGCCAGTCTCAGCCATGAACTCAGCGTCACGCCCTTAAGCTCAGGTATCAGACCCGCAGGACTTTCCTGACTGGCGATGCAGATCCCCTGGGCATCCGTAGACCAAACAGCGGTAAAAGAAGGTTTGATCATTGGGTTCATGGTGGCCGACTCCGACGTTGCTGACGATGTTAAATAAGTTCAATCCACGTCGCTACAGACCTGATTATAACCGTTAATGCCTGCCTGTAGCTGAGGGAGGCTATAGATAAGGGTTCAGTATTGCGGGCCGTGATAAATGCTGGTGGAAACTGCGCCCTTTCCGGCAGCAGTTTCTGAGCTGCCCTCTTCTGTGGCATTACGCAAAGCTGTCAGGTTGCACTGTCAGAGGTATTAGCCTGTGTATATCGGCTCATCGTGACATAATCTTTAATCACGGCTTGTTGTTTCAGGGCTGTGAATCCTGAAATCGGCAGAAAATCCCTGCGTGTTTTGGGGCGACACTCAGTGACCTTATTCTGGCTGGCTGCATGACAGGGTAACAGATAGCCGGGCCGACAAAGGCTATACTGCTGACAATTAATTGCGCCTCACAATTTGTTAATTTTTTTACTCATAGACAATGCGTTGAAAGGAGAATTTATTTGAGCCTTTCTGAACTTTCCTACAGGACAGTAACGATTGAATACCCGTAAAGAGGGTTAAAAAAGCTTTTATTACATAATGATAAGCGTAAACAGTCTGTAAATAATTGCACGCCGTGGTGAATTTCCACCCTTAAGGCAGCAGTAAAGAGCCGGTCAGAAATTTCTCTCGCCCCGCCTGCAGCTTAATCTTTCCTTAAGATTAATCCTATAACATCCCCGCTGTATTAGCCCATGTTGGGCTTTTCCGGAGTATCACCCTATGCAAAATAACAACACAGCTTCTCACGCTCTGAGTAAAGTTCCGGCCGTCACCGCAGCATTCTGGTTGACTAAAATCGCTGCAACTACCCTGGGTGAAACCGGCGGCGATGCGGTGACGATGTCGATGAATCTCGGTTACCTGACCGGAACACTGATTTTCGCCATCATCTTTCTGATCGCTGTCGTGGTGCAGATCAATCGCAACAGCTTCAACAAATGGATCTACTGGTTCACTGTTGTGGCGACCACCACCGTCGGTACAACGATGGCGGACTTTGCCGATCGCTCACTGAACATTGGTTATCTGGGCGGTACGCTGCTGCTCAGTACACTGCTGATCCTCTCTCTTTTTCTCTGGAAAATGACCTGTGGCACGGTCGCAGTCAGTTCGGTAAGCAACGGTGTTACTGAGAGTTTTTACTGGGTTACGATTATGTTTTCTCAGACACTGGGCACCGCATTAGGTGACTGGACGGCAGACAGCGAAGGCCTGGGTTACGATGGCGGGATCCTGCTGTTTGTCGGCGCGCTGGCAATCATCTGGGCGGCAAGTCGCTTTACCTCCCTTTCACGCACCGCGCTGTTCTGGGCAGCCTTTATCCTGACCCGACCACTGGGTGCCGTTGTCGGTGACTTCCTGGATAAACCCCTTGCTTCGGGCGGACTGGCGCTGAGTCGCTATGGCGCCTCGCTTACGCTGGCACTGATCATCATCGCTTTTCTGGTGGTGCTGCCACAGCGCCCGGCAATGAAGACCGCTCCTGCGAATTAAAAAGCGCTACCCGAGAGATTACAGGTCACGCTTCTTTTTAAACGTAGTCAGGGCCGCCAGTAATGGCGGCTTTTTTATTATCAGATCTGACATCGTCCGCGCAGGCTGTTAAATCAGGCTGGACGCTCGATGGAGACGATAAGCCCTTCATGTGCAGCCGAGAGGGCGGGCAGACTTTCTGCTGGCTCCAGCATTTTCACCCGAAATGCTGTATTGCTGGCATCCAGGAAAACGGTTCTCAGATGCCGGTTGCAGATAAACCAGATTTCGTCACGGTCATTTGAAAGAATGTAGTAAGCATCTGAGGTTTCAGAGGGGTTAAAGCAGCCCAGCGCACGGTAAGCGGTCTGCGGAGTAAAGCCACTGGAAAGCGGCAGCGGCCTGGGGCCATGCGCTAACTCTTCGATCCTGAGGTAAAGTCCCTGTTCAAGCCACAGCATAGTGTCACATCCTGGATGTAGAGGAATCGGGCTGAGCATGCCGGCTGGCTTACAGGTAATAAGAATGCCCGTTTACCGACCAGCTCAGGCAATGGGTAATTTTTCTGACATTCAGAAGCGTTATCCTGATCTGAGCATAGCAGCGGGGTGTTGTTATGATTTTTATCTTTGTCTGGCTCCCGCTACTCAAGCCGGCTGGCAAGCAGCCGCAGTTGTTCTGCAATCTGCTTTAAATCTCGCTGCTGTTGTCCGGCGATACCGGTCGAGCTACGCACCACCAGCTTTGCCGGCAGAATCGAAGAAGAACGTTGCTCGTCCTGCTCACTGGCCAGCAACAGACGGGCTACCGCCTCTTTGCCCTGCAAATCGAGATCCAGCGACACTGTGGTCAGCGCCGGATGGAAGAAGGCACTTTCATAGGTGTCATCATAGCCAATCACCGAAATCTGCCCGGGCACGGCCACACCACGCTGATGCAGCGCGCTCAGCACACCCAGCGCCATCTGATCGTTTCCCACCAGCAGCGCGCTGAACTCTGGCGCTTCACGCAGCAGTTGCAGCACGCCATTGTAACCACTCTGCGCATCCCAGTTACCATGGCTGATGCTGACCGGCTTAAGACGGTAACTTTCCAGTGTGTCGAGCCAGCTTTTTAACCGCAGATTGGCGGAGACCGACTGCTCAGGACCCGCCAGCAGAGCAAACTCGCGATGGCCCTGCTCATAGAGGTACTTGACGCTGGCGCGGGTGCCGTCAGCGGGGTTAAACGAAACGTTAAACACTGCGCTGTAGGGATCAACATCAAGGAACAGACAGAGAATATCGTCGTTTTCCTGCACGACCTGCTCAGCAGCGCTGCTCTCCAGCGGGACATTGATGATTACTTTATCCACCCGCTGAGACTTCAGCTCATTGATGCAATCCTGAAGACTTTGATTGACGTTCTCATCAATCATTGCGATCAGCACCTGGTAGTCCGCAGCATTTGCATAACGTTTAACCGCAGCGGCCACCTGTGAGGGCGCATGCAACGCCAGCGAAGTCGTTACCAGACCCAGGGTTGTGCTCTGCTTGCCCACCAGCTGCTGTGCCAGGCGATTGGGTACGTAGCGCAGGGTTTCAATTGCGTGTTCCACCTTGCGCCGCGTTGATTCCGAGACGTTTGCCGACTTATTCAGAACCCTTGATACCGTCTGATACGACACGCCAGCATGACGGGCGACATCCTCTAAGGTGGCATTTTTTGATTTCATAATTCGCATCCCTGATTACCGATGGCGGAATGTTATCACAGCCCTGATGTCAGCCAGACTACCGCAGTCACATTGCGCGAATAAAAAATAAAAGTAATACCTTCACATCGTGAAATTTGGTGATCTGATTCACTAATCGTTACATATTGCGTCATTTTGTTTGCAGTACATCACACATTATCGCGATTTCATTTGTCACTCATCTGACAAAAAGCGTTAACTGCCGCTGTCATGTGAACGTATTACAAATAAAATTGAGGATAACATGGAAACAAGGTTACGTACTGCTGCTGTGGCGCTTGCTGCTGCCCTGACCTCCCCAACGCTCTATGCCGCCATCGACAACATCGATTTCCATGGCTATCTGCGTGGTGGCGTTGGCGTATCGCAGGATGGCGGTATTGAAGAGTATCAAAAGAACAAGGTTGGCCGTCTCGGCAACGAAGCCGACACTTATGGCGAGGTTGAGCTGGGCAGCGAAGTCTACAAAAAGGATGACGTCAGTTTCTACGTCGACACCATGGTCAGTATGTTCTCCGACGGCTCAAACGATAACGAAACCACCTTCGGCGACGATGCGCAGTTTGGCCTGCGTCAGCTCAACCTGCAGATCAAAGGACTGGTACCGGGTGATAAAGATGCGGTGATCTGGGGCGGTAAACGCTACTACCAGCGTCACGATCTGCACATCATTGATACCAAGTACTGGAATATCTCGGGTTCAGGTGCCGGTATCGAAAATTACACGCTGGGTCCGGGCGCGATCTCCTTTGCCTGGATTCGTGGCGATGCGAATGATGTGGATTACCGCGTCGATGGCGACAACGACGTCAACATTAACTACCTCGATCTTCGCTATGCCGGCTGGAAACCCTGGAACGGTGCCTGGACCGAATTTGGTATTGATTACGCCATGCCAAACACCACCAACAAACAGAAAGAATATGGTGGCCTCTATGACGCAGATAACGGCGTCATGCTCACCAGTGAAATCAGTCAGGACATGTGGGGCGGCTACCAGAAGCTGGTGTTCCAGTACGCCAACAAAGGTCTGGCGCAGAACATGATTTCGCAGGGCGGCGGCTGGTATGACATGTGGAATGATACTCAAAACGCCACCGGCTACCGCGTGATTAACACCGGTCTGCTCCCGATCACCGACAAGTTCTCCCTGAACCAGGTCTTTACCTGGGGATCGGCAGACGATATCACTGCACAGACCAGCAAAAGTACCCTGCTGTCACTGGTGGGTCGTGGTCAGTATCAGTTTACGCAGTATGTCCGCGGCATCGGTGAAGTCGGTAGCTTCTGGCAGAAAGATGAAAACAAAGTGGGCAGTGACTACAAAGCGGCAGGACAGAAATATACGCTGGCGCTGGGTCTGGCAGCCGGTCCCGAATTTATGTCTCGTCCGGAACTTCGACTGTTTGCCTCTTACCTGAATGACTCAGAGGATGGACACAGCTTCAAAGACAACACCAGTAATAACACCTGGAACTTCGGCGTACAGGTCGAAGCCTGGTGGTAACCGCGCAATCTCCTCATTGTGATCATTGATAGGCTCTTATGCAGGGGCTTATTTGGATAACCGGCGACGGTTATCCATTTTTTTATTCGTATTTCTCTGACAGCTTGTTACTCCGGTTTAAAGAAACGTTCTTCCAGCAGCTGACGCAGCTGGTCAGACTGTTTACCAAAGATCGCATGCACCTCATGCCCCAGAATCACCACGCCAATCGCCCCCGCCTTCTGCAAGCCCGCCGTATCTACCGCTTTTAGCGATGTCACCTTCACCCGCAGACGGGTTAAACAGGCATCCACCTGCTGAATATTGTCACGTCCGCCGAAACAGTTCACCAGACGCTCCAGTAGCGCGCTGTCTACCTCAAGCTCTTCCACCGTCAGCGGCTGCCGACTGAAATATTGCTTAAACGATTTCAGACTCACCATGTGGTTCTCCTTCAGATAATAAAAAGGCGGGCAACTGCCCGCCACTCACGACTGATAAATGAAAATGAGGGATATATGCCCGGGGCTGCTCACAAAATATACACGACTCCTGAGCCTATCCAGTAATCAGCCTTTAAAAAACCTGCTCCATCTCAACAGTTCAATCCAGCTTCCTACAGACAGCTCCAAGGTCATAAGCGATGGGGCATATGCTTCCCTTACTCCAGCGACACACTCAGAACCCGACATCCCCACGGCGCCAGCATCAGCGATTCCCCCAATGACTTGCCATCAATCAAATCACTCAGCCCTGCTGGCAACGACACCGGCTGCGTCTGACCGGTAAAGTTCTGCACAAACAGAAATGCCTGTTCACCATCAGTTCGCCGCTGAACGACAACGCCTGGCGGCAACTCAGTCGCCAGCGCACGCGGTAATCCCAGCTGCTTAATCAACGCACCATAAAAATCCCGATGGAACGGCAGATCATTACGCGACGCGATATACCAGGCTTTGCCCTGACCGACCCGATTCACCGTCACCGCCGGGGTTCCGGCATAAAAGTCACTCTCGTAACTGGCCAGCGCCGTGGCCCCTTCCAGATGAATATGCTCGCAAAGCTCCCGCGCCTGATATGGCCCACTCAGACCCAGCTCATTGCCGCGCACCCCGCGCACCCCGTTAAACTCCTCATCCGTCAGACTGTCGATCTCTTCTGACCAGATGCCAAACAGCGGACGCAGCGGCCCCGGGAATCCTCCCAGATAACAGAGATCGCTCTCATTCACGATGCCGCTCCAGTAGCTGGCCACGAAATGTCCGCCCCGCTCAACATGCTGCTCAACCCGCGCCGCAAAACCGTCGCGCACCATATACAGCATGGGCGCTATCACCAGATCGTAACCGCTGAGATCGCTGTCGCCATTAATCACATCTACCGCAACACCCTGCTCCCAGAACGCGCGGTAATGCTCGTTTACCGTACGCTCATAATGCAGACCAAGATTGCGTGGACCCTGCGCGTTATCCATCGCCCAGCGACTCTCCCAGTCGAAAATAATCGCGACGCGCGCCTCAACCCGACTGCCCATCACCGGCGTCATAGCCGCCAGCATCCGGCCCAGCTCACTCACTTCACGCCCGGTTCGCGTATCAATATGGCCGACATGATCGACCACCGCGCCGTGAAACTTCTCGACCGAGCCCCGACTCTTGCGCCACTGGAAATACTGCACCGCGTCCGCACCATGCGCCACTGCCTGCAGTGAAGAGAGAATATGCATTCCCGGCTTTTTCAGCTTACTGGTCGGCTGCCAGTTCGTTGAGCCCGGCGTCGACTCCATCAAAACAAACGGCTTGCCCTGCTTCAGGGTGCGCATCAAATCGTGATACATCGCGGTGTAACAGGCGAGCGTGGTCTCATCCTTCTCGTTGTGCCACATCGGGTAGCTGTCCCAGGAGATAAAATCGAGCGCCGGTGCCAGCTTCCAGTAATCGTAGTCGTAGAAATACTCCATAAAATTGGTGGTCGCGGGCAGATCGGGATTTGCCTGTTTCAACGGCTTAATCTCCTCCCGACAGAAGTCAGTCACCTGATCGGTCATAAACCGCCGCCAGTCCAGATTCAGACCATGAATCGACATCTCGCCCTGTGGTGCAGGCGAGGCAATCTGTGACCAGTCTGTGTAGGTATGACTCCAGAAATCACTCCACCAGGCGAGATTCAGCTTCTCCAGCGTCTCATAGCGACGCTGCAGCCAGCCGCGAAAGGCCTGCTGACAGCGATCGCAATGACACTCGCCACCATACTCATTAGAGATATGCCAGCCGACCACCGCCGGATGATGCGCGTAACGCGCGGCCAGGCGGCTATTCATCGCCTGCACTTTCTGGCGATAAACCGGCGAGGTCATACAGTGGTTATGACGGCCACCGTGCAGGGCGGGCACGCGATCGCGCCCCACGCGCAACACCTCCGGATACGCCTGCGACATCCAGGCCGGCCTGGCCCCGCTCGGTGTGGCGAGAAACACAGAAATTCCCTGCAGCCAGAGCGTATCGATCACCTCATCCAGCCAGCCAAACTCATAACGCCCCTCTTCCGGCTCCAGCTTCGCCCAGCTGAAAATACCCACCGACATCACATTGCAGTTCGCCTGCTTCATCATCGCGACGTCGTCATCAATAATGCCCGGCTGGTGCGCCCACTGTTCCGGATTGTAGTCAGCACCATGCAGCAGCCGGTTAACCCGGGCGCTCAGCGGGGGAAATTTATTCATACCTGGTCCTCAGAAGAAGAGATCAGCGTTAGTGCTGATAGTTAATGAAAAACCTGTAGCGAAGGCAGCGCCTTGCCGTGACAGTCAAACAGCGCCTGGTTCTCGCGGGCGTTACCCTGTTTCCATTCGTCGTGGATATATTTCATGCCGGCGGGCGTAGCCCAGGTATTCTCGGGCGCGGGGATCCACGCCGGCTCCCAGTAGACCACGCCCTTGCCACGATGGTCCGGCACCGCCAGCACCGCTTTAATCAGGTCATGGAGATAGGCCGCCTGCCCCGCGACCGTGCCGGGATAGCCGCCTGCCTGCTCCTCTTTTGCCTGGAAACTGTTCTCAGCGTTGTCACAGTTTTCCAGCGTGTAGCCATAGGCGGCTTCCACCACCATCACATCTTTGTCATAGCGCCGGGAGATATCATCCATGTTGGCTTTCAGGGCGCTGATGGGACCGTTCCAGTAGGTGTACATCGACAGGCCAATCACATCGAACGGCACATCACGCTTAACGATTTCATCGAACCACCAGCGGAAGGTATCGTTTTTAGTACCCTCAGCCAGATGCAGCATAATCTTCACCTGATGCGGATCGCTGAGGTTCTCGCGCAACCCGCTGATGCCCGCCTTCAGCAGGCCGGCCAGCCGATCAAACTCGCCACCGTTCTGGCCCCAGCTCTTGCCTTCCGGCCAGAGCATGCCACCGTTAAGCTCGTTGCCAATCTGCACGATATCCGGCATCACGCCTTCCGCTTTAAAGCGGGCAATAGTGTCACGCGTATAGTCATGCACCTGCGTTTCCAGCTGCGGAAAGGTCAGTGTCTGCCAGGCTTTAGGCTTGAACTGCTTGCCGGGATCGGTCCAGAAATCGCTGTAGTGAATATCCAGCAACAGCTTCAGTCCCGCCGCTTTCACGCGCTTCGCCAGCACCAGCGTAGTCGCCAGATCGTTGCCGCCACCGCCGTAGGTGTGACCGCTGCCGTCAGTGGGATCGACCCACAGCCGCAGCCGGATAGTGTTGATGCCGCTGGCTTTCAGAATGGCGATAGCATCCTGCTGCTGGTTGTCCGCGTTGTAGAATTTCGCGCCCTGCTTCTCCAGCTCTGCCAGTGAAGAGATGTCCGCACCTTTGATAAAATCGGCGGGCCACGGCCCGGCAGAGGCGATGGCAGGCTGATCGGCGGCGAGCAGTGGCGTCGCCCAGGCCAGCGCCAGGGCGAGAATCAATGTTTTGGGCGTCATGATTTATCCTTTAGTACTGCCTGAAGCCAGGCCGGAGACGAAGTATTTCTGCAGCGCCAGATAGAACACGGCCACCGGCACAGCAATCAGCACGGCTCCGGCCGCATAAGTGGTGTAACTGGCACCCATTTTTTGCGACACCAGGTTGTAGAGGCCAATCGGCAGCGTGAACTGTTCCGGCGTGCGCAGAATGGTGCTGGAGAGAATGAAATCGCCCAGCGGCCCCGTGAACGAGAACAGCGCAACGACCGCCAGAATCGGCTTCGACAGCGGCATAATGATCTCAACAAAGATGCGGAAGTTGCCCGCGCCATCCATGCGCGCTGACTCATCCAGATCTTTGGGAATCGAATCGAGATAGCCCTTCATCAGATAGGTATTCATCGGGATCATCCCGCCGACGTAGATCAGCACCAGCGCCAGGTGGCTGTTGGTTAATCCCAGCAGCTGCGACAGGACGAAAATCGCGATCAGCGCCGAAAACTGCGGGATCATCTGCAACAGCAGAAACAGCATCAGGCCGTTCTGCCGTCCCTTAAACCGAAAACGTGAAAAGGCGTAGGCGGTACAGCTGACGCTGATGAGCGTCAGCACCATGGTCAGGAAACTGATTTTCATCGAGTTCCAGTACCACGTCATATAAGGCACCGTGCCGTTGAACAGGTCGCGGTAGTGCTGCAGCGACGCATTCTCCGGAATGATCGAGCTGCTGAGCAGACTGTTGCCCGCGTTCAGTGATGCCCCTACCGTCCAGACCAGCGGATAGATAATGATGGTCGAGACGGCCAGCACTACCAGCCAGGTCAGCGACAGGCGTATCCACCTTTCGCGTTTGATACTGCCGGACTTCGCCATAACTGCTCCCTTACGCCATCTCATCTTGTTTAAACGACCGGGTCGCGCGGAACTGCCACAGCGCCAGACCTACCACGAATATCGACAGCAGAATGGTGATGGTGGCCGCGATAGCGTATTGCGACGACGACATGGTGAGCTTGTAGATCCACGACACCAGGATATCGGTTCCTCCGGCATTCGATCCCGCCACGGCCGGACCGCCGTTGTTAAACAGATAGATGATGTTGAAATTATTAAAGTTGAAGGTGTATTGCGTGATGATAATCGGCGCAATGGCGTAGAGCACCAGCGGCAGCGTGATGGTTTTCAGCCGCGTCCAGGCGCTGGCACCATCCATGATTGCCGCCTCATAGAGGTCGTCCGGGATCGCCTGCAGCACCCCGGTGGTCATCGCAAAGACAAACGGGAAGCCAAGCCAGGTCTGCATCATAATCAGCGCGGTTTTGGTCCAGAACGGATCGGTCATCCAGGCTTTCGGTGCGATGCCAAAGAAGTCGAGAATCGCATTGTTGATCACCCCAAAGCTGTCGTTGAACATCCCGGCAAAGACCAGAATGGTGACAAAACCCGGCACTGCCCACGGCAGGATAAAGATGGTGCGGATCAGCGGTTTAAAGCGCAGGTCTTTCTGATTGACCAGAATCGCCAGCATTACACCGACGGTGCACTGGAGCGTGGTCGCCAGCAGCGTCCAGACCACCGTCCACTGCAACACATCGAAGAAGGTGGAACGCCAGATCGACAGCGTAAAAATGTTGATGAAGTTTTTGAACCCCACCCAGTCCACCAGCTTCGCCGGCGGCGTGTGATAGAGGTTGTAATTGGTGAAGGCGATGGCAAAACCAAACAGAATCGGAAACACCACCACGAACACCAGCAGAATAAAGCCCGGCGAAATCATCAGGTAGGGGAAGCCGTCACGCAGTAACAACTGATACTGCTGACGCACGCTGTTAAGCTGCTGGCCCTTGTCGCGCTTAAGGCCATTAATCCATGCGTCGCGCACTGACAATCCCCAGACCGCCACGCCGAAGGCGGCGATCAGCACGCTGATAATGCCCTCCGCCAGCAGGAAAATGGAGTTATCGCGCGGCACCGATTCACCCAGCGTGTATAGCCCCCAGAATCCCTGACGCAGAAAATCGTGGAAGACGCCGGTAAAACTGCTGAGCAGAATCAGAAAGCACAGGCCTTTCGCCCACTGGCGGTGATAAAACTGGCCGAAGCCAGGCAGCAGTGCCAGCAACGCACCGGTCGTCGCATGACGACGCGGACGCTTAGCCGTCACCAGATGTTCATCGGAAGATATAGCCACACTCTGATCCTTATCCTGTACGGTTATCCCGTGAACCGGCATTACTGGTTGCTGGCCTGCATCGCTTCAATCTGCATGGTGATCTGTTTCACCGCATTATCCAGCGCTGCTTTTGGCTCCTGCTTGCCGGAAACGCTCAGCTCCAGCGCCGCATTAGCCGGGCCCCACACTTCCTGCATCTCTGGTACACCCGGCATGGCTGAGGCTCGCGCCGCCTGTACTGCCACTGCGTTGGCTTTCTCATCATCTTTAATAATCGGATCGTTCATCAGCGCAGTAACTGGCGGAATTTCCTGGGTTTTCTGATAGCGCTCTTTCACATACTGCGGCTGGTTGATAAAGGTCATGAACTTCTGCGCCAGCGCCTGATCTTTGCTCCAGGTCGACACCACATAGCCTTTCACGCCCAGGAAGGAGCTCATCGGTTTGCCGTTTGGCAGTAATGGCAGGGGTGCCACGCCGTAGTTGATCCCGGCAGCCTGATAAGGCTGGAACGCCCACGGCCCGTTGATCACCGCCGCCGCTTTCTTCTCGGTAAACAGCGAGTCGATGGCATTCAGGCCGTTGTCGCCCATGATGCCGCCAGGCAGCAATCCTTCGCTGAAGAAGCGCTTAAGATACGTCACCGCTTCCACGCTGCCTGGCGTGTTCAGCCCGATATCCTGGGTATTAATCACGCCTTTTGCGTCTTTACCAAAAATGTAAGAGCCCATAGGTGCCATCACGCCCCAGCTGTAGTAAATCTGGTCGAACTTCGCCAGCAGGCCATACTGTTTTGACTCGCGCTGCTTCTGCGAGAACGCGCGATACTCATCCAGGGTTTTCAGCGGTGCGGGCAGCAGTTCTTTGTTGTAGATCAGCACCAGGGTTTCAACCGCCTTAGGCACGCCATAAACCACGTTATTCTGTGTGAACGCGGCCATTGCCGAAGGCGTATAAGCGCTCTGCTCTGCCGCGTCGATTTTCAGCGGAGCCAGCAAGCCCTGCACCACCGCACTGCCGAGCTGGTCGTTGGGGATCACCAGCACATCCGGGCCGATACCTGCCGGGCCATCCAGGCGCAGCTTCTCGATCTGCTGTGCAAACGGCATCTCCTGCACTTTTACTTCTACGCCGAACTGTTTCTGAAAATCGGCGATCGCCGTTTTGATGCCGTCCGATTTCTTAATGTCTTCCCAGACGGTGAGTTGCTGAGCGGCCCAGACGGATTGATTAAGCATCAATGCTGACAGGAGTAGCGTAACGCTGATTTTGATTTTCATTACTGGCCTCGTGTGAAGGTATGACATTTAAAGCTGTCATTTGCTGTTGTTCTTTTTTCAGACACATGCTGAAAAGGGATTAATCGGTCATATTAAACGTGAGTAACGTATCGCATTTGTGCCATACGCTACGCGGAATGCGTAACGTGCTCCAGCCCGTTCGCACCAATGTGTGATCGGTATTACAGAAATCAAAAACAGCGATAGGGCGTGCCCTGACGGAACGTTATAGTCAACGCAGGCACCATCAGGGCTGACGTGGAAACTGACCACCTGTTATACGTCGTACAATTTAGCCGCAAAATTCTTTGCCATGAGGTTCAGCATGTCCAGCATCAGATTGAGAAATGTCACCAAACGCTTTGGTAAAACAGAAACGCTGAAAAATATCGCACTCGACATTGAGGCCGGTGAGTTTGCAGTCTTTGTCGGTCCATCAGGCTGCGGAAAATCCACGCTGCTGCGACTGATTGCCGGGCTGGAAGAGATCAGTGACGGTGAGATTCTGATTGGCGATGAGGTGATGAATGATGTGGCACCTTCGCACCGGGGCGTGGCGATGGTGTTTCAGTCTTACGCGCTCTATCCCCATATGACGGTAGCGGAGAATATCGGCTATGGACTGAAAGTGAACGGGCTGCCAAAAGCGCAGATTCAGCATCAGGTGGAGATGGTGGCAAAGACACTGCAGCTGGCGCACCTGCTGGATCGTAAACCTAAGCAGCTCTCCGGCGGTCAGCGTCAGCGTGTCGCCATTGGTCGCGCCATCGTGCGTAATCCCCGCGTATTTATGTTTGATGAGCCATTGTCGAACCTGGATGCAGAGCTGCGTGTCGATATGCGTCTGCATATCGCTAAGCTCCATCAGGAGCTGAAAACCACCATGGTTTATGTGACGCACGATCAGACGGAAGCGATGACGCTGGCCGACAAGATTGTGGTGATGAACTACGGCAAGGTGGAACAGGTCGGTTCGCCGATGGAACTTTATTACAACCCAGTTAACCGCTTCGTTGCGGGTTTTATCGGCTCGCCAAAGATGAACTTCCTGCCCGCGCGTGTAGAGCAGTGTGGCGCAGGCGGGCTTGTTGCCCTGATTAATGACGGCGAACACCGGCTGCAACTCCCCTCACCTATCCACCCGTTGCAGCCGGGTGATGAGATCACTCTGGGCATCCGGCCGGAGCAGTTGCAGATCAACGGCGATGCGCCCCTGAATATCGACTTCCACTGCGAGGTCGTGGAACGGCTCGGCAATAATACGTATCTGTTTGGTCAGAGCCACGGCCACGACGGCTTCAAGATGCTGCTGCCGGGCGATGTGCATTTCCGCCCTTATCAGACGTTGCGGCCCAGCTTCCATCCGCATCACTGCATGGTGTTCGATGCCGACGGCGCACGTATCAGCGCAGATATTGCGATGCCGCAGGTGCGCGCGGCCTGAGGTTTTATGAATCTGGCAGGCTGGATATGACTTTGACAGCCTGCTCCTGGCAAACATAGGTCTGGTCTGCCGGTTCATGAATAGTTATTACGTTCACGCCAGCCTGCAGGATGCTGGCAGGTATTAATGCTGGCCAAACCGGACACTGACATCAGGCCTTACCGGTTAACGGAGCAGACCTTAATTAAACGGAACCCTCTTTTTCAATGACCAGCACGCGGGCGACGCCCTGTGGGCGCGCAATGTGTTCTATTCCTTCGCTGGCATAGAAAATATCGCCCGCGTTGAGTGTTCTGCTTTTAATTTCACCGCCTTCTTTGTATTGCATCTCAACACACCCATCCATGACAGCAAAAACCTCCTGTCCGTCATTGATGTGCCATTTATAGGGTTGATCGGTCCAGTGAAGTTTCACGCTGATATTATCGAAGCTGGCAATGTGTTGAGCATCCCAGGCTTCAGAGCCGGTAAATGCTTTACTGCGATAGAAGTTCATCTTCTCTCTCTCTCTCTACAGACGTGATTTAACGTCATGAATAGCAGAGAGCGTAGATGGGTTCTATACACTGGCCGTATATTGTCCTGATTTGTCCCTGGGTTGTCCGTTTGATGGTAAAGCTGAGATGTAGGATCAGAGAACGAGAGCGGGAAATGTAATGCTCTTAGAATAAGGGCTCTTCGAAGTCTGAACCCTTTTCTTTATCAGATGACTGCCCGATGATCTCTGCGTGTGGATCAGCGTTTCTTAAGGCATATCTCAGACCCGGGATGGAGCCGATGTCCGCTCTGAGCCAGTAGCGGACGCTGAAGCCGTAATACCATCTTTGCATGATGCAACAGATGACGGTATATGCATATTTTTCGTAAGGTAAACAAAATCTGATCGGGAATTCATTAATCACTAAGGATAATTGCCCATGCCAACCCCCACACTTACAACAGATCGGTTGCTTTTAAAACCATTAGTCGCTGAAGATGCTAAGCAGATCCAGACGCTTTATCCCCGTTGGGAAATAGTCCGCTATATGGTGGCATCGGTTCCCTGGCCTTACCCAGAGAATGGTGCAGAGAATTACGTCAATAACGTTGCTCTGCCTGACATGGCGAAAGGAATTGCATGGTTCTGGACTATCAGAAATCGTGAGATACCAGATAAAGTCATGGGCTTGATCTGTCTTTACGACGAAGAAGATAACAATCGTGGATTCTGGCTCGCACCGGAATATCAGGGTCAGGGCTATATGCGTGAGGCTAGTATTGCGGCTACAGATTACTGGTTCAATGTGTTGAATAAGGCGGTGTTACGCGCACCTAAAGCAGCCCTTAACAGCCGCTCTCAACGTATTTCGGTCACCAGCGGAATGCGGCTTATCACAACTGTTAAGAAGGAGTATGTCAGCGGCCTTCTGGATTCTGAGCTTTGGGAAATCACCCGCGATGAGTGGAATGCTCGAAAATGTCAATGATATCAGGAATACCACGTCCGCTTCTCGCTCATAGCGGACGTCTGCTCTATGCCAATAGCGGACATTCATTGTATTGAAAGTAGCAGTGATGTGTTTTCATTAACGCAGCTTTCATTAGAATAGCCTTGTTGAAAACGTGAAAATAGGAGTAAAGATGTTCGCTGATTTTGGTGTCGTGAATTTCTGAAACGCCATAAACTACGCTGGATCTGCTTATCTTTTCTATCTTGGTGTCCAGACCATACGCTCTGTATTTAAGCCAGCCGCTGAAACAAGCGTAGAAAAGAAATCTTCAGCTGATGCTGGTGGGATCATTGGACGCGGAATGCTGGTTACGCTACTGAATCCAAAGACGCTGCTGTTCTACATCTCTTTCTTCGCCCAGTTCATCAATATCCAGGCTGAACACTCTTGGGCGGCATTTATAATTCTCGCCGCAGTAATGTTCGCAATTACTCTCGTTTATTTTGGCTTTCTTGTTTTCTGTGGCTCTTACTTGCTCAGCCAACTAAAAGGCAACAGTAGGTTATCTGCCATCGGAAATGTGCTGGTGGGGATGTTCTTCATTGGATTTGCAGGACGTCTCGCAAGCGCAACCTCCTGACTGGATAACTGAACCGCCGTGAGGCGGTTTTTTTATTTGGTCCTTCGCAACCTTCGCAATCATGACAGGCAGCTTCTCGCAATTGCAGACAAGATGTCCATCAGAAATTGCCTGTATCAGCAGTGAAGATACAGGCGCACTGTTATAGTCATTGAAACGTCCGCCATAACCATTTGAGGGTAAACACAATGCTTCTGGAAAAGCTCAGATTGCTTGAGTGCAGCCTTCATGGTGAAAGGCGAAGCGATCGGGCATGGCTTGAGCTGATTCTTCATCCTGAGTTCCGGGAAATCACCCGATCAGGTGTAATAGTCAACCGATCAGAGACCATTACAGCGCTGCTAAGTGAAAAAGCTGTGCCCTTTATTCTCAGCAGCGATTTCCGGCTCACGGAAATGGGCTGCGGTTGCGCGCTGCTTCACTATCGGACGTTTTACGCTGATGGCAGCCATGCTGCATTACGTTCCTCTCACTGGATTTGTTCAGATGAAGGCCAGTGGACGCTGTTTTTTCACCAGGGAACGCCGGTAGCAGGCACAGAGGTTCAGGGATGAGTGACATACTCAGTGCAGAGAGGATGTGTTTATGCGGACGGTTATAGTTGTGCCATACGATGATAAATGGCCTGAGATGTTTGAAGCGGAAAGTTTACTGATAAAGACACTGCTTGATGGAGTGGCTAAAGATATCCATCACATTGGCAGCACATCCGTGCCTGGTCTCTCAGCAAAGCCCATTATCGACATACTGCTGGAAGTCTCCGACATCAATGAACTGGACAGGTATAATTGTGTAATGGCCCACGCCGGCTATGTTATCCGCGGTGAAAACGGGATTTCAGGGCGCAGATATTTCATTAAGGGTGGCGAACAGCGTAGTCATCAGGTGCATGCATTTGCTAGTGGCGATATTCAGGTACTAAGACATCTTATTTTCCGCGATTATTTACGTAAAAACACCCCCATCGCAGAGATGTATGCTGAGCTGAAACACTCAGCAGCGCTACTCAGCAGGAACGATGCTCATCGCTACAGCGCGCTCAAAGCGAACTTTATAGCGCATCATTTACGATTGGCCCATGCTGAGTCAGAACGATAGGGAATGCGTTCATTGCGGGATGTATCATGTCTCCTTTTATCCTTCAGCAGACTTCACCCTTCTGACATATCCGCTTTATGCCTGAATCGTAATGCGCCAGCCGTGTACTGAATTGAGATTGTTCGTCGGAAACGCAGGAATTCACGGCTGATTCAGTCACCGCTGAATGATTACAACCTCTCGCCGTTTGTCTGAACAGATACTAAACCGTTCACAGCAGCAATGAATATTTACCGGATGCGCCAGTTTCCGCTTCAAATCATTGCACCGGCTATCAAAGCACCTTATTAATGGTTGCCGCTGGCATGCCTCTGTTAATCAATAAGCAACTTCGCTGACGGTAACGCCCTCTGCAGTGGAACAACGACCAAAGTCCGTTTCTCGATCAAAATGAACGCATCCGCTGGCATTCTGCTCTATGCAGCAAAGCCCGCTGTGTGAACACAGATATTCAGCCGCATTTTTCCCTTTTCCAAACCTGACAACATCCACACAGAGGCGTCGTCTTAACATTCTGATACGTCTGTTCTGATGGAAAAGTCACAGGAAATTTAATAAACCGCCGGGCTCTGCCGATAACCTCAGGTATCGACACTTCGTACGCAGGAAACAGCCTCCATGTCACCATCCGACACCCATAGTAAGCAGCAGGAAATTACCGAGATTACGGCGCGTGCTGGCTCCATCCTGCGGCAGCTTCGCGATAGTCTGCAACAGCTGGGGCTTGATAAAACCATTGCCGATGTAGCAGGAAGCATCCCGAACGCCCGCGAAAGGCTGGGTTATGTGGTCACTATGACCCGTGAAGCCGCAGAGGGCGTCATCAACAGCGTGGAGATCACGCAGCCTCTGCAATCCGAACTGGGCGAAAAAGCGGAGAAGCTCTCTCAACGCTGGGATGCCGCTTCCGGGAATCCGTCGTACAAAGAACAGGCTCAGGCATTAGCTGTGGATACCGCTGCCTTGCTGGATGAAGTCCCCCGTATCACGGGTCTGACACAACAGCAGTTGCACGCGATTATGATGTCACAGGGCTTCCAGGATCTCACGGGACAGATAGTCCAGGCGATGATGGCCGTACTGAATCAGGCTGAGCAGCAACTGATACAGGTCATCCGTGATAACACCGGCTCACATGGAACAGCCGAGCGTAGTGCGCCGTCTAAACCCGCTTCCTCAACAGAAACCCCTGCCAGTCAGGATGATGTAGACGACCTGCTGGCCAGTCTGGGAATGTAAGCAGATATAAAAAGTAAGGCTGAGAATGGATGATTGAGAAGAGGAAGGTCGGCGGCAAGTCAATCTTACTGAAGCCAAAACCCTCTTCATGCTCAACACCCGCTTATCTGTCATAAAACCGGCAACAAGTTTTCACCCGGAATGACATTATGCCTGAGCGGCTTTATAACGGTTTTCCAGCTTGTTCAGAAATTCAAAGAGTACCTGATTCATTTCGCTGTAATCGTGCGCCCGGAGTTTTTCCGGCGTGTCAACGAAGCGGTATTTTGCAGCACGGCTCAGATCTTTGTCAGAATGCGCGATCAGCAGCTCAACAACATCCGGCGTCAGTTCCATATGGCACTGGAACCCAAACACACGTTCAGAATATGAAACGATCTGCCGCGGACAGCCTTCGCTGAAAGCAATAATTTTGGCTTCCGGAGTAAGTCCCGGCATGTCGTTATGCCAGTGGCCGACGTCGAGCGACCTCGCAAAGTGAGAGAACAACGCATCCCTTCTGCCCTCTTCAGTCAGGGTAATCGGGAATTTGCCAATCTCTTTTTCCGGGCTATGGTCGAACGGCGCACCCAGCGCTTCACCGATCAACTGTGATCCCAGACAGATACCGATCACAGCCTTACCGGCTTTAACAGCGGAGGCAATCAGCGTCTGCTCACCTTTTGAATCGAAGTGCGGGTACGCTTCAGATGTTGTGGCTGGATCTTGTGGACCGCCCATAACGATGAGAAAATCGAAGCCCTGGGCGTCGGCTGGCAACACATCACCTGCGTATAAGTGTGAGTAAGTCACATCATGACCCTGATTTCTCGCCCATGTTTCATATGCTCCTGGCGATTCAAAACTTTCATGTACGATAAAGTGTACCCGCATTAAGTTAGGCTCCTGTTATACCTGTGATAATCTGCCGATAAACATTCTTCATCCAGTGAGCTCGCACGCCGGATGGTTCCGATTTAAGTATCATAGTGGCAGGGTCTGAATCTGAAATGCCAGGTAGTATAGATAAAGCGCCAAGACATGAAGACGTTACTGGCTGGTCTGGCACGGCTATAAGCTATCAACGTGGAGAGATCGATCCCCCCCATCATCATCTTGAGGGGCAGTTGCTCTATGCCACCAGGGGAGTCATGCTGGTTGAAACGGAAAACAACCGGTGGGTTATCCCTCCTCAGCGCGCATTGTGGCTGCCACCTCTGCAGATCCATAGTTACAATTTGCTGTCTCATACCGATCTGAGGGCTGTCTATTTTAGTTGCAGCCTTATCGCAGAATGCACCAATTTTACGAAGAGTGATCAGGTGCACGTCATTACGGCGACGCCTCTGGTGAAAGAACTGATAACAGGTCTGTTTAGTGAGAATTACAACGGACCGAGTCAGCGCAAGATGGCCCTGTTGCTTCTGGAAATACTCAGCGAAACTCAGCCATTAACTGCAGCACTTCCGATGCCAAATGATGAGCGCTTATTCGCTGCTGTCAGGGAACTACTGGTGAACCAACGCTGGGAAGCATCGATGGGTGATCTCGCTTTTATAGCGGCGATGTCAGAACGTACCTTTTCGCGATTGTTTATTAAAGATACGGGCTTTAGTTTCAGAACCTGGAAGCAAAGAGCAAGAATTTATGCTTCGCTGGATCAACTTGCGAATGGCATTCCAATTAAACAGGTCGCTTATGAGCTTAGCTTTTCATGTCCGGCGGCCTATACCGCTGCTTTCCGTTCTATTCTGAACTCAACACCGCGCGACTTTTCGCCTTAATCTGTGAATCAATTTCTGCTTATCGATCAAAACAGACAGTCTGTTTACGCTGAGAATCGACTTCAGTTAAAACAGGGATTTCCTGAGCGGCTTCTCATCCCTGACGCTGAAGACACTCATGCTGGAGACTTTTCTGAATATCCAGTTAAGTCTGACAGAAGGAAAAATCGCAGGAAATGTAAAATTACGCCGGGCTTCGCGACAGTCTGCAACACCAGGTGCTCGATAAAACCCTTATTGATGTAGCCGGAAGTAACGTGAACACCCATGTAAGGCTGGGTTATATGATCGCTATAACCCGTGAAGCAGCAGAGGGCGTCATGGAGATCATGCAGCCCCTGCCACCGGAAATCTGCGCCTGGAGAACTCGTTGGTCTGGCTGTGAGCAAACATAATATTAAAGGTCTGCTTTGTGACAGTAGCAGGTGTAAAAAACAGGGGTGTTTTAACCAGCGATAGCAGGTCACCGTACTACATTTTTATGCGGTACTGGAATAACCTGCCTGAGTCGAATGGAATCATTCCTGCCTGAAAGGAATTCTGCCTTATTTAACAGTAATTTTATTCATTCAGGCCAGCGAGTATCTGCAGGTAAAGTGCGTGCTGTTCCGCAGGACCCGGAGTGATGAACTTTCTCAGCCATGTTCTGGCTACAAAAATTTTACTGAGGCGATCGTCGTGGCAGTTATCTGTTGCCATGAGTCCCAGTTCAATCAAAAGAGAATCAATATTAATCTCTTTTTCAGCGAGGGCCAGACGTAGTGCGGCTTCGCTAATAATTGTCTGACCTTTGTCTTCATCTCGTCGTGGCATATCTCCACCTCAGGTTAAATTCATTAATGCATTTCAATTTCACATACCCCACAAAATATCATTTTATCTAAACATTCAGGGATTGATGGAAATTGAGAAGTTGAACATTACCTGTCCTTTATTTGCAGACAATCTGTTTAGCTAATTTATTCCTTCAGGACTATTGCTGCAGGCCTGCCTGTAACAGTTTATCGTCATAATCGCACCATACTTTAAAATAAATCCGGCGTTTTTAATTTTTTCATTGCAATCTTTATATGTTCTTAAAAAGCGAAATTATCACGATAAAAGTGTGATTGAAGCCTTCACAGATTTAATCTCATTCTGTTATCGATAATGGGCAGCCGGACACAAGAATCATGATATTTAGTTATATTTATCATGCATTTATTCGGTTTGCTTTTAAATACTTACTGTGATTAAGGATGATGCATGCAGACTTACTTATTTCTCTACCTGTACTTTTTATATTTCCTTCCATGCTCATTAATTTTCTTTCCGTTAAAACAAGTTTGATACCAAACCATAAACGCAATGACAATCAACCCAAGTAGCGTCCAGGATTAACCGAAGCGGGATAACGAGTTAAATCCTTTCTGAAAAAATATTTTTTAAACATAATCAAAACAGGTATAAACAATGCATCTTTTTTACCGATACCGTATTGAAGCCTGAGGTTACTTCGGGAACAGGGTATTGTTTAATACTGGGGTTATTAAAATGAATATTATAAAAAAAGTTACGGATTTAAAAATAGGCGGCAAACTGGCACTGGGATTCACACTGGTCATCCTGGCCTCTGTTATCATAGCGGCGCTCGCGCTTCGCTGTTTTTTAAGTATTCAGGAAAACTCAGCAAAGCGGGATGTTACCGTTCAGATGCTGGACACGCTGGCAAAAGCCAGGCTTAACCGCACGCTTTTTCAGTACACCCGGGATAAAAAGTTTATCGATATTAACGGCGAGGCGATGAATCAGCTTTCTGGTTTACGGACCAGTCTTGATAAATACTCGTGGTCCGCAGAAGGGGCGGAAAGACTTTCTCTGATGGGCGCGGTTCTGACGCAGTATCAGGAAAAACGTCGGATCTTTCTTGAGATGAATGACAGAGCTGCACTTGCGTTGAGTCAGATACACACTATGGATCTGGCCTCTCTGGCTGACAAACTGGCTTCCAGTCAGACGGCTGTCCCTGCCGGGATGGCTACGGCCCTGCTTTCACTCAGCTTCAAAACAGAGCAGGCGGCATTTGATGTCCAGGCCTTCATCAGAAAGCCTGAGTCTGCCGCACTGGATAAATTCACCGGGTTCAGGGAGGCGATTTCTCCGCTTGTTAATCAGCTTAAAGACTCTCCTGATAATGCGCTAACTGCATTACTGACGGACGTAGATCAAAAAACAGTATCGGGCTCCGCGTTATTAAATAATTATCTCCTCTCGGTGCAGGCTGAAAGCCTCGCCTCAGATGAAATGACTGCAGCGGCAGGCAAAGTGAATGATTCCATCACAGGCCTCGCGTTTTTTCAGTCAGAGCTGGCTCAGAAGTATATCCAGACTGCACTCTGGCAGATTGGTTTTGCAACCGTCGCCTGTATCATTCTTAGCCTTGTGATTGCCTGGCGTATGACTCGAAGCATTACTGTCCCTCTGAGAGAAACGCTGTCGTCTGCAAAACGTATTGCTGAAGGTGACCTGACGTCAGAAATAACCAGCTCCCGCACCGATGAGCTTGGCGAGCTGATGACTGCCGTGGGCACCATGAACCAGAGCCTGCGTGACATCATCTCACGGGTCAGGGACGGCGTGAATAACGTTGCCCGCGCCTCCTCTGAAATTGCGGCCGGCAACACCGATTTGTCGTCACGTACCGAACAGCAGTCGGCTGCAGTGGTCGAGACGGCTGCCAGCATGGAAGAGCTGACATCCACGGTTAAGCAAAATGCGGAGAACGCGCATCACGCCAGCCAGCTGGCTACCGACGCGTCACATAATGCCAGCCGCGGCGGGGATATCATCAGCGACGTGATTAGCACCATGGGGGGAATAAGTCAGAGTTCAGGCAAGATTGGGGAGATCATCTCCGTTATTAACGGCATCGCTTTTCAGACGAACATTCTTGCGCTAAACGCCGCAGTCGAGGCGGCCCGGGCTGGCGAGCAGGGGCGCGGATTCGCTGTGGTTGCCGGTGAAGTCCGCAACCTTGCACAGCGCAGCTCGCTTGCAGCAAAAGAAATCGAGACGTTGATTAGTGAGTCTCTGAACCGTGTAAGTAACGGTACCGAGCTGGTTAACCGTGCTGGTAATACGATGGAGGATATCGTCAGGTCTGTATCGCAGGTCAGGGACATTATGGGTGAAATTGCCGCTGCGTCGGACGAACAGAACCGCGGGATCACACAGATTGCGCAAGCCATGACGGAAATGGATACAACTACCCAGCAGAACGCTGCGCTGGTTGAAGAGTCATCCGCAGCGGCCAGCAGCCTCGAAGAACAGGCGCTCGAGCTTGAGAGAACCGTTGCCGTGTTCCGTGTGCCCTCTTCCGGATTGCTGACGCCGAAGGTTCAGGCGGTCACGCCTGTGTTAAAACCTCAGTCGTCCGTCAGGACATCAGAAACCAACTGGGAAACTTTCTGATATCTATCCGGCAGCCAGATGTGGATTTAACCACATCTGGCTGTATCCTTCCGTAAATGATATCGGTAAGGTGACAAGCCTTTTTATGACGCTGAGTCAGTCTGGGCGGCCCCCTGTTGACTAATACGCACTGATATCAGCCGACACATCTGCTTGTTACCTATGATTTCTTCCGAATGTCCGCTTCTGGCACAAAGCGGACTGACGTAAGGCTAACGTCCCTTATGAGCGAAAAGCGGACTGGCATCAGACTGGTTTCCGCTATGAGCCATTACCTGGCATTTCTTCAGTTAGCCATGCCACGCCTGGCGCACCATGTGCTGTATAACCTGAGTGCCGGAATGATGGCGTTTCAGTGACATGCAGAAATGTTCAGGCTTATAACATTACTTATTTTTTTCGTCACGCCCCGGAAAGCCCTGTTGAATGTACAATCAGGCCTGCTATCGCTGCGGCAGCAATAACGTGCGTAACCTTCCATTTAAAGCGAAAAAGTGCAATAGCAGAGGCTACGGCAATGGCAGCGGCCCACGGGTCAATACTGCCGGCGGCGCCTGCCGGCCAGACAATGTGCCAGATAAAAAAGAGCGCCAGATTGAGGATGACGCCCACTACGGCGGCAGTTATGGCCGTCAGAGGAGCCGTAAACCCGACATTGTTATGGGTGGTTTCAATAAACGGCCCGCCAGTGAGAATGAAAATGAACGATGGCAGGAAGGTAAACCACGTTACCAGGCAGGCGGCTACTGCGCCTCCTAAAAAAAGAGCATCAGAGCCGAACACGGCTTTAGTATAACCGCCCACAAAGCCGACAAAGGTCACGACCATAATCAATGGACCGGGGGTCGATTCACCCAGCGCCAGACCATCCATCATCTGCCCCGCCGTCAGCCAGCCATAATTCGTTACTGCGCCCTGATAAACGTAAGGCAGAACTGCATAGGCACCCCCGAAGGTCATCAGCGCAGCTTTAGTAAAGAACCAGCTCATCTGCGTCACCGGATGGGTCCATCCCAGCATCAGCGTCAGCATGCTTATAGGGATAAGCCAGAGCAGCACCCCGGCAGCAATCACTTTTGCCATGCGCATCCAGCTGAAGAGGGCATGCGCTGGCAACGGTGTATGATCGTCGATGATGGCAGACCCATAACCTTTATCCTGAGCTTTATGGCCCCCACCTGCTTTGAACCTGTCCGGCGCTATACGCCCACCGATAAATCCGGTAACGGCGGCGGCCAGTACAATTAGCGGAAACGGTACGTTCAGGGCAAAAATAGCGACGAATGCCGCTGCGGCTATCGCCCAGTGAGCACCATTTTTCAGGGCGCGCGAGCCGATTCGGTGTGCCGCCTGCAGCACCACTGCCGCAACGGCGGGTTTAATGCCGTAAAAAATCCCGGCCACTACGGCTACATCACCCCAGGCAATATATATCCAGCCCAGCGCAATCAGAATCAGCAACGATGGCAAAATGAAAAGCAGACCGGCGATAATTCCGCCCCACGCTTTATGCATCAGCCAGCCGATATAGGTTGCCAGTTGTTGTGCCTCCGGGCCGGGTAATACCATGCAGAAATTCAGTGCATGAAGGAATCGCTGCTCCGATATCCAGCGCCGGTTTTCCACCAGTTCCTGATGCATAATCGAAATCTGCCCGGCCGGACCACCAAAGCTGATAAAGCCGAGCTTCAGCCAGAAGAGGACAGCCTCTCTGAAGGATACCGATGGCGGCTCAGCGCTATCTTCTGCCAGGGGGAGTTCCATCATTTTGCTCATTGCCAGACCTCATTTCAAAAGACATCAGTAAACCGTCAAACAGCGCACAGGCTGTTGCCAGCAGTTTGTCATCGTCCGTAATGCTTTCACGCAGGCCTGCCAGAATGCTTTCCACGCCTGTGGCGTCCGGAGGCTGTACGCCTCCGATATCCAGATAGTGAACAAGCAGACCCATGTCGTCGGGTATCCTCTGCTCCAGCCCGAAGCGTCTGATGAGCACCTCAAAGGTGACCAGGTTATCGACATGGCTGAACATGGCGCCGTCAAAGTCAAAGCCCACCGCATCCGGATGACAGTCTCCCGTGTCCTCAAGCCAGAGAAAACGTGCGTCGCAGTCAATGAAACGTCGGATTAGCCAGGCGCTGGCAAGCCGGTCAATCCAGGGACGGCAGCGCGTCGCCCAGATCCGGCCCTGATAATCCTCCCGGCTGAGTCGCGTCAGTGTGCCCGGCATGGCATGCGGTTCCCCCGGGGATATCAGCTGGTTTATCTCCAGCTCCACAGAGGCAAGCGCCGATGCCGCCTGCTGTCGGGCTTCGCCAGGGAAAAAGTCAATATTTCCGAGCCTGTCGAATTCCCTGCGCAGCTTACGCAGCTTTTTAAGCTCTCCCGGCAGACCGTCAGCCTGAAGTGCGCTCCGGAAAGCGACGAGTTTTTTTAAAATTTCCCCGTATTGCTCAGAGCGATCAAACAGCGGCTGGAATCCCTCCTCCTCAGAAACGGCAGCAGTAAAGACATAAGCCGCTCCGCCTTCATCTTTTATCTCCCGGCACGTTTTCAGGAAGGTTTCATATCCTTCCTCTGCGTCGGGGACGAGATAAACGCCGTCGCGCAGGACAGCAGCACCACTATTTTTTAGGGTTCGCCAGACACGCATACGTAGCGTGGACTGGGCCGTTGTGAGCGTAAGTACTAATATGTGCATTTTCATAACGTAGACATTACTACATTATGTTTTAAACGCTACATATTTTTTAGTGGCATGTGTCATTATAAGGAAGGTGTTACGGCTGACTGGGTAATGGGAGAACTCACCAGAATGGCCCTCTGTCCATCTGGCATCAGCAAAGCTATTTCTGCCTGGTATCAAGCGTTATCAGACAAGTCGGAAGCGCCCGCTCTGTCTCTTTGCGATGGCAGGGAGAAAGTTCACGCCAGTCGTGTAAATGGTATGGCACGGTATTACAGTCAGGCTATTGTTCGCGTCGCTTCAGAAACTCAAAAGCAAGAAAGTTGATTTTAGCTTTAACCATTGGCTGGCAGAAATTGAAGCCGTACTGACATTGTCAGATTTGCATCTTCATCTTATATTTCATTCAAGTAATAAATAGCATTGAGGAAATATCATGCTTAATCTTCCCACTCGTAAAGCAGCATTTGCACTTATTATAAGTTTCGCCGTTTTAGCTGCTCCAGCTTATGCAAACCCTGGCAATGGCAATGGCAATCACGGTAACAATGGCGCGCATGGGGATAAAGGACAACATAATGTTAAGTCTGAAGACAAACATGGAAATCGTAAGAATTATGGACAACCAGACCGTGCCGAGTCTGATATCAGTTTCTCTCGTGCACGTTCTCTTGCCGTCAATTATGGCCTGACGGGATATCAGTCTCTGCCACCCGGTATCGCTAAAAAGGTTGCGCGTGGTAAACCCTTACCTCCAGGTATCGCTAAAAAAAGTTTGCCTGCCTCAATGATTAATGAGCTGCCCTATTATCCTGGATATGAGTGGCGGGCCGTAGGCGATGATTTAGTGCTTATTGCTCTGAGCACAGCTGTCGTGACCGCCATAATTAATGGCGTTTTCGACTAACCAACGATCAGGCTGAAGTCTAATGGAAGTTGTTCATTTGCTGACAATGAGTGGCAATAAGCAGCTGCAGTCAAAAGAAATTATATCCGCTTCTGGCACAAAGCGGACATTAACATGCGCCTCTGTCCGCTTTATGCCAAAACGAACGTTAACGCTTTATCCCATTGAATCTTATTTCACCGATTCCGCCAGCTTAACAACCCACAACTCACTGTCCGACTCCGGTTTCTTCAGTGGCTTCAGGCTAATGGTAGTGGCAACCGGCTTATCATCTAGCGTAAGCGTCCCCTGCTCCGTCACCCGATAATCCTTACGCTTCTTACCTTCAACCGGATCCTGCATCACCGCTTTCACGCCAAAGTCATTGTCATTGGTAACCGCCAGCGTTTTATTGTCGATCAGCGCCAGCCCTTCGGCTTTCTCCTGCAGCCAGCCGAGCTGACGTAAATCAACCACCAGCTTTTTAGCGGCAAACTTAATGCCGCGCCTCACGAGCGCTTTCTCGTCGTCAGACTCCGGATATTCACCGGGCTTATCAAATGCTGAAAGCTCGGTAGCGGGGCTGAGATCCACCTTATAGACAAGGTTGCGCATCGCATCGGTTTTGTCGGTGCCCTGTTCGATCACCAGGATATGCTGATTGTCGATCGCCACGATATCGCCAATTTTTGCGTCACTATTTTTACTGTAAGCCTCGCTGTCGATCGGGTACCCGTACATTGCAGTTTTTCCGGTCGCCGGATCGAAACTCACCAGGCGCGTAAAGCGCGCCTGCTTTTTACTTTTACCGTCGATATCCAGTGTGCTCTGCACCGCGGCGAGGATACGCCCATCGGGCATGCGGGTGATCCCCTCAAAGCCACGGTTTGGCTGACGCCATTTGAGTATGTTCGGCAGACCGCCCGCGATGGATTTCTCTCCTTCGGCGGCCTGCGGCCCATGAATCGCCAGGATTTTACCGTGCTCATCTACTTTAATCAGGAACGGACCATACTCATCACACAGCCAGTATCCGCCCTTGCCATCCGGCGTAATGCCTTCCGTATCCAGACCACGGTTATCGCCCTGCAGCGCTTTCAGCGTATCGCTTAGCGCGACTTCATTGGTTGATCCGATGACGCCATCCTGCAACGGCAATCCGTTAATGTTGCCCTTGTCGTCATGCAGCGGTCGGGCATCTGTGGCCTCTGCTTTGCCGTTCTGCACCCGAATATTCATCAGCAGCGGGGCGAAGTCCGGCGTGACGAATATTTTTGCCTCTTTCTTACCGACATCAGGCGAGTCGGCATTGGGTCCGCGATCGGTGACGGTAACAAAGGTCAGCGCATCCCCCTGCTTACCGGTAAACAGCAAACCGGAGCCGATACCCACCGGCAGACCCTGAGGAAATGCGCTGGCGAACGCACCGTTGTAGCTCACGCGCGTTCCTTCGGGGAAACTGACGATGTAGCGTTCGACCTTCGGCTGTGCCGCTAGCGTTGATAAAGAGAGCGCGCAACCGATAACCACAGAAATCGCTTTTATTTTCATATTTTTATATCCGTTAAGGAAAGCCACGAGCCTAAAGAATAAAAATGACAGAAAAATGAAATCATCGGGAAACACTGATGATCAACAGAGTCATTATTTTCCCGTGAGGCAAGAAGGATGAAACTGTCTGTTCAGACAATACGGTCCGGATTAGGGCATCAGTAAACGGCGATGCTTCTGGTTAACGATGCTCACGATCATTAGAATGCGACAGATCGCGCAGCGTTCACTCCCCGCCTTTGATTTACGCTGTTATATCCCGCAGAAGATGTTTACATTTATTCAGCAAAATTATCTGCCGCTCATCAAAGCATGATCACAGGGAAGAATCGTGGTTAACACCCTAATCAAAGTCACACCGCAAACAGAGGCAGGGAAAGTATGAGGGAGATTACGGCCGATAAGATAACCGGGATGCCATCACGAACGGCAGCATATCTTTGCCGTCAAATCGGGCATCTGGTGAAAGCAGGAAGCCTGAGCCCGGAAACCTGCCAGTGCATCTTTGCTTTCTGTGGTATCAGGCCGTCAGATGCGCAGTGGCGTCAGTTTCTTATTCCGGTACTTTGTTGTCTGGGATTGCTGTCACTGGTTGCCGGGTCGGTGTTTTTTATTGCCTGGAACTGGGCCTGGATGCCGAAGATGGCGAAATTCGCCCTGGCCGAACTGCTGATTGTCGCGCTGGCGGTAGTGGTCTGGTGGCGCTGGTACAGCTCGCTGGCACGCAGCGCATTGCTGTCAGCAGGATTAAGTTTCGGTGCGCTCTTTGCGCTTTACGGGCAGATTTATCAGACAGGTGCTGACAGCTGGGAGTTATTCCGGGCCTGGTTATGCGTTCTTCTGCCGCTGGCGCTGATTGCCCGGCAAAACAGCCTGTGGTTTTGCAGCTGGCTGGTCGCTAACCTGGCGTTCCAGCTCTATTACACCGCCACGTTGCCGACGTTACTGCTGGACCTTGCCGTGTCGGACAGCTTCTTCTGGCTCCCGACGACAGTGCTGCACGGCTATCTGGCGCTGCTGGCAGCCTGCCTGATTATCAGGGAAGTGCTGGCCTGGCGGGCAATAACGCATCATCCTGAGAGCTGGCTGGCAAGCCGCTGGTTCTCACGCGTCATGGCCGGATTTTTACTGCTGCTGCTGACCGCCATCGTCGCCGGAAATATCTCTGACTGGCAAGGTGCTAACCACTTTACGTTAGTGACGGGCGGCTGGGTGGTCACCCTGCTGGCAGGCTATTACCTGTACCGTTATCGCCATGTTGATCTCTGTATGCTGACGCTGGGTATTGCCAGTCTCACGATGGTGGGCTGCGCACTGATCATACAGTTATTCCTTGTGGCCTATGTTACGGCTGACCTGTATCTGACCGGCATCCTGATGATTTTCTGGGTGGCGGCAAATGGTTCGATCCTGCTGAAGTGGCAGCGCAAACTGGCTGAAAAGGGACCGCTCGATCTGGCTCCGGCCAGACTGACCTTACTGACAGACGCCCTGCGGCAGCAGGGCCTGCTGAACGACGCACAGGTTCAGGCGATTCAGCAACGCGATCACGCGTCGGATCTGCCCTGGTATCTGCGACTGGCGCTGAGCGTCGGAGGCTGGGTCGCCGCGATCATCACTCTGTTACTGATGGCGCTGGTCCTCTATTCAACTGACCTGCTCGATGACCAGAATGCTGTCACCCTTATCCTGCCTTCACTGGTCCTCGCCGTGATTGCCCGCGGCCTGTTACGCAGTGATCGTGACGGTAAGTATCACCTCGGGCTGGCATGGGCCATTGCGGCGACGTGCGGGCTGGTTTTCGGCGCTGTGTTACAAATTCAGAGCAATAACGTCAGCTTTATGATGCTGAGCTCACTGTGCGCAATACCGATTCTCGCGGCGATGGCGGTGGCGATGCCTGACCGCACTTACCGCTTTATGGCCATCACTGCCCTGACTTTTTTTCTGATGCTGGCGGGCTATTTACTTTCCCTGCACTACCTGTCGCCAACGGCAGGCCGCGTTGCTATTTCCCTGCTGGTGGCAGCGGTGATGTTTTTGTGGCTGTGGATTGTCAGCCATCAACTGAGATTACTGGCAGGAACCTATGCTGACGCCGTACATCCCCTGCTGTATGGCATCCCGGCGGGTCTGATGCTGCTGAGTTTCCTCGGAATAAACGCGGCGGTTCTCATGGATTTCTTCTGGTCTTCTGCGCAGTTTTCTATGCTTCAGTCTGCGACAGGCACCGGTATTGCGGCAGGTTTAGTGCTGAGTGCGCTCAGTCAGAAAAGGTTCGGCCAGCCGCTGGCCTCGATAATCACACTGCCCGCCGCCGTTATCTGCGGAGCTGCAGCCCTTTATGCGCCGGGTATCGGGCTGGGCTTGTGGCTGATTCTGATGGCGCGTTATCTGGGAAGTCCGGGATTACTGGTGGTCATTGGCGGGTTCATGGTGCTGTATGTCATTGGCTGGTATTACTTCCTGGAGGTGATACTGCTGCATAAAGCGCTATTGCTGCTGGCTGGCGGTCTGATTTTGCTGGGGCTGGCATGGGTCGTCACAAAAGTGTTACCTGCACAGATCGAGGGTGCGAATGAGAATGCGTAAACCGAGCCGATGGCTGGCAGGCGCAGTGATAGCGCTGGCGCTGGTGGTCGTTAATATCAGCATCTGGCAAAAAGAGCAGTTGCTGAAACAGGGCGCGGTCATGATTTTACCTCTTGCGCCGGTTGACCCGCGCTCCCTGATGCAGGGTGATTACATGGCGCTGAATTATGCCCTCACCCGACCGCTGGAGCAGACGCTGTATCAACAGGCGGTGGCCTGCGGTGCAACCCGGTCAGCGCCATGCCTGCCCACCAGCGGTACTCTGATTGTGGACCTCGATGCGCATCGTCATGCAACTCAGGCCCGGTTTGATCAGGGTGAGCCGCTGCAGGCAAATCAGTTACGGGTGAAATATCATCAACACTCCGGCTCGCTGACCGTCGGCACCAACGCTTATTTCTTTCAGGAAGGTCATGGCGAGCGTTTTGCGCAGGCACGATACGGGGCATTCCGCGTGGGAGATGATGGCACAGCTCTTCTGACAGATCTGCTTGATGAACAGGGGAAGGTCATTCAGCCTTAGTTATGCGAGACGCTCGCTGAACAGTACAAAACAGACTGGCAGTGGTCTTAATAGCTTTACTGAAAGGATCTCTGTAGCGGAGCACCACAATGCCTTCGCAAGCCTTCGACCATCTTTCTGGCCTGGGTAGCTTAACCCGCTATTGCCTCAGCTGAACAACGGGCAATGCTCTTTCATAGCGCCATGCTGCTAACAATGGGAGAACTGAATGCCCGCTTGTGCCAGAAGCGGACATTAGTGATCATTGGTCGGCCACTTGCTGAGCAGCAAAATGACATGCCCTATATGTCTGTTAGTATCCGCATATCATTAATGTTTCTGGGTAAGACTGACATGCCTCAAATATCCATCCATATTCTGAATGCTCAGGAAAAACTCACTGTTCACAGCGAATGGCTGAGAACTAACCTGACCAAAACCTACGTCCAGGTCACAAGGTTGATGCCGACGCCTTCAGTAGACGTCATAGTTAAGTCCGGGAAGTTTGTTATCCCTGAGAAAGGGCATGCCGGTTTTTGTCCTGAAGCTGGAGTTATTTATATAACAGTCGATCCGGAAAACCCTGCATTCTGCAAAAACATTGAGCACTCCCTTGAACGTATGTTTGCTCATGAACTTCACCATGCTGCAAGGTGGGCAGGACCGGGATACGGCTCAACGCTGGGAGAAGTACTGGTCTCTGAAGGACTTGCCGGGCATTTTTCTCTTGAGCTTTTTGGTGGTAAATCTGAGCCCTGGGAAAGCCTCATAACTGATACTGTTAAGCCCTACTATCCACTCATGCTTGAAAACTGGCATCGTACTGATTATGACCATAATGCCTGGTTTTTCGGAACAGGGGATTTACCAAGGTGGCTGGGTTATACGGCAGGTTTCAACCTGATATCCAGGTATCTCGCATCATCCCCAAACTTGAAAGCATCAATGCTGGCGAACATTAATGCTGATGAGTTAAAGGCTTTTATATGAAGTACATACTTTTTATTTCTCTAAATTTAGGTCCAGCCTTAATTTTAAGCTACTTTTATCTTAAGACTAAAGCTGGTTATGAGTCATTTTGGGAAGGCGCTTTACGTGACCAGGGCCTGTTTTTTAATCAGAGGCACGAGTTTGAGAAAGAAACCCTTGAAATCATTATCAGAAATCAGATTTTATTTATAAGTTTTGTCTTAAACAAAGCGTCTGTTTTATGTTACAATTCCATACATGCCTGGCACTTATCTGTTTCAGGAAAGCGCTGCTTAGCTATCGCCACAGCCTGAGGGTAATCATAGAAGGTTCCAAGGAATTTTTTTTGATTATTACGAAGGTATCTGCAGTTTTTATGATGCACAACCTTTCCTATAAACGAATTGTCACATATGTAATAATAATTCTGGCTCACTAATTTACTCACGCTTTGCAACTATATGGTATTTATATCCACGAATTTCAGAGTTGATTTTTTAGTGTTACTCAATTGCATGTATATAGAATAGTTATCACAATCTGTAAAAGCTACAAAATTAATCCAATGCCGCTTTATCTCATAAATGCTTCGTTCAGGTAAAGCTGAATAATCCTAAGCTTAAAAATCCTATACTTTAGAGCTGGACCTAAATATTTTTTAATTTGGCCAGATCCTGTTCACAGGCACATAATGTTGTCAGCTAAGGCATTTAACACCAGTTAATGAATTTATAGTTATCTGGTTCGCCCAGAGCTAACCTCATATTATGCAAATTATTGGAGCATGCGAGCTGACTACCCGGTCAATCATAGGGCTGAAATGCGCCATCAATGATCTGACGTTAATTTCTGTCCGGCGCAGGAAGTAGATGACCCTGCAGATATTGATGCCGTAATCATCACGTAGATTCGCACCTGACAGACATCAGAGGCGGCGGAATCGCCCTGCTGCAGGACAAAATACCCGCCCAGCCGGACACATTATGATGTGACTAAATATTTCTTTAGTCAGTCCATCACTGAACGCTTTTTTGTAGAATGATTTCGGTTTATGCAAAGCATCAGTAAAGCAGCGCAACAGACTGATATCAATGGAAAAAGTAAGGTCGCTTTAAATCAGGCCAGTTGCGCCATCAGACCGGCAATCCCATTACCTGCCATCATGCCTGTGCGCATGGCATTGGAGTGAAATGCTGATGCGAAACCGCTGCGTTCCGGCAACGCGTCCTGAATGACAGAAATGCCCAGGCCAACAAAAATACCAAAGAATAATCCGTTAAAAAGTTGTAACACGATAAGCTCGGTCATACTGGTGGCCAGTTGAAGCAGGCTGTAATAGACAGCAGCAAATAAAAATCCAGCCATAATCAGCGGTTCTTTACCTGTTCTCTCAGCCAGATGTGCAGCAGCAAGCATAACGGGAATTTCTATTATCGCGGTTGCGCCCAGCAGAAAGCCCGGAAACGAAGCTGGTAAATTTAGCTCGTGTACCAGATACAGAGGCGTAATGGTCAGGTACATATTATTGGATAGATTTGCCAGCATCATTACTGCGCCCAGCATCCAAATCATACCCGTGACAGTAGCTTTACCGGCTTGAGCTCTTTTTGTTATGCCTGTATCGACGGTTTTTTTTATTCGCCGGAAGCAGCAAGGGGCTGGCAAGTAAGGTCATGGCTGAAAGCAGGGCTGAGGCCTGAAAATTGAAGGTGAATCCAAATCTGTCGGCAAAGATAAATGCCAGGGCAGGTCCGGCAATCCATACAATTGACACGCCCGAACGCATTTGTGTATTGAGCCGCGTAGCGTTAAGCCCTGCGGTCAGTGAATGTTTTCGGATCATCGACAGGAGTAACGGGATAGACGCATTGCCCGGCCCCATCAGGAGAATGCCGATGGCCAGAGCCTCACCAGGTTGACGACAGAAACTGAAGGCTATACCCGCCAGAAATAGCGCCATAACAGAAATCATGAAAAGTTGCCTGACTGGATATCCCCTGTCTGCAAGCGAACCCATCAGCTGGCGGAAAAACAATCCCGATACAGCAAATCCCAGGCTGTAGAAAGTGATAAAAATCGGGCTTGCATGCAATCCGTTTATCAAAAACAAACTCATTACAGGCAAAATGAAGGCATATGAAATGGCGGTCATTACGTTAATCAGAAACAGCCGCCCGGTAATACCGGAAAAAAATCCATAAATAACAACTTCTCCATGTAAGTAATACTCTATTTTTAGCACGAAAACTTCTCAAGGCAGTACAATTTCTCACACGAATGAATTGTACTATTCATTGGGCCATAAAGGTTTTAGCTGCAGAGCAGCGCCCGATTTTTTAGACACACCTCTTTTATTCTGGCGCAGAGCACCTGCTTTTCGCTCATAGCTGACCTTATCCTTTGTGAATATCTGCTCTGTGCCAGAAGCGGACATCCCCCCCTGGTAGCAATGATTGATAAACCCCTTTATTTCGTAGATGACAACCTTAAAATTTGCATCCTTGAGATAATGAACATTAAAATTACCCATAAAGATTATGGGTAAAATCAGGGAATAATTTATGGCCCGCCGAAGGGAATTAAAAGGCATAGCGAATGCTATTAATGAGAGTTTCGTTAGTAGAAATAACGACTTCAAAGGATACTGGTCTATTGGCCAGATTAAATCACTCACTCTTAATAACGGCCTGACCTCAATGACTTTCCCTCTTATGCTTTCCAGGGCTAATCCCACATCCGGACTACAAAATTACACTGTTTGTCACTACGCTAACATGCTAAAAAACTTGTTAAAAATACAGAAACTACCTGGTTCTTGGGTGAATAACGCTGCCATTGAGATTGACTTCAATCCTGAAGTGGAACTGGCACAACTGTACGAATACACCACCTCAGGTGAACTTTTTCAGTGCAGCTGTCAGATAACGAGTGATACCGGTCGAGATTACACGTCCATAATCTATGGACGTTGCTGGCCACATGCGATTGCGCAAGAGTTTAAATCGACCCGAAATTCATCGTGAAGTGAATCCGTTTAACGTCCGCTTCTCGCTCTTAGCGTACACTGGCCTGTACAGTGTATGCTTTGTGCCAGAAGCGCATTTTTGCGCACCACCGGATATTTAATGTTGATGCTGTTCAGGCAGCCTTCTTTCTCTGCAAATGGCCAGGGTAGAAAATCCGCCCTGGCCATCCGGATTAAGCCAGCTGCACGTGCAGATTATGCTGAATCAAAATATCAGCCAGCAACCCTTCATGGCGGGCAGAAGCGTTGTAATAAAGATCGTGCTGCTGACCGTCAAGGTTTCGCTGCCCATCCTCATTCCAGACACCGCCTTCAGTGGTACTTAGCATAACCTCATTACCGTCCTCCGCACCTTTTACCTTCAGCGCCTCGCTGGCGTTGTCGGTCAATGACAGCGGCTCTTTTTGCCCCGACATAGCACTATTGCTGCTGAAAGCCTCCAGATTGATAACCTCATCGTTGCCTGACCTCAGCCCAAGCGTGGCAAAATCAAGTGGCTCATGCGAGCCGTTCAGCTTCAACGTCTCATGATCGGCCACATTGTCCAGGCTGGTGTGCAGCCTGGAATATAAAAGCGCTAGCGTTTCACTATTTACTGTTCGGGGCAGATCGACATTGTCAGCTATATCAGGGTGAAGGGACGCGTGCTCCAGAGTGATAGCAACATGGCTTTCCGAATTGCTGCTATGTTCTGTGTCTCTGCTGATTGAGGCGATGGCATTGATCAGGTTGTCCTGCGCTACTGTTGCAATGCCCAACTTCGGCTGCGGCTCGGCCATATAAAGCTCAATGTTATGCGAAACGTGGTTAACGTTTCCTGCAGCATCGCTAATACTTGCGGTGATTCTGTGCTCGCCCGGTTCAGGCGTGCGTGTATCCGATGCATCAAGCTGCACAGCCCATGTTCCTTTGCTGGTAACATGCGTTTGCCACTGTTGGTCGCTAAGCCTGACTGTGACGATATCTCCGGCTTCACCTGTACCTGATACAAGCTGATCACGGTGGGAAGCGAGGTTAATTTTCTGCCCTTCTGTCAGGTTCGTAAAAGCGATTTTGGGTGCGCAGACATCCACCTGATAGCGGGTTGTCATCGTAGCTGTATGGCCTGCTGCATCGCCAGCCGTCACAACAATGTCATGTTGACCCTTGCCGAAACCTGTTTTCATCATCCCCGGTGTCAGTAACAAACTCCAGTGACCGTCCTCGCTTACTGCTGCAGGGTGATGTTTGTCACCAATAATTACCGTAACCGTCTGTCCGCTGCCAGTCACACCTGTTGTGCCGGTCAGCGTCGCGCCCTCTTTTTTCTCGGCACGGTTCAGCCAGCCGTCACCAAATGGCGTATCAATGGCAGGGGCAGGCTGATGGTGAATATCAACCACGGGTGCAGTATTACCTCCATCGGTGGGATTATCAGGTGTAACCGGCGGCATTGGGTCGCCGCTGTTATCGCCGGCCGGAGAAGTCAGATCGGCTGTGACGTTGCCGCTCTGCTCAAACCAGTTTCCGGCCCCATCGAGCACCCCGAACGACAGGCTGTTATTGCCCTGGGAAAGTTCCGACGCGCTGATTTCCGCCCGCCAGCTGCCGTCTGCCTCTACCACGGCGTAATTCCAGTGGTAAGTATCATAAACCTGCACCGCAAATGTTTTGAGCGGCAGCGGTGCTTCCAGCGTGCCGGTGATAACATACCAGGTGTCACCATCATGCTGCACCGCATCTGCCAGGGTAATGTCGTTGACATTAACGTTTGGGTTGCTGCTGTTGTAGTGGGTAATCAGCAGCAGATTCTGGCTGAGGCTGGTACTGTTTCCATTCAGGTCCGTTGCGCTGACCTGAATCGTGTAGTTGCCGTCCTGAATGGTTTTTACGTCGCTGTCAGAGAGCTGTACCTGCCATTGATTCTGATAGACGCTGCCCTGCCAGGTTCGGCCATCAAGAGTGAGCTCAACCGGGGTACCGGTGGGGAGATGGGCGGCGGTACCGGTGAAAATAATGCCGTATTTTCCTTCCTGATAACTGACCGCATTGTCACCGGTGACCGGATCCAGTGTCAGCTGCGGCAACGCATCTGTAGCGAAGATTTGTACGCCTGCTGAAGCGGAACGGCTATTACCCGCCTCGTCAGTTGATTTAGCAATGACTCGGTAGCTGCCTTCCTCCATTCCCTGCAGCGTTTCCGCGGCAACTGAAAACTGCCATTGGTCGTTCTGATCGACGATACCACGCCATTGAGTGGCCCCAAAAGTCACCTCAATCGTGCTGCCTGCTTCGCTTCTGCCAGAGATGACTAATGCACTGTTAATTTCAGTACTGTCGATAACGCCGTCACCTGCCAGCCTATTAATCGTGACAAGCGGATCCTGCGTATCGGTAATAAAGGTCGCCTCTGTGAAGCCAGACTGACCCCAGCGATCGGTGGCAGTCAGCGTAATGGTATGGCTACCCTCAGCTAACTCCGCATCTGCCAGCTGGCTGCCAGAAATCGGTACAAGCCAGTGACCCAGGCTATCTACGGTGCCCGCATAGTTGACGCCATCTATGCTCAGAATGATCTGCTGGCCCGCCCCGGTCACACTGGTTGAACCGCTCAGCGTAACAGGTTCAAAGCGTTCCTGCGCGTTCATAAACCCGTCGCTAAACGGTGTGTCTATGGTCGGCTGCGGCGGGATAGCGTCTGATGGCGGCGCTGACGCCTCGACAGTGATCGCTTTGCTGGCGGTGGTCGTCCCGCCAACGCTGTTTTCAAAGGTGACGCTGATGTGGTTAGACCCCACCGGCAATACCTGCAGATCGGCAGCCGGCAGGATGACACTCCAGCTGCCGTCAGCGGCCAGCGTAGTCGTATAGGTCTGACCGTTCAGCATAATGGTCAGCATGCTCTCAGTGGCAATATTCTCTGTAGTGCCGCTAAACGTTTGTGGGGTGAGTTTCTCTTCCGCGCTTAGCATGCCGTCGCCGGTAAAACTATTGATAATTAAAGAAGGCGGCGCGCTGACAGGCGGAACCGGCGTGCCACCATCGGTGGGTGGCGTGTTACCGCCATCCGTTGGATTGTCATCAATAACCGGCGGAACCCCATTACTGCCCTCAACGGGCGTAATAAGATCGGCGGTGACGTATCCACTTTGTTCAAACCAGTTTCCGGCCCCATCGAGCACGCCGAACGACAGGCTGTTATCACCCTGTGAAAGCTCCGACGCGCTGATTTCCGCCCGCCAGCTGCCGTCTGCCTCAACCACGGCGTAATTCCAGTGATAAGTATCATAAACCTGCACCGCAAATGTTTTGAGCGGTAACGGTGCTTCAAGCGTGCCGGTGATAACGTACCAGGTATCACCATCATGCTGCACCGCATCTGCCAGGGTAATGTCGTTGACATTAACCTTTGGGTTGCTGCTGTTGTAGTGGGTAATCAGCAGCAGATTCTGGCTGAGACTGGTACTGTTTCCATTCAGGTCCGTTGCGCTGACATGAATAGCGTGGTTGCCGTCCTGAATGGTTTTTACGTCGCTGTCAGAGAGCTGTACCTGCCATTGATTCTGATAGACGCTGCCCTGCCAGGTTCGGCCATCAAGAGTGAGCTCAACCGGGGTACCGGTGGGGAGATGGGCGGCGGTACCGGTGAAGATAATGCCGTATTTTCCTTCCTGGTAACTGACCGCATTGTCACCGGTGACCGGATCCAGGGTCAGCGACGGTAAGGGAATGGCGCTGGTCTTCATGGCGTCAGAGGTGACAGGGGCACCTGAATCTGTTGTTAATTCAGCCTGAGGCATATGAGTTAAAGTTGAATCCGCTTCGCTGGTGGTTGCCCTTAAGGCGACAGCTGCACTGCTTAACGGCATGCCTGACGGGACCATAACCCGGCTGTCAGGGGCCTCTACTGCCGATAACGCAGGGTCTGAATCAGAGTTGGCAGGGAAAGACATAGGAGATGTTACAGAGTCTGGAGACTGCCAGACGGGCGTTAGCGTGGTGCCCCCCTGGTCAGCGTCCGCACCATCCGGGCTGAACCGCGCCTGCTGCCATAAATTCTGCTGCTGGAAAAGCAATTGACTTTGCTGACCCGCTACCTCAGTAAAAAAATTCCGGAAGCGAAGCGTGTCACTCTCCTGCAGGTTAATAATAAGATCCTCCCCCTGTTTCTGATATGACGAAACCTGAGCGGGTGAATATTGCAGCGTGATCAGAGCGGGTTCGTTCAGAAGAGAGGAGGACTTGCCTTCAGTAAACTGAGGCAGTGGCTGACCATTTATCAGCGATACGATCGTGACGCGGCCCGTGCCTGAAAATGACATGGAAATCTCCTTATATACCAGGTTGTAAGTCGGTGATGCCGTTAAAAATAAAGCGTCGCTTTATTTATTTCAGGCACGCTAAGGCCAGCGCCTCAATAAAAGTGCTGATCCCGGTCTAATACTTAACGAATTAAAAAAATAATCCGTTGCAAGAATGATGATAAAAAAATAAAAACCAGATTCATCAGGCAGTAGTGAAGACAGATTTTCTCTGCTTCCTAAATAAAAACAACACCACGCTTTGCAAGAGGCCAGGCATCTGTTCATTTACTTATGTTGGCCACAACAACTTATCATCATTGAAAAAGTGAACAGTTGACGCTGGATAGCTATAAGCTAATCCTCATTTGTACACCTGGCTACCAGGGAAATTCTGGAATTTTGGCGTGTCAAAAGCTGATGCTGCAATGTGATTCGAATGCCTTTGTGCGTCAGATTACCCACCAGTCTGCAAAAATTGCCACTGTCCGCTATAAGGTCGAGGCGCCCGTATAGCACCTTGTTAAACGCTCGCGATGAGCCACAGAGACACGCCTGATAAGATCCGGACTGGATTAAGCTTTCACATTTTTTAATGTCCGAATGATCACTCTAAGATGAATCAGGTAGCCTGAAGCGGCAGTCAGAAATATCCTTAAAGACAAACAGATTTAAATGGCAAAAGGTCTGATATGAAGTTGAATAATCTGCACAACATCTACCGTTCTGCAAATGAGAATACCGTTGCGATGTGGCGGGAAAATGCAGGCATTGGTGATATCAGGCAAGGGAACTATTACGATCCGGTAAAACTCGCTCTCGCAACAGGCATACAGCCGTCTGTGTCCTCTGATGTCTCACGTCTGCTGCGTGAACTGCAGCAACTTACGAGAGATGATCCGATTGCCGATGTTCTGCCAGCAGACGGTTTTCATTTTACCTTTTTACCTCTGACCCTGCCGCTCTTTAATGAAAACGCGCCGTTGCCCGAAAAAGTGGATCAGCTGACGGCTATCTGGACCGGATTTGAGGCGAAGAAAATCGTTATCAGGCATCTCCGGCTCGTTGCGTTGCCCGGTCAGCTGTTGCTTGCAGGGATCCCTGAAAGTCCTGCCGTAGCCATGCGTCAGTCATTCTGCCAAAAGGTGCTCGATTCTGACTGGAAGAATGAGCTGATGATGCGTCATTCGGGCAGCCCATTACCGGCTCCCTTCTGGCACAGCACCCTGCTTCGCTACAACGCGGCTTTTTTACCCGCAAGCTTACGTCGCTATTTTCTGGAATATCAGACCGTTGATTTTGGGGATGTCGCCGGAGAACTGACGCTGGCAAAGATCAACTACAACTGGACAAAATGTTACCCTTTACGGGTTAACTGATGCGATGCGATTCCCTGTCATAAACATTTTTTGGCCTGCATTTACATGAGAGACGCATGCGTTCAGGTCCGTTTTTCTTTCCAATCCTCAGTCAGCCCACACCGGTTTAACGCAGACTAAATCATGTTCTTTTCGTTTACCTGGCTGTTCCCGTAAACTACAGGACGCAGGTTTTATTTCATGCACACGAAAAGAGGATGATAAAGCCTGCCAGGCAGAACCGTTTTATCGTATCCATCATTGTCTGTGAATACTCCTCGATTCTGTTCTCGCAAAGATGGCCGACGACTTAAGAAAATATCCGCTTCTCACACCAGGAAATAACATGCTTTTGGCAAATGTGCGTTTTACTGCAATCCTGACTCCATCCTCACTCCTGGCATGAGTCGTCAACTGTTTGTTTCTCTGGATGGCCCCAAGGGAGCCGGTAAAACCACTCTGCTGGAGGCGATTACGCAAGTGCTGAGGGCAGACAACATGAAAGTGATCCGACTCAGCGAGAAAAAGAGCGATCCTTTCAGGGCGGAATCCATGGCGCTGGTTAACCGGCTCGCCAGAGATCCCTCGGCAGATCTGGAATGGGAAATCTGTCAGCGCTTTGCTGTCAGCCGCGCCTGGATTTCACAGAACGTACTGGCTAAACAGCCGCAGAACAGCGTTATCCTGATGGATCGCTGGTATGCATCAGATGCCGCGTTTCGCCGAATGGTTCCGTTTACTGAGATTCTGCAGCTAAACCGTGAGCACAACGTCCGCGCGCCAGACCTGCATGTCGGGGTGGTCACTGCGCCCGAGGTTTCCTGGGAAAGAGCCGCAGCACGGTCGCGTGGCCTGGGAAGTACGGTCATTCACCGGCTGGAAGAACATATCGCCTGTACCCGCACGTTTGAGCAGGAAGTTGCGAATAACGGCTGGTTTTTATGCCGCAATGAAGGGAGCATTGAAGAGGCAACGATGCAGGTGGTGGCTGAAATTTACAGCGTGCTTTACCGGTCCTGAAGAGCAGAAAACATAAAATTGTGTGGGTGCGTTATTCTCACTTCTCCGCTAATCCGCGCGCATTGGGTTGTGCAGAAAAAACCCTTTATTTTACTTGTCTGAAATCAAGATTAGTCAGATTATCGCTGGCACACACATCCCGCTATCCCCTATAAAATTGCTTTATTTTTCAGATAAGGCACAGGGAATTGCGCTACGCATCAATACCATTCAATCATAATCAACCGGGCTGGCCTGCGGGTAAGCACAGTTTTTCGCCACAGCCAGCGTTGCAGGACGATATCACTGCAGACTGGGTCATCGTCGGGGCCGGATTTGCAGGCGTCGCCTTTGCTCGCCGTCTGACCGAAATCAATCCGAACCTGAGAATTATTATCGTCGAGGCTCATAGCACACAGCAAAGCGCATCGGCACGTAATTCCGGCTTCGTTATCGGCCTGCCGCATAATATTGGCAGTTCAACTGCCGAATTGAAGAAGGCAAACGCATACCGGAATTTGCTTCAGGAAGGCATTCGTCAGCTTGAGCAGGTTATTTCTCAGCATCATCTTCAGTGCGACTGGGAACGGGTCGGCAAATATCACTATCAGGCTCAACCTGGTAATGACGCTATTTTAAAGGAGTATGCCAGCCATCTCGATCTGATGAACGAGCCGTGGAAGATGTCAGACAGCGAGGAGCTGTACCAGAAACTCGGTACGCGCTTTTACAGTAAAGGGATCTATACACCGGGCTGCGTGCTGGTTAATCCGGCCCAGCTGATTGCCGGCCTGAACGCGTGTTTACCTGAGAATATTCAGCGCTTCGATAACACACCCGTGATGGGGATCCGTTACGGCAGCATGGCTGAAGTGCTGACACCTTTTGGGGTGATTAAAACGCCAAAAGTGATGCTGGCCACCAATGCACTCTCGCCCGAGCTGCGTCCGGGGCTTTCGCGTCAGGCTGCTATGGCTACCTTCGCCAGCATCACCGATCCGCTGTCGGACGAACAACTGGCTACCCTGCCCCCCATGCAGAGCTGGGGACTCACGCCGGTTAACGCCATTGCCGGAGCGACCTTCCGTTTTACCTCAGATCGCCGTTTCCTGATTCGTCAGCATGTCATACCCGCGCTCAGGGGTCAGGTGAATGCGGCCCGGACTTATGAGGCGACCCGGCTGCATGCGCACTTGTTTAAGAAAGTTTATCCGACGCTGGGCAGTGTGAAGATCACCCATACCTGGTCTGGCACCATCAGCGTCACGCGTAACGGCGCGCCGGAATGGGGTACGCTAAACAAATTTCTCTGCACGGCGGGCGGCTGTAACGGCGCAGGCATCTCAAAGCAGACCGTTGCAGGCACGCTGCTGGCGGATTTCATGATGAAACAGGATAATCCGCATATTGCCGATATGCTGTCGCTGGGCAAAGCCAATGTCATGCCGCCCTCGCCAGCGCTGGATATCGGCATTGCCCTGTCGCTGATGAAAGAACGATATCTGGGTCGTAAGGAAGTTTAATTTTCATACAAACGGGCCTGAACAGACCGCTTAAGAGAATACTGATTCAGGCCCACCTTTTCGTTAAATATAAGTTCTGTATTAATTTCGTTTCACTTCAGATCGGTTTAATCAATGGATAGATCACTTACGACTTCCGCGACACGTTTAACACGACGAATATTGCCAATGTCTGTACCAAGTGAGATATAGCCTTCGTCTGTATTACCTTCCAGCATGATATCCGCCTCTTTTAATTCACGGAACAATGCTGAAATGATCGCGCTTTCGCCATAGCCGGTATAGACCACTACTCTGACGCCCTCTTCTTTTATCACCTGCAGAATAGGCGGCATCCAGATGTCGTTGTCGGGCTGGTGAAAAAGAATAAACAGGCACTGACGCTATTTTCTCTATACGTTCCGGTTAACATCAACACCCATGGCAGCTATCTAATCGTTAAGCAAAGCGACCCCTGTCGGGTTTGAAATCACACTTCCTTAAACGAACCGGCGTGATCGGCATCACAAACTAACGACATAAACCGCACAAAGTGTAGCAAAAAGTTCATTTTTACTTAACATTAGCAGAGTTGAAAATGAGCCTCTCATTAATCCATCAGGTTAATGACGACATTAAACAGATGTTTTATAGTCATTATTTACACTAATACGGCCATCAACTTCTTAATTCAGGGTTGCTGGTATATAAATTTTGTTAACGCTTACTGATTATTTCAGAAAGAACTTTATTGGCTTATTTCCGCAAGGTTATGGAATACCTTTATGCCACGATTTAATGTCAGTCAGCCCGTGTTGCCTCGCGTCGCGTACATACTCCTCTTTTCACTTTATATCGCTGTTTTTCTCAATATCGCTTTTTACAAACAGGCCTGGTCGCTTATCGCGCCAGACAGGATAGGCAATATTCTGTTTTTCCTTTCCATGCCGATTGTCGCGTTGTGTGTGATAAATAGTGTGGTGACGCTGGCATCCTTTTTCTGGCTGGACAGAATAACCCTTGCGCTGTTTATCATTGTCGCTGCCATAGCCCAGTACTTTATTCAGCACTATGGCATCGTTCTAGATCGTTCAATGATTACCAATATGGTGGACACCACACCCGCTGAAAGCCTGGCACTGCTGACACCGAAGATGGTAATAGTAATTTTTTTTACCGGATTCTTTATGGCCGCACTCGCCTTCTGGCCCACTTTAAAAAAGTCGGTACCGGCGTGGAAGGGATTACTTCAGCGCGGTATAAGCCTGGTTATTTCAGTTGCATTAATAGCGCTGATAGCGATGTTTTTTTATAAAGATTATGCATCGCTGATTCGCAATAACCACCAGCTGGTGAAATCCCTGAGTCCTTCTAATTTTATCGCTGCCTCGCTCTCTTACTATAATCACCATGAACGGGCGAACCTTCCACTGGTGAAAATAGGTGAAGATGCCCAACAGCTTCCCGTTATGCTTAACGGCCCGAAAAAGAACCTGACGATTCTGGTCGTGGGCGAAACGTCCCGCGCCGCTAATTTTTCTCTGGGCGGTTACCCACGCCCCACCAACCCTTTGCTGGCAAAAGAAGATGTTGTCTACTTTCCTGATGTCGCATCCTGTGGCACTTCTACGGCGGTCTCTGTCCCCTGCATGTTCTCAAATATGCCGCGCAGACATTACGATGATGCGCTTGCCAGTCATCAGGAGGGATTACTGGATATTATTCAGCGGGCGGGCCTGAGCGTCTTATGGCATGAGAATGATGGTGGATGCAAAGGGGCCTGCGATCGTGTGCCGAATCAGGATATGACAGCGCTGAATCTTCCGGAAATGTGCATCAAAGGCGAGTGCTATGATGAGGTGCTTTTTCATGGGCTGGAAGCCTATATCAATCAGCTTCAGGGTAATGGCGTGATTGTGCTGCATACGATTGGCAGCCATGGGCCGACCTATAATCACCGTTATCCTCCGGCGTTTCGCAAATTTACGCCGACCTGTGAAACGAAACAGATTCAGGAGTGCTCCCAGGAGCAACTGATTAATACCTACGACAATACCATTCTCTATGCGGACTATATTGTCGATAAAGCGATTGAATTACTCAAAGCCCATCAGGCGAAGTTTACGACCAGTCTGGTTTATCTGTCAGATCATGGTGAGTCACTGGGCGAGAAAGGCGTCTATCTGCATGGCCTGCCCTATGCTATCGCACCTGAATTTCAGACTCGCGTGCCGCTGCTGATCTGGCTGTCACCCGATTACCAGCAGCGTTATGCCGTTGACTACACATGCCTGAACCGGCTGGCGACTTCGCAAAAATATTCTCAGGATAATCTTTTTTCAACCCTGCTGGGCATGACCGGCGTTCAGACCCGCGAATATGTCGCAGCAGACGATATACTGGCGACATGCCGCAGTAAGCCCGCAGAAAAGTAGCCGTGATAAAGCCCCTGATGGGGCTTTTATCTGGCTGGATGCTATCGGTAAAACTGTACATCGCTCAGGTAAAAATAAATTATCTAATCCGGTATTTACTCCTGAAAATAATCTGAATTGATATTTACAGGTCACGTGTCAGTGCATCGAGATTTTCAGCGAGCATATCCAGCAGGGCGCTGACATAAAGATTATTGTTTCTCTGGTGCCACATCGCACTGAGCGGCCTTTATGCGCTTAACTCTCTCGATGACCATGACAGTTACAGCTATTTTCACGCGCTGGATGATCTGCTGATAACCGGTCCTACGTTAACAAACGTCAACGATATCCGGGCAATCCTGATTGCATGAGCATGTCGCTCTCCCGCGTGCCGGGGGAGCGACGTTTTATCCGTTAACGCAGATCACTGCCCTGGCCATTCAGGAACGGGCTGGCTGAGGGGCCGACTCATCTCAGCCATAAAATCAAAAAACAAAGACAGACCGTCTGGTGCACGTTTTGGCCTGGCTACCCCTCTTCAAGGCCAAAGCGTGCATTAACGGCCTGGCGGCAGATAAATCACTGCTGATGAGGGTTAAAGCAGCGTGACTTTGCCCTGGAAAATCACCGGCCCGGACGGCCCGCTGAGTTTAGAACCCCCCACAGGTTCCAGACTTACCGCCAGTATGGTTTTATTATCCAGCTCCCCGGCAGGCAACTTAAAGGCGTTACTATCACGGTGATCGATCAGTCCCAGTGATTGTGGCGGAGCACTGCCCTTAATCAGCCACAGCTGTAAATTTTTGTTTTCTGGCAGCGTGACGTTCAGTGCAGAGACCTGAATTAATGACGCGCGCTTGTCCAGACTCACGACAAACTGTACATCAGGCTGCGCGCCGCTGAGTACCGCAATCGGCTGCAGCGCGTTTGTCGCATCAGGCTTCGTCACCCAGCTAAATACGAGGATGCCGGTCATTGCCGCGGCGAGGCCCCAGCCGAGCCAGAATCCGGGATGCTGCTGTTTGCGTTTTTTGCCGGGGTTGCCAGGTTTCCGCTCAAGATCCTGCGCAATCTGCTGCCAGAGTGCAGAAGGCGGGACGACCTCCTGAGTCGTCAGGTCAATGCCACTGAACGCGTTCTGCCAGCGCACCACCTCAGCGGCAAAGGCTGCATCGTCATTAAAGCGTTTATCCAGCCGTTGCCGGGTGTCAGCGTCCGTTAGCCCAAGCACATATTCCGCGGCAGTGAGATCATCATTTTCCTGACCAGTCATAAGCCTATGCACTCCCGAAGATGGGTTAACGCGCGACGGATCCAGCTTTTTACCGTGCCTTCGGGCTGGCTCATGGAGAGTGCGATCTCACTCTGTGACAGACCACGATAATAGGCGAGCGAAAGGCTTTGTCGCTGTTCTGACGGTAACTGCGCCATACAGTGCTGAAGGCGGCGCGCCTCTGCAGGACTGTCGTCAGAGGGACGTGAACGCTCAAAACCCGCTTCCGCTTCGCTGATTTCCTCTATCGAACAGCATCTGTTCTCATGTTTACGCAGAAAATCGATCGCCTTGTTTCTTGCAATGTGACTGAGCCAGATGAGCGGTTCACTGCGCTTGTGGTCGTAGTAGTTTGCCGACTGCCAGATTTGAATAAAGGTGTCGTGGAGGATCTCTTCTGCCCAGTCGCGCCGTCTGACCATACGCAAAATAATGCCGTAAAGCCGGGGTGAGAGGACGTGATAGAGTTGCGCCAGCGCAGATTTATCGCCGCAGGCAATCTGGTTCATTAAGTCAGCCTGAATATGAGGCACAGTTTTTGTCATCGGCTTCCCTGTTAAAGGTGTAGCCACAGTATCAGTGGCTACACACAGTATAGGTAACGCTTTACGGCATCAGCACGGTATCGATAACGTCAATGACGCCGTTACTCTGATTCACATCATAAGTGGTAATGTTAGCGACATTGCCCTGATCATCTTTAAGCTGAATGTTATGCGGGCCGTTTGCCATCACCCACAGGGATGCGCCATTTACCGTTTTCAGCTCCGCTTTGTCTCCACCCGCTTTGATTTTTTTCTCCAGGGTTTTCATGTCCAGTTTTCCTGCGACCACGTGATAGGTCAGAACGCTGGTGAGCTTCTGTTTGTTCTCTGGCTTAAGCAGAGAGTCGACGGTGCCCTGCGGCAATTTTGCAAAGGCGGCATTGGTCGGCGCAAAAACGGTAAATGGCCCCTTCCCTTCGAGCGTCGGAACCAGACCGGCGGCCTTAACAGCCGCGACCAGCGTGGTGTGATCTTTCGAGTTAACAGCATTCTCAACAATATTTTTTGACGGGTACATGGCAGCGCCACCGACCATGACCGTATCGCTGTCCATGGATGCCGCATAGGTGGCACCGCTGAAAACTAATGCAGAAAAAAGCAGAGTTGGCAGGAATGGTTTCATTTTCACTTCCCTCATTGAGTTTGCAGACAGGGCCGATGTGCCCTTATCTGTTAATACGAATGAGTGAAGAAAACGGATGCAAAAATTTTTAATTATTTTCTTCCTGCATCCGTTTTTGGCATGAACAGATTATTTTTGTTGTTCCGGAATGCGGGCAATCACCTTGATTTCAAAATCAAATCCCGCCAGCCAGGTGACCCCTACCGCTGTCCAGTTAGGATAAGGCGGCTGCGGAAAAATGGACTGCTTCACCTGCATGATGGTTTCAAACTGGTTCTCCGGATCGGTGTGGAACGTGGTGACATCGACCAGGTCGTCAAAAGTGCAGCCTGCCGCAGCGAGCGTGGCCGCCAGATTTTCAAACGCCCGTTCAACCTGAGCAGCAAAATCGGGTTCGGGCGTGCCGTCAGTACGGCTGCCCACCTGACCGGAGACAAACAGCAGATCGCCTGAGCGGATGGCAGCAGAATAACCATGCTGCTCATAAAGGGCATGACGGTTAGCGGGGAAAACAGGTTCACGCGTAATCATAGTGGTTCCTTTCATAGCGGCAGTCGGGAAAGCAGGATGCGGCGTACACAGGATTGATTTAATATACGCGGCGTATGTCAAATTAATCACGCATACATAGCGTATGTCAAATAATATACGAGGCGTATGTGAAAGGAGAACTTATGGCCGTTAAACGTCGCGCTGAGACAATGGAAGAGAACCGTGCAAAGCTGATTGCAGCAGCGCGCACCGCATTTGCTGAAAAAGGGTTTGCGGCGGCATCTATGGATGAACTGACGGCCAGCGTGGGCCTGACCCGTGGTGCGCTTTACCATAATTTCGGCGATAAAAAGGGGCTGCTGGCGGCGGTTGTGGCACAGGTTGATGGTGAGATGGCGCAGCGGGCTAAAGCAGCCGCATCCGGCGTGGCAGATGGGTGGGAAAAGCTGGTGGCAGAAGGCATCGCCTATATTCAGTTAGCCATGGAGGCCGAAGTGCAGCGTATTGTGCTGCGCGATGGCCCGGCGTTTCTGGGTGATCCCGCACAATGGCCCAGCCAGAACAGCTGTCTGGAGGCCACGCGCAAAACGATTGTGAAGCTGACCGAAAGCGGAACGATCAAGCCGGTAGACGCCGATGCCGCCGCGCATCTGCTGAACAGCGCAGCGCTGAATGCCGCACTCTGGGTCGGCTCCAGCAGTGACCCGGAAAAGGCACTGCCAAAGATGATTGAGGTGTTCACCCACCTGGCGGGCGGCCTGCGCCAGAGTGAGATCTGACTCTGAATTCAGCGGCTATGGATGCTGGCAGAGGTAACCTGAAGGTGCTTTCAGGCGCATTTTGCTGGGTAAATTTCACCGCAACAGCGGAATCAGGCCGGTCTCCTGATAAGTCGCAATCAGGCTGTCAAAAACGGTTATATCCTGGCGGGTGCGGGCAATTAACTGCGCCCCAGCAACCGCAGTGTAAATTGCCAGCGCGCGTTGCGCATTTTTCTCCGTCTTCTCAGGCTGCTTTTCGTTCAGGACTTCGGTCAGCCATGTCACGTTCGCCTCAACGAAACACTGCACTTCCCGCTTCACTTCTTCGGGCAGATCTTCATACTCCGCCGCCATAAAGCTGGAAAGACAGAGCCGGTTAGCGGCTTCGAGGGACTTACGGAAAATCTGCGGATAGCGCTGCAGCGCCTCATCCGGCGATGCACTCTTCTCGCGGATTCTCTTTAAATCCTGCGCCGTATCCTGCCAGTATCGGTTGGCGACAGCGGCCCCCAGGCTGGCCTTACTGGAAAAGTGATAATAGATACTGGCATTCTTAATCCCCACCTCATCAGCGATGCTGCGAAAATTAATTCCGTTATAACCGTGATTCTGTGCCGCGCTCTTCGCTGCAGCCAGGATAGCTTCACGTGCATTCAGGCTCATAACACTGTTTTCCTGTAGGAGGCAGAAGGCCATTATAAAGAGAAAGTTTATACCTGCCAACTGGTAGACAGGTATTGACAGAATAAAAAATGACCGCCACACTTCACCTACCAATTGACAGGTAGGTAACGTAATCATGACTGATCTCAACAATGCATCTGTAGTTTCTTTACGTCCTTCGATGAAAATTTATGACTGGTATGATGGCCCTTATCCGGCCCGGGTCAGAATTGCGCTGGCGGAAAAAGGCTTACTTTCACAGGTCGAATTTATCCCGGTCAATCTGTGGAAAGGCGAGCATAAAAAGCCTGAATTTTTAGCCATTAACTATTCAGGAACATTGCCGGTGTTAGCGCTGAACGATGGAACGCTGATCGCAGAATGCACCGCAATTACACAATATCTGGATGTGCTGGATGGCAACCCCTTGCTGACAGGTAAAACGCCGGTAGAAAAAGGCCTGATCCAGATGATGACCAAACGGGCTGAGATAGAATTTCTTGATGCGGTCAGCGTCTATTTCCACCATGCCACCGCAGGATTAGGGCCTGAGGTAGAGCTGTATCAGAATGCGGAATGGGGTGAGAAGATGCGTGAAAAAGCCATCCGGGGTATGCACTATTTTGACAGCGTTTTGCGTTCGCAGCCCTATGTCGCCGGGCAGGCGTTTTCGATGGCCGATATCGCCGTAATCGGCGGAATGATCTTCTCGGCCTTAGTGAATCTTGCCGTTCCTGACGAATGTACTGCCCTGAAAGCGTGGTATGCAGCCATCCAGCGCCGTCCCAGCTATCAGCAGTGGCAGGCAATGGTTGAAGCGGGCCGCCCTGTAATTAATCGTTGATTGCAGAAAATTGCGTTGACAGGCTCATCTGTATCACGAGGCCTGACCGGAACAAAAAACCCCGGAGTAGCATCCGGGGTTTTCTGATCTTAAAACGGCCTGTCTCATCGTCGCAGTCAGACTACATTGCCACAGCGGCTTTAGCCTGCATTGCGCTCAAAGTGGCTGTTCACAAAGGCGCGACAGCGTGGCGAGATCGGATCGAGGAACACCTGTTCCGGCGAACCCGACTCCTCAATCATCCCCTGATGCAGAAACACCGCTTTGTTGGACACGTCACGCGCAAAGCCCATTTCATGGGTCACGATAATCATGGTGCGCCCTTCTTCTGCCAGACTGCGGATCACCCTCAGCACTTCACCCACCAGCTCCGGATCCAGCGCAGAGGTCGGCTCATCAAACAGGATCGCTTTCGGCTGCTGCGCCAGCGCCCGGGCAATCGCCACACGCTGCTGCTGGCCGCCAGAGAGCTGCGACGGCCAGGCGTCACGTTTTGCGTAAAGCCCCACTTTATGCAGCAGCGCTTCAGCTTCTTCAATCGCCTCTTTATGGCTGCGCTTCTGCACATGAACCGGCGCTTCGATGATGTTCTGCATCACCGTTTTATGCGGCCACAGGTTGAAGCTCTGAAACACAAAGCCAAGCTGCATCCGCATCAGCTTGATACGACGGCGCTGCTCACGACTCAGTTTTTCGTCGACGTTATCCAGCGTGACGTTTACCTCGCCGACCGCGATTTCACCCGCCTGCGGCACTTCAAGAAACGGGATGCAGCGTAGCAGCGTACTTTTGCCTGAGCCGCTGGCACCAATCAGCGAAATCACATCGCCATCCTGCGCGGTCAGGCTGATGTCGTGCAGCACTTCGTGTCCCGCATAACTCTTTCTGAGATGACTCAGCATGATAGTAGGTGCGGTCATGATCGTGCTCCGAAATAGTAAGGTGATAAGCGTCGTTCCAGAATCGATACGCCTTTGCTGACCAGCATGGTCAGTATCAGGTAGATCACCGCCGCGCTCAGGAACACTTCCAGCGCCCGGAACGTGGAGGAAACAATTGAGTCGGCAATGCCGGTCATTTCCATCAGGCTGATGGTGCTGACCAGCGATGTCGCTTTAATCATCGAGATGATTTCATTGCTGTAAGCCGGCAATGCCTGACGAATCGCAATCGGTAAGGTGATGCGGGTAAAAATCTTGTACGACGACATGCCCGAGACTTTAGCCGCCTCCAGCGACTGCTGGCTGACGGCACGCAGCCCGCCGCGCAGAATCTCCGAGGTGTAAGCCGCATCGTTAAGGATCAGCGCCAGCAAGCCGCACCAGTAGGGATCGCGCAGCAGCGGCCAGAACAGACTGTCGCGCACCGCCGGTAAACTGCCGAGGCCGTAATAGACCATAAAGATCTGGATCAACAGCGGTGTTCCGCGAAACAGCCAGACGTAGAAACGACAGAAGAGACTGCCGACGCGCGTCATGCGCAGCAGATTAAGCAGCAGCGCCAGCACGCCACCACCGAGCAGCGAGAGCAGCGCCAGGTTAATGGTCAGCGGCAATCCTTTCAGCAGCGCCAGCAACGTCTGCTGTAAAAACATCATATCCACGTGGACTCCTTATCCCTTCACGCGCTGTTGACCGCGCATCGCAAACTTTTCCACGTAGCGGAAAACCATATCGGAACAGGTGGTGATAATCAGGTAGATCACCGCACCCACGCTGTAGAAGAAAAAGGACATCTGGGTGG
>Ga0209461_10000037_pt1 | contig 131630 bp, 115 predicted proteins | sample AgamicAsMarz_FD_187162 | JGI IMG/M metagenome (GOLD analysis project Ga0209461, IMG submission 187162) | Agave microbial communities from Guanajuato, Mexico - As.Ma.rz (SPAdes) (version 2) | ecosystem: Host-associated > Plants > Phyllosphere > Phylloplane/Leaf | place: Guanajuato, Mexico... | reverse complement strand
CATGTGTTAGGCCTGCCGCCAGCGTTCAATCTGAGCCATGATCAAACTCTTCAATTTAAGTTTGATGCTCGTGAATTAAACTTCGTAATGAATTACGTATGTTCACTCAGAGACTTGGTATTCATTTTTCGTCTTGCGACGTTAAGAATCCATGTCACTTTGAGTGCCCACACAGATTGTCTGATAAATTGTTAAAGAGCAGTGCAACGCGGCTTTCGCTCACCGTTGCGAGGTCCCGTATAATACGTTTTCCTCATTCAGAGTCAAGCAATTATTTTCGCTTTTCTCTGTCGGCGTTCATCGCTGAACCCCGCTAACCCGGCGGCCTGTAAGCCGTTGTTCCGTGTCAGTGGAGGCGCATTATAGGGAGTTCTCAGACGTTGACAACCCCTCTTTTAAAAAAAACGTTTAACCGTCTCTTTTTTGCTCAAAACCGGTCTGGATCGCCAGTTTTTCGAGCGTTTCAAATCCATAACGATGTAAAACGGGTAAAAGTTGCTCAGTTTCTTTTGTTATTGCCATACAGAAAGCAATATTCGCGTCAGATGATTTTGCGTCCGGCGCTTCATGTTCAAGTAGCCAGGCCGTGCGACGGGCAATAGCAGCACCAGAATCCACCAGCCGTGTTCCTTCCGGGAGAACCTCTAACAACTCTTCCTGTAAGAGAGGGAAATGGGTGCAGCCCAGTACCACCGTATCCGGCGGCTCCGTCATACGCAGCCAAGGACGAAGGATGCGACGCAGCTCTTCAAGCGATACCGCCTCTCCGTGCAGCTTGGCTTCCGCCATCTCTACCAGCTCTGCCGAACCCAGCATTGCGATCTGGCATTCGTTGGCAAAGCGGTCAATCAGCTCGCGGGTATAAGGACGTTTAACCGTACCACGCGTGGCCAGCAAGCCAACGATGCCATTCGCCGTAAGGCGTGCTGCAGGTTTAATAGCAGGCACAACGCCCACAACCGGGAACGGAAATTTTTCACGTAAAGCAGGAAGGGAGACCGTGCTCGCCGTATTGCAGGCAATAACCGCCAACGCCAGGGGATAGCGCTCTTGTACCGCGGTGACGATGTCAACCACGCGCTCAACGATAAACGCCTCACTCTTCTCCCCATAGGGGAAAGCAACGTTATCGAAGGCGTAGATGTAATGGAGATCCGGCAGAAGGTGCCGAATCTCATCATAGACCGAAAGCCCACCGACGCCGGAATCAAACACCAGCACGGTGGGGCGCGGATTAGAAGGTGTAGCTGCCAGACAAGGTGTATTCCCGTCCTGCAGTTTGGTAGCCATAAACTGTCTCGTAATCTTTATCGAACAGGTTGGCTATTTTACCACGAACTGTCAGGTGAGAGGTGACAGGATATGAAACTGCGGCATCCCAGAGGCTTACACCGCCCATTTTAACCTTTTGATACGGATAGGTTCCGAAGTTGGTATCGTAACGCGTTCCCAGGTAATGGTAAGTCAGGCTCCAGTCGAGATCATAGATCTGGGTATCGAGCTGGTACTTCACCTGCTGCTTAGCACGACGATCGAGAAGTTCGTTGGTCGTCGCATTACGCGCATCAACATAGTCATATCCGACGGTATGCATAAGCGGGCCAGTGTCAAATGACGCCGTGGCTTCTACACCTTTGATGCGTGCTTTACCGACGTTGTAATATTCCTGAAGGTTGTTATTGAAGTCGATAAGATTATCGACATCGTTGCGGTAAGCTGAAACACGCCAGCTCACACCAGCCGTAAGCCCCTCGAATGCACCTTCCAACTGCTTGCTTTCTTCTGGATCAAGATGGTCGTTGCCATAAAAGCCATAAAGCTGCCCTAAATTAGGCGCTTTATATGCCGTGCCATAAGAGGCGATGAACCGATAACCCTCAATGAATTCCCAGGCGGCACTGCTTTGCCAGGTACCATGTCGACCAAACTGAGAGTTATCGTCGCTACGGGCTGCACCTTCAAGGGTAAAGTCGCCTAATTTTTGCAACCCGGTCAGATAGACGCCCGTGTTACGCAAGTCGTAGCCATTCGTGACATAGTTTGTGTTGGGCTCAGTGCTCTGTTTCTGCCAGTCGATACCCGCGCCAATGTTGCCGTGCCCGACATCAACGGAGTTGGTCCACTGAACGTTGTACTGTTTGATTTCATCCAGCGTCGCCGTGGAGTCATAACGCCCCAGATGCGGATCGTAGTTAAAGTCTTTGCTGTGGCTGTAGCTGGAGAGCAACTGTGAATGGAAGATGTCCTCGTTAAAGCGCAACCCGGCATCCCATGTCTGACTATACAACTGGCGGGTATCAACTAATACATCAGGTGTAAATGCGCTGTAATAGCCGTCATAAGCAGTGCGGTTGCTGTAGCCATAACCGCGCACAAAGCCACTCCACTGCTCAGAGAATGTATGTTCCAGCGCGCCGTATATCGTTTTATTCATATAACCGTCACGATCGGTCTGAGCAAGCCCACCGTTATTGCCGTCCGCGACCACATCAAAACCTTTGGTATAGGTGTAATTACCCGCCAGCGTCACGCGCGTGCTGTCGCCTAATGTTTGCTGCGTGCTGCCACCATAATTTTGGTAACCGTGCGAACCTACACCCGCGTTCAGCGTTGTACCGTCTTTTGCTCGCGTGGTGATAATGTTCACCACGCCGCCAATCGCGTCCGAGCCATACACAGCAGAACGTGGTCCACGAATGTATTCGATTCGCTGTACCAGGGAGATCGGAAACTGGCTGAGATCTGACGATCCCGTGACACCCGCCTGGTTGAGACGAATACCATCGACGAGAATCAGGACGTGGCTGGAGTTGGTGCCACGTATAAAGAGAGAAGAGAGTTGTCCCATCCCGCCATTTTGCGCCGTATCCACGCCGGGCAGGCGGCGCATGACATCGATAACGGTCGTGGATTGCCAGCGATCAATATCTTCACGCGTTACAACCGAGGTTGCAGCCAGAACAGATTTTTCAGGTTGTTCAAAACGATTTGCCGTCACCACCAACGAGTCGGCACTTTCCTGCGCCCAGCCCGAAAATGCCGTGACGGACAGCGCCGTCAACAGCGATACTTTTTTAATCATTGTTAAAGCATCCACAATATAAGAAGGATGCCGCAGGCCTCATCTATAGCACGCGATGATGAAACCAAATGCGACGTGATCCCGGCAGGTCTTCGGGCTAGGTGGCGTTTAATGGATGAAGACTTCCCGTTTTCACAGTGTCTACAACTCTCATCCCGCCAGTCTTTACCGCTGCGCGTCAGCTCCAGATTTACACTGGATTCCCTTTTCACTCTCAGGAGACCGGAAACAGAATGCTACAATTAGACACGTATAGATGTCCAGATAGCTATTGCCCATTAAATCTGGACATCCCCTGAACAATGCCTACAATCCCCGCGTAATTCTTTATCACTCAGGACACATCATGACCCCAGAACACCTCCCGACAGAACAGTACGACGCGCAGCTGGCAGAGAAAGTTGTCCGCCTGCAAAGTATGATGACGCCGTTCAACGCGCCCGTTCCCGAGGTGTTCCGCTCTCCTGTCAGCCACTACCGCATGCGTGCAGAATTCCGCATCTGGCATGACGGTGACGACCTGTACCACATCATTTTCGACCAGCAGACCAAATCTCGTATTCGGGTAGACAGCTTCCCGGCGGCGAGTGAGCTTATTAACCAGCTGATGACGCTGATAATGGACGGCGTGCGCAATAACCCTGTCCTGCGCCACAAGCTGTTCCAGATTGACTACCTCACCACGCAAAGCAACCAGGCGATTGTCTCGCTGCTGTACCACAAAGCATTAAACGACGAGTGGCGCGAGCACGCAGAAGCCCTGCGCGATGCGCTGCGCGCGCAGAACATCAACGTTCACCTGATTGGTCGCGCGACGAAAACGAAAATCATGCTGGACCAGGATTACATCGACGAGCGTCTGCCGGTGGCGGGGAAAGAGATGGTTTATCGCCAGGTTGAGAACAGCTTTACTCAGCCGAACGCCGCAATGAACGTACAAATGCTGGAGTGGGCGCTGAAGGCAACGGAAGGGTCAACGGGCGATTTGCTTGAGCTGTACTGCGGTAACGGTAATTTCTCGCTGGCGCTGGCGCGTAACTTCGATCGCGTACTGGCCACCGAAATCGCCAAGCCGTCGGTTGCTGCTGCCCAGTACAATATTGCCGCTAACCATATCGACAACGTGCAGATTATTCGTATGGCCGCCGAAGAGTTTACGCAGGCAATGAACGGCGTGCGCGAGTTTAACCGTCTGCAGGGCATTGACCTGAAGAGCTACCAGTGTGAGACGATTTTTGTCGATCCGCCGCGCAGCGGCCTGGACAGCGAAACCGAGAAGATGGTGCAGGCGTACCCGCGCATTTTGTACATCTCCTGTAACCCGGAGACGCTGTGCAAAAACCTCGAAACATTAAGCCAGACGCACAAGGTTGAACGTCTGGCGCTGTTCGATCAGTTCCCGTATACCCACCATATGGAGTGCGGCGTACTGCTCACGGTGAAGTAATGTGGGCCTTGTAGGGCAGGTAAGCGAAGCGCCACCTGCCAAAAAAGCCGGATGGCGCTTCGCTTATCCGGCCTACAATGACAAAACCTTTTACTCTGGTAACTGGTTCTTGCGGCTGCGCATACGCGAGCCAATCCAGAACACCAGCGCCACGGACAGCACCGCAGGCAGGAAGTTAGAGCCGATATCCGGATACTCCGCGCGCACCACGGTGCTAAACAGCAGCACGCCCAGAATAAAGCAGGCGGCAGCCAACCCCGGCAGCCCGACCGGCATGGTGCGGTTCAGGTAGCGTTGATGCAGACAGTACACGGTCAGCACCAGCGCGATAATCGGGAAAATCGAGAAGGGTACGATCGAGCTGAACACAGCCGCAAACGTGCCATTAATAGATAAGCCAGCGATCAATGCCAGCAACAGCGTCCCTTTATCCTGACCAGACTGTTTCATTACTCACCTTCACTCATCGGTTTGATGTGCCAACTTTTCTTGTTCACGGCGATACCAGTAATACGCGCCTTTGGAGATCATCCTGAGCTGCAGTACCAGTCGCTCTTCAAGCTGCTTGCGTTGTTCAATGCTGACATCCAGCGCTTCAGCACCGGCGCTGAAGACAATAGTGACCATCGCTTCAGCCTGGGCTTCGGTAAAAGCACGCGGCATATGGTTTTCGATTTCAAGATAGTCGGCAAGTTCCGCGATGAAATGCTGAATTTCACGCGCGACGGCGGCACGAAACGCGGCCGATGTCCCCGAACGCTCGCGCAGTAACAGACGGAATGCGTTGGGGTTATTGCCGATAAATTCCATAAAGGTCGATACGGAGGTACGGATCACGCTGCCCCCTTTTGCAATACGCTGACGCGCCTGACGCATAAGCTGGCGCAGCATTAGCCCGCTCTCGTCGACCATCGTCAGGCCCAGTTCATCCACATCACGGAAATGACGATAGAAGGACGTTGGCGCAATCCCGGCCTCGCGTGCGACTTCGCGCAGGCTCAAACTGGCAAAACTTCGCTCAGCGCTCAGTTGACTGAATGCCGCTTCCACCAGCGAACGCCGGGTTTTCTCTTTTTGTTGTGCTCTTACGCCCATCACGATAGTTGAATCCTTCCAAAGGCCTGCTGGCACTATACCAGAGAATAAAATTAATCTGTTTGCCTGGCTTTGTGAATGATTGTTTACGCGCGGTTTGTGCTCCACTGCCCGAAAAAAGCACAACGATAATTGGGTTACTTCTGCAATGATGTTATGATTCTGTTGCTTTTATGTATAAGAACAGGTAAGCCTTGCCATGTCACATTCCTACGATTACGACGCAATAGTTATTGGTTCCGGCCCCGGCGGCGAAGGTGCTGCTATGGGGCTGGTGAAACAGGGAGCCAGAGTAGCGGTCATTGAGCGCTACCATAATGTTGGCGGCGGTTGCACCCACTGGGGCACCATCCCTTCAAAAGCCCTCCGCCACGCCGTTAGCCGCATTATCGAATTTAACCAGAACCCACTCTACAGCGACCATTCCCGACTTCTTCGTTCCTCCTTTGCCGACATCCTGAATCACGCGGATACCGTCATTAACCAGCAGACGCGGATGCGTCAGGGGTTTTATGAGCGTAACCACTGTGAGATTTTGCAGGGCAACGCGCACTTTGTGGATGAACACACGCTGGCGCTTGAGTGCCACGACGGTTCGGTTGAAACCATCACCGCCGAAAAATTCGTGATCGCCTGCGGTTCACGTCCGTACCATCCGGCCGACGTAGACTTCTCGCATCCGCGCGTTTACGACAGCGACTCCATTCTCAGCCTGCACCACGAACCCCGCCATGTGATTATCTACGGCGCGGGCGTGATTGGCTGCGAATATGCGTCGATCTTCCGCGGAATGGAGGTCAAAGTAGACCTGATCAACACCCGCGACCGTCTGCTGGCGTTCCTCGATCAGGAGATGTCAGATTCGCTCTCCTATCACTTCTGGAACAGCGGTGTGGTCATTCGCCACAACGAAGAGTACGAGAAGATCGAAGGCTGCGACGACGGCGTGATCATGCACCTGAAGTCCGGCAAGAAGCTAAAAGCGGACTGCCTGCTGTATGCCAACGGCCGCACCGGCAACACCGATTCGCTGCAGCTGGAAAACATCGGCCTTGAGACCGACAGCCGCGGTCAGCTTAAGGTCAACAGCATGTACCAGACCGCGCTGCCGCACGTGTATGCCGTCGGTGACGTGATTGGCTACCCGAGCCTGGCGTCAGCGGCTTACGACCAGGGCCGCATTGCGGCTCAGGCACTGGTGAAAGGTGAAGCGACGGCGCATCTGATTGAAGATATCCCGACGGGCATCTACACCATTCCGGAAATCAGCTCTGTGGGGAAAACCGAGCAGCAGCTGACGGCCATGAAGGTGCCTTACGAGGTGGGTCGCGCGCAGTTTAAACATCTGGCGCGGGCGCAAATCGTGGGGATGAGCGTAGGTACGCTGAAGATTTTGTTCCATCGCGATACGAAAGAGATCCTCGGTATTCACTGCTTCGGTGAACGCGCGGCGGAAATCATTCATATCGGCCAGGCAATAATGGAGCAGAAAGGCGGTGGTAACACCATCGAGTACTTCGTTAACACCACCTTTAACTACCCGACGATGGCGGAAGCCTACCGGGTAGCTGCGCTGAACGGCTTAAACCGCCTGTTTTAACGCGTTGTCAAAATGGCCATCCATCGAACCACGGATGGCCTCTGCCAGCTGCTCATAGCGGCTGCGCAGCGGTGAACCCGGACGATAAACGAGGCCAATGGTGCGACGCGGCTCCGGCTTAATGCACGGCAGATAAACCACGCCATCACGCTTGCGCTCGCGCGGCACGGCCAGCGCAGGCAGCAGCGTAATACCGCTTCCCGCCGCGACCATATTACGCAGCGTTTCCAGGCTGGTTGCGCGGAAATGGGTATCTTCGTCAGCACCCGCTTCGAAGCAGAAGCCCATCGCCTGATCGCGCAGGCAGTGGCCATCTTCCAGCATCAGCAGCTTTTCGCCGGCCAGATCGGCCATCGGTACGCGATCGCGGTTCGCCCACGGGTGATCTTCATAGATCGCCAGCATCATCGGCTCATCGAACAGCGGCACCTCGATAAAGGCCTCACTCTCTTTGACCAGCGCCAGAATCGCACAGTCGAGCTTGCCGCTATCTAACTGCGCAAGCAGCTGATGGGTTTGCGCTTCATGCAGGTACATTTCGAGTTTCGGGAACGTCTGGTGCAGCATCGGAATGATTTGCGGCAACAGGTACGGGCCAACGGTAGGGATCAGGCCGATATGCAGCGGGCCGGACATCGCCTCCCCCTGCTGGCTTGCCATTTCCTTCAGCACTTTGACCTCGCGCAGCACGGTGCGCGCCTGATCCACCAGCAGAAGACCTGCCTGTGTGAACAGAACCTTACGACTGGTGCGCTCCAGCAGCATCACGCCCAGCTCATCTTCCAGCTTGCGGATCTGGCCGCTCAGCGTCGGCTGGCTGACGTGGCAGGAATCTGCCGCGCGGCGAAAGTGACGATGCTCGGCTAACGCTACCAGGTATTCAAGATCACGAATATTCATTATTCATCCTCCGTCGCCACGATAGTTCATGGCGATAGATAGCATAGCAACGAACGATTATCCCTATCAAGCATTCTGTTGAATAATACACCACATAGACGAGGCGGTACCTGTTTGACCCTTGAAGTCCCGCACCGTCAGCGAGTTTCTCTCAAAACTCGAACAACTAAAGCCAACGTGAACTTTTGCGGACCCCGTGGTCCGCTTTTTTTTTGCGTAAAAAAGCCCGAGTTAAAAGCAAAATGGCAACCGAAGTTGCCATTTTTAGTGTTTGCTCCCTCTCCCTGTGGGAGAGGGCCGGGGTGAGGGCACCAGCCCGCACTGTTCAAACCAAATCAAACCAACCGGTTTTTCGCATCCGCAATCGCCTGCGCTACCTGCTTCGGCGACACGCCGCCTTTCGCAGCACGCTTATCCAGGCAGGACTGCAGCGCCAGAATCGGATACACATCGTCCCCAATCACCGCGCTGAATTTCTGCAGTTCGACCAGCGCCAGATCTTCGAGCGGCTTGCCCTGACGAATCGCCTCGACAACCGCTTCGCCGACAATATGGTGCGCCTCGCGGAACGGTACGCCTTTCGCCACCAGGTAGTCCGCCAGCTCGGTGGAGTTAGCATAGCCCTGCTGCGCCGCTTCCTGGCAGCGCGGGCGTTTCACCTGAATGCCGTCCAGCACCAGCGCACCCATATGCAGACAGTCAAGCCAGGTGTCGAGCGCGTCGAACAGCCCTTCCTTGTCTTCCTGCATATCTTTGTTGTACGCCAGCGGCAGCCCTTTCAGGGTCATCATCATGCCGGTCAGCGCACCCTGCACGCGCCCACACTTCCCGCGGATCAGCTCCAGCGCGTCCGGGTTTTTCTTCTGCGGCATCAGTGATGAGCCTGAGGTTACGCGGTCGGACAGCTCGACGAAGCCCGCTTCGCCAGAGTTGAAGAAGATCAGATCTTCGGCAAAGCGCGACAGGTGCACCATGCCGATAGAGGCATTCGAGAGCAGCTCCAGCACATGGTCGCGGTCAGAGACGCTGTCCAGGCTGTTACGGGTGGCGGAGGCAAAGCCCAGCCAGCCTGCCAGCTGTTCACGGTCGATTTCATACGCCGTACCGGCCAGCGCGCCGCTGCCCAGCGGGCTGACGTCCAGACGCTTGAGCGTATCCTGAAGACGACTTTCATCACGCGCCAGCATCTCAACGTAGGCCAGACACCAGTGCGCAAAGGTCACCGGCTGCGCGCGCTGCAGGTGGGTATAACCCGGCATCACCGCGTCCTGGTTGTTCTGCGCGGTATCCACCAGCGCGCTCTGCAGCTGGCGGTTGGCCGCCAGCAGTTCGCCGACGGTATCTTTACACCACAGCTTGAGATCGGTGGCGACCTGGTCGTTACGACTACGTCCGGTGTGGAGCTTTTTACCCAGCTGGCCGACCTTGTCGATAAGCTTGCCTTCCACCCAGCTGTGAATATCTTCAGCATCGCTTTCGAGGATCTGCTGCGGATTAAGACGCACCTCTTCCAGCAGATTGTTCAGCGCTTCTTCCAGCTGCAATTGTTCGTCTGCGGTCAGAACGCCCACCGTCACCAGCGCTTTGGACCAGGCCACAGAGCCGACAATATCCTGTTCGGCCAGGCGGTAGTCGAAGCGCAAAGAGTCGTTGAACTGTTTGAACCGCTGATCCGCTGCCTGTGTAAAACGCCCACCCCAAAGTGCCATAACATGCTTCCTTTATTCGTTAGTTCTGCCGGGTGGCGCTACGCTTACCCGGCCTACGGTCTTGTAGGCCCGGCAAGCAGAGCGCCGCCGGGCATTAAATCGATTACGCCAGAATACGCGTGCCAATCGGCGTGCCGTTAAACAGCGCCGGGAGCTGCTCCGCGTGACGCCAGGAGGCGATATCCACGGGACGGCCGAGCGTGCGCGCGGCGTCCAGCGCGGCATTCACCTTGACGATCATACCGTCGGTGATAATGCCCTGGTCAATCAGCTGCTCGGCTTTCTCGGCGGTCATTTCCGCAATGCGCTGGCCTTTACCGTCCAGAATACCGCTCACGTCAGAGAGCAGGATAAGATCTGCGCCGAGCGTTGACGCCAGCGCGGTTGCCGCCTGGTCAGCGTTGACGTTCATCAACTCACCCTCTTCGGTCACGCCGATGGAGCTCACCACCGGCAGGAACCCGCCCTCCAGCAGGGTGTTAATCAGCTTAGGCGAACCTGGCTGCGCGAGTCCAACGTGGCCGAGCGCTTCGTCGAGCTGGGTCACTTTTACGCTGTCGCCATCGCCCAGATAGAGGCCAACGGACGCGATGTGGTGTTTCTTCGCCCACGCCAGCAGCGTTTTGTTCGCCGTGCCCGCCAGCGCGCCGGTAATGATGTCAATCTGGTCGGCAGGCGTCACGCGCAGGCCGTTCTTCTTTACCACCGGCAGGTTGAGACCTTTCATCAGCTCATCCACCACGCAGCCGCCGCCGTGCACAATCACCAGCGGACGTTGGTGTGATTCACGATAGTTCACCAGCGCGGTAAACAGACGCTCCAGCGCTTCTTCGCTGTCCAGCAGTACACCACCGAGTTTGATAATTAATGGGTTCATCATCACACCTTAAATAAGAGCCTGCGTTTCAGGGAAGCCGAAACGAATATTTGCGCACTGCATTGCCTGTGCGGCAGCGCCTTTGAGTAAGTTATCTTCTGCGGCCACTACGATGAGATGCTCACCCTGTACGGCAAAACCGATATCGCAGAACGGCAGACCGACCACGTTTTTCAGCGCCGGCACGCCTTTGTCGTACAGGCGCACCAGCGGTTTATCCGCATACGCCTGCGTGAAGACCTCAGCAACCTGCTCTTTGGTCACACCCGGCTTCAGGCGGCAGGTAATAGTTTCGAGGATCCCGCGCGGGAAGCTGCCCAGATGCGGGGTGAAAATAACGTCCGCGCCAAGATGGGTGGTGATTTCAGGATGGTGACGGTGATTAAACACGCCATACGGCTGAAGGCTGACTTCGCAGAAGCTGTTGGAGATAGCGGCCTTGCGCCCTGCTCCGCTTACGCCGCTGGTGGCGTTGATCACCGGCCACTGGTTTAGATCCAGCAGGCCCGCGTCGATCAGCGGCTTCAGGGAAAGCTGCGCCGCCGTCGGATAGCAGCCCGGCACGGCAATCAGATTCGCTTCTTTCAGCTTCTCCGCGCTCCACTCCGCCAGGCCGTACACCGCTTTTTCAAGCAGATCCGGATGCTGATGGGTGAAGCCGTAATATTTTTCGTAGAACGCGCCGTCGTTGACGCGGAAAGCGCCGGAGAGGTCGAACACCACGCAGCCGGCCGCCAGAAACTGCGGCGCCAGGTCGTGGCTGACCTCGTGCGCGGTGGCTAAAAACACCACGTCGACGCCGTCGGTAAACTCGCTGATGTCAGACATTGGCTGCAGCGGCAGGTCAACAATGCCCAAAAGCCACGGATGCAAATCGGAAATTAACTTTCCTGCATCATTGCTTTGCGCTGACACGGTCAAAGCGGTTATGGTCATATGTGGATGGCGATTCACGTAGCTTACAAGCTCTGCGCCCGCATAACCGCTAGCGCCTACAATCAGCGTATTCAACATCGGGTTCCTTTATGCTCAACGTTAATGTATTTTTATTCACATTTATTGCATGAATATTGATACTATCACGACCTAAGGTGTGTCAACAATGAAAATGAACTTACCGCCATTTATCGAGATCTACCGCGCCCTGATTGCCACTCCGTCCATCAGCGCAACGGAAGAAGCGCTGGATCAGAGCAATGAGTCTTTAATCAATCTGCTGGCGGGTTGGTTTAGCGATCTTGGGTTTAACGTTGAGGTTCAGCCCGTCCCCGGAACACGCCACAAATTCAACCTGCTTGCCAGTACCGGAAACGGCGCGGGCGGCCTGCTGCTGGCCGGTCATACGGATACCGTTCCCTTTGACGATGGCCGCTGGACGCGCGACCCGTTCACCCTGACCGAGCACGACAACAAGCTTTACGGCCTGGGCACGGCGGACATGAAAGGCTTCTTCGCCTTTATCCTCGACGCGCTGCGTGACGTAGACGTGACAACGCTGAAGAAGCCGCTCTACATTCTGGCAACCGCCGATGAAGAGACCAGCATGGCGGGCGCGCGCTACTTCTCTGAAAACACGTCGATTCGCCCGGACTGCGCGATTATCGGTGAGCCAACCTCTCTGCAGCCGATTCGCGCGCATAAAGGCCACATTTCTACCGCCGTGCGCGTCCTTGGCCAGTCCGGCCACTCCAGCGATCCGGCGCGCGGGGTGAACGCCATCGAGCTGATGCATGACGCCATCGGCCGCATCATGACCCTGCGCGACGACCTGAAGGAGCGCTATCACTACGAGGCGTTTACCGTGCCGTATCCAACGCTGAACCTCGGCAGCCTGCACGGCGGGGATGCCTCCAACCGCATCTGCGCCTGCTGCGAACTGCACATGGACATCCGCCCGCTGCCGGGCATGACGCTGAGCGATCTCGACGGCCTGCTGAATGAAGCGCTGGCCCCGGTTAGCGAGCGCTGGCCGGGCCGCCTGACGGTCTCCGAGCTGCATCCGCCGATCCCGGGTTATGAATGCCCGCCGGATCACCAGCTGGTACAGGTAGTGGAAAAACTGCTCGGTGAGAAAACCGACGTAGTGAATTACTGTACCGAAGCGCCGTTTATTCAGACCCTGTGCCCGACGCTGGTGCTTGGTCCCGGATCCATCAACCAGGCGCACCAGCCGGATGAATATCTGGAAACCCGCTTCATCAAGCCAACCCGCGAACTGATTACCCAGGTTGTGCATCACTTCTGCTGGCATTAAAACGGCCCCTCACCCTGCCCTCTCCCCAGAGGGGAGAGGGTGTTCAAATTCCCTCTCCCCTCTGGGGAGAGGGTTAGGGTGAGGGGAGTAAATCCCGCGATCTCCATCACATTCCCATAAGCATCTCTTATCTGACGCAATGCGAATTAAATTTCGTAAATTACCCACATTTATTCGTTTGCTGAACCGTTTTCGCAGCAATTGACGACGGGGGTTTTACGTGGCTTTATAAAGGGAGATGACAAAATAATGTCCAAAAGATTTTCGACTGGGCATAAACAAAAATGATGGGGTGACTGGGTTTTTATGAACGAACAATATTCCGCGTTGCGTAGTAATGTCAGTATGCTCGGCAAAGTGCTTGGAGATACCATCAAAGATGCGCTGGGGGAGAACATCCTCGACCGCGTTGAAACCATCCGCAAGCTGTCCAAATCTTCCCGTGCAGGTAACGAGGCCAATCGTCAGGAGCTGCTCACCACGCTGCAGAACCTGTCTAATGATGAGCTCTTGCCTGTTGCCCGCGCGTTCAGCCAGTTCCTGAACCTCGCGAATACCGCTGAGCAATACCACAGCATTTCGCCAAAAGGTGAAGCTGCCAGCAACCCGGAAGTCATTGCCAAAACCCTTCGTAAACTCAAAGATCAGCCAGACCTCAACGAAGCCACCATTAAAAAAGCGGTGGAATCCCTTTCGCTTGAGCTGGTGCTGACCGCACACCCAACCGAAATCACCCGTCGTACACTCATCCACAAAATGGTGGAAGTGAACAACTGTCTGAAGCAGTTGGATAATAAAGACATTGCCGACTACGAGCGTAACCAGCTGATGCGCCGCCTGCGCCAGCTGATTGCCCAGTCCTGGCACACCGATGAAATCCGTAAGCATCGCCCTAGCCCGGTTGATGAAGCCAAATGGGGCTTTGCGGTGGTGGAAAACAGCCTGTGGGAAGGAGTTCCGAACTACCTTCGCGAGCTGAACGAACAGCTGGAAGAGAACCTGGGCTACCGCCTGCCGGTCGATTTTGTTCCAGTACGCTTCACCTCCTGGATGGGCGGCGACCGCGACGGCAACCCGAACGTGACCGCGGAAATTACCCGCCACGTCCTGCTGCTGAGCCGCTGGAAAGCCACCGATCTGTTCCTGAAGGACATTCAGGTGCTGATCTCCGAGCTGTCGATGGTTGAAGCCACGCCGGAACTGCGCGAGCTGGCCGGTGAAGAAGGCGCCAGCGAGCCGTACCGTTTCCTGATGAAAAAACTGCGTGGTCAGCTGATGGCCACTCAGGCCTGGCTGGAAGCGCGCCTGAAAGGCCAGCGCCTGCCGAAGCCGGAAGGCCTGCTGAGCCAGAACGAACAGCTCTGGGATCCGCTCTATGCCTGTTATCAGTCGCTGCAGGCCTGCGGAATGGGCATTATCGCCAACGGCGAGCTGCTCGACACCCTGCGCCGCGTGAAGTGTTTTGGCGTGCCGCTGGTGCGTATCGACGTGCGTCAGGAGAGCACCCGCCATACCGAAGCGCTGGGCGAGCTGACCCGCTATCTCGGCATCGGCGACTATGAAAGCTGGTCCGAAGCCGACAAGCAGGCGTTCCTGATCCGCGAGCTGAACTCCAAGCGCCCTCTGCTGCCGCGCAGCTGGGAGCCAAGCAACGACACCCGCGAAGTGCTCAACACCTGTAAAGCGATCGTGGATGCGCCGAAAGGATCGGTGGCCGCCTATGTGATCTCCATGGCGAAAACCCCGTCCGACGTGCTGGGCGTTCACCTTCTGCTGAAAGAAGCCGGTATTGACTATGCCCTGCCGGTGGCACCGCTGTTTGAAACCCTCGACGACCTGAACAACGCCAACGATGTCATGACGCAGCTGCTGAACATCGACTGGTATCGCGGCTTCATCCAGGGCAAGCAGATGGTGATGATTGGCTATTCGGACTCCGCAAAAGACGCGGGCGTGATGGCGGCCTCCTGGGCGCAGTACCAGGCGCAGGACGCGCTGATCAAAACCTGCGAGAAAGCCGGTATTGAGCTGACGCTGTTCCATGGACGCGGTGGCTCAATTGGCCGAGGCGGCGCGCCTGCTCACGCAGCGCTGCTGTCACAGCCGCCGGGAAGCCTGAAAGGCGGCCTGCGCGTCACCGAGCAGGGCGAGATGATCCGCTTCAAGTACGGCCTGCCGGAAGTGACCATCAGCAGCCTGTCGCTCTATACCAGCGCGATACTGGAAGCAAACCTGCTGCCGCCGCCGGAGCCGAAAGAGTCCTGGTGCCGCATCATGGACGAGCTGTCAGATATCTCCTGCGATCTGTACCGCGGCTACGTGCGTGAAAACAAAGATTTCGTGCCTTACTTCCGTTCAGCCACGCCTGAGCAGGAGCTGGGTAAACTGCCCCTGGGCTCGCGTCCGGCCAAGCGTCGCCCAACCGGCGGCGTTGAGTCTCTGCGCGCGATTCCGTGGATCTTCGCCTGGACGCAAAACCGCCTGATGCTGCCCGCCTGGCTGGGCGCCGGCGCGGCGCTGCAAAAAGTGGTGGAAGACGGCAAGCAGAGCGACCTGGAAGCCATGTGCCGCGACTGGCCGTTCTTCTCTACCCGTCTGGGCATGCTGGAGATGGTCTTCTCGAAAGCCGACCTGTGGCTGGCGGAATATTACGATCAGCGTCTGGTGAAACCCGAGCTGTGGACGCTGGGCAAAGAGCTGCGCGAACTGCTGGAAGGCGACATCAAAGTGGTCCTGGATATCGCCAACGACTCGCATCTGATGGAAGATCTGCCGTGGATTGCCGAGTCTATCCAGCTGCGTAACATCTACACTGACCCGCTGAACGTTCTGCAGGCGGAGCTGTTGCACCGTTCGCGTCTGGCGGAAGAGGAAGGTAAAGAGCCGGATCCACGCGTTGAACAGGCGCTGATGGTGACGATTGCAGGCGTTGCGGCAGGTATGCGTAACACCGGCTAATCGGTTTTGCCGGGTGGCGCTTACGCTTACCCGGCCTACAATATGCTTTTCGTAGGCCCGGCAAGCGCCAGCGCCGCCGGGCAATACCTCGGTATTCACACCATGCAATACGACATCACCCACATCCTGACTGACCTGATCGCTGGCACGTTGCCGCTGCGACAGGTGCATTTCGCAAACGCTAACCCCCCTGCCCCCGAACTTGCTCTGAAGGTCGATTTTCCACGCCTGGAAATCGTGATCGAAGGTTCAATGAAAGACCAGGCTGCCTCCCTTTTACAGCAGGGTGATGTTTTATACGTCCCGGCTGGCGGCTGGAATAATCCACAATGGCAAGCACCCGCAACAACGCTGAGCATCCTGTTTGGCAAACAGCAGCTTGGGTTTAGCCTCCTGCAGTGGGATGGTGTAGACGTTCGTAACCTGACGAAGCAGCACGTCGCCCGCCGCGGTCCGCGCATTGGATCGCTACTTTTACAGACGCTCCATGAAATGCAGATGCAGCCGCACGAGCAGCAAACCGCGCGGCTGATTATTGCCAGCCTGCTTAGCCACTGCGTCGACCTGCTGGGTAGCCAGATCCAAACCGCCTCCCGCAGTCAGGCTCTGTTCGAAGCCATCAGGGTATACATTGATGAACACTACGCAGCATCGCTAACCCGGGAATCCGTTGCTCAGGCGTTTTACATCTCACCCAACTATCTGTCGCACCTTTTTCAGAAAACTGGCGCAGTGGGGTTTAACGAATACCTCACCCATACCAGGCTGGAGCATGCGCGTCAGCTGCTGAAGGGATATGATTTAAAGGTGAAAGAGGTGGCTCACGCCTGCGGATTTGTCGACAGTAATTACTTCTGTCGATTATTTCGTAAAAACACCGAGCGCTCGCCTTCGGAGTATCGCCGCCAGTATCACAGCCAGCTCACCGAAAAAGCGGCTAATCCAGAATGACCTGAGTATGTTGTGGCGCGGAAAGCAGTTTTCGTACTGCGCCCATAACCTTCTGTGGATCGCGCAAAAAGGCATTAATCCCGCACTTCACATAGCGGGCCTTTTCGAAACGCTCACTTTCCGCCAGCTCGATGTCTGTGATCAATAAAACAACATCAGCGCGGCGTATATCATTATCCGTTAGTGCATTTTCAACGCCTAATGCGCCCTGGGTCTCGATGTGAACGGTCCACTTCTCTTGCTGGCAAAGTTTTTCCAGCCGTTCGGCAGCCATGTAGGTATGCGCTACGCCGCTAACACACGCAGTTACCGCCACCAGATGGCGTCCCGTTAGCACTGTCATTCTCAACCTCCTACGGTGACGTTGAATCCTTCACGTTCCGCCATCAGGCGCATTGCTGAAATCTCTTCTTCTGTTGGAGGAACCACCTGCTGCATCCCCCACTCCTGCCCCAGCAAGCGATATTTTGGCTCTCCGTACTGATGAAACGGCAGTAAATGCAGCTGCCGTATTCCAGAAGGTAGCAGAAACGCCAGCACGCGCGCCATGTTCGTTTCACTGAGCGTATAGCCCGGAATAAGCGGTACGCGGGGGATCACGTTTATCCCTTTCGCCACCAGCTGCATAAAATTATTGAGCACTCTGGGCAGATTCATTGCCAGCAGTGAACGCGCCTGTTCCTCATCCATTATTTTCACATCAAACAGCACTTCATCACACTGACGCGCCAAAGGCAGTAAGCGGGACAACGGCGCATCGCCCGCCGTTTCGATGGCCGTATGTACGCCGTAGTGACGCAGCTTCCGTAAAAGCTGCGTCGCAAAAGGTGCCTGCATCAACACTTCCCCACCGGAAAGCGTGACCCCACCGCCCGATGAGCGAAAGAACACATCGTCTTTCATCACCTCGTGTTCCAGCTCATCCAGCGTCACATCCCGCCCAATGTGTTCAAACGCGCCGGAGGGGCACTCATCGGCGTCCCGCAGACAGGGCGTACAGTGTAAGCATTTGCTCTCCCGGCGCACCGTCTCGATTTTCGGCGAGATCGACTCCGGGTTAGCGCACCACGGACAGAGGTGAGGACAGCCTTTAAAAAAGACCACCGTACGGATGCCGCGTCCGTCATTCAACGAGTAGCGCTGGATGTTGAAAATACGCGCCTCGTCGGCGCGCGTTTCAACCACGTCACAGCTGATGCGCTGTGCGGCGGATAATGTCATCCTGGATCTCCTTCGATAACTCAACAAAGAAGGCACTGTATCCGGCCACGCGTACGACCAGACCGGCAAAATCCTGCGGGCGTTGCTGCGCTTCACGCAGCGTGTCCGCATTCACCACGTTGAACTGAATATGCTGCAACTTTAGCTGCGTGAAGGCACGAAGGAAATCCGCCAGCTTTTGTAGCCCGGCGTCGCCTTCCAGCGTCGCTGGTGTGAATTTGACGTTTAGCAGCGTACCGTTGGATAACAGGTAGTTATCCAGCTTGCTCACCGATTTGAGTACCGCCGTTGGGCCCTGCATATCTTGCCCAAGCATCGGTGAGAGCCCGCCATCCGCCAGTTGCTCGCCGGCAAAGCGTCCATCCGGTGTCGCGCCAACAACAGCACCCAGCGGCACGTGTGCCGATACGGTATAAGAGCCCGGCGTGAACTGTCCGCCGCGCGGGTTCCGGTATTTTTCGACCTCTTTACAGTAGTGGCGCAGCAGTTCAGCGCTGATGTTGTCGACATCATCGATATCATTGCCGTATTTTTCGAAGCGATTGATCAACCGGGCACGGATTTTTTCGCCGTCAGGCGTAGCGAAGTTCGCTTTTAACACCGCTAAGAGCTCATTAAAACTTAAGCGCTGCTGTTCAAAAACCAGCCCTTTTAATGCATGTAGTGAATCACTCAGGTTTGCTATCCCGATACCCTGCACGCCGGAAAAGTTATAGCGTGCGCCACCCTCGGTAATGTCTTTTCCCGCATCCAGGCAATCGCTGATAAAAGAAGAGAGCAAAGGCACCGGAGCCCAGTCACGATGGCCGATATCGCAAATATTGCTACCCTCAGCCATTAGCGCAATGTAGTGATTAATCTTGGAGCGAATATGTTCGAGCAATTCCTCGTAGGTAAGCCCGGCATTGCCCTCGTTTTCCTGCATGGCGATTTCCATGACTTTCAGCAGGTTAAACATGGCGATATCGTGCAGGCCATAGGTCTTGCCGGGAATCGATAGCTCAACGCAGCCGACGACAGCGTAATCGCGCGCGTCCTCCAGCGAAACGCCGCGATTCAGGAAGGCAGGGACCACTACTTCGTCGTTAAAAATTTGCGGAATGCCGGTGCCCAGACGAATTGTCTCTGCGGTTTTGAGCAGGAAAGACCTGTCGATAAGTTCGTTCACCCGCACACCCAAGTTCGGCTGCGGAAGCTGAACGCTCTGGTAGGCATCCAGGCACAGGAAGGAGAGCACGTTTACCGCACTGCGGCCGCTTTCCGTCAGGCCGCCCAATAGTGCGGTATACCCGGTCGGGAAACCCGCAAAGTAACGAGCGCTGCTGGTCGACCGCAGAAGCACCACGTCATTGCACTTGACCCACAGTGATTCAAGCAGCTCTTTCAGGAACGCGGGTTCTTCGCCCTGTGAGAGCGAGGCCTGGTAAAACGGCAGCATATACTGGTCAAAGCGGCCGATTGAGAGCGAGCTGGCGTTGGATTCGTACTGCAAAATCACGTTCATGTACCAGAAAAGCTGACACGCCTGCCAGAACGTTTGTGGCTTGTGCTGCGCGTTGTGGCGCGAGATGTCGGCAATTTTCAGTAATTCCTCACGGCGTGGCGCATCACTGTTAACAGCCAACGCTTCAGCCAGCGACGCGTAGCGCAGGATATGGCGCTGGGAGGCTTCAAGCAGAAGCAGCGCCGCAGCATAGAAAGCGTTATGGGCATCGCGGGCGCAGTGTTCACGCATTTCCGCCACCAGCGCCCCCAGGCCATTATTGAGCAGGCGTGGGTAATCAATAATGATATGCCCCTGACCTTTATCCGTCTGGTTGACGCTGAAAATCTGCGTGGCAACGGCCGCTTTCACCTCGGCCGTCATCTGGCTGTTGATGAAATCCTTCATCGACCGCTTTTCCCAGTAGGGATACAGCACGTCACGGTAGGTCTGCTTATCCTCGTCGCTGATGTCGAAGCGATCCTGCGGACGGGTGGCAAACTTATCCAGCTCTTTAAGCAGCCAGTAGGGGTCCATCTCAGGCGAGATAATGCCTGCTCGCGGTTTAACGGTGCGGTTCCCGGCAATCAGCTCCTCATCACGAATCGCGATGTTCACATGGTCAAGAATGTACGCCGTCGCTTTTGCGCGTCTGATGATCACCGGCTCGCCTTCCGTCTGCCGATGGCTGGCGGTATAAAGCAAGGCACGCTCAAGCGAGATCTCGCGCGGACTGGCAAAGAGTGCGTCTTTCAAACGCTGGGTACGATTCGTCATGAGGGAACTCCTGTAACGGAAAAACGAGCCCGCCCCGAAGGGCGGGAGAGCATCAGGCGGTTTGTGCCAGGTGGGCGTCAATCTTGTTCATGATGGCGTCGGCGCGTTTTACCACGTCGCTGATATTGACGCGTACAATGGTCTTCCCGGCAAAGCGCTCCTCAAATTTAATGCCGATATCCTTGGTCAGGATCACCATATCCGCGGCAGCAACGTCTTCTGCCGTCAGTTCGTTCTCAAGGCCGATCGACCCCTGCGTTTCAACCTTCACTTCCCAACCTTTGGCTTTTGCGGCACTTTCCAGCGCTTCGGCCGCCATATAGGTATGGGCAACGCCAGACGGGCATGCTGTTACTGCGATAATTCGGGCCATGTTCTCTTCCTCACTCAGTTAATTTCGAAATCCAGATCCAGGTCGTCCTCTTTTTCCTCGACCTGTTTTGCATTCTTGCGAGCGATACTTTTCAGCACGTTGACGCTAACAGCCGTCACTACCGCCCCAATAGCAACCGCCGCGATGTAGCCCAGCTTGCCGTCGACTACTGGCAGAACGATCAGCCCGCCCCATCCGGCGTAGCACTGTGCGCCCATCACGGCGGCAGTTACCGCACCGCACGCGGAGCCGAGCATGATGGAAGGAATAACGCGCAGAGGGTCGGCGGCGGCGAACGGAATCGCCCCTTCGGTCACGCCCACACAGCCCATCACCAGCGCCGCCTTCCCTGCTTCGCGCTCTTCGGCGGTAAAGTTTTTGCGGTTAATCAGCGTCGCCAGGCCTAAACCCAGAGGAGGTACACAGATACCGACCGCCGCAATTGCCACTACGGTGTAAACACCTTGAGCCACGCAGATCAGCATGAAGGCGTAAGCCACTTTGTTAATCGGGCCGCCCATGTCGAAGGCCAGCATCAGCCCGATGATGACGGCCAGTACCACAATGCTGCCCTGCTGCATGCCCTGCAGCCACTGGGTGAGACCAGTGGTCAGCGCACCGACAGGCTCACCCAGCCCCCACATCATGATGCCTGCGGTAACAAAGGTGCCGATGATAGGGATGATGAAGATAGGCATGACGGAGCGCAGCACTTTCGGAACCGGCAGTTTCTTCAGATACCAGACCACAATCCCACCGAGGATCCCGGCAATAATGGCGCCGAAGAAACCCGCTCCGAAGCTGTTACCGACCCAGGCGGCAATAGCGCAGGGAGCCAGTGCGGCACGTTCAGCAATGGAATAACCAATATAAGCGGCCAGGAAAGGCACCATCAGCGTTAACCCCGCCACGCCGATATCGAATAGCTTTTTGAGGTTGGGATCGGTTGCTGCATCCGGTACCGCGCCCTTGCCATAAAGCATGACCGAGACGGCCAGCAAAATACCGCCCGCAACCACGAACGGGATCATGTGCGACACCCCTGTCATCAGATGCTGCCGCGTGTTCTTGAGAATATGCACCAACTCTTTCATATGTCGCTCCTGGCCTATATCCATAAAGATGTTGTGGCAAACAATAGGCAATCAGGAAGATGTCGGACAGGAGACAAAAAGGCCATTTACTGGATTTTTGTAATGTCGAAATAAAAATGCGATCCGCCTCGACATTTCAACGCTATCTGGCGTTACGCAAAATGCCCTAACCTGTGAGTCAAATCTCACTTTTCGAGTGACATTACATTTGTCCAGCTTTTGGCAGATTTGTCACATGGCGCGATTCGTCACCACGCTCGTATCCTGTGCTCAGTGAATGTCTATTCGTTTCGGGAGTATGTGTATGGCTCTGGTAGTGGAATTTACCTGTGAATTGCCCAACGGTGTTCACGCGCGTCCGGCAAGTCATGTTGAAACGCTGTGCAATACCTTTACGTCGCACATTGAGTGGCACAACCTGCGTACGGACCGGAAAGGTGATGCCAGGAGCGCGCTGGCACTGATTGGCACCGATACGCTGGCTGGCGATGCCTGTCGGCTGGTGATCGAGGGAGAGGATGAACAACGCGCCTATCAGCAGCTGGAAAAATGGCTGCGAGAGGAGTTCCCCCACTGCGACGCACCGCTTGCAGAAGCCATCAATACCGAACTTGATCCGCTGCCAGAATCCCTCACGCGCCTTAACCCAACCCTGTTCCGTGCCCTTCCCGTTTGCAGCGGCAGCGCCCAGGGTATTCTGACGTTACTGGCCTCGCTGGATCTCAATGCCCTGACTAACATACCCGCAGCAAAAGGGATAGAAGAAGAGCAGTCCGCGCTGGATAACGGCCTTACCCTGCTGGTGAAAAATATTGAGCTGCGCGCGCTGGACAGCGACAGCACCGCCAGCGCGATTCTCGACGCGCACCGATCGCTTGCTACGGATGGCTCACTGCGACAGCATCTTCTTGCGGGCGTGAGCCAGGGGCTTAGCTGCGCGCAGGCAACAATCGCCACGGCCAACCATTTCTGCGATGAGTTCTCTCGTTCCAGCAGCAGCTACCTGCAGGAACGCGTGCTGGATGTGCGCGATGTTTGCTATCAGCTTCTGCAGCAGATATACGGTGAACAGCGCTTCCCGGCACCGGGCCAGCTGACGCAGCCGACCGTCTGCCTTGCAGAAGACCTCACTCCCGGCCAGTTCCTGGAACTGGATAAAACTCTGCTCAAAGGGCTGCTGTTAAAAAGCGGCGGAACCACTTCGCACACCGTTATTCTTGCGCGCTCATTTAATATTCCCACGCTGGTCGGCGTCGATAGCCAAGGTCTGCTTCAGTGGCTCAACCAGCCTGTCTTTGTCGATGGCAACGCCGGTGCGGTGGTCGTCAATAGTACCGAAGCCTTGGCACGTTACTATCACCAGGAAGCGCGCGTCCAGCAGGCAATACGCGAGCAGCAACGCATCTGGCTTGACCGGGAAGCGAGAACTTCCGACGGCCTGCGCATAGAGATTGCGGCGAACATCGCCCACGCGGTGGAAACTCAGGCGGCATTCGGTAACGGCGCTGAGGGCGTCGGCCTGTTTCGCACCGAAATGCTGTATATGGACCGCACCAGCGCCCCCGGCGAAAGCGAGCTGTACAACATTTTCTGTCAGGCGATGGAAAGCGCAAACGGACGAAGCATCATCGTGCGAACCATGGATATCGGCGGCGATAAGCCGGTGGAGTATCTGAATATCCCGGCGGAGAATAACCCGTTTCTCGGGTATCGCGCCGTACGCATTTACGAAGAGTATTCAGCGCTTTTCACCACCCAGCTTCGGGCGATCCTCCGCGCGTCCGCCCACGGTAGCCTGAAGATCATGATCCCGATGATCTCATCTATGGAAGAGATCCTGTGGGTCAAAGAGAAGCTCGCCGAAGCGAAACAGCAGCTTCGCGCTGAACACGTTCCTTTTGATGAAAAAATCCCGCTCGGCATCATGCTGGAAGTGCCGTCGGTGATGTTCATTATCGATCAGTGCTGCGAAGAGATTGATTTCTTTAGCATCGGCAGCAACGACCTGACGCAGTATCTTCTGGCCGTCGACCGCGACAACGCCAAAGTTACCCGCCACTACAACAGCCTGAACCCCGCCTTCCTGCGCGCGCTGGATTACGCGGTGCAGGCCGTCCACCGTCAGGGAAAATGGATTGGCCTGTGCGGCGAGCTGGGCGCAAAAGGCTCGGTACTGCCGCTGTTGGTGGGTCTGGGGCTGGACGAGCTGAGCATGGGATCGCCCGCCATTCCGGCAACCAAGGCCCGTCTGGCACAGTTAGACAGCCGCGCCTGTCGCCAGCTTCTGAACCAGGCTATGGCGTGCCGAACGTCGCTTGAAGTGGAACACCTGCTGGCGCAGTTCCGCATGAACCAGCAGGACACGCCGCTGGTGACGCCACGCTGTATTTCGCTGGATAACGACTGGAACAGTAAAGAAGAGGTCATGAAAGGGATGACCGATAACCTTTTGCTCGCCGGGCGCTGCCGCTATCCCCGCAAGCTGGAGGCCGACCTGTGGGCGCGCGAGGCCGTTTTCTCCACCGGGCTTGGCTTCAGCTTCGCCATTCCGCACAGCAAATCTGAGCATATTGAGCAATCCACCATCAGCGTTGCACGTCTGAAATCACCTGTCATGTGGGGCGATGAAGAAGCGCAGTTCATCATCATGCTGACGCTGAACAAACACGCCGCGGGCGACCAGCATATGCGCATTTTCTCGCGCCTGGCCCGCCGCATCATGCATGACGATTTCCGCAGCGCGCTGGTCAATTCCAGTTCAGAAGAGGCCATCGCCTCCCTGTTGGAACACGAATTAGAACTTTAATACGAGGAAGAGTAATGGAATTGTACCTGGATACCGCTAACGTGGCGGAAGTCGAACGCCTGGCGCGCATTTTTCCGATTGCGGGCGTCACCACCAACCCAAGCATTGTGGCGGCTGGCCGTGAATCCATCTGGGAGGTGCTGCCGCGCCTGCAGCAGGCCATCGGGCCGGAAGGCACCCTGTTTGCCCAGACCATGAGCCGTGATGCAGAAGGCATGGTGGCCGAGGCCAAACGCCTGAGCAACGCCATCCCGGACATTGTGGTGAAAATCCCGGTGACGGCTGAGGGGCTTATTGCGATCAAGATGCTGAAAAAAGAGGGCATTACCACGCTGGGCACCGCCGTTTATAGCGCCTCGCAGGGATTGCTCGCCGCGCTGGCAGGCGCGAAATATGTCGCGCCGTACGTGAACCGCGTCGATGCCCAGGGCGGCGACGGCATTCGCATGGTGCAGGAGCTGCAATCCCTGCTCGAACTGCACGCGACGGAAAGCAGGGTGCTGGCCGCCAGCTTCAAAACCCCGCGTCAGGCGCTGGACTGCCTGCTTGCCGGATGTGAAGCAATCACGCTTCCTTTAGATGTAGCGCAACAAATGCTCGGCACGCCGGCGGTAGAGTCAGCCATAGAGAAGTTTGAGCAGGACTGGAAAAACGCGTTTGGTAACCTCAACCTCTAAGGGAGAACTGTTATGGACCGTATCATTCAATCACCTGGGAAATACATCCAGGGTGCTGATGTGCTTACCCGTCTGGGCGACTATCTGAAACCGCTGGCACAGCGCTGGCTGGTTGTCGGCGATAAATTTGTGCTGGGTTTCGCAGAAGAGACTCTGCGTAAAAGCTTCGAGCAGGCCGAACTTCATGCTGAAATCGCGCCGTTCGGCGGCGAATGTTCGCAAAACGAAATCGATCGCCTGAAAAAGCTGGCCGACGGCGCCGACTGCATGGCCGTGCTGGGTATTGGCGGGGGAAAAACCCTGGATACCGCCAAAGCGCTGGCCCACTTTATGGATGTGCCCGTTGCGATAGCCCCTACCATCGCCTCCACCGACGCGCCGTGCAGCGCGCTTTCCGTAATTTATACCGACAGCGGCGAATTCGATCGCTACCTCATGCTGACGCACAACCCGAACATGGTTATCGTCGACACTAAAGTGGTCGCGGGCGCGCCTGCTCGCCTGCTGGCAGCAGGGATTGGCGACGCGCTGGCAACCTGGTTTGAAGCGCGCGCCTGCTCGCGCAGCGGCGCAACCACCATGGCCGGCGGTAAATGCACGCAGGCAGCGTTAGCGCTGGCCGAGCTGTGCTACAACACGCTGGTTGAAGAGGGTGAGAAGGCGATGCTCGCGGCGGAGCAGCACGTGGTGACGCCCGCGCTGGAACGCATCATCGAAGCCAATACCTATCTGAGCGGCGTCGGGTTTGAAAGCGGCGGGCTGGCGGCGGCGCACGCCATTCACAACGGCATGACGGCGGTGCCGGATGCGCATCACTTCTATCACGGCGAAAAAGTGGCGTTTGGCACGCTGACGCAGCTGGTGCTGGAAAACGCGCCGGTAGAAGAGATCGAGACCGTTGCGGCGCTTTGCCACAGCGTTGGGCTGCCGATCACGCTGGCACAGCTGAATATCAAAGAGGATATTCCGGCCAAAATGCGTCTGATAGCGGAAGCGTCCTGCGCGGAAGGTGAAACCATCCACAACATGCCCGGTGGCGTGACGCCGGATCAGGTTTACGCGGCGCTTTTGGTGGCCGACCAGTACGGGCAGCGCTTCCTGCAGGAATGGGAGTAAATAGCGTGAATAAAAATCCCCGCTGATGCGGGGATTTTTTTGCCCGTAGGCCGGGTAAGCGTTAGCGCCACCCGGCACAGGGGTTACTGCAGGTCAAACCGGTCCAGATCCATCACCTTCGCCCATGCGGCAACGAAGTCACGAACGAACTTGTCGCTGGCATCGCTGCTGGCATAAACCTCTGCCAGCGCGCGCAGGACGGCGTTAGAACCGAATACCAGGTCGGCGCGGGTCGCGGTGTATTTCACTTCACCGCTGGCGCGATCGCTTCCGGCAAACAGCTCGTTTGACTCGTCGGTGGCTTTCCACTGGGTGTTCATATCCAGCAGGTTGACGAAGAAATCGGTGCTCAGCACACCTTCTCGGTCTGTAAAGACGCCATTCTTGCTGCCGTCAAAGTTCGCACCCAGCACGCGCAGGCCGCCGATCAGCACCGTCAGTTCCGGCGCGGTTAACGTCAGCTGCTGGGCTTTGTCGATCAGCAGTGACTCGGTGGTGGAAACATCCACCTGCGCACGGTAGTTACGGAAGCCGTCGGCAATCGGTTCGAGCAGGTTAAACATCTCGATATCCGTCTGATCCTGACGCGCATCCACGCGGCCCGGCGTGAACGGAACGTTGACGTAAACGCCTGCGGCTTTCGCTGCCTGCTCAACGCCAACGACACCCGCCAGCACGATGATGTCGGCCAGTGAAGCTTTATGGGAGGACTTATAAATCTCTTCCAGTACGGGCAGAGCGCGCACGGCCGCGGCGTTAACATCCCAGCTACGCTGAGGCGCCAGCGCCAGACGCGCACCGTTTGCCCCACCGCGCTTATCACCACCGCGGAAGGTCGAGGCAGACGCCCAGGCAACAGACACCAGTTCGCTCACGGAAAGACCGGACGCCGCGATATCAGACTTCAGGCTTTCAATATCTGCTGCGGTTGGATGGAAGAACGGCTGCGGCAGCGGATCCTGCCAGATGAGTTCTTCTTTCGGCACTTCTGGCCCAATGTAGCGGGAAATTGGCCCCATATCGCGGTGAGTCAGCTTGAACCACGCGCGCGCGAAGGCTTCGTTAAAGGCCTGCGGATCGTTCAGGAAGCGACGAGAAATTTTTTCGAATTCCGGGTCGAAGCGCAGCGTCAGGTCGGTAACCAGCATGGTTGGCTTGCGTTTTTTCGACGAGTCGAACGGGTCAGGCATAATGTCCGGCGCATCGACTGCCTCAAACTGAATCGCACCTGCCGGGCTGCGGGTCTGCACCCATTCGTATTTGAACAGGTTCTCGAAGAAGTAGTTACTCCACTGGGTTGGCGTTTGCGACCAGATGACTTCCAGACCGGAGGTGATGGCGTCTGCGCCGATACCGGTACCGTGTGTACTGGTCCAGCCCAGACCCTGCGCTTCAATCGGTGACGCTTCTGGATCGGTACCAACATGCGTCGCCTCGCCCGCACCGTGGGTTTTACCGAGGGTATGGCCGCCCGCAATCAGCGCCACGGTCTCTTCGTCGTTCATTCCCATGTTGCCGAAGGTGGCGCGAATTGCCGCCGCTGCCGACAGCGGATCGCCGCTGGCGTTTGGACCTTCCGGGTTGACGTAAATCAGGCCCATTTCGGTGGCGGCCAGCGGGCGCTTCGCCAGCGCTTCCGGGTCACGGTGGGTCAGCCAGGCTTTTTCATCGCCCCAGTTCACGTCCAGATCAGGTTCCCAGACGTCTTCACGACCGGCACCGAAACCAAAGGTGCGGAAGCCGGAGTTCTCCAGCGCCACGTTACCCGCAAGGATAAAGAGGTCAGCCCAGGAGATTTTTTGTCCGTATTTTTGCTTGATAGGCCACAGCAGACGGCGTGCTTTATCCAGGCTGACGTTATCCGGCCAGGAGTTCAGCGGCGCAAAGCGCTGTTGCCCGCGTCCGGCACCGCCGCGTCCGTCAACGGAGCGATAGGTACCCGCACCGTGCCAGGCCATACGAATAAACAGGCCCGCGTAGCTGCCCCAGTCGGCTGGCCACCAGGGCTGTGAATCGGTCAACAGGGCTTTGAGATCGCCCTTGAGAGCAGAGTAATCAAGCTTGCTAAATTCTTTGCGGTAGTCGAAGTCTTCACCCAATGGGTTCGAACGATTGGAATGTTGGTTCAGAAGGTCGATGCGGAGTTGCTTAGGCCACCACTCTTTACTGCTGGTGCCTGCACCCGCGCTGTGATCGACGCCGCCCTGATGGAACGGGCATTTGCCGGCTGATGCCGCATTATTGGTATCGTCTGACGTGCTCATCGCTATGCTCCCTTTACAGTGTTACCGTTACGATATACGCCCTTATTGATAAGGTATAGTTGGGATAACCCACAGATTCGATAGTTAATTCCGTTTAATTACACTTTGAAAATATGTGACTTTTATACGTCAAAAGCAGCATTGCCGATATGGCGGGAAAATAAAACCCTTATAAATCAAAAAACCCTCCGAAGAGGGCTTTTTATTGTTACACGCCAGGTCTGACGCCGAGCGTGTGGCAGATGGCGTAACTCATTTCCGCGCGGTTCAGCGTATAAAAGTGGAAATCTTTCACTCCTTCACGACTGAGGATTTTCACCATGTCCATCGCGATATTTGCGCCCACCAGCTTGCGTGTTTCCGGGTCATCGTCCAGCCCCTCGTACATTTTAGACATCCAAAGCGGAATGCGCACGTTGGTCATATCGGCAAATTTCTTCGCCTGTTTGAAGTTCGAGACCGGCAAAATACCCGGGATAATTTCGACGTCGATACCCGCCGAGACGCAGCGGTCGCGAAAGCGCAGATAGCTTTCTACGTCGAAGAAGAACTGCGTGATGGCGCGGTTTGCACCGGCGTCCACTTTACGCTTCAGGTTGAGCAGATCCGCCTGGGCGCTTTTCGCTTCCGGGTGGACTTCAGGGTAAGCGGCAACGGAGATATCAAAGTCTCCTACGTCTTTCAGCAGCGCGACCAGATCGGTGGCATACATCTCTGGCTTACCGCTTCCCGGCGGCAGGTCGCCGCGCAGGGCGACAATGTGACGAATGCCGTTGTTCCAGTAGTCCTGGGCAATCGCACGCAGTTCATCAGGCGTCGCGTCGATACAGGTCAGGTGCGGTGCCGCTTCCAGACCGGTTCTGTCTTTAATGCCTTTAATAATGCTGTGCGTACGGTCACGCTCGCCGGAGTTGGCGCCGTAGGTGACGGAGACAAATTTCGGCTTCAGGCTGCTCAGACGATCGATAGAGCTCCACAGGGTCTGCTCCATTTCACTGGTGCGCGGCGGGAAAAATTCAAAAGAGACGTTAATCTGGCCGTTTACTTCGGCCAGGCTCTGATTCAGGGCTTCCCGCTGGTTGGCGTGAAAAAAGCTCATACCTTACCTCTATCTATCGCATGTCGTTGTTTGTTGTGTTGTGAACTTCTATACGTTTAGACGTCCAGATGTAAAAATGACGGAAAAGCGAAGTGGCGTCAACAGAAATAATCAACAATAACGGTGAGGATTGCTCAGGGAAGATGAGGGGAATTCATGATGAGGGTGAAGTGCGGTCTGATGCCCTCACCCTAACCCTCTCCCACGGGGAGAGGGAACAGGCCAGACTACAGCAGCTTAGCCAGACGGTTAATGTCGGACTGGATAGCCCCGGCGGTAACATCTCGCCCAGCGCCCGGGCCGCGGATCACCAGCGGGTTATCGCGGTACCAGCGGCTTTCGATAGCGAAGACGTTATCGCACGGCAGCAGCGCCGCCAGCGGATGTTCAGGACGTACCGCCTCCACGCCTACGCGCGCTTTGCCGTTCGCCTCGAAACGCGCCACGTAGCGCAGCACCAGGCCCATCTCATTTGCGGCCTCCAGACGCTGCACCATCTGCTCGTTCAGCTCGTCGCCATTTTCAAAGAAGTGATCCACAGACCCTTCCTCACAGCCCGAAGGCACCAGCGACTCTACGCGCACCTGACCGGGCTCGATGTCGTAGCCCGCTTCACGCGCCAGGATCACCAGCTTGCGCATCACGTCTTTACCGGCGAGGTCAACGCGCGGATCGGGCTCGGTTAAGCCCTGCTGCCAGGCCTGATCCACCAGATCGGTAAACGGCACGGTGCCGTCGAACTGCAGGAACAGCCAGGAGAGCGTGCCGGAGAAGATCCCGCTCAGCGCCAGAATACTGTCCCCGCTTTCAATCAGGTCACGCACGGTGTGGTTAACCGGCAGCCCCGCGCCAACGGTGGCGTTGTAGAGCCAGTGACGACCGGTTTTTTCAAACGCGTCGTGGATCTGACGGTATTTATCGGTGCTGCTCGCTCCCGCCAGCTTGTTGGCGCTGATGACGTGGAAGCCGTGGCTGGCGAAATCCAGATACTGATCCGCAAGCTGCTCGCTGGCGGTGACGTCCAGCACCACCAGATCGTCATACGGGTGCGCGCGCATCCACAGGAACAGGGACTCTTCATCCTGCTCGACCGCTTCATCATTAAAGAAGGCAAGCGCGCGGCTGGCGTCAAGCCCTTCGTAATTCAACAGGCTACGGCGGCTGTCCACCACGCCCGCCAGAATAAATTCAAAGCCGGTGCGCGCCGAGAGCGTCTCCTGCTCGCGCGCAAACAGCTCCAGCCAGCGGGAACCGATGTTCCCTTTCCCGAACAGCACCAGGCCGATACGTTTTTCCGCGCGGAACAAGGAGGTGTGCAGGCCCTGAATCAGGCTCTCGGTTGGCCCCTTACGCAGGACGGCAACCAGGCTGATGCCCTCTTCCGACTGCCAGGTAAACTCCACCGGCTGGCCTTTCAGCTGCTGCCAGAAGCGGTGGCAGTGCAGCGGGTTACGCGTGACGCCCGCGCCCACCATCGCCACCAGCGCCAGACCCTGACGCAGGCGAAGCTCGCCCGGCAGGCCCGCTTCATCGAGGATTTTGAGCGCGCTGTCCGCCACTTCTGCGGTATAGCAGAACTGCAGCAGCTGGCGGTCGTTATGAACGCCAACGGCCAACGGGCGCACCTGTGCACGCTTCAGAATCAGGTCGATATCTTTATGCGCCAGTTTGAAGTCCTGACCCGCAGGCACCTGGAACTCAATCAGGCAGATGTCGTCGTGGCTGGTGACAATACGCGCGCCCGTACCGGAGGCCAGCACGCGTTCAATACGGGTAGAGCCTTGATCCGGCGTATAGCTGCAGCGCAGCTGCAGGTCGATATCGCTGCCGGAAACCGGCTGTAGCGTACGCGCGTGGAGCACCGGTGCCGCCAGACGCGCCAGCTCGCTCGCTTCGTCGAGACGCAGCAGCGGCAGCAGGCAGGCATCCTTCACTTTACGCGGGTCCGCGCTGTAAACACCGGCCACGTCGCTCCAGATGGTGACGCGGGACACGCCCGCCAGGGCACCAATTTGCGTTGCCGAGTAGTCCGAACCGTTACGACCCAGCAGCACGGTTTCGCCCGCGTTGCTGCGGCTGATAAAGCCGGTGACGACAATACGTTTGCCCGGGTGCTGCACCAGCAGCTGTTGCAGCAGCGGGTAGGACAACCCTTCATCCACCTGCGGCTGCGCGGCGCGTTCGGCGCGCAGGAAATCACGCGCGTCGAGCCAGGCCGCTTCTACACCCAGGTGCTGCAGCACGGCGGCCATCAGGCGCGCGGACCACACTTCACCGTGGCCCACCACTTCGGCATACACCGCGTCGGTAATCCCGCTGTCCAACAGGGTGGCCAGACGCTCAAGGTCGTGCGTGAAGGCGCTAATCAGCCCGTCCGCCACGTCTGCAGGCAGCAGGCCGGCAATCAGCTCGCTCTGGTAGCGGCGTAAGGACTGTTGCACCTGATGCGCAGAAAGGCGATCGGTCTGGCTCAGTTTCAGCCAGCTAATCAACTGGTTGGTGGTGCTGCCCGCCGCGGAGACAACCATCATGTCACCCGGCTGTGAATACTCGGTCATAATCCCTGCAACGCGCAGGTAACACTTCACATCGGCAAGACTACTACCACCAAACTTGTGCAGTTGACGACCCTTCGCCCCTGCCTGCGCTATCACACTCATGATTACCCCTTGGCTGCGACCCGGAAGCCATTTTCCAGATCGGCAATTAAATCTTCAGAATCTTCAATACCGGTCGAGATACGCAGCAGCGTCTCAGAAATCCCGGCGGCGGCACGTGCTTCCGGTGCCATACCTGCGTGCGTCATGGTCGCGGCGTGGGAGATCAAGCTTTCAACCCCACCTAATGATTCCGCCAGCGTAAACAATGACAGCCCGCTCAGGAAGCGACGCAGCGTTTGCTCGTCGCCGTCCAGTTCAAAACTTAACATCGCGCCAAATCCTTTCTGCTGGCGCGCGGCAATCTCGTGCCCCTGATTTTCCGGCAGCGACGGGTGATAAAGCGTCTTCACCAGCGGCTGGTTTTTCAGGAAATCGACAATCGCCTGAGCATTACGCTGCGCCACTTCCATGCGTGGAGAAAGCGTGCGAATGCCGCGTAACAGCAGGTAGCTGTCGAAGGCGCCCGCGGTGACGCCAATGTTATTGGCCCACCATGCCAGTTCGGTGACAACGTCGGGATCTTTTGCAATCACCACACCTGCCACCACGTCAGAATGACCGTTCAGATATTTAGTACATGAATGCAATACAAGATCTGCACCCAGTGCCAGTGGGTTCTGAAGGGCCGGACTGAGGAATGTATTATCCACTACACTTATCGCTCCCGCATCCCTTGCGAGCTGACAAATTTTCGCAATATCGACAACGCGCAGTAAAGGATTGCTCGGACTTTCCACCAGAACCAGCTTCGGCTGCTCTGCCAGCGCCTGTTTCAGAGCCTGTTCGTCGTTTTGATCGACAAACAGCACGCGATAGCAGCCGCGTTTTGCAAGGCTATCAAACAGGCGATAGCTGCCGCCGTAGCAGTCGTGCGGCGCAACCAGCAGGTCGCCAGGCTTCAGGAACACCGTGGTCACCAGGTGGATTGCAGACATGCCGGTATTGGTCAATACCGCGCCTGCGCCACCTTCCAGCTCCGCCAGCGCACGCTGGGTAACGTCACGCGTCGGGTTGCCGCGACGCGAGTAGTCATGCGCGCGGGGTTCATTAAATCCGGTAAAATTATAGGTACTGGAAAGATGAATTGGCGGGACAACGCAGCCGTACTGCTCGTCATCATTCAATCCGCTACGCACTGCGATGGTGGCCTGTTTACGCGTCATGGTGAAGGCTTCCTGGCTAATGAGGTGAAAAGTCAGGCACCAGAGTAAACACTGAAAGTATAGCCGTCAATACATCTGGACATCTAAACTTCTTTGCGTATAGATTGAGCAATGTGCAAATAGCCGTTAAAATTATATGCTTTAGTGCACGCTGCAGCGGCAATATCCGTGCCACGGTATCGTCTCTACGGTAAACTAGGCAAGATTACGGTTCAAAACCGGCGGTTACAGGTTTTGCACCTTTAGATAAATGACTGAGAGGATTAAAGGTATCTCATGGCTGAATGGAGCGGCGAATATATCAGCCCATACGCTGAGCACGGTAAGAAGAGTGAACAAGTAAAGAAAATTACGGTTTCCATTCCTCTGAAGGTGTTGAAGATCCTCACCGATGAACGTACGCGTCGTCAGGTGAACAACCTGCGTCACGCAACCAACAGCGAACTGCTGTGCGAAGCGTTCCTGCATGCGTTTACTGGTCAACCGTTGCCGAACGATGAAGATCTGCGTAAAGAGCGCAGTGATGAAATCCCGGAAGAGGCGAAGGTGATCATGCGTGAACTGGGCATTGATCCGGATACGTGGGAATACTGAAAAGCGGATACAAAAAAGGCACCTTGCGGTGCCTTTTTTTCGGGAAACTTATTTAGCGCCCGGGATGCTGAAACGCTTGTTGAAGCGGTCAACACGGCCACCGGTTGCAACATCACGCTGCTTACCAGTGTAGAACGGGTGGCATTTGCCGCACACGTCCAGGTTCAGATCGTGGCCCACGGTAGAGCGGATCTGGATAGAGTTACCGCAAGAACAGTTTGCAGTAATCATTTCGTATTTCGGGTGAATATCTTTTTTCATGGGAGAACCTCAGTTAAGGCCGCGTCGCTCTTCCAGCCCTAACGCCAGACACCACGCGATGTTGAATGTAATTTCTCTGGCGTAATATACACCAAAGGCGGCGAATCATACAGAATTTGACCAGAGTATGCAAACTGATCCGCACGCCGCTTTCACTAATGTGTATACTAACGCGCCACTTTTCAAGTCAGGAAGATTCGATGCCCGTCGCTCACGTTGCCCTGCCCGTTCCGCTTCCCCGCACCTTTGACTACCTGCTGCCCGACAGCATGAGCGCCAAAGCGGGCTGTCGCGTGACCGTGCCGTTTGGCAAACAGCAGCGCGTGGGGATCGTCGTCTCCGTCAGCGAGAAAAGCGAACTGCCGCTCAACGAGTTGAAATCGGTCGTTGAGGTGCTGGACGGCGAACCCGTTTACTCCACCAGTACCTGGCGACTGCTGCTCTGGGCCGCGGAGTATTATCATCACCCGATTGGCGACGTCCTGTTCCACGCCCTGCCAATCATGCTGCGTCAGGGTAAGAGCGCAAGCCACGCGCCAATGTGGTACTGGTTTGCCACCGAGCAGGGCCAGTCCGTGGATATCAACAGCCTGAAGCGTTCGCAGAAACAGCAGCAGGCGCTGGCCGCCCTGCGTCAGGGGAAAATCTGGCGCCATCAGGTCGACGAGCTTGAGGTGAGCGAGGCCGCGCTACAGGCATTAAGAAAGAAAGGGTTGAGCGACCTCGCCAGCGAAGCGCCCGCTCTTCACGACTGGCGGGAGAATTTTTCCGTCTCGGGCGATCGCCTGCGCCTCAACACCGAGCAGGCCACCGCCGTGGGGGCGATTCACAGCGCCTCGGACCACTTTTCCGCCTGGCTGCTGGCGGGCGTCACCGGCTCCGGTAAGACCGAAGTCTACCTGAGCGTGCTGGAAAACGTGCTCGCCCAGGGCAAACAGGCGCTGGTGATGGTGCCGGAAATTGGCCTCACCCCGCAAACTATCGCCCGCTTCCGCGAACGCTTTAACGCGCCCGTTGAGGTTCTACACTCCGGGCTGAACGACAGCGAGCGCCTTAGCGCCTGGCTGAAAGCCAAAAATGGCGAAGCGGCGATTGTGATCGGCACCCGCTCGTCGCTGTTTACGCCGTTTAAAAATCTCGGCGTTATCGTAATAGATGAAGAGCACGACAGCTCCTATAAGCAGCAGGAAGGCTGGCGCTATCACGCCCGGGACTTAGCGGTCTATCGCGCGCACAGCGAGCAAATACCTATAATTCTCGGCTCCGCCACGCCCGCACTCGAAACGCTGCACAACGTGCGCCAGCGTAAATACCACATGCTGCGCCTGACGCGCCGGGCGGGGAATGCCCGCCCGGCGATTCAGCACGTGCTGGATCTCAAAGGCCAGCAGGTGCAGGCCGGGCTAGCTCCGGCGTTGATTACCCGAATGCGCCAGCATTTGCAGGCGGGCAACCAGGTTATCCTGTTCCTTAATCGACGCGGATTTGCTCCCGCTCTGCTGTGCCACGACTGCGGCTGGATTGCGGAATGCCCGCGCTGCGACCACTACTACACCTTCCATCAGGCCCAGCGTCATTTGCGCTGCCACCACTGCGACAGCCAGCGCCCGGTGCCGCGCCAGTGCCCGTCGTGCGGCTCAACGCATATCGTGCCGGTCGGCCTGGGAACGGAACAGCTGGAACAGGCGCTTGGCCCCTTCTTCCCGGACGTGCCGATTTCCCGCATCGACCGGGACACCACCAGCCGTAAAGGGGCGCTTGAGCAGCAGCTTGCTGAAGTCCATCGCGGTGGCGCCCGTATCCTGATTGGCACCCAGATGCTGGCCAAAGGCCACCACTTCCCGGACGTGACCCTTGTCGCCCTGCTGGACGTCGACGGCGCGCTGTTCTCTGCCGATTTCCGCTCCGCCGAGCGCTTCGCCCAGCTTTATACGCAGGTGGCCGGTCGCGCCGGCCGCGCGGGCAAGCAGGGCGAAGTGGTGCTGCAAACGCACCACCCCGAGCATCCGCTGCTGCAGACCTTACTGCATAAAGGCTATGACGAGTTTGCGGAGCAGGCCCTTGCCGAACGCCAGACGATGCAGCTGCCGCCGTGGACCAGCCACGTCATCATCCGCGCGGAAGATCATAACAACCAGCAGGCGCCGCTTTTCCTGCAGCAGCTACGAAACCTTCTGCAGGCCAGTCCGCTCGTAGATAGCCAGCTTTGGATTTTAGGCCCGGTTCCGGCTCTTGCCCCAAAACGCGGCGGGCGCTTCCGCTGGCAAATCCTGCTCCAGCACCCATCGCGCATCCGCTTACAGCATATCGTTAGCGGCACGCTGGCGCTCATCAATACCCTGCCGGAAGCGCGCAAAGTGAAGTGGGTTCTCGACGTCGACCCGATTGAAGGCTGAAGACGGATCGAAAAATTTAACGCACCTCACACTTTTTATGAAAATTCTGTAACCGCTCTCATAAACTATCTGTAAAAATGGTGTGTCAGCAGTTCGGTGTTCAGGCGAGGAGAAGACGTTGAAGTCCAGGAAAGAGGTTGCTACGGCGACCATGAAAGACGTTGCCGAGAAAGCTCAAGTCTCAACGGCAACCGTGTCCCGCGCATTAATGAACCCGGATAAAGTCTCCCAGGCGACCCGTAACAAGGTTGAACAGGCGGCGCTGGAAGTGGGCTATTACCCGCAGGCAATGGGGCGCAACGTGAAGCGCAATGAATCACGTACCATTCTTGTGATTGTGCCGGACATTTGCGATCCCTTCTTCAGCGAGATTATCCGCGGTATTGAAGTCACCGCAGCGGAACAGGGTTACCTGGTGCTGATTGGCGACTGTGCCCACCAGAATCAGCAGGAAAAAACCTTCATCGACCTCATTATTACCAAGCAGATTGACGGTATGTTACTGCTTGGCTCCCGTCTGCCGTTTGATGCCAGCATCGAAGAACAGCGCAATTTGCCGCCAATGGTGATGGCTAACGAATTCGCGCCAGAGCTGGAGCTGCCGACGGTGCATATCGATAACCTGACGGCGGCCTTTAATGCCGTGAATTATCTCCAGGAGCTGGGGCATAAACGCATTGGCTGTATCGCCGGGCCGGAAGAGATGCCGCTCTGCCACTACCGCCTGCAGGGCTACGTTCAGGCGCTTCGCCGCACCGGCGCCATCGTCGACCCACACTATATTGCGCGCGGTGATTTTACCTTTGAAGCCGGCGGACAAGCGCTGGAAAAACTGCTGGCGCTGCCGGAGCCGCCGACCGCCGTATTCTGCCACAGCGATGTGATGGCGCTGGGTGCCCTCTCCCACGCCAAGCGCCGTGGTCTGCGCGTGCCTAAGGATCTGTCGATTATCGGCTTCGATAATATTTCGCTGTCTGAATTTTGCGATCCGCCGCTCTCGACCGTGGCTCAGCCGCGCTATCAAATTGGCCGTGAAGCGATGCTTCTGCTGCTGGATCAATTGCACGGGCAGACGGTGAACAGCGGCTCGCGTTTGCTGGACTGCGAGCTGATTGTGCGCGGCTCTACCCAGGCATTGACTTAAAGTAAACGCCTTTCGGACACCCTTATCTGGTCAAAGCCCCGCCGCTTAAGTAACATGGCGGGCTGACGAACGAATAAATACAGCGAAACGATAGTGGCACAACGAGATTATGTACGTCGCGGCCAGCCGGCACCTTCGCGACGCAAAAAGAGCAGTTCAAAAAGCAAGCAGCGGAACCTGCCTGCCGTCTCGCCAGCAATGGTCGCTATTGCTGCGGCTGTACTGGTGGCCTTCATTGGCGGCCTGTACTTCATCACGCACCATAAAAAAGAAGAGTCTGAAGCGCTTCAGGGCAACAAAGTGGCCGGTAATGGCCTGCCGCCGAAGCCTGAGGAGCGCTGGCGCTATATCAAAGAGCTGGAAAGCCGCCAGCCTGGCGTTCGTGCGCCTACCGAGCCGTCTGCCGGTGGCGAAGTGAAAAATGCCGATCAGTTGACGAATGAACAGCGTCAGCTGTTGGCACAGATGCAGGCCGACATGCGCCAGCAGCCAACGCAGCTGAACGAAGTGCCGTGGAACGAACAAACGCCGGCACAGCGTCAGCAAACGTTGCAGCTGCAACGCCAGCGTCAGGCACAAATTCAGCAACAGCAACAACAGCAGCAGTGGACGCAAACCCAGCCGGTGCAGCAGCCAAAAGCGCAGCCGCGCGTGACGGAACAACCGTACCAGCAGCCACAGCAGCAGACGCGTACCGTGCAGACGCAGCCTGTTCAACAGCAGCCGAAAGCCCAGCCGCAAAAGCAAACAGCTCAGCCCTACCAGGATCTGATGCAGACGCCAGCGCATACCACCGCGCAGCAGCCAAAAACGCAGCAGGCTGCGCCGGTCACCAAAGAGACCGAAGCGCCGAAGCAAACTGCCGAGAAAAAAGACGATCGCCGCTGGATGGTACAGTGCGGCTCGTTTAAAGGCGCGGAGCAGGCCGAAACGGTACGTGCTCAGCTGGCATTTGAAGGGTTTGATTCACGCATTACCACCAATAACGGCTGGAATCGCGTGGTGATTGGCCCGGTCAAAGGCAAAGAAAACGCAGACGGCACCATTTCCCGTTTGAAAGTTGCCGGTCACACAAACTGCATTCGACTCGCTTCTGGGGGTTGAAACCCCCAAATTCCCCCCCATCTATCATTTAATTCAGCCCTGAGCACTGGCTCAGGGCTTCTGTTTCCCGAATCTGTAACCAGGGGGTCTGCTCGTGACAACAATAGTAAGTGTACGCCGTAACGGCCATGTGGTAATCGCCGGGGATGGCCAGGCCACGCTGGGTAATACCGTCATGAAAGGCAACGTGAAGAAAGTGCGTCGTCTCTACAACGACAAAGTGATCGCCGGTTTTGCAGGCGGCACGGCGGATGCCTTCACGCTGTTTGAACTGTTTGAACGCAAACTGGAAATGCACCAGGGTCATCTGGTGAAAGCCGCCGTTGAGCTGGCAAAAGACTGGCGTACCGACCGCATGCTGCGCAAGCTTGAAGCGCTGCTGGCCGTGGCCGATGAAACCGCCTCGCTGATCATCACCGGTAACGGTGACGTCATTCAGCCAGAAAACGACCTGATTGCCATCGGCTCTGGCGGCCCGTACGCCCAGGCTGCAGCCCGCGCCCTGTTGGAAAACACCGACATGAACGCGCGCGACATCGCGGTGAAAGCGTTGGATATTGCAGGTGATATCTGCATTTATACCAACCACAATCACACCATCGAAGAATTACCGTCTAAAGCGTAAGGATCTCCCATGTCTGAAATGACCCCACGCGAAATTGTCAGCGAACTGAACAAACACATCATCGGCCAGGATAACGCCAAGCGTTCCGTGGCGATTGCCCTGCGTAACCGCTGGCGTCGTATGCAGCTTGATGAAGAGCTGCGTCACGAAGTAACTCCGAAAAACATTCTGATGATCGGCCCGACCGGCGTCGGTAAAACTGAAATCGCCCGTCGCCTGGCGAAGCTGGCCAATGCGCCGTTCATCAAAGTTGAAGCCACCAAGTTCACCGAAGTGGGCTACGTAGGGAAAGAAGTGGATTCCATCATCCGCGATCTGACCGATTCGGCGATCAAGATGGTGCGCGTTCAGGCCATCGAGAAAAACCGCTACCGCGCCGAAGAGATGGCCGAAGAGCGTATTCTCGACGTACTGATCCCACCGGCGAAAAACAACTGGGGCCAGTCTGAACAGCAGGCCGAGCCTTCCGCCGCGCGCCAGGCATTCCGCAAGAAACTGCGTGAAGGCGAGCTGGACGACAAAGAGATTGAGATCGATCTTGCTGCCGCGCCAATGGGCGTTGAAATCATGTCACCTCCCGGCATGGAAGAGATGACCAGCCAGCTGCAGTCCATGTTCCAGAACCTGGGCGGCCAGAAGCAGAAAGCGCGTAAGCTAAAAATCAAAGACGCGATGAAGCTGCTGATCGAAGAAGAAGCGGCGAAGCTGGTGAACCCGGAAGAGCTGAAACAAGATGCTATCGACGCGGTTGAACAGCACGGCATCGTCTTCATCGACGAAATCGACAAAATCTGTAAGCGAGGCGGCAACAGCTCCGGCCCGGATGTGTCCCGCGAAGGCGTTCAGCGCGACCTGCTGCCGCTGGTCGAGGGCTGCACCGTCTCTACCAAGCACGGTATGGTGAAAACGGACCACATCCTGTTCATCGCTTCTGGTGCATTCCAGGTTGCCAGCCCGTCTGACCTGATCCCGGAACTGCAGGGTCGTCTGCCAATCCGCGTTGAGCTGCAGGCCCTGACCACCGAAGATTTCGAACGTATCCTGACCGAGCCAAACGCCTCTGCCACCGTGCAGTACAAAGCGCTGATGGCGACCGAAGGTGTGAACCTCGAATTCACCGAAGACGGTATCAAGCGTATCGCCCAGGCCGCATGGCAGGTAAACGAAACCACCGAGAACATCGGCGCGCGTCGTCTGCACACCGTGCTGGAACGCCTGGTAGAAGATATCTCTTATGATGCGAGCGACCTTAACGGTCAAAGCATTACCATTGACGCAGATTATGTAGGTAAACACCTGGATGCGTTAGTGGCAGATGAAGATCTGAGCCGTTTTATCCTATAATCGCGGTTACTGCATTTTCATCACTGTTGATGGGGGCTAATGCCCCCATTTTTATTGGCTAAATAACTATGACTGATATCAGCCGTACTCAGGCGTGGCTCGAAAGTTTGCGCCCTAAAACACTTCCTCTGGCATTCGCTGCGATTATTGTTGGCACCGCCCTCGCCTGGTGGCAGGGTTATTTCGATCCGCTGGTCGCCGGGCTGGCGCTTATCACTGCGGGCCTGCTGCAAATTCTCTCCAACCTCGCGAACGACTATGGCGATGCAGTCAAAGGCAGCGACAAGCCCGACCGCATCGGGCCGCTGCGTGGAATGCAAAAAGGGGTGATTACCCAGGCGCAGATGAAGCGCGCGCTGATCATTACCGTGGTGCTGATCTGCCTGTCCGGCCTGGCGCTGGTCTCTGTTGCCTCTAAAACGCCCAGTGATTTTATTGGCTTTATGGTGCTGGGCCTGCTCGCCATTGTTGCGGCCATCACCTACACCGTCGGCACCCGCCCGTATGGTTATATCGGACTCGGTGATATTTCCGTGCTGGTGTTCTTCGGCTGGCTGAGCGTGATGGGGAGCTGGTATTTACAGGCCCATACGGTCATCCCTGCCCTGTTCCTGCCCGCCACTGCGTGCGGCCTGCTGGCGACCGCCGTTTTGAATATCAACAACCTGCGCGATATCGACAGCGACCGCGAAAACGGCAAGAACACGCTGGCCGTGCGCCTCGGGCCCGTCAACGCGCGTCGTTACCACGCCTGCCTGCTGGTGGGTGCGCTGGTCTGCCTGGCGCTGTTTAACCTGATCTCGCTGCACAGCCTGTGGGGCTGGCTCTTTGTTCTCGCCGCACCGCTGCTGGTGAAACAGGCGCGCTTTGTGATGCATGAACTGAGCCCGGCCGCGATGCCGCCGATGCTGGAACGAACCGTAAAAGGCGCCCTGCTGACTAACCTGTTGTTCGTCATCGGAATTGTCCTGAGCCAGACGCTGAGTTAACTGACAAATATCAATTAACAATTGATGATTTTGCCAACAACGCATTTCGCACGATATACTGAACACATTCGCAGCAATAGAGCGTTAAACCTATGAAATACGATACCTCCGAGCTTTGTGACATCTACCAGGAAGATGTCAACGTCGTTGAACCGCTGTTCTCCAACTTTGGTGGACGGTCGTCGTTTGGCGGACAAATCATCACGGTGAAATGTTTCGAGGATAACGGGTTGCTGTACGATCTGCTCGAACAGAACGGTCGTGGCCGCGTTCTGGTGATCGACGGCGGCGGTTCCGTGCGCCGTGCATTGATTGATGCTGAACTGGCCGGAATTGCCGTCCAGAATGAGTGGGAAGGCATTGTGGTTTACGGTTCCGTGCGCCAGGTGGACGATCTTGAAGACCTGGATATCGGGATTCAGGCTATTGCCGCCATTCCGGTAGGGGCAGCAGGTGAAGGCATCGGTGAAAGCGACGTGCGCGTGAATTTCGGCGGCGTGACCTTCTTCTCCGGCGACCATCTTTACGCCGACAATACCGGTATCATCCTTTCCGAGGATGCGCTGGATATCGAGTAGCAAACCAGTAAGCGTGAGCCATAAAAAAACCGCCATCAGCAATGTGGCGGTTTTTTTGTCCCTATGGATTCGCGGTCCGTTGGGAATTAGACTTCTTCCATACGTCCCAGCAGCGCCTGCAGGCGATCCTGCCAGCCGTTCTGCTGTTCGCGCAGGTGGTTGTTTTCGCGCTCCAGTTCTTCGCGGCCGTTCTGAGCGTTCTGAACTTCCTGTGACAGGGAGTTGTTCTTCTCTTTCAGCTCTTCAATTTCCATCTGCAGCAGGGTGATGGTGTCGATCGCCTGCTGTACTTTCGATTCCAGTTTCTCAAACACTTCTAAAGACATGATGCTACCTCTCCTGAATTGCAAGGCGACGCTTTAACGTAAACGCGCACGACATATACCGTCGATTGTATGGAGCGCGGCGCTCCGTGTCCAGCGACACGCCGCGCAGATCGCGGTTTGCAACACTTTTAGGTCTGGTCCTGGTGCGTTAGCGTCATATACCCCTAAATTGTTAACTCTTTAGTTAATGAAATGATTCAGCTCACATTCCACCGTTGATGCAAAAACGCGCTTTATGGCGCGAAAACGCTCATTTTATTGACACAGACCACACATTTTGATTTCGATATTTCTCGTTTTTGCTCGTTAACGATAAATTAACACTATGTCTACAGGGCATCGTGGTTGTCACGGGCGACCGCGCTAACAATAAACATTCATTTTTTTCAGGATTCCGATTATGAGTCAGACATCAACCTTAAAAGGCCAGTGCATTGCCGAGTTCCTTGGTACCGGGTTGTTGATATTTTTCGGAGTGGGCTGTGTCGCTGCACTGAAAGTGGCGGGTGCCAGTTTTGGTCAGTGGGAAATCAGTATTATCTGGGGTCTGGGCGTGGCGATGGCCATCTACCTGACTGCAGGGGTTTCCGGTGCACATCTTAACCCGGCGGTGACCATCGCGCTGTGGCTGTTCGCGTGCTTCGACAAACGCAAAGTGGTTCCTTTCATCATTTCTCAGTTTGCCGGCGCGTTTTGCGCAGCGGCGCTAGTTTACGGGCTTTATTACAATCTTTTCATCGACTTCGAACAGACGCATCATATGGTGCGTGGTAGTGTCGAAAGTCTGGATCTGGCGGGCATCTTCTCAACCTATCCGAACCCGCATATCAATTTTGTGCAGGCGTTCGCAGTTGAAATGGTGATTACCGCTATCCTGATGGGCGTCATTATGGCGCTGGGCGATGACGGCAACGGCATTCCGCGTGGCCCGCTGGCACCGCTGCTGATTGGCCTGCTGATTGCGGTTATCGGTGCATCAATGGGTCCACTGACGGGCTTTGCGATGAACCCGGCGCGTGACCTGGGGCCAAAAACCTTCGCCTTCTTCGCTGGATGGGGCGACGTTGCCTTCACCGGTGGCAAAGATATTCCTTACTTCCTGGTTCCGCTGTTCGGGCCAATCGTAGGGGCGGCGCTGGGCGCATTCGGCTATCGCAAATTAATTGGTCGCCACTTACCGTGCGACACCTGTGTGGAAGACGAGAAAGAATCCACGTCTGCCACACAACAAAAAGCTTCGCTGTAATCTGACTACGGGACACATACCATGACCGAAAAAAAATATATCGTTGCGCTCGACCAGGGCACGACCAGCTCCCGCGCTGTCGTAATGGATCATGACGCGAACATCGTCAGCGTGTCACAGCGCGAATTCGAACAAATTTACCCTCGTCCAGGCTGGGTAGAGCACGACCCAATGGAGATCTGGGCATCACAAAGCTCCACGCTGGTCGAAGTGCTGGCAAAAGCCGATATTAGCTCCGACGAAATTGCCGCCATCGGTATCACCAACCAGCGTGAAACCACCGTGGTCTGGGAGCGCGAAACCGGTAAACCAATTTATAACGCCATCGTCTGGCAGTGCCGTCGTACCGCAGAAATCTGCGAAAAGCTGAAGCGCGACGGCATGGAAGATTACATCCGTAGCACCACCGGCCTGGTGATTGACCCGTATTTCTCCGGCACCAAGGTGAAATGGATCCTCGACCACGTGGAAGGCTCACGCGAGCGCGCACGACGCGGCGAGCTGCTGTTCGGTACCGTCGATACCTGGCTTATCTGGAAGATGACCCAGGGACGCGTGCACGTTACCGACTACACCAACGCCTCGCGCACCATGCTGTTCAACATCAACACTCTGGAGTGGGATGACAAGATGCTGGACGCGCTGGACATCCCGCGCGCGATGCTGCCAGACGTGCGTAAATCGTCGGAAGTGTACGGCCAGACCAACATTGGGGGGAAAGGCGGTACGCGTATTCCTATCGCCGGTATTGCCGGTGACCAGCAGGCGGCGCTGTTCGGCCAGCTGTGCGTTAAGGAAGGAATGGCGAAGAACACCTACGGCACCGGCTGCTTTATGCTGATGAACACCGGCGAGAAAGCGGTGAAATCAGAAAACGGCCTGCTGACCACCATCGCCTGCGGCCCGCGCGGCGAAGTCAACTACGCTCTGGAAGGCGCGGTGTTTATGGCGGGTGCGTCCATACAGTGGCTGCGTGACGAGATGAAGCTGATCGGCGATGCGTTCGATTCCGAGTACTTCGCGACCAAGGTGAAAGACACCAACGGCGTGTACGTGGTGCCTGCGTTCACCGGTCTGGGCGCGCCGTACTGGGATCCGTATGCACGCGGCGCAATTTTCGGGCTGACGCGCGGCGTGAACGCGAACCACATTATTCGCGCTACCCTGGAATCCATCGCCTACCAGACGCGCGACGTGCTGGAAGCGATGCAGGCAGACTCCGGCATTCGTCTCCACGCCCTGCGCGTGGACGGCGGTGCGGTAGCGAATAACTTCCTGATGCAGTTCCAGTCCGACATTCTGGGCACCCGCGTAGAGCGCCCGGAAGTGCGTGAAGTGACGGCGCTGGGCGCGGCGTACCTGGCAGGTCTGGCGGTAGGCTTCTGGCAGAACCTGGACGAGCTGCAGGAAAAAGCGGTGATCGAACGCGAGTTCCGCCCTGGCATCGAAACCACCGAGCGTAACTACCGCTACAGCGGCTGGAAAAAAGCGGTGAAACGCGCCCTGGCGTGGGAAGAGCACGAAGAGTAATTGTCCTTAATTCCCTCTCCCCTGGGGAGAGGGTTAGGGTGAGGGGCTCCGACCGCACCGGTCCCCGCACCCTCCCCACTCTGTGATAAACTTCGTGCAATTCCCTTTGATTGCACGAGTCCCTCATGAAACGTGAACTTGCTATCGAGTTTTCCCGCGTCACCGAAGCTGCCGCCCTCGCAGGCTATAAATGGCTTGGCCGTGGCGACAAAAATACCGCCGACGGCGCAGCCGTCCATGCCATGCGCATTGTGCTTAACCAGGTCAATATCGACGGTACTATCGTGATCGGCGAAGGCGAGATCGACGAAGCGCCTATGCTCTACATCGGTGAAAAAGTCGGTACCGGTAAAGGCGATGCCGTGGATATCGCGGTCGACCCTATCGAAGGCACCCGCATGACGGCGATGGGCCAGGCCAACGCGCTGGCGGTGCTGGCCGTGGGCGATAAAGGCTGCTTCCTCAACGCGCCGGACATGTACATGGAAAAGCTGATCGTCGGCCCCGGTGCGAAAGGCGCTATCGACCTTAGCCTGCCGCTGGAAGAGAACCTGAACAACATCGCTAACGCGCTGGGTAAACCGCTCAGCGATCTGACCGTCACCATACTGGCGAAACCACGCCACGATGCCACCATCGCGCAGATGCAAAAGCTCGGCGTCCGCGTGTTTGCTATCCCGGACGGCGACGTTGCCGCCTCGATTCTGACCTGCATGCCGGACAGCGAAGTGGACGTGCTTTACGGCATCGGCGGCGCGCCGGAAGGTGTGGTCTCTGCAGCGGTGATCCGCGCCCTGGACGGCGACATGCAGGCGCGCCTGCTGGCGCGTCACGACGTTAAAGGCGACAGCGAAGAGAACCGTCGCATCGGCGAAAACGAGCTGGCACGCTGCGCAGCAATGGGTATTGAGGCCAATAAAGTCCTCGCGCTTAACGACATGGCGCGCAGCGATAACGTGGTCTTCTCGGCGACCGGTATCACCAAAGGCGACCTGCTGGACGGTATCACCCGCAAGGGCAACATGGCGACCACCGAAACGCTGCTGATCCGCGGTAAATCACGCACCATTCGCCGCATTCAGTCTATCCACTATCTCGATCGCAAAGACCCGGGCGTACAGGCGCACATTCTGTAAAACCGTTTGATCGATTGAGCTTTCCGGCCCGAACGGGCTGGAAATCGTGACAACAAGTACGGAAGATAGAGCAGAGAAACAGCACAGGAGAAGATCATGGCGGACTGGGTAACAGGTAAAGTCACAAAGGTACAGTTCTGGACCGATGCGCTATTTAGTCTCACCGTCCATGCCCCCATCCACCCGTTTACGGCCGGACAGTTCGCGAAGCTGGGGCTGGATGTCGACGGCGAACGCGTGCAGCGCGCGTACTCATACGTCAACGCGCCGGATAACCCGGACCTCGAGTTCTATCTGGTCACCGTCCCGGACGGCAAGCTCAGCCCGCGCCTCGCTGCGCTGAAGCCCGGCGACGAGGTGCAGATTGTCAGCGAAGCCGCAGGTTTCTTCGTGCTGGACGAAATTCCGGACTGCGACACCCTGTGGATGCTGGCGACCGGGACCGCCATCGGTCCTTACCTCTCCATTCTGGAGTACGGCAAAGATCTTGAGCGTTTTAAGAATATCGTGCTGGTACACGCCGCGCGCTATGCCGCTGATTTGAGCTATCTGCCGCAAATGCAGGCGCTGGAGCAGCGCTATGCCGGGAAGCTGAAAATTCAGACCGTGGTCAGTCGCGAAACGGCGGCAGGTTCACTGACGGGGCGCGTGCCGGCGTTGATTGAAAGCGGTACTCTGGAAGCGGCGGTTGGCCTGCCGATGAACACCGAGACCAGCCACGTCATGCTGTGCGGCAACCCGCAGATGGTTCGCGACACGCAGCAGCTCCTGAAGGACACCCGGCAGATGACGAAACACCTTCGCCGCCGGCCGGGTCATATGACGGCTGAACACTACTGGTGATCAGCGGTACTTCACCTCAAGGGTATCTTTGCCGTATTTGTTTTCGCTCTGGGTGCCGATAAACGCGCCCAGATCGACAACCATCATCACGAAGATAATGCTCGGCACCATCCTGCCAACGACCCACGGCAGGATTGACGGCAGCACTGACCAGTTTCCTGCCACCAGCATCCACGCCAGAATAATCAGAAAAGCCCACGCGCCGGAGCGGCCGCGATCGTGCAGACGCTTTACCACCACGGCTGCGGTTGGCCACAGCAGGCAGACCAGCGCAAATGCCGCCGTTTGTGTGCTCAACCACGCGTTGTAGGCGACAAAAAACAGGAGCAGCATGGCGACGATCCACGTCACCATCCAGACCCAGAAATCACGGCGTCCAATACGCCCTTTGAATGAAAACAGCCACTGCTGTATGGTCATGTAAGGTTCCTTATTCTTGTTTAGCGCGCATTTTACCCTGGAGTTGTGACCTTTTGACAAGCCGACCAGATATCGTTTTAATCATGAGCAGTTACGGCCAGGGACAATATTGATGAAATTTTCGGCACACTCTCTTTTCCTCTGCTTTGCGATGCTTAGCGCCAGCGTTTCCCTGCACGCCGCCGAAACCACCGCCCCGGCGACCGCACCCTATCTCCTGGCGGGCGCGCCGTCGTTCGATCAGTCCATCAGCCAGTTCCGGGAAGCCTTCAACAAAGACAACCCGACGCTGCCGCTGGATGAATTCCGCGCCATTGATAGCGCGCGCGATACGCCGACGCTAACCCGCGCCGCGAGCAAGATTAACGAAAATTTATATGCCTCGACCGCGCTGGAGCGCGGTACGCTAAAAATCAAAAGTATGCAGCTCACCTGGCTCCCTATTCAGGGGCCGGAGCAGAAGGCAGCCAAAGCAAAAGCGCTGGAATACATGAGCGCGGTTTTACGCGCCTTCACCCCCGCGCTGACCAAAGCACAAAGCCAACAGAAGCTGCAAAAACTGCTGGCCGCCGGCAAAAATAAGCGCTACTACGCCGATACAGAGGGCGCCGTACGCTATGTCGTCGCAGATAACGGTGAAAAGGGACTGACCTTCGCTGTTGAACCGATTAAGCTGGCACTATCTGACTCACTCGGAGGGGCGAATTAATGACAAAAAGCAAAGCCTTTCGAGGGAAAATCTCTATACTGATTCACAGACCATGCTGCCCATAAGGGTGGCCATATTCCTTAATTCGCTTATTTAGCGTGGAGAATTGAAATGCGACATCCTTTAGTGATGGGTAACTGGAAACTGAACGGCAGCCGCCACATGGTAAACGAGCTGGTTGCGAACCTGCGTAAAGAGCTGGCTGGCGTGACGGGCTGTGCGGTTTCTATCGCTCCGCCGGATATGTACCTCGACCTGACTAAACGCGCCGCTGACGGCAGCCACATCGTTCTGGGCGCGCAGAACGTTGACGTTAACCTGTCTGGCGCATTCACCGGTGAAACCTCTGCTGAAATGCTGAAAGATATCGGCGCGAAATACATCATCATCGGCCACTCTGAGCGTCGCACTTACCACAAAGAATCCGACGAGTTCATCGCGAAGAAATTTGCCGTGCTGAAAGAGCAGGGTCTGACTCCGGTTCTGTGCATCGGTGAAACCGAAGCAGAAAACGAAGCGGGCAAAACCGAAGAAGTGTGTGCACGTCAGATCGACGCCGTGTTGAAAACTCAGGGCGCAGCAGCGTTCGAAGGCGCAGTTATCGCTTATGAGCCAGTCTGGGCGATCGGTACCGGCAAATCTGCAACCCCTGCGCAGGCTCAGGCGGTTCACAAATTCATCCGCGATCACATCGCTAAAGCAGACGCGAAAGTGGCTGAACAAGTGATCATCCAGTACGGCGGTTCCGTAAACGCAGCGAACGCTGCTGAGCTGTTCACCCAGCCGGACATCGACGGCGCGCTGGTTGGCGGTGCATCCCTGAAAGCTGATGCTTTCGCGGTGATCGTTAAAGCAGCAGAAGCGGCTAAGCAGGCGTAATTGCCTCTGTGGCGGGTGGCGCTTGCGCTTACCCGCCCTACGGTTCTGTAGGCCCGGTAAGCGTCAGCGCCACCGGGCTTTTTTACAGCTGTCCCAGTAGGTTAAACCACAGATAATCCAGCGGCAGGAGCACAAGATACGTTGCTATGGCCAGCGCCAGACAGAGCAGCATCCCCGCCCTTGCAGGCACCTTCCCTAAGCCCATCGCCACCACAATCGGCGACGCCTGATACGGCAGCAGCGGCGTGGAATAACCCAGCACCTGAATCATGATCACCGACAGCAGCGGGAAGCCGGTGGCGTCCGAGAAGCTCTGCGCCAGCGTCGTATAGAGCGCCGGAACGCCGTTAGCGGTCATGATAAAGTTGAGCGCCGTGGTGATCCCCGTCAGCGCCAGGAAGCTGGTGAACGGCCTGTCCGCGTCCAGCGGCATGATCTGCAGTAAAGCCTCACCCACCGCCGTTCCGATACCGGTTTGCGTCACGGTAATCGCCAGCCCAAGAATACCCGCGACGTAAATGCAGGTGCGCATATTCACGCCCGTGGAAAACTCCTCTCCGGTGATAAAGCCAATGCGCGGCAGCATGACGATGATCGACGCCGCCAGCCCCGTCCACGCCGGTCCAACGCCGTGCCAGCTCTCCGTGACCCACATCACCAGCACCGCCGCCAGCAGCCAGGCGAGGCGTTTTTCGTCGCGTCCCATCGGTCCAGACGGTGCCAAATCTTTTGCCGGTTTGGGACTGCCGGGGAAAAGCCAGCAGATCAGGCCAATCAAAATCAACCCCTTGAGAATTCCCAGCACCGGCGTGTGCAGCAGCAGATACGGCACATAGTTCAGGTGAATACCGTACGAGCCTTCCGCCGCGCCGCTCATGACCAGATTCGGGACGTTAGCAGGCAGGATGGTTGCCGAGAGCTGGAAGGTGCCGAACCCGACGGCCAGCGCCAGGCCAAACCAGGCGCGGGACCCGTCGGGAATGCTGGCACGCCTGGCCATTGCCGCGACAATCGGCATCAGAAGCGCAATGCGGCCCATGTTTGACGGCATCACAAACGCCAGAGCGTAGCTGAGCAGCACCACGCTGGCGACCATTAATAACCAGGAGTCGGTGAGCTTCGCCGATAGCGCCCGCGCGGCCCTGTCGGCGAGGCCGGTTTTGCGGATCGCCACGCCCAGCACAAAACCGCTAAACACCAGCCAGAAGGCCGATGAGGCAAATCCGCCAAAAATCACCTCCGGCGGGGCAATTTTGGCGACCATCGCCGCCGTGAAGAACAGCAGCGCGGTAAGAAACTCCGGCAGCAGCGACGTCGCCCACAGCACGATGGTGACGCCAATAATCAATGAGGGCAGCAGCAGAGGATGCGTTAACCAGAGCGACATACCTGTCTCCTGTAGAATTTTTCAGCAAGTCTACGGCGACAGGCAGGACGAGTAAACGCTATTTATGGTGGGGTTACTTCAGGATATCGCATTGATGATCTTGCAGTTCCTCAGCAGAAGCGCGGTTTAGCATAAGCAGATTACGTTCGGTCGCTAAAAGAACAAACGAGCCGTCTGACTGCTGCGCCATCGCCAGCGCGAAGCGCCCCATATGGTCACGCGCTTCCGGCAGCTCTTCGGCCAGCATCATAAACGGGCTGCGCTGCACCAGCTCGTTCTCCGTCACGCGACGGGCAAGATACTCATGCCCCTCCAGCCCGCCGGGGAACGGCAGCCACTGGGTGCTGATTTGCCCCTGAGCCGCGTTAAGCTTCTCGCGCACGTCCGGGCGCAGGCAGGAGATATGAATATGGAAATGGTTTTGCGTGCGACCGGTTGGGGAGTTGATGGTCAGCGAGACCGCGCTGTCAGGTACCTCAGAACCGCGCTTCATGCTCATAAAGCTGCGCGACTGCCACGCCAGCCAGAAGAAGTTCGGCGTGTAAGCTTCGGTCAGAAGCGGGCTTTCGGTACCGTTGATGCGGTACGTGGGCATCAGCAAATACTGCAGCGGCCCGTTGCGGTCTTTGAATACTACGTAGCCAGCGTCGGTCTTCACCTGCGCACAGGGCGCCGGGCGGCGGTTTTGCTGCTGGTTCGGCACGCACTGATCCAGAACGATGTGCCGTAGCGCGTTCGGGTTACCCGCTTTCATCCAGTACAGGCCGCCAGCGCCGAGGGCAATGATAACCAGGATGGCTAAGATAATTTTTTTCACAACGCGTTCCCTGTTTTCGATAGAGGCGAAAGAGTAACGCAAAATGATGACCAAATAAAAAACCCGGCGGATTTCTCACGCCGGGTCACCGTGTCGTTCTTTAAGAGACGCCTAGCGTTTGCTGATCTGGTCGAACGTCCCGCCGTTAGAGAAGTGCTCTTTCTGCGCCTTCGTCCAGCCGCCGAACTCGTCGTCAATGGTGAAGAGCTTCAGTTTCGGGAATTCGCCGTCGTATTTTTTCGCCACAGCCGGGTCGCGCGGACGGTAGAAGTTCTTCGCCGCAATTTCCTGGCCTTCAGGCGAGTAGAGATACTTCAGGTACGCTTCCGCCACCGCTTTGGTATCTTTTTTCTCGACAACTTTATCAACCACAGAAACGGTCGGCTCGGCGAGGATAGATTCACTTGGGGTGACGATCTCAAACTTATCTTTACCCAGCTCGTTGGTCGCCAGCAGGGCTTCGTTTTCCCAGGCGATCAGCACGTCGCCAATGCCGCGCTCAACGAAGGTATTGGTTGCGCCGCGCGCGCCGGAATCCAGCACTTCGACGTTTTTAAACAGGGATTTGACGAACTCCTGGGCTTTAGCCTGGTCGCCGTTGTTGTGGTGCAGCGCGTAGCCCCAAGCCGCCAGGTAGTTCCAGCGCGCGCCGCCGGAGCTTTTCGGGTTCGGGGTAATCACGGATACGCCCGGTTTGATCAGATCGTTCCAGTCCTTAATCTGCTTCGGGTTGCCTTTACGCACCAGGAAGACGATGGTCGAGGTATAAGGCGCGGAGTTGTCCGGCAGGCGTTTGATCCAGTTTTTATCGATACGGCCGCGTTCAGCAATAGCATCCACGTCATAGGCCAGCGCCAGGGTAACCACGTCGGCTTCAATGCCGTTAATCACGGACGTGGCCTGTTTGCCCGAGCCACCGTGAGACTGACGAATCACCACGTTATCGCCGGTTTCCTGCTTGTAGTGCGCCGCGAAGGCTTTGTTGTATTGATCGTACAGCTCACGCGTCGGGTCGTACGACACGTTCAGTAACTGGATGTCCTTAGCCAGAACGCTGGTCGATGCCAGCAATAATGTTAAACCCACGCCCCATTTATTCATCGCCCAGCTCTCTTATGTAGTGTTTTGATGAATGCAGCGTGCCAGAAAGAGAACCAATGATTAAAGAATAAAAAAAGATTGGCTATAACGAAGGAGAATATAAGAAGTGGATAAGCGGCCTGATGCCCTCACCCCAACCCTCTCCCACGGGAGAGGGCGCAACCATAAAAAACGGTAACCCAAGGGTTACCGTTTTGCATTTACCTTGCCGCCACCCGGCACAATACAGACGCCGATCAGTACAGTTTTTTCGCGCAGTCCAGCCAGTCACCTTTGAACGGACGCTTCATGCTTTCAATCGCGTCGATGATGTCATGGTGAACCAGTTTTTCGTTCTGAATACCCACGCAGCGACCGCCGTGACCCTGCAGCAGCAGATCGATAGCATACGCACCCATACGGGATGCCAGAATACGGTCGTAAGGACCAGGGGAACCGCCGCGCTGGATGTGGCCCAGTACGGTTGCGCGAGTTTCGCGTTTGGTTTCGGTTTCGATGTATTTCGCCAGCTCGTCCACGTCGCAGATGTGCTCGGTGATGGCAACGATAGCGTGTTTCTTGCCTTTCGCGATACCGGCTTTGATTTCATTCACCAGATCTTCACGGCTGAATTCGACTTCTGGCACCACGATGAACTCGCAGCCGCCCGCAATGGCCGCAGCCAGGGTCAGGTCGCCGCAGTAGCGGCCCATCACTTCAACGATGGAGATACGCTGGTGGGAAGAAGAGGTGTCGCGCAGGCGGTCAATGGCTTCAACAACGGTACCCAGTGCGGTAAAGAAGCCGATGGTGTAGTCAGTACCTTTGATGTCGTTATCGATAGTGCCCGGCAGGCCGATGCACGGGAAGCCCATTTCGGTCAGGCGTTTTGCACCCATGTAGGAGCCGTCCCCACCGATAACAACCAGTGCGTCCAGGCCGCGTTTCTTCATGTTTTCGATAGCCACTTCACGAACGCGTTCGTCGCGGAATTCCGGGAAGCGCGCAGAACCCAGGAAGGTGCCGCCACGGTTGATCATGTCAGACACGCTGTAGCGGTCCAGTTGAACCATGCGGTCTTCGTACAGACCCAGGTAACCGTCATAAACGCCAAACACTTCCAGACCTTCCGTCAGCGCTGCACGGACAACGCCACGAATTGCTGCGTTCATGCCCGGCGCATCACCGCCGCTTGTCAACACACCGATTTTCTTAATCATGACTACCTCTGAACTTAGGAATGCAAAATTGAAATCTGCTGCCGGAAGAAACTCTTCAACCGTCGAATACTGCAAATAGTATATCAATCACTTCCAGCTGAATTGATTCAGGTCAGGCCATATGGTGGTAATTTATCCACAAAATGCTGGCCTGGCTCACTTTTTTACACCGAATTACGAAAGCCAACATGTCCGGGTACAACCGAGCAGGGATCCTGGTGAATAATGACGTCTGAACCAGGAAAACGCTGCAATATCGCCTGCTCGACCTGCTCAGCTATGACGTGAGCCTGAACCAACGGCAGGTTGTCTTCCATTTCTATGTGAATCTGAATAAAGCGGGTCGGCCCTGACTGCCGCGTACGAAGATCGTGAGCGCCGCTGACGCCGGGCCAGCGGGTCACGATTGCAAAAATTTCATCACGTTCCGCATCAGGAATAGCACGGTCAAGAAGCGACTGCACAGCCTCATACCCCATCCGCAGGGCGCTATATAAGATATAGACCCCAATCCCTAACGCAAACAACGCATCGGCCCGATGCCAGCCATACCAGGACAGACCGAGCGCAATAAGAATTGCCCCATTCATCATAACATCAGACTGATAATGAAGCATATCTGCCCGTACAGCCTGGCTTTGCGTTTTGCGGACCACCCAACGCTGGAACGTTACCAGAACGATTGTGCTTATAAGTGCAATTATTGTGACGACCACGCCCACGCCGGGATCTTTCATCGGTGACGGCGAAGCCAGATGCTGGATGCCGGTCAAAAACAGGAACAGCGCAGAGCCGGAAATAAACATGCTTTGCGCCAGCGCGGCCAGCGATTCTGCTTTCCCGTGCCCAAAGGTATGTTCCTCATCCGCTGGCTGCAGCGAATAGCGCACCACCAGCAGGTTAGTCAGCGAGGCGGCAATATCGACCAGCGAGTCCACCAGCGCCGCCAGGATACTGACCGAACCGGTGTACCACCACGCGAAAATTTTGATGATCAGCAAACACGACGCCGTTACCGTCGCGGCGATTGCGGCCCGGCTTACCAGCCGTCCATAGGATTGATTCATAAACACTCCTGTCATGCCATGGCGCTAGTATAACGGATGGTTGAGGAGTCAAAGGATGAATAAACGGTTAACAAACCTGAACGAAGGGCAAAAAAAACCCCCACATCATGTGGGGGAAGACAGGGATGGTGTCTATGGCAAGGAAAACAGGGTTTACTGGTTACTACGGGGACTGCTATTGCTACTGAAAAACGTTGTTTCTGAGCTTCGCTGCATCCGTGCAACCTCACGCAACTGGTCCATTCGTTGCTGATGTTTGTCGTTCAAAACCGCTTGCTGCTCGGGCGATAGCAGGTGGAACATCTGGTTGCGGACCTTCGCCATCTCTACCTGGCGGGCAACCTGTTCCTGTGCCATTTTTTCTGCCTGAGCGCGAACAGCGCTTTCGTCAAAATTTTCTGCGGTGACAAGGCGATGCATTGTCTCCATTTCGCTAACATTAACAGGGGGCTGCTCGTGTCTTGCCCTGTGCATCAGATCTCGCATCTGTTGACGCTGATGTTCGGTTAAACTTATGCCGTCAAACATATGGCTTTGGCTGCTGTGCTGCGTTGCACCCTCTTGCGAGGGACCGTTATCGCCGATGATAGCTACAGCAGCCTGGCTAAACGCACTGAACGCCAGCGTTGAGGCCATGACGGCAGCGGTAACTTTGCGCATCACTTGCTCCCAAAATCTTTCGTGTCGCGATTCAACGAGAGACAGTCTACGATTCAGGCTGCAAACATGCGTCAGGGGGTGTAAAACAACGTAAAGTCATGGATTAGATAGCCTTGATGTCGTAATTTCTGCCTCGGAGGTATTTAAACAATGAATAAAATCCTGTTAGTTGATGATGACCGAGAGCTCACATCCCTTTTAAAGGAGTTGCTCGACATGGAAGGTTTCAACGTTCTGGTTGCCCACGATGGCGAGCAGGCGCTGAGTCTCCTTGACGACAGCATCGATTTACTTTTGCTCGACGTGATGATGCCGAAGAAAAACGGTATTGATACGTTGAAAGAGCTTCGCCAGACGCACCAGACCCCCGTTATCATGCTGACCGCGCGCGGCAGCGAACTTGACCGCGTCCTCGGCCTTGAGCTGGGCGCGGATGACTACTTACCTAAGCCGTTCAACGATCGTGAACTGGTGGCCCGTATTCGCGCTATCCTGCGTCGTTCCCACTGGAGCGAACAGCAGCAGAATACCGACAACAGTTCACCGACGCTTGAAGTGGACTCCCTGAGCCTGAACCCGGGCCGCCAGGAAGCGAGCTTCGACGGTGAAACGCTGGAACTGACCGGCACCGAGTTCACCCTGCTTTACCTGCTGGCGCAGCATCTCGGCCAGGTGGTATCGCGTGAACACCTGAGTCAGGAAGTGCTGGGCAAACGCCTCACGCCGTTTGACCGCGCCATCGACATGCATATCTCTAACCTGCGCCGCAAGCTGCCGGAGCGTAAAGACGGCCACCCGTGGTTTAAAACGCTGCGAGGTCGCGGTTATCTGATGGTTTCCGCTTCATGATAGGCAGCTTAACCGCCCGCATCTTCGCCATCTTCTGGCTGACGCTGGCACTGGTTTTGATGCTCGTACTGATGCTGCCAAAACTCGACTCACGCCAGATGACGGAGCTTCTCGACAGCGAGCAACGTCAGGGCGTGATGATCGAGCAGCACGTGGAAGCCGAGCTGGCAAACGACCCGCCGAACGATTTAATGTGGTGGCGCAGGCTGTTTCGCGCCATCGACAAATGGGCGCCGCCCGGACAACGCCTGCTGCTGGTGACCAGCGAAGGCCGCGTCATTGGGGCAGAGCGCAATGAAATGCAGATTATCCGCAACTTCATTGGCCAGGCGGATAATGCCGATCACCCGCAGAAGAAGAAATACGGTCGCCTTGAGATGGTCGGCCCTTTCTCCGTGAGAGATGGGGAAGATAACTACCAGCTCTATCTGATTCGTCCTGCCAGCAACTCCCAGACTGACTTTATCAACCTGCTGTTTGACCGTCCGCTACTGCTGCTGATCGTAACGATGCTGCTAAGTTCACCGCTGCTGCTATGGCTGGCGTGGAGCCTGGCGAAGCCCGCACGTAAGCTGAAAAACGCGGCCGATGAAGTGGCACAGGGTAACCTCAGGCAGCATCCGGAGCTGGAAGCCGGCCCGCAGGAGTTCCTTGCCGCCGGTGCCAGCTTTAACCAGATGGTGAGCGCGCTGGAACGTATGATGACCTCGCAGCAGCGTCTGCTGTCGGACATCTCGCACGAGCTTCGTACTCCCCTCACGCGACTGCAGCTTGGCACCGCCCTGCTGCGCCGTCGTAGCGGCGAGAGTAAAGAGCTGGAGCGTATCGAAACGGAGGCTCACCGTCTGGACAGCATGATCAACGATCTGCTGGTGATGTCGCGCAATCAGCAGAAAAACGCGCTGGTGAGCGAAACGGTGAAAGCCAATCACCTGTGGCATGAGGTGCTGGACAACGCGGCGTTCGAAGCGGAACAGATGGGGAAATCCTTCACCGTTAACTTCCCGCCGGGACCATGGCCGCTTTACGGTAACCCCAACACGCTGGAAAGCGCGCTGGAGAATATCGTGCGTAATGCCTTGCGCTACTCGCATACCAAGATTGAGGTGGCGTTCTCGGTGGATAAAGACGGGATCACCATCATCGTTGACGACGACGGTCCTGGCGTCAGCCCGGAAGATCGCGAACAGATTTTCCGTCCGTTCTACCGTACCGACGAAGCGCGAGACCGCGAATCGGGCGGCACGGGGCTGGGGCTGGCGATTGTTGAAACCGCGATGCAGCAGCACCGTGGCTGGGTCAAAGCCGACGACAGCCCGCTAGGCGGCCTGCGGTTAACGCTGTGGCTACCGTTGCATAAGCGTTCGTAGTTTTCTCCTCACCCTAACCCTCTCCCCATAGGGGAGAGGGGACTGCTCGGTGCGGTTTTTTGACCCTCGCCCCTTTGGGGAGAGGGCCGGGGTGAGGGGCAGTTATTTCCCCCACAATCTCCGCGAATTATCCTCGATCTTCCCGGTTAAACGCCGCTTCTGCATCGTTCTTGTCCAGCTGGTGGATAACCCCGCCGCCGACAGCAGGCGACGATACTGCTCGTCGTCAAACGGCATATGCCACGCAATGGCGCAGGCGTCATACACCGAGACATCGCTCAGGCGCGACGCCAGCTCCAGCGGTGCATCCGCAGAAACCTGCCCGGCCAGCACCACGCGATACAGCCAGCCTGTTTTGCCCGCTGTTTGCAGCTGGGCAGACATATCCTGAATACCGAAATGGTAATTAAGCTTGAAGCACGGCGAGCGCGGCTGCGTCACCTGGATAAGAGCATCGCCCCAGCGGTAAATGTCACCGATAAAGACGTTGTTCTCGGTCAGCCCTTCGGTCGAGAGATTCTCGCCAAACGCGGGCGCGACAAACAGATCCGCCTGCTCCGGGAATTCGGCTTTCCAGTGCTGATAGTGCTCGCGCGGATAGTGGCACAGCGCGCGCTCTGGCCCGCCGTGGATTTTCTTTTCGGCCTGCTCGTCACCCGCCAACCCGAGGTCGGTTAGCGTCAGCTCGCCGTCGACCTGAATTTTAGCGATGGCGCTCGGGCGGCTGCCGTCATACTCCCTGACCTTGCCTGTAAACACGTTCACCGGGTAATGCATTGCTGCCTCCATTGCGCAGATACAAAAAAAGCGAGTCATCAGACTCGCTTCTCACAGGCGTCAATGCAACCTTATTTTTTAGCGGCGAAACGCGCTGCTGCTTCGTCCCAGTTCACCACGTCCCAGAAGGCTTTGATGTAGTCCGGACGACGGTTCTGGAATTTCAGGTAGTAAGCGTGTTCCCACACGTCCAGGCCCACGATTGGGAAGCCGGATGCGCCAGAGATTGCTTCACCCATCAGCGGGGAGTCCTGGTTAGCGGTAGAAACAACCGCCAGCTTGTCGCCTTTCAGAACCAGCCACGCCCAGCCAGAGCCGAAGCGGGTTGCAGCGGCTTTTTCGAATTCCGCTTTAAAGTTGTCTACGGAACCGAAGTCGCGCTCGATAGCCGCTTTCAGGTCGCCCTGCAGGGTGGTACCGGTTTTCAGGCCTTTCCAGAACAGGCTGTGGTTAGCGTGACCGCCCGCGTTGTTGCGCAGCACGGTTTTCTTGTCCGCTGGCAGCTGATCCAGTTTGGTAATCAGTTCTTCTGCGGACAGGTTGGCGAACTCTGGCAGGCTTTCCAGCGCGGCGTTCGCGTTGTTCACATAGGTCTGGTGGTGTTTAGTGTGATGGATTTCCATCGTCTGCTTGTCGAAATGCGGTTCCAGTGCGTCATAGGCATACGGCAGGGATGGCAGTGTATAACTCATAATCCTCTCCATTATTGTCGGGCGGCACAGCTGTTAATGCCGCGTAAGCAGTTGGTTCATTATAGTTAATTAAATGATATTGAAAATGATTATCAATGCCGTAGTTTTTATAAGGTTATTCATTTTTCGATTAATAGCGGAATTGTGAGTCTGCTCACGCGGTTAACGTGCTGATTGCCATCCGGAACGAAAGTGCGGCAACCTTCTGAAGGTTCCCAAACCGCCTAATTTTTACACTCATCAAGTCGGCGGGAAGCCACCGACTATAAAAACGATGAGGATGTAAAAATGAATCATGCGATTACGATGGGTATTTTCTGGCATTTGATAGGCGCGGCCAGTGCGGCCTGTTTCTATGCCCCGTTTAAAAAGGTGAAAGGTTGGTCATGGGAAACCATGTGGTCCGTTGGCGGTACGGTGTCATGGCTGATTTTGCCGTGGACCATTAGCGCCATGCTGCTCCCGGATTTCTGGGGCTATTTCTCCTCCTTCAGCGCCTCTACCCTGCTGCCGGTCTTCCTGTTCGGCGCGATGTGGGGCATCGGCAACATCAACTACGGCCTCACCATGCGCTACCTCGGCATGTCGATGGGCATCGGCATCGCGATTGGCATTACGCTAATCGTCGGTACCCTGATGACGCCGATCCTCAACGGCAACTTCGACGTGCTGATCAACACGCAGGGCGGACGAATGACGCTGCTGGGCGTGCTGGTCGCGGTGATCGGCGTGAGTATCGTCACCCGCGCGGGCCAGCTGAAAGAGCGCAAGATGGGCATCCGGGCCGAAGACTTCAACCTGAAGAAAGGGCTGATGCTGGCGGTGATGTGCGGCATCTTCTCGGCGGGCATGTCGTTCGCCATGAACGCTGCCAAACCGATGCATGAAGCCGCTGCCGCGCTGGGCGTTGACCCGCTGTACGCTGCCCTGCCAAGCTACGTGGTGATTATGGGCGGCGGCGCGCTGGTGAACCTTGGCTTCTGCTTTATTCGTCTGGCAAAAGTGAAGAACCTGTCGGTAAAAGCCGACTTCTCGCTGGCAAAACCGCTCATCATCACCAACGTGCTGCTCTCCGCTCTCGGCGGCCTGATGTGGTACCTGCAGTTCTTCTTCTACGCCTGGGGCCACGCCAGCATTCCGGCGCAGTACGACTATATGAGCTGGATGCTGCACATGAGCTTCTACGTGCTGTGCGGCGGGCTGGTTGGGCTGGTACTGAAGGAGTGGAACAACGCCGGGCGTCGTCCGGTGGGCGTTCTGAGCCTGGGCTGCGTGGTGATTATTATTGCCGCCAACATCGTTGGCCTCGGCATGGCGAACTGATTACGCCGCCTTTCGACTGCGATGACGCCATTGAACCGGCGTCATCCCCACCTCGCGGTTAAACACCACCGAAAAGTAGTTACTGTCCTCAAAGCCGCAGCGCATCGCCACTTCGCTCACCATCAGCTCCGTATGCTGCAGCAGATACTGGGCGTGGCAGATGCGCAGCTGGCGCAGGTAATGGTTGACCGTCATCCCCGTCTGGGTGCGGAACTGCTGGCGCAGCGCGCGTTCGCTGCACTGCTCCTGCTCGCAGAATTTTTCCAGCACGAAGCTTCTGTTCAGGCTGCCCGCAAGCGTGGTGATGAGCTTGTCCAGCAGCGCTTCCTGGGTCGTGGCGGAGGGGTTATCGGTGGCGTACCTATGGCGCTTCAGCGTCATCACCAGCTGGGCAAAAAGCAGCTCCGCCATCTGGTTAGCGACCGGGTCGCTCTTCTGGCTCTCCTGCTCCAGCTGAGAGATAACCTGCCGAACCTGGGTCATGCCGCTGCTGCTTAACCGCCAGTGCGGGGGGCCTTTAGCATCAAGAAAACCCGGAATGTTCGCGGCCCAGTCAACGTTAAGCCTGAGCCTGTCCGGGCAGTAAATGACGTTCTGCAGCACCAGGTCGTTAACCGAGGCGTAGGAGTGTTTATCTTCGGCGCGGATGTAGAAAAGATCCCCGCGGGTGATGCGGTAGGGGCGATCGTTGAGGACGTGCAGGCCGTTGCCGCGCCACACCAGCACCAGCTCGCAAAACTCGTGGGTGTGCTCGGCAAAGACGTTTTGCGGGTAGCGATCGGCCACCGCAACGGCCTGGCCGACGGAGGCAAAAAAATCATCTTTGCGAAGAATTAACTGAGCAGCCACACCACAACCTCTACGGCGAATAACCCGACATTATTAGCCTTTTTGCGGCATAAAAACGGTGATTGCCCTCGCGTTACTGAAGTGACGCATCCTTACCCTGCCGTATATCGCGCGGAGACCAGCTAAACTCACGGCGAAAAAGCGTCGAAAAGTGGTTACTGTCGCCGAAACCGCAGCGATAGGCGATATCCGTGACGCTTTCGTCAGTATGGCGAAGAAGGTGGCGGGCTTTGATCAACCGCAGGCGGTTAAGGTAGCGCTGGGGCGTCAGCCCGGTGTGCTGTTTGAGCTGGCGATGCAGGGTGCGCAGCGACAGCGAAAAATCCTCCGCCAGCGTTTCCCAGCAGACGTCTTCGGAGAAATGTTCTTCAAGCCAGGCCATCAGCTGGTTCAGCCGGGCGTCGTTATTTCCCAGCCCCTCCACCAGGCTGCTGCGGCGCAGCAGCACCAGCAGCTGCATAAACAGCAGCTCGCGGGTGGCAATGACGTGCGTCTCCGGCCCGTCCTCGCTCTGCTCCATCTGGCTCACCAGCTGACGCACCTGCTGCAACGTGGACTGATTCACCCGCCAGTGCGACGGGTAGTGCCCGTCCTTCTCCTGCGGCAGCAGCTGGTTTAATCCAGAAAGGAACTGGAACGCGTCCGGGGAACGATAGAGCACGTTGGTCAGGCACAGGTTGTCGGTATGTTCGTACAGGTGCCTGTCGTGGTCGCGCACAAAGCACACGGTGCCGCCGCTGATGGTGTAAGGCTGCCCGTTAAACACGTGGATGCCTGTGCCGTGTTCAACAATCACAATCTCATGGAAATCATGATGATGCTCCGGAAAAGCTGCCTGAGGGAGCCGCGGCTCAATCGCGACGGGCGAACCTCCCGAAGGAAAAAAATCCACGCTGTGTAGTACGGTCATAACGGCCCCCACCAATGAGAAATGTTCTCAAAATAGTAATGGTGCCCTTTCATACTCACCTTAAATTTTCGGCAGCAAACCTCGCAAAAGCTGTCCGTTTTTCAAGAAACCGGCGGAAAGATCGGGAAATGCGGTAAGCGTCACACTGCCTGAAAACCCCGCCATTACTGGAAACTGTGAACTCCCTCACGTTCATCTTTGCTTTCTTGCCAGCGCGGGATTTGCCCTGTCAGTGGCGAGAAGGTGCCTTTTTCTTCCCTTTCTTACACTCACCGCTAATGACTTAAGAAAGGACCTGACCATGACTTTTCGCCATTGTGTGGCCGTCGATTTAGGCGCATCCAGCGGCCGCGTAATGCTCGCCACCTGGGACTGCGGCCAGCGCACGCTTTCGCTTCGCGAAATGCACCGCTTCGCCAACTGCCTGCAAAAGCAGGACGGCTTTGAGACCTGGGATATCGATGCCCTGGAAGCGGAGATCCGCACCGGGCTGAACAACGTCTGCGATGCCGGCATTCTTATCGACAGCATCGGCATTGACACCTGGGGCGTGGACTACGTGCTGCTGGACGGTAACGGCGAGCGCGTCGGCCTGCCCGTCTCCTACCGCGACAGCCGCACCGACGGCCTGATGGCGCACGCCATCGCCCAGCTTGGTAAGGACAACATCTACGGGCGCAGCGGCATTCAGTTTCTGCCGTTCAACACGCTGTACCAGCTGCGTGCCCTGGTCGAGCAGCAGCCAGCGCTGGTCGCGAACGTGGCCCACGCGCTGCTTATCCCGGACTATCTGAGCTATCGCCTGACCGGCAGCATGAACTGGGAATACACCAACGCCACCACTACCCAGTTGGTGAACATCAACACCGATAACTGGGACGAACACCTGCTGGCGTGGACGGGGGCATCGCCTTCCTGGTTCGGTACGCCAACCCATCCGGGTAACGTGATCGGTCAATGGATTTGCCCGCAGGGGAACGCGATCCCCGTCGTTGCCGTCGCCAGCCACGATACCGCCAGCGCGGTCATTGCCTCGCCGCTTGCCAGCAGAGACGCGGCGTATCTTTCTTCCGGCACCTGGTCGCTGATGGGCTTCGAGAGCAAAACGCCGTACACCAGCGATGCCGCGATGGCGGCAAACATCACCAACGAGGGCGGCGCCGAAGGCCGCTATCGGGTGCTGAAAAACATCATGGGCCTGTGGCTGCTCCAGCGGGTGCTGAAAGAGCAAAACGTTACCGACCTGCCCGCGCTTATCGCAGAAACCGAAAGGCTGAAGGCCTGCACCTTCCTGATTAACCCGAACGACGACCGCTTTATCAACCCGGCGCACATGAGCGCCGAAATCCAGGCCGCCTGCGTCGAGGCCGGGCAGCCGGTGCCGTCCAGCCCGGCCGAGCTGGCGCGCTGCATTTTTGACAGCCTCGCCCTGCTGTATGCCGACATCCTCAGCGAACTGGCCGAACTGCGCGGCAAACCGTTCAGCCAGCTGCACATCGTGGGCGGCGGCTGCCAGAACCAGCTGCTGAACCAGCTCTGCGCCGATGCCTGCGGCATCACCGTGGTGGCGGGCCCCGTAGAGGCCTCCACGCTCGGCAACATCGGCATTCAGTTGATGACCCTGGACGAACTGTCCAACGTTGACGATTTCCGCTCGGTGGTCACCGCGAACACCCGACTGACCGCCTACACCCCCAATCCCTGCCATGAAATTGCCCGCTACCGGGCGCAGTTTCAGCAAAACCGACTGACTAAGGAGCTTTGCGCATGACCACTCAACTTGAACAAGCCTGGGACCTGGCTAAACAGCGTTTCGCCGCCGTCGGCGTGGATGTCGAAGAGGCCCTGCGCCAGCTCGACCGTCTGCCCGTCTCTATGCACTGCTGGCAGGGCGATGACGTCGCCGGTTTCGAGAACCCGGGCGGTTCCCTGACGGGTGGTATTCAGGCCACGGGTAACTATCCGGGCAAAGCGCGTAACGCGACCGAGCTGCGCGCAGACCTGGAGCTGGCCCTGAGCCTGATCCCGGGGCCAAAGCGCCTGAACCTGCACGCGATTTATCTCGAATCCGACGAGCCGGTGGCGCGTAACGAAATCAAACCTGAACACTTTAAGAACTGGGTGGAGTGGGCGAAAACCAACAAACTGGGCCTGGACTTTAACCCGTCCTGCTTCTCGCACCCGCTGAGCGCCGACGGGTTTACCCTCGCCCACGCGGACGATGAAATCCGTCAGTTCTGGATTGACCATGTCAAAGCCAGCCGCCGCGTTTCTGCGTACTTTGGCGAGCAGCTCGGCACGCCGTCGGTGATGAACATCTGGATCCCGGACGGCATGAAGGACATCACCGTTGACCGTCTGGCCCCGCGCCAGCGCCTGCTGGCCGCGCTGGATGAGGTTATCAGCGAGAAGCTGGACCCGGCGCACCACATCGATGCCGTGGAGAGCAAGCTGTTCGGCATCGGCGCAGAGAGCTATACCGTCGGCTCGAACGAGTTCTACATGGGTTATGCCACCAGCCGCCAGACCGCGCTGTGCCTGGACGCCGGCCACTTCCACCCAACCGAGGTGATCTCCGACAAAATCTCCGCCGCCATGCTCTACGTCCCGCGCCTGCTGCTGCACGTCAGCCGCCCGGTGCGCTGGGATAGCGACCACGTGGTGCTGCTGGATGACGAAACCCAGGCGATTGCGAGCGAAATCATCCGCCACGACCTCTTTGACCGCGTCCACATCGGCCTCGACTTCTTCGATGCCTCCATCAACCGCATCGGGGCGTGGGTTATCGGCACCCGTAACATGAAGAAAGCCCTGCTGCGGGCGCTGCTGGAGCCTGTCGCCGCGCTGAAACAGCTGGAGGCTAACGGTGACTACACCGCGCGTCTGGCGCTGCTGGAAGAGCAGAAATCCCTGCCGTGGCAGGCGGTGTGGGAAATGTACTGCCAGCGTAACGACGCGCCTGCGGGCAGCCAGTGGCTGGACAACGTGCGGGCGTATGAGAAAGACGTGTTGAGCCAGCGCGGGTAATTGCCCCCTCACCCCTGCCCTCTCCCCAAGGGGAGAGGGAGCAAACCATCCCCTCGCCCCTTTGGGGAGAGGGTTAGGGTGAGGGGAAACTCTCACCGCGATAACTGGAAATGAAAACTATGCAGACCATCACCACCTCCTGGTTCGTCCAGGGCATGATCAAAGCCACCTCCGACGCCTGGCTGAAGGGCTGGGACGAGCGCAACGGCGGCAACCTGACGCTGCGCCTGGACGACGCGGATATCGAACCTTTCGCGGCCGATTTTCACCAGAAGCCGCGCTATATCGCGCTGAGCCAGCCGATGCCGCTGCTCGCCAACACGCCGTTTATCGTCACCGGTTCCGGCAAGTTCTTCCGCAACGTGCAGCTCGACCCGCAGGCCAACCTCGGCGTGGTGAAGGTGGACAGCGACGGCGCGGGCTACCACATTCTGTGGGGCCTGACGGACGAAGCAGTGCCAACGTCTGAGCTGCCGGCGCACTTCCTCTCCCACTGCGAGCGCATCAAGGCGACCAACGGCAAAGACCGCGTGATCATGCACTGTCACGCCACCAACCTGATCGCCCTGACCTACGTGCTGGAAAACAGCTCTGATTTTATTACCCGCAAGCTGTGGGAAGGCAGCACCGAGTGTCTGGTGGTGTTCCCGGACGGCGTCGGCATTCTGCCGTGGATGGTGCCGGGTACCGACGAAATCGGCCAGGCGACCGCCGTGGATATGCAAAAGCATTCTCTGGTGCTGTGGCCGTTCCACGGCGTCTTCGGCAGCGGCCCGACGCTGGATGAAACCTTTGGCCTGATCGACACCGCCGAGAAATCCGCAGAGGTGCTGGTGAAGGTCTACTCCATGGGCGGCATGAAGCAGACCATCACCCGGGAAGAGCTGATCGCCCTGGGCAAACGCTTTGGCGTCACCCCGATGCAGTCCGCGTTAGATCTGTACAAATAACAACATCGCGCCCCGCTCACCGAGACGGGGCGAAAACCACCTGCAATCCCTACAACTAACTCAAGTCAGTGGAGTAAAAGCAATGAAAATAAAGACAAGCTTGATCCTCACCGTTGCCGCTCTGGCGTTGTCCGGTTCCGCTTTAGCAGAAGTGAAAATCGCCCTGGTGGCGAAGTCCTTGGGGAATGGATTCTTCGAAGCAGCGAACGTCGGCGCGCAGGAGGCGGCCAAAGAGTTAGGCGATGTAAAAGTGATTTATACCGGCCCGACCACCACCACGGCGGAAGCGCAGATCGAGGTGCTGAACGGGCTGATCGCCCAGGGCGTGGATGCGATCGCGATTTCCGCGAACGATCCGGACGCCTTAGTCCCGGTACTGAAAAAAGCGATGCAGCGCGGCATTAAGGTTGTCTCCTGGGATTCCGGGGTGGCGAAAGCCGGACGCCAGATCCACCTGAACCCGTCGAACAACGCCCTGATTGGCGAAACCAACGTTAAGCTCGCCGCCGACGCGCTGAAGGCGCTGAACGTGGAGAAAGGCGACGTCGCGGTGCTGAGCGCCACGCCAACGTCAACAAACCAGAACACCTGGATTGCAGAGATGAAAAAGGTGCTGCCGCAGTATCCGTCCGTCAATCTGGTGACCGTGGCCTACGGGGACGATCTCTCTGATAAAAGCTACCGCGAGACGGTCGGCCTGCTGAAAACCTACCCTGATTTGAAAGTGATTGTCTCGCCGTCGTCCGTCGGCATTGTTGCCGCCGCGCAGGCGGTTAAAGACCAGGGCAAGATCGGCAAAGTGTACGTCACCGGGCTAGGCCTGCCCTCTGAGATGGCGGGCGCGGTGAAGTCCGGCGCGAGCAAAAGCTTTGCCATCTGGAACCCGATTGACCTGGGCTATGCGGTAACCTACCTGGCGGATGATCTGGTGAAAGGCACCGCCACGAAGGGCGAGGCCAGCATGGGCAAGCTGGGCAAAGTGAAGCTGGATGCCGACGGCAACGGGGCGATGGCCGAGCCGTTCGTCTACGATGCCAGCAATATTGATAAGTTCTCGAAAATCTTTTGATCCTTTCCCCCTCACCCTAGCCCTCTCCCAAAGGGAGAGGGAACGTTAACCCCCTCTCCCTTTGGGAGAGGGTCGGGGTGAGGGTGAACCAAACGGAGAACTATCATGACCCCATTGCTACAGCTTTCCGGCATCACCAAGGTGTTCCCCGGCGTGCGTGCCCTTGAGAACGTGCAGCTTGCGCTCTGGCCCGGCAAAGTGACGGCGCTTATCGGCGAAAACGGCGCGGGCAAGTCAACGCTGGTCAAAGTGATGACCGGCATATACCAGCCCGACGAGGGCGAAATCCTCTATAAGGCGATCCCCGTTCACCTCCCGACGCCGGAATCGGCGCATAAGATCGGCATTACCGCTATTCATCAGGAAACCGTCCTGTTCGATGAGCTCTCGGTCACCGAGAATATCTTTGTTGGTCAGTACCTTCACACGGGCTTTTTTAAAAAGCTCGACTGGCCGGAGATGCACCGCCGGGCGCAGGCGATCCTCACCCGGCTTGAAGTGCAAATCGACCCGCGCGCGACGCTGAAAACCCTGAGCATCGCCCAGCGCCATATGGTTGCCATCGCCCGCGCGCTGTCGTTTGAGGCGCAGGTCGTCATTCTCGATGAACCGACGGCGGCCCTGTCGCAGCATGAAATTCTCGAGTTTTACCACATCGTTGAGCGCCTGAAGCAGGAGGGCAAAGCCATCCTGTTTATCTCCCATAAGTTCGACGAGATCTTCGAGCTTGCAGACCATTACACCATCCTGCGCGACGGCGCGTTCGTCGGAGAAGGCGCGATGAGTGCTATAACCGAAGAACGCATGGTATCGATGATGGTCGGGCGCGCCATCACCCAGACCTTTCCGAAGGTGGCGTGCGAAAAAGGCGAGACGGTGCTGGAGGTAAAGAACCTCTGCCACCCGACCGAGTTTGCCAACATCTCCTTCTCCCTGCGTAAAGGGGAAATTCTCGGCTTCTACGGGCTGGTCGGTGCCGGACGTACCGAGCTGATGCAGGCGCTGTCCGGCGTCACGCGGCCGTCGTCGGGCGAAATTATCCTCAACGGCCAGCCTCAGCGCTTTCGCCAGCCTGCGGATGCGATCAAAGCCGGTATCGTCTGCGTGCCGGAAGAGCGGCAGAAGCAGGGCGCGATTATCGAGCTGCCGATTGCCCAGAACATCAGCCTGCCGCAGCTCGGCAAGCTCAACCCAAACGGCGTGCTGCACGACGACCGCGAGTGGCGGCTGGCGGACGACTACGCCAGGCGCCTGCAGGTAAAAGCCTTTAGCTGGAAGCAGGCGGTGGAAACGCTCTCCGGCGGCAACCAGCAAAAGGTGGTTATCGCTAAGTGGCTGGCAACACATCCTGACGCGATCATCCTCGATGAGCCGACAAAAGGCATCGATATCGGCTCAAAGGCAGCCGTTCATCAATTTATGTCCGAACTGGTCGGCCAGGGGCTGGCGGTGATAATGGTCTCGTCAGAACTGCCGGAAGTGATGGGCATGGCGGACCGCATCATCGTGATGCACGAAGGGCTGATGGTGGCCGAATACCGGGCGGGTGACGCGACGGCGGAAACCATCGTCAGCGCCGCCAGCGGTGCAAAACAGGAGGCGGCATAATGCTTATTTCACTGTTAAAACACCGCGAAGCCCTGCTGGGCGCGGTGATTGTGCTGATGGTCGTCGCCATCGGCAGCCGCGTGCCGTCGTTTGTTGCGCCGGGCAACCTGGTGGAGATGTTTAACGACACTGCCATTCTGATCGTCCTCGCACTCGGGCAGATGATGGTGCTGCTCACCAAAGGTATCGACCTGTCGATGGCGGCCAACCTGGCGCTGACGGGGATGATTGTCGCCCTGATTAACTTCCATTACCCGGACGTGCCGGTCTGGGCGCTGCTGATCCTCGCGAGCGTACTCGGGCTGCTGATGGGCGCGGTTAACGGCCTGCTGGTGTGGAAGCTGGGCATTCCGGCGATTGTGGTAACGCTCGGGACCATGAGCATCTACCGCGGGATTATCTTTTTGCTCTCCGGCGGCGGCTGGGTGAACGCTAACCAGATGAGCGCGGACTTCCTCGGCCTGCCGCGCGCCTCCGTGCTGGGCCTGCCGGTGCTGAGCTGGTGCGCCGTGGCCGCGCTGCTGCTGGTGGGTTACTTCCTGCGCTACAGCCGTACCGGACGGGCGCTGTACACCGCGGGCGGCAACGCCACGGCGGCGTACTACACCGGGATCAACGCCGGGAAAATGCAGTTTGTCAGCTTCTGCCTCTCCGGGCTGCTGGCCGGGTTCTGCGGGTATCTGTGGATTTCGCGCTTTGCGGTGGCCTATGTCGACGTGGCGAACGGCTTTGAGCTGCAGGTGGTCGCCGCCTGCGTGATTGGCGGGATCAGCACCATGGGCGGCACCGGGCGCGTGCTCGGCTGCCTGTTCGGCGCGCTGTTTCTCGGCGTCATCAACAACGCCCTGCCGGTGATCGGCGTCTCCCCGTTCTGGCAGATGGCAATTTCCGGCACGGTGATCGTCATTGCGGTGCTGCTGAACGAGCGCGGCAGCAGGCGTAAAGGCCGGCTGATTCTGCGCGACGCGGCGCTGGCTCGTCAGAAACTGGCGGTGAAATTATGAGCAAAATGATGACCTCTGAAGAGATCAAAAACGTGCCTGCTGCGCCGGGCATTTTCCAGCGCCTGCTGTGCTGGGAAGGCTTCCTGCTGGCGGTAACGCTGGCGGTATTTGTGGTGAACGCCCTCGCCTCGCCCTACTTCCTCAACGTCTGGAACCTCTCCGACGCAACGTTCAACTTCACGGAAAAAGCGATCGTCGTGTTGCCGATGGCGATGCTGATTATCGCCCGGGAAATTGACCTGTCGGTGGCGTCCACCATCGCGCTCAGCTCCACGGTGATGGGCTTTTGCGCGGCAGCGGGTATCGATACGCCGCTGCTGGTCTGCGTCGGGTTAGGCGTGGGTCTGCTGTGCGGACTGTTCAACGGCATTCTGGTGACGCGCTTTAACCTGTCGTCCATCGTTATCACCATCGGCACCATGAGCCTCTACCGCGGGATCACCTACATCCTGCTCGGCGATAAGGCGCTGAACAGCTACCCGGAGAGCTTCGCCTGGTTCGGCCAGGGCTACGTCTGGGGCGCACTGTCGTTTGAATTTGCGCTCTTTATCGTGCTGGCATTGCTGTTTGCCTTTGTGCTGCACCGCACCAACTTTGGCCGCCGCACCTACGCCATCGGCAATAACCCGACCGGCGCGTGGTACTCCGGCATCAACGTCAAGCGCCACAGCCTGATCCTGTTCGCGCTGGTAGGGCTGATGTCCGGCCTGGCGTCGGTGCTGCTCACCTCGCGCCTGGGCAGCACGCGCCCGACGATCGCGATGGGCTGGGAGCTGGCGGTGGTAACGATGGCGGTGCTCGGTGGCGTCAATATTCTCGGCGGGTCCGGCAGCATGGTGGGCGTGATTATCGCCGCCTTCCTGATGGGGCTGGTGACCTTTGGCCTGAGCCTGCTTAACGTGCCCGGCATCGTGATGTCGGTGATTATCGGCGCGATGCTGATCGTGGTGATTTCGCTGCCGATTATTACCCGCCGGGTGATGCAGCGAAGACGGATCTCATAGCCGGGTGGCACTGCGTTTACCCGGCCTGCTTAACCGTAGGCCCGCGCAAGCGCAGCGCCGCCGGGCATAAAAATCACAGTAATTAAGGAGAATTATCATGAGCTTTATGTTGGCGCTTCCCAAAATCAGCCTTCACGGCGCGGGCGCAATCGGCGATATGGTCAACCTGGTGGCAAACAAGCAGTGGGGCAAAGCGCTGGTTGTCACCGACGGCCAGCTGGTAAAACTCGGCCTGCTCGACAGCCTGTTTACCGCGCTGGACGCCCATCAGATGTCGTATCACCTGTTCGATGAGGTGTTCCCGAACCCGACGGAAGCGCTGGTGCAGAAAGGCTATACGGCATATCAGGACGCGGAGTGTGATTACGTGATTGCCTTCGGCGGCGGCAGCCCGATTGATACCGCCAAGGCGATCAAAATCCTCACCGCTAACCCCGGTCCGTCTACCGATTACTCAGGCGTCGGCAAAGTGAAAAACGCGGGCGTGCCGCTGGTGGCGATCAACACCACTGCAGGCACGGCTGCGGAGATGACCAGCAACGCGGTGATCATCGACTCCGCGCGTCAGGTGAAAGAGGTGATTATTGACCCGAACATCATCCCGGATATTGCCGTGGACGATGCCAGCGTAATGCTCGATATTCCCGCCTCCGTGACCGCCGCAACCGGCATGGATGCGTTGACTCATGCCATTGAAGCCTATGTGTCCGTTGGCGCGCACCCGCTCACCGATGCCAACGCGCTGGAAGCGATTCGCCTGATTAACCTGTGGCTGCCGAAAGCGGTCGTGGACGGTCATAACCTTGAAGCGCGCGAGCAGATGGCGTTTGGTCAGTATCTGGCGGGCATGGCGTTTAACAGCGCTGGCCTTGGCCTCGTTCACGCCCTTGCACACCAGCCGGGGGCGACGCACAACCTGCCGCACGGCGTGTGCAACGCCATCCTGCTGCCGATCGTCGAAAACTTTAACCGCCCGAACGCGGTGGCCCGCTTCGCCCGCGTGGCGCAGGCGATGGGCGTTGATACGCGCGGCATGAGCGACGAAGCCGCCAGCATGTCGGCCATTCAGGCGATTCGCGACCTGAGCGCTCGCGTCGGCATTCCGTCCGGCTTCAGCCAGCTCGGCGTGACCAAAGCGGACATCGAAGGCTGGCTGGATAAAGCCCTCGCCGATCCGTGCGCGCCGTGTAACCCGCGCACCGCCAGCCGCGACGAGGTCCGCGAGCTATACCTGGAGGCACTATGATCCGCAAAGCGTTTGTCATGCAGGTAAACCCGGAGGCGCAGGAGGAGTACGCGCGCCGCCATAATCCCATCTGGCCCGAGCTGGAAGCGGTGCTGAAAGCCCATGGCGCGCACCATTACGCTATCTATCTCGACAAAGCCCGCAGCCTGCTGTTTGCGACCGTGGAGATTGAATCGGAGGAGCGCTGGAACGCGGTAGCAAACACCGACGTCTGCCAGCGCTGGTGGAAACATATGGGTGACGTTATGCCGTCGAACCCGGACAACAGCCCGGTGAGCGCGGAGCTGAAAGAGGTGTTTTACCTGGACTGATTTCCGTCGCTTTCATCAAAATATGCGCATGCTCGCACTTCTCAAAAACCCCTGACTTACCAGGGGTTTTGCTATTGAATGCTAAACGCCCTGTGTTAATTTCACCCAAAACTGGCATACGCCAGTTAATCATGGAGTGATTTAACATGTCTGATTTAAAGGTTGTTACCCTTGGCGGTGGTTCAGGATATACCCCAGAGCTCATCGACGGATTTATTCGCCGTCACCACGAGCTGCCGGTTAGCGAATACTGGCTGGTGGATATCGAAGCGGGTAAAGAGAAGCTGGATATTGTCGGCGCGCTGGCCCAGCGCATGGTGAAGAAAGCGGGCATCAGCATGACCGTGCACCTGACCACGGATCTGGACGCCGCCCTGAAGGGCGCTAGCTTTGTGACCACGCAAATCCGGGTGGGCCAGATGGCAGCGCGAATTCAGGATGAGAAAATTCCGTTACGTTACGGCGTGCTCGGCCAGGAGACGACCGGACCTGGCGGGTTTATGAAAGCACAACGCACGATCCCCGTGCTGCTGGATTTATGTAAAAAAATGGAAAGGCTGTGCCCGGACGCATGGCTGATAAACTTCACCAATCCCGCAGGGATAGTGACAGAAGCGCTTGCGAAACATAGCCCCGTTAAGTCGATAGGCATTTGCAGCGGTGCGAACAGCATGATGCGCGACGTTGCGAAAGCCTATAGCGTCGACCGGGATGCAGTGGATGCGAGATTTATTGGCCTTAACCACCTGATTTTTGCCGACCGAATCAAAGTACAGGGTCAGGATCGCACGGATGATTTTATTGAGAAACTGGCTCAGGGCGCGGGCCGACACAATCTAAAAAATATCCCGGATGTCGGGCTGCCTGCCGAATTCATCCGCGCCCTACGGCTCTACCCGCTCTCCTATTTAAAATATTACTACCTCAGCCGTGAAATGGTTGAACACGAGCTCGACGAGCTTAAGCACAGCGGCACGCGAGGAGAGCAGTCGCTTGCTATTGAAAAGTCGCTGTTTTGCCTTTACCGCGATACGACGCTGTGTGAAAAACCCGCGGCCCTCTCCGCCCGAGGCGGCGCGCTTTATTCCGATACGGCCTGTTCCATCATCAGTTCGATTTACAACAATAAGCGTGAAATCCACATCGTTAACGTGCCGAACCAGGGCGCCACGCCCGATCTTCCCGATACCGCGGTCGTTGAAACCAACGCCATGATCGACGCCAGCGGCGCGCATCCGCTGCGCTATGGACCTCTTCCGCGCGCCGTCAGAGGACTGATTCAGAGCGTTAAAACCTTTGAAGAGTTAACCGTTGAAGCCGCCGTCACGGGGGAGCGTCGCACGGCGCTGCTGGCGCTGGCCTCACACCCGCTCGTGCCCTCCGTTGCCGTGGCGGAAGCAATCCTGCGCGACTATCTCCACGAGAACCGCGATTTCCTACCGCAGTACGCGCGCTGATGCCCTCGGCTATCGACAGGGAGTTCATATGAACCATTTTCTGGAGAATCAGTTAGTGCCGATCATGATGAAAATCGGCAATAACGTCATTCTCGTCGCCGTACGTAACGGCATCGCCTTTACCCTGCCCTTTATCATTGCTGGCAGCGTGTTTCTTATTGTGGCTAATCTGCCCATTCCCGGCTGGAGCGGATGGATTGGGCAGTATGCGGATTTGCTCAGTGTCCCGGTACAGGTAACTTTTGGCGCAATTGGCCTGATTGCCGCTATCGGCATTAGCTATAACCTGGCAAGGCACTACGGGCTGGATGGCCTAAGCTGCGTCTGTATTACGGTGGCCGTGTTTTTACTATCGCAAATTGACGAGCATCACAGGATTAACGTTGATAACTTCGGCGCTTCGGGGCTCTTTTCGGCCATTATTTTGTCGGTAATAACGGTCTACATTGTGCGCTTTTTTATCCAGCGCAAGATCTACATCACACTGCCGGACGGCGTGCCTCCTGCCGTGCTGCAGTCATTCGTTAGCCTGGCGCCGGCCTTTCTTTGTCTGGTGCTTATTTGGGTCGTGAGGGTAATACTGAAATTTGATATCAATGCCTTTTTCACCCTGATATTAAGCCCGCTCGTTTCGGGGCTCGACACGCTGCCGGGAATGCTGGTGCTGGTGGGGCTAATCTCCCTACTCTGGTGCTGTGGCATTCACGGCACCAACGTGCTGTCGGGCATTACCAGCCCTATTTTCCTGAAATTTATCGCTGAAAATACCGAGGCGTATCTTTCCCATCAGCCGATACCGCACATCAGCGCCGAGGGCTTCTACACCATATTTATCTGTTCAGGCGGTTCCGGCGCAACCCTGGGTTTAGTATTGGCGATGCTGATGTCAAAGAGCCGCTATTACCGATCCGTAGGCCGCGTGTCTGTGGGGCCTTCGCTGTTTTGCATCAACGAGCCGGTTATTTTCGGCGTGCCGATGGTGCTGAACCCGCTGATGATGATCCCGCTGGTGCTGACGCCGATGTTGATCTGCGGCTGCTCGTGGCTGCTGATGGCTTTTGGCATTATCGGCAAGCCGGTGTTTCAAATTCCGTGGACCATGCCGCCGGTCCTGAATGCCTACTTCGCGACCGGTGGAAATATCCCCGCTGCCATCTGGTCCGGATGCATGGTGCTTATCTCCGCGCTGATCTACTACCCTTTCTTCAAAATGCTTGAGAAGAAGCAACTCGCTCAGGAAAAGCGCGAAAATGAGGCCGAACTGCACCGGCTCGGTGAGCAACGTTAAACTTTAGGGCGCAGGTCTGCGCCCGCCTTATCCTTAGGTGATAAACTGCCCGCATTCATGACTGACTGATATTTTCCTCATGGCCGCTCGCTATATTGAAATCAAAAACAGCATCAGAGACGATATTTTGAATAACCGCTATCGGATGGGCGAAAAAATCCCGTCTGAAAGGGAATTGTCTCTCACCTACGGCGTGACCCGGGTGACCCTGCAAAAATCCATGCACCTGCTGGAGCAGGAGGGTTTTATTGAGCGCATCCACGGAAAGGGAATGTTTGTCACGCGCACCATCACCGACGACCTGTACGAGCTGAACAGCGGCACCGGAGATTCCTTTCTGGGCTTTTCCCGCGAGTTCAATCAGGTAGAAGTATCCAGCCGTCTTATCTGCCATCAGCTGTCATTCCCCAGCCCGTCTATTGCCCGGCAGCTGGAGATGCAGGCCGAACACAGCGTTCACTTTATCCGCCGCGTGCGACTGATTGACAAGACGCCGGTACTGGTAGAAGACTCATGGATTAACGCAGCGGTGATTGCCAGCATACCCGACGAGACGCTAAACGGCGGCTCGCTGTATGAATACATCGAAACCTATACCGGGAAAAAAATTAAGTTTTATAACTCGGTTATTGAGGGCGATCTGTTTTCTGAGGAATTGTCTAACCTGCTGGGCATCTCGCCGGGGATGCCGATGCTGAAAGTCTCCGGCATCACCAAACTTGAAGACGGCACCGCCTTTAATTATTCCATTGGCTACAACCGCGCGGATAAATTCAAAATAAAAAATAGCTGGGTGGGGAAATAGCACGCCACGTTACTCTGTGGCGCTTATGTCTTAGCGAGTCATGGGCGCAGCCTGTAGTGCATCAACGTCTTTACGGCTTGAAAGCGTAAACGCGGATACCAGCGTGACGGCCAGCACGAAGCAGCCCAGCATCAGGTACGTCTCCTGGAAGCCGATCCGGTCATACATATTCCCGGCAAAAGCGGAGAGAAAAATCGCCGCCGACTGTTTGGCAAACTGGAAGCCGATCAGATAGATAGTCGCCGACAGGCGCGTATCAAATACCCCCGTGATGTACTTAAATGCCCCCACCAGCAGGAACGGGACTTCCAGCGCGTGCAGCATCTTCAGGGCAATGACCTCCGCGGCGGTGGTGGCAAACGACGAGCCGATGATGCGCGTCGCCATGATAAGCCCGGCGATCAGCAGCGTGTTTTTCGCGCCGATGCGGTTAATGATCCACGGCGAGCAGAACATGATGATGGCGTTGCAAATTTCCCCCGCCGTGGTGGCAAAACCAAAGGCGCGAGTGCCTTCCTGCGGCGTGGCGAAGAAGGTTTTGAAGAAGGTGGCAAACTGCTGATCGAAAACGTCATACACGCAGGCCACGCCAATTACGTACAAAATGAACATCCACATTCTGCGCTGGCGGAACAGGTTGAACACGGTTTTTGCGGTGATTTGCGGCTGGTTCGCGCCCAGGGCGTTCATGACCTGCGCCGTCTGATTGGGCTTCGGCTTCGCGACTACCAGCAGCAGCATCAGCAACAGCGCCGCCGCCGATCCCATCCAGAACACGTACGACGGGTCAATGCCGAACAGGATGCCGCCCGTTGAGGCGCACAGCCCCCAGCCGAGACAGCCGAACATGCGCGCCTTGCCGTATTCGAAGAAGCTGTTGCGGCTCACGCGTTCAATGTAGGCCTCAATCGCCCCCGATCCCGCCGAGAAGACAAAGCCGATATATAACCCGCCGCTCAGCGCCCCCAGCCAGATACTGGTTTTCAGCAATGGGGCGAAGACGTACAGGAAAAACGGCGCGAACAGAAACAGCAGCACCGAGATGATCCACAGCAGGTGTTTTTTCAGCCCCAGCTTGTCCGAAATGACCCCCAGCACCGGCTGGAAGGCGATGGCGGACAGCGAGATGCAGGAGAAGACAATCCCGGTATGGGTTTTGTTCAGGCCGATGATGTCCGACAGCCAGATCGGCAGGAACGGAAAGCAGGTGGCCATGATGAAGAAATAGAGAAAGAAGAACAGCCCGAAGATCCAGAAGTTAGGGTTGTCTTTGTGGGTACAGGTTGTTGTGTTCATTATTTTTATCCTCAACGGAGGGCCGGCTGCCCGGCCCGTCACCTTTACACGCGTTCCACGCCAACCAGAATGGCGGTTTCCGGGTCCAGAATCGGCAGCGAAATACCCGCCTGCATCAGCCACTCTCCGCTTACCGTTTGCGGCGTTTCCATCCATGCCGGCAGCTTACGCATGGTGTGCCCGCCCTCACCCGTAATCTGGATGTTCGGGTGATCGAGCAGCGTGATGCGGTACTGCGCGCTGGCGTCTAACCCAGGCATGCGCAGCGGCATCATCAGGGTGTAATCCGGCATCCTGAGCTGGCTGACGATAAACAGCCCCTGCGTCTTATCTTCGCTCACGATACCCTGCGCCAGGGTGGTGGCGTCCGGCATATCCACGCGCCACTGCGTGCCGTGATGAATGACCTCGCGCCACCGCTTGTGCAGCGCGGCGTAGTGCCGATAGCCTTCACGCTCATCTTCATCGACGGTAAGCGGATCCAGCTCCAGCCCCATATGGCCAAACAGGGCCGTCAGCCCGCGAAACTGGATGCTGTGCTGGCGGAAGGTAGCGTGGCATTTATGATGACCGATATGCGCGCCCATCACCTCCGGCGGGAAGAAGTAGCTCATACCGCGCTGGATAGCGTTGCGCTCCAGGGCGTCGTTGTTGTCGGACGCCCAGAAGCGGTGACAGCGTGTCAGCACTTCGTAATCGATTCGCCCGCCGCCGGAGGAGCAGGATTCAAACTCAATATGCGGGAAGCGCTCGCCCAGCACGTCCAGCAGGCGATAGAACTGGCGGGTCTGCGCGTCGGCGGCGGCCTTACCCTTGTGTCCCGGCTGCACCAGCTCGCGGTTCATGTCCCACTTAACGTAGTCGACCGCGTGCTCGCCCAGCAGCCAGCTCATGCGTTCGACCAGATAATCAAACGCCTGCGGAATGTTCAGGTTAAGCACCAGCTGGTGCCGCCCGGTATGTTGCCTGTAGCCCGGCAGCGCCAGCACCCAGTCAGGATGCGCGCGATACAGATCCGAATCCGGGTTGATCATCTCCGGCTCAACCCAGATGCCAAACTCCATGCCGAGCCGTTTGACGCGATCGATCACCGGCGTCAGGCCGTTCGGATATTTTTTTTCGTCCAGATACCAGTCGCCCAGCGCGGCGTGGTCGTCGTTGCGGCCCTTGAACCAGCCGTCGTCGATAATAAAGCGCTCCACCCCCAGCGCCGCGGCCTCGTCGGCCATGCGCATGATGTAGTCCGGGTCGTGGTTGAAGTAGATCCCTTCCCAGGTATTGAGATGCACCGGCCGCGGTTTGTCGTCCGGGAAGCGGATAACGTTATCGCGCAGGTAGCGGTGGAACTGCTGGCTCATGCCGTTCAGGCCGCGCGTGGAGTAGCTGGCGTACAGGCGCGGCGTCCACAGCGTGTCGCCCTCTTCCACGGCCATTTCGCCGGGGAGGTAAAGCGCTTCGGCCTGCAAATAGCGACGACCGTCGGTTTTGGCCTCCGCGCGCAGGCGGTGGTTGCCGCTCCAGCCCAGATGCACGCCCCAGACGTCGCCCTGCATTTCGCTGAACGACGGCGTGCCAGAAATCAGCGCCGGGAAGTGCTCGTGGGAGGTTTTACCCCGGCGGTTTTCAATTACGAAGCCGTCGTGCTCAAGCGTTACGCGGTGCGGCTGGAATTCTTTAATCCAGCGTCCGTGGAAGGCCATCACCTCCTGCGCGCGTTCGGCCACCGGCAGCGTGACGGCAAAGCGATCCACCTGCCACGCCTGTGCTTTTAGGTTGGTTAAACCGTGGCGCACCACCAGCACGCCGCTGGCATCCAGCGTTAATTCGCTGGTCAGGCGCAGGCCCGCATGGTCATCTTCTGCCGTTACCGTCAGGGATTGCCCCTGCTGCTGCACGCCAGTGGTTTTAAAGACGGGTGAACCGTCCAGCCCCTGGCGGTGCCCCTCAATGCCCGGCGAGCCAAACAGGCCGTGCCCCAGCTCCGCCATCAGCGTGACCGGGGAGTCAACGTCCAGCCTGCCGTTCACAACAGGGCGCGCAATGCTCAGCGCATCCTGCGGCAAAAAGTGCTGAAGGTGCGGCCCCCAGTAGAGAATTTCGGCGAACGGGTGGGTTTTAACCACCACGTCTACCGTATTGCTTTCAAGTCGAAAAATAGGATCTTGCATCAGACATCTCCTGTCGTCGGGATGTCCTGAGTGTTGATCCGAAACGTTTCGGATAGAAACCAAAACGTTTCGGATCTGTGATCGGGTTTGGAATTTTGTTGGGTTTAGGCCGTCTGGCCTGGAGAGAATTCAGGCTGCCAGAGCACCTGAAGCTGCTCAATATCATCGCCGTTGATCAGCTGGCGCACCATATCGGCAATCTGTTTTCCGACGCCCTGACGGGTGGACTGAATAACCGACGCCACGTCAATATCGACGATACTGTCCTGCGGTAATCCATCGTACACCACCAGCGAGACGGCGCTATCGCCGGTTAAGCGCCCCATCTGCGCCAGCGCCATCGCCGCGCCGTCGCCGTGGGTGTTGCAGTCGGTAATGATGGCCGTGGGCGGCTGCGGCAGGGCGAGAAGCTCTTTGGTGGTGGCATACCCTACGCGGCGCGACGGCGGCATGGCGCGCAGCCACTCGCTGGAAAGCCCGGCTTCCCGCAGGGCGTCCAGATAGCCCTGTCGACGCTGGGTAATAAACGCCTGGTTGTTGCTTTCGCCGAGCAGGGCGATGCGCTGATGGCCTTTCTCGATTAACCAGCGGGTAGCCTGGTATGTTCCGGCGTAGTTGTCGAAGTCAAACCACGCGTACGGCTGCGGGAGATGGCTGCGCCCGAGCGCGAGGAAAGGAAAAGCGGCGGCCTGAAGCTGCACAAGACGCGGATCGTGGTCCAGCGTGTGCGCCACAATGAGCGCATCCACGCGGCGGCTTTGCACCATGCGCATATAGCTGTGCTTATCCGCCAAATCATCATCGGCAATCAGCAGCAGGTCGATCTCATGTCGCGCCAGTTCGTGGCTAATTTCGCCGACCATGTCCATAAACACGCTGTTATTGAGCGGAACGGGATGTACCGGAAATACCAGCCCGACGGCGTCGATTTTGCCCATCTTGAGGCGGCGGGCGAAAGTGTTCGGTCGGTAGCCACGACGCTGGGCTTCGGCTTCCACGCGGGCGCGCGTCTCGGCGGAGACGTCGTCATATCCGTTGAGGGCGCGGCTGACGGTGGTAACAGACAGCCCCAGTTCTTTGGCAATGGCTTTAAGCGACATGATTTTCCGTATCTTCGTTAATTTTGTTCCGCCACCAGCAGCGCGTGCGTATCCGGCTCCAGCGCCTTAAAGATATGCGGCAGGTCAGCGGGATAGCAAATGTAATCCCCCGGCCCCAGCTCTTCCGCCGCGTCGATCAGGCCGACTAACGCTCGCCCCTGCGTCACAATAATATGCTCAACCGATCCCGGTGGATGCGGCTGGGAAATACGGTCTGCGCCCGGCTGAGTGAGCAGCAGGTAGACGTCGCGCCGTGCGCCCGGCGGGCAGGCTGCCAGCAGAATGGCCTCGTAGTTGGCCTGCCCGGCAATCACCTTCGTGCCTTCACCCCGGCGTAGCACCTGGGTGGCAGGCTGCTGCGGTTCGAACAGCCGGGCGAAGGGAATATCCAGCGCCACGCAAAGCGACCAGAGCGTTTCCAGGCTCGGGTTGCCGTTGCCGGACTCCAGCTGCGAAAGCGTGGACTTTGCTATTCCGGCGCGGCGGGCAATTTCCGCCAGTGATAGCCCGGTTCGCAGGCGTTCCCGCACCAGGCTTTTGGCGATCGCGCTGATTGGCTGCGTCATAAAACGGCCTCTTGTTCTATAAATCGAACGAATCGTTCGTCTTGAAAAACGATGTTGATGCGTTCATTATAATGGAAATACGTTCGATATGGCTAAAATTGTATGAAGCATCATCTCTCCTGCCTGAAAGGCGACACGATAAAAGCAATCATCCTGGTGTGCCTCGCGGTTGGCGTGGTCGGGATGTCCTACGGCTCGCTGGCGATGGCCTACGGCTTCCCGGTCTGGGTGCCGTTTGTGCTCTCCATTACCGTGCTGGCGGGCGCGTCCGAATTTATGTTTATCGGCATTGTGGCGAGCGGCGGCAATCCGCTGGCGGCGGCGGCGGCCGGTTTGCTGGTGAACGCGCGCCACGTGCCGTTCGGCGTCACGGTACGTGAGCTGGTCGGCCAGCGCGGCCTGAGCTTTTTGGGCTGCCACATCATGAACGACGAAAGCGTAGTGTTCGGCCTGTCGCAGAAAACGCCCGAGCAGCGTAAAGCGGCCTACTGGCTGTGCGGTTTGGGCGTGGCAATTATCTGGCCGCTCGGCGCGCTGCTGGGCGCGATGGTCGGCAAGCTGCTGCCGGACCCGGAAACCATCGGGCTGGACGCGGTTTTCCCCGCTATTTTGCTGGCGTTAGTGGTACCGGCGTTTAAAAACCGCACCACGCTGATCCGCGCCTGTAGCGGTGCCGTATTGTCGCTGGCTGCCGTGCCGTTTGCCCCGGTGGGCCTGCCGGTTCTGCTCTCTTTACTCGGCCTCGCCGCGAGGAAGAAATAATGGAAAACATGACGGTCTTTATTCTCGGCATCGCCGTGCTTTCTCTGGGAACGTATTTGATGCGCCTCGGCGGGGCAAAACTGGGCAACCGGCTGGCGCTTTCCGAGCGTTCACAGGCGCTGCTTTCCGATGCGGCGACGGTGCTGCTGTTTTCCGTGGCGCTGGCGACCACCTTCTATGAAGGGGAGCATTTCGCCGGCATGGCCCGCGTGCTCGGCGTGGCCTTTGCGGTGTTTTTAGCCTGGCGAAAACTGCCGCTGATCGTGGTGATTATCGCGGCGGCAATCGTGACGGCGCTGCTGCGGCTGGCCGGTATACATTGATCCACCTCCCTTCCTGACGATGTCATATTCGTCAGGAAAATTAGTCCCCTCCGGTATGTGGCCTCGCCCACACTTTTTCGCTTCCGTTCGGTGCTGTCTTGTCACGCCCGGCTGACATTTTCACGCTCAGCCTCAAATCGCCTCACCCGTAGAATCAGGTTACGCAATTCTCAACGGAGTGACACGATGGCGCACCTGACAGCCGACTGTATCGACCTCAATATTCAGGGCAACACCCCCTATTCCATCCTCAAAACGCTGGCAGACATGGCCTGGAAAAATGGCTTCGTCAGCGACCGTGGCGCGTTCTTACAAACGCTTCTGTTGCGCGAAAAGCTGCACTCCACCGGCTTTGGCTCGGGTGTCGCCGTACCCCACGGCAAAAGCCCTGCGGTGAAGCAGCCCTTCGTGCTGTTTGCGCGTAACGCCTCGGGCGTCGACTGGAAAGCCAGCGACGGCGAAGCGGTAACCTGCTGGATCTGCCTTGGCGTGCCTCAACAGGGGGAAGACGGACAGGTGAAAATGATTGGCACCCTGTGCCGGAAGATCATTCATCCGGCGTTTATTTCACAGCTCAAGCAGGGCGATCGGCACCAGATCCTGGCGCTGCTCAACCAGACGCTGGGCGAATAAGGAGCAAACCATGACGTCCTTACGATTAGTCGCCATCACCAACTGCCCGGCGGGAATTGCACATACCTATATGGTCGCCGAAGCGCTGGAGCGAAAGGCGCGAGCTTTAGGGCATACCATTCAGGTTGAGACCCAGGGTTCCAGCGGGGTGGAAAATCATCTGAGCGATGAGGCTATCCGCGCCGCAGACTATGTGATTCTGGCAACCGGTCGCGGGCTTAGCGCAGACGATCGCGCCCGTTTTGCCGGAAAGCAGGTTTTCCAGATCCCAATTTCACACGCGCTGAAGAATATCGATGCTATTTTTGACAACTTATCCACGCAGTCGCAGCGATTCGCCGCCGATACCGGCGTAAAGCTGGGCAAACAGGATGTGCAGAAAGGCAGCGTGATGAGCCACCTGATGGCGGGCGTATCAGCCGCGCTGCCGTTTGTGATCGGCGGCGGTATTCTGGTGGCGCTTGCCAATATGCTGGTCCAGCTTGGCCTGCCCTATACCGATATGGCGAAAGGTGCGCCTTCGTTTGCCTGGGTGGTGGAGTCCATCGGTTATCTCGGCTTTACCTTTATGATCCCGATTATGGGCGCGTACATCGCTCTGTCGATTGGCGATAAACCGGCGTTCGCACCGGCTTTTCTGGTGTGTTATCTGGCGAACGATAAAGGGCTGCTCGGCACGCAGTCCGGGGCGGGGTTCCTTGGCGCGGTCGTGCTGGGGCTGGCAATAGGCTACTTCGTGCTGTGGTTTCGCAAGCTCAAGCTCGGCAAGGCGCTGCAGCCGCTGCTCGGCTCGATGCTGATCCCGTTCGTGACGCTGTTGGTGTTTGGCGTACTGACCTGGTACGTTGTTGGGCCACTCATGTCCGATCTGATGGGCGGTCTGCTGCATTTCCTCAACACCATTCCACCGTCTATGAAGCTCGGCGCGGCGTTCCTCGTGGGCGCGATGCTGGCGTTTGACATGGGCGGCCCGGTCAATAAAACCGCGTGGTTCTTCTGCTTCTCGCTGCTGGAAAAACACATCTACGACTGGTACGCCATCGTCGGCGTAGTGGCGCTGATGCCGCCCGTTGCCGCAGGTATCGCCACTTATCTGGCACCGAAGCTGTTTACCGAACAGGAAAAAGCGGCGGCCAGCAGCGCCATCGTGGTAGGTGCTACCGTAGCCACCGAACCGGCAATCCCCTACGCGCTGGCGGCGCCGCTGCCGATGCTTACCGCGAATACCCTCAGCGGCGGCATTGCGGGCATGCTGACCCTCTCGTTTGGCCTCCAGCGTCTCGCGCCGGGGCTGGGCGTGTTTGACCCGCTGATTGGCCTGATGTCTCCGGCGGGCGCGTTCTATCTGGTGCTGGGCATCGGTCTGGCGATAAACATTACGTTAATTATCGTGTTAAAGGGCTGTTGGCTGAAGCGTAAAGCCGCCCGTCAGGAGGTTGCACATGAACATTGAGTTACTGAAATCGCTCTGCGATGCCAGCGCGGTCAGCGGCGATGAGCAGGAAGTCCGCACCATCCTGATCGACGCCCTGCAACACCATGCCGATGAAATCACCTTCGACGGGCTGGGCAGCGTCATCGCCCGCAAAGGTTCACGCGGGCCGAAGGTGGCTATCGTCGGGCATATGGACGAAGTGGGCTTTATGGTCACCCACATCACCGAGGCGGGGTTTATCCGGTTTGACACCGTCGGCGGCTGGTGGAGCCAGTCGATGCTTAACCATCGGGTCACCCTCCGCACCCGCGAAGGCAAGAAAATCCCGGGCATTATCGGGTCCGTTGCGCCCCATGCGCTGAGCGAAAAGCAGAAACAGCAGCCGATGAATATTGATGAGATGTTTATCGATATTGGCGCGAACAGCCGCGAAGAGGTAGAAAAATTCGGCATCCGGATGGGCGATTTTGTCTGCCCCGAGGCCAACTTTGCCCGCTGGGGAGAGGACAAAATCGTCGCCAAAGCGCTGGATAACCGCGTGGGCTGCGCCCTGATGGCCGAACTGATGATCGGCGTCAATAACCCCAATATCCGCCTGTACGGCGTGGGCAGCGTCGAGGAGGAGGTTGGCTTACGCGGGGCGCAAACCTCCGCCGAGTGCGTCAAACCCGACGTGGTGATCGTGCTCGATACCGCCGTCGCGGGCGACGTGCCCGGCATCGACGGCGTGAAGTATCCGCTGAAAGTCGGCCACGGTCCCGGCGTGATGCTGTTCGATAAACGCTATTTCCCTAACCAGAAGCTGCTTGCTTTACTCAAACAGAGCGCGGAAACCGCGCAAGCGCCGCTGCAGTTCAGCACCATGAAAACCGGTGCGACCGACGGCGGGCGTTATAACGTGATGGGCGGCGGGCGACCGGTGGTGGCGCTTTGTCTGCCAACACGGTATTTGCATGCCAACAGCGGTATGATCTCCCAAAAGGATTATGACGCGGCGCTGGACATGGTGCATGACCTGCTGATGTCGCTTGATGAAACGCAGGTCGCCGCGCTAACGGATTTTCGCTAAGGACCCGCCATGCTCAACGAACGTCAGTTTGCTTTACTCGATGCGCTGGAGTCGCAGCCTGCGGCGCTCAGCGGCCTGGCCCAGCATACCGGCGTTTCTGCCCGCACCATTCTGCGGGATATCGACTACATCAATTTCACCCTCAGCGGCACGGCGCGCATCAGGGCGACGGGCAGCGCCCTGTACCAGCTGGATATTGCTGACAGAAAGCAGTATTTCCGGCTGTTGCAGCGCCATGATAATGATGACCGGCTGCTGGCGCTGCTGCTGATCCACCCGGTGATGTCCCGCGCGCAGCTCGCGGATGCGCTTAACCTTCCCGATGCCTGGATCGCCGAGCGTCTGCCGCGACTGCGGCAGCGCTATGCGCGCGCATTTCTGCTCGCCAGCCGTCCCGGCGCCGGGTACTTCATCGATGTCGACCCGGATAAGCGCCTGATCCTGCTGGCCAACCTGTTTAAAAAGGACCCGCTGGTGTTTCCGCTGGCGGGGATCGCCCCGGCAACCTTGCCCATGCTGCACGCGCACTGCCAGTGCCTGACGGCGTGGCCGGATATTCAGACGGATTATCGTGTCAGCGTGGTACTGGCCGGATACGCCCTGCGCCAGCAGCTTCCGGTTTCAGCCGGTGCCACCGGGTCTGACGCGCTTCGCGACTGCTGCGAGCGGACAGGCATCTGGCTCAGCCCGACGGTGATTAACATCATCGCCAGCACGCTCAGCCGGCTTCAACAGCGCGCCAGCGGCATCACGTCAGAATATGTCGCCGAACGGCTGGCGAGGCTGTCCACCGTTGGGCAACCGCAGATTATTGACGCTCAGTTGAAAGACGACCTGACCGCACACCTGAAACGGTGCGTCGCCATGCCAAACTGGCTGCCGGAAAGCCGACCCGGCTCCATGAATAATCTCAAGGCCGCGTGGCCAGCCGCGTTTGATCTGAGCGTAAAGTTTATCAACCAGCTGCGCGCTGAGATCGACATCCCGCTTATCGACAGCGATCTGCCCGGCCTCTATTTTGCGTGTGCGCTGGAGCGACACCATAGCGAATGGACGCCGATCGTTTTACTTGCCGATCAAAACGCCATTGCGACCATCAATAAAATGGCCATTGAGCGAGAGGTGATGAACTGCCGCGTCGTCGTCGCCTTCACGCCCGATGAACTTGTGGCCCTGACGGAAGAATGCCAGCCCGCCCTGATTGTGAATAACAGCCATTTTCTGTTGAATGATTCTCTGCGTAACGTGCTGGCGATTCGCAACATCATTACCGCGGCGGGTATCGATCAGATTAAGGATTTCCTGGCGTCGGCGTTTATTCGCCAGCAGCCCGAGCGCTTTTTCCCGCCCGAGGGGGCTTTTCACTACGCAAACAGCGCCAGCGAGAGCTGGGAAGAGATTATTGCCGCCATTACCGCACGGCTCCTTGAAAAGCAGCTAATTACCGGAGATGAAGCGCTGCGCATTAGCCAGCGCGAACGTGAGGGCGAGAATCTGATCGTCAACCACGTGGCTATCCCGCACTGCTGGAGCGAGGCGGCCGGGTCATTTCGCGGATATTTTATTACGCTGGAGCAGGCGCTTATCGTAAACGGAGAAAACGTCAGGCATGCGTTGATCGCCTGCGCCAGCACGGCAAATCGGCAGGAATTTAAAATTTTTAGCTTTCTGGCCAGTATATTGAGCAGCCATTCACCACAACGGATTGAGGGAGTGGACAGTTACGGGGCATTTATGGCGCTACTGCAGTGAGGAAGGGAACCTGTCCCCGCTCCGAAGAGCCAGGGACAGTGGCTAGACGACTTATTTGGTCAGTTCAGCGGTCATGTGTACGCGGTTACCGGAGAACGCCTGGGTAATCTTGTAAGATGATGCGCCCGCTTCCTGAGCCTGTGCAGCAATTTTGGCTTCTGCACCATCAAGGGTAGAGGCAGATGCTGTCACTGTTTGCGCAGCGAAAGAACCAAAAGAGGCAGACAGAGCGATTACAGCGACAAAAGTTTTGATGCTTTTCATGAGATAAACCCTTTCATAAGTTGTTTAGGTAAGGCACCGTGCCTTGATGAGATAAATACTAGACCTCATCATGACCAACTAAAAGCGGAAGGATTTGCTATTCTCTTTCAAAATTACTGACCAATAATTAAGCGCTGTGGATGGGTATAAATCGTCGCCCTTCCCGGCTTGCAGAAGCCCACCAGCGTCAGGTTGCAGCGCTCTGCCACTTCTACCGCCAGCGTCGTCGCCGCCGAGACCGCAAACAGGATCTCTACGCCGCACATTGCCGCTTTCTGCACCATCTCATAGCTGGCGCGGCTGGAAACGAGCGCCGCGCCCTGCTGCCAGACGGCATTTTCACGCGCGCGGCGGCCCAGCAGCTTGTCCAGCGCCACGTGGCGACCCACGTCTTCATGACCACCGATAATCTCGCCCGCCGGGAGGACCCACGCCGCCGCATGCGTACAGCCGCTCAGCTGACCAATAGGCTGAACGTCGTTGAGGTGCTCAAGCGCTTTATCGAGATTCCCAAGGTTAAAAGTCTGGGTAAACGGCAGCGGCGCGACGGGTTTACCGATATCGTTGAGCTGCTCTACGCCGCAAACGCCGCAGCCGGTGCGGCCGGCCAGCGCGCGGCGGCGCTCTTTCAGCCCCATAAAGCGACGGCTTGAGAGTTCGACTTGCACCTCGAGGCCGTTGCAGGCCTGCACCACGTCCATGCCGTAGATCTCCTGCGGATGGTCGATGATGCCTTCCGAGAGGGAAAAACCGATCGCGAACAGCTCGAGATCTTTCGGCGAGGCCATCATCACCACGTGCGAGATCCCGTTGTAAACCAGGGCAACGGGCACTTCCTCCGCCAGAAAATCGGGCGTGGCGTGAGTAATGTGAGGCGGTCTGTGCACCGACAGTTCCACAACGCCCGCAGGCAGGGGTAACGAGTGGGCAGCACGGTTTAGTTTAGACACAACGGTATTCCTGAAAAACCACGGAGGTGAGCCTGCTATTGCACCATAAAGCGCAGGCCTTACGCATAGTATGGATCAACTTTTCAGCACCCATCCTCATCAAGTTTACCTACTCCTTCGGGATAGGTGCAATACAGCGCATGCTACACCCCTTTAACATGCAGGGTTAATATTGTGATTGATATCACATTTTATAATCAATGGCGTGATAATACGTTCACTTTGTTTTAACGCCATTGGAACAGGCGTACCGACATTGTGGTATTCTGGTGATATCCCTCGGAGAAATGAGGGATTAACGCAAATTTTTCTCCTTTGCGGTCAATTCTCAACCGCAAAGTAAAACTACAAAGCAATGTCGAAATGAACCAAGGAGTGACCCATGCAGGTCAGCAGAAGGCAGTTCTTTAAGATCTGCGCTGGCGGTATGGCAGGCACAACGGCAGCGGCACTGGGCTTTGCGCCCGGCGTAGCGCTGGCGGAAACACGGCAGTACAAACTGCTGCGCACCCGCGAAACCCGTAATACCTGTACATACTGCTCCGTCGGCTGTGGGCTGTTGATGTATAGCCTCGGCGACGGTGCAAAAAATGCCAAAGCGTCTATCTTCCACATTGAAGGCGACCCGGACCATCCGGTAAACCGTGGAGCGTTGTGCCCGAAAGGGGCTGGTCTGGTGGACTTTATCCACTCCGAAAGCCGCCTGAAATTCCCGGAATATCGCGCGCCAGGCTCAGACAAGTGGCAGCAAATCAGCTGGGAAGAGGCGTTTGACCGCATCGCAAAACACATTAAAGAAGACCGCGATGCCAACTTTATTGAGAAGAACGGCGACGGTGTCACCGTCAACCGCTGGCTCTCTACCGGCATGCTGTGTGCTTCTGCCTCCAGCAACGAAACCGGTTATTTAACCCAGAAATTCACGCGCGCACTCGGTATGCTCGCGGTCGACAACCAGGCGCGCGTCTGACACGGACCAACGGTAGCAAGTCTTGCTCCAACATTTGGTCGCGGTGCGATGACCAACCACTGGGTCGACATCAAGAACGCCAACCTCATCGTGGTGATGGGCGGTAACGCCGCTGAAGCGCACCCCGTCGGGTTCCGCTGGGCGATGGAAGCCAAAATCCACAACGGTGCGAAACTGATTGTGATCGATCCCCGCTTTACGCGCACAGCGTCAGTGGCGGATTTCTACACCCCTATTCGTTCAGGTACTGACATCACTTTCCTGTCAGGCGTATTGCTGTACCTGATGACCAACGAAAAATACAACCGCGAATACACCGAAGCTTATACCAACGCCAGCCTGATCGTGCGTGAGGACTACAGCTTCGACGATGGCCTGTTTAGCGGGTATGACGCGGAAAAACGCAGGTACGATAAAACCAGCTGGAACTACGAGCTGGACGAGAAAGGCTTTGCGAAGCGCGACACCACCCTGCAACACCCGCGCTGCGTGTGGAACCTGCTGAAAGAGCACGTTTCCCGCTACACGCCGGACGTTGTGGAAAACATCTGCGGGACGCCAAAGGCGGACTTCCTGAAGGTGTGCGAGCTGATCGCAGAAACCAGCGCGAAAGATAAAACCACGTCGTTCCTGTATGCGCTAGGCTGGACGCAGCACTCCATCGGCGCGCAGAACATCCGCACCATGGCGATGGTTCAGCTCCTGCTCGGCAACATGGGAATGGCAGGCGGCGGCGTGAACGCCCTTCGCGGCCACTCTAACATTCAGGGCCTGACCGACCTCGGCCTGCTCTCTCAGAGCCTGACGGGGTATATGAACCTGCCGAGCGAGAAGCAGACCGACCTGCAGACCTACCTGACGGCCAGCACGCCAAAACCGCTGCTCGAAGGCCAGGTGAACTACTGGGGCAACTATCCGAAGTTCTTCGTCTCGATGATGAAAGCCTTCTTCGGTGACAAAGCGACGGCGGAAAACAGCTGGGGCTTTGACTGGCTGCCGAAGTGGGACAAAGGCTACGACGTTCTGCAGTATTTCGAGATGATGCACCAGGGCCAGGTCAACGGCTATATCTGCCAGGGCTTTAACCCGGTGGCCTCGTTCCCGAACAAAAACAAGGTTGTTGCCTCACTGTCGAAGCTGAAGTTCCTGGTCACAATTGACCCGCTCAATACCGAGACCTCGACCTTCTGGCAGAACCACGGTGAATCGAACGACGTCGATCCGTCGACGATTCAGACCGAAGTGTTCCGTCTGCCGTCCACCTGCTTCGCGGAAGAGAACGGTTCTATCGTTAACTCCGGACGCTGGCTGCAGTGGCACTGGAAAGGCGCGGACGCCCCGGGCATCGCCATGAACGACGGCGAGATCCTGGCCGGTATCTTCTTACGCCTGCGTAAGATGTATGCGGCAGAAGGCGGCGCGAATCCGGAACCGGTGCTGAACATGACCTGGAACTACTCGACGCCGGAAAACCCGGCGCCGGAAGAAGTGGCGATGGAGAGCAACGGTAAGGCGCTGGCGGACGTTATCGACCCGGCCACCGGCACCATGCTGGCGAAGAAAGGCGATCAGCTCAGCACCTTCGCGCACCTGCGCGATGACGGCACGACCTCCAGCGGCTGCTGGATTTTTGCCGGTAGCTGGACGCCGAAGGGCAACCAGATGGCCAACCGCGACAACGCCGACCCGTCGGGCCTCGGCAATACGCTGGGCTGGGCATGGGCGTGGCCGCTCAACCGCCGCATCCTCTATAACCGCGCATCCGCTGACCCGCAGGGCAACCCGTGGGATCCAAAGCGTCAGCTTCTGAAGTGGGACGGCGCGAAATGGGGCGGCGTGGATATTCCGGACTACAGCACCGCCGCACCGGGCAGCGACGTCGGGCCGTTTATCATGCAGCCTGAAGGGATGGGACGTCTGTTTGCTATCGATAAGATGGCGGAAGGGCCGTTCCCGGAACACTACGAGCCGTTTGAGACGCCGCTGGGCACCAACCCGCTGCACCCGAACGTGGTCTCTAACCCGGCAGCTCGTATCTTCAAGGGCGACTTTGAAGCGCTGGGTAAAAAGGACAAGTTCCCGTACGTGGGCACCACCTACCGTCTGACCGAACACTTCCACTACTGGACCAAGCACGCGCTGCTTAACGCCATCGCGCAGCCGGAACAGTTTGTGGAGATCGGCGAGAAGCTGGCGAACAAGCTCGGCATTGCCCATGGCGATACCGTGAAGGTCTCCTCTAACCGCGGCTACATTAAGGCCAAGGCGGTGGTGACCAAGCGTATTCGCACGCTGAACGTTCACGGACAGCAGGTGGATACCATCGGCATCCCAATTCACTGGGGTTACGAGGGCGTGGCGAAGAAAGGGTTCATTGCGAACACCCTGACGCCGTTCGTCGGCGATGCGAACACGCAGACGCCGGAGTTTAAGGCCTTCCTCGTGAACGTGGAAAAGGTGTAACGGAGACGACTTATGGCTTATCAATCTCAAGACATTATCCGTCGTTCCGCGACAAACAGTTTCACGCCCGCGCCTCAGGCGCGGGACCACCAGCAGGAAGTGGCGAAGCTTATCGACGTGACCACCTGTATCGGCTGTAAAGCCTGTCAGGTGGCCTGTTCAGAGTGGAACGACCTGCGTGACGAAGTGGGTCACAACGTCGGGGTTTACGACAACCCGGCGGACCTGACCGCCAAGTCCTGGACGGTGATGCGTTTCTCGGAAGTTGAGCAGAACGACAAGCTGGAATGGCTCATCCGCAAAGACGGCTGTATGCACTGTGCGGATCCGGGCTGCCTGAAGGCGTGTCCGTCAGAAGGGGCTATCATTCAGTATGCCAACGGCATCGTCGACTTCCAGTCCGAACAGTGCATCGGCTGCGGCTACTGCATCGCCGGCTGCCCGTTCGACGTACCGCGACTGAACCCGGAAGACAACCGCGTCTACAAATGTACGCTGTGCGTTGACCGCGTAACCGTCGGCCAGGAGCCAGCGTGCGTGAAGACCTGCCCAACCGGCGCTATCCACTTTGGCTCCAAAGAGGATATGAAAACGCTGGCGGCAGAGCGCGTGGGCGAGCTGAAAACCCGCGGTTACGACAACGCGGGCCTGTACGATCCGTCAGGCGTTGGCGGTACGCACGTGATGTACGTGCTGCACCACGCCGACAAGCCGAATCTGTACCACGGCCTGCCGGAGAACCCGGAAATCAGCGCCACCGTGAAGTTCTGGAAAGGCATCTGGAAACCGCTGGCAGCGGTCGGTTTTGCTGCCACCTTCGCAGCGAGCATCTTCCACTACGTCGGCGTTGGTCCGAACCGCGCGGAAGAGGAAGACGACAACCTGCATGAAGAGAAAGACGAGGTGCGCAAATGAGAAAACGTGACACCATCGTGCGCTACACCGCGCCGGAACGCATCAACCACTGGGTCACCGCCTTCTGCTTCATGCTGGCGGCGATAAGCGGGCTGGGGTTCTTCTTCCCGTCCTTCAACTGGCTGATGCAGATACTGGGCACGCCGCAGCTGGCGCGCATCCTGCACCCGTTCGTGGGTGTGGTGATGTTTGCCTCGTTTATCATCATGTTTTTCCGCTACTGGCACCATAACCTAATCAATCGGGATGATATCTTTTGGGCGAAGAATATTCGTAAGATCGTCGTCAACGAGGAAGTGGGTGATACCGGGCGTTATAACTTCGGCCAGAAATGCGTATTCTGGGCGGCGATTATCTTCCTGGTCCTGTTGCTGGTGAGCGGCGTGATCATCTGGCGTCCGTACTTTGCGCCTGCTTTCTCAATCCCGGTGATCCGATTCGCGCTGATGCTGCATTCATTTGCCGCAGTGGCGTTAATTGTGGTTATCATGGTGCATATCTACGCCGCCCTTTGGGTGAAAGGCACCATTACCGCGATGGTGGAAGGATGGGTAACCAGCACGTGGGCGAAGAAACATCACCCGCGCTGGTACCGTGAAGTCCGCCAGAAACAGGAAAAGTCATCTGAATGAGTATTCGCATAATCCCGCAAGATGAGCTGGGGTCGAGCGAGAAACGCACGGCGGATTACATTCCGCCGCTGTTATTCCCCAGACTCAAGAACCTCTACAACCGCCGCGCAGAGCGTCTGCGCGAGCTGGCAGAGAACAACCCGCTGGGCGATTTTCTGCGCTTTGCCGCGCTGGTTGCCCACGCGCAGGAAGTGGTGCTGTACGACCACCCGCTGCAAATGGATCTGACCGCGCGCATCAAGGAAGCCAACGTCCAGGGCAAGCCGCCGCTGGATATTCACGTGCTGCCGCGCGACAAGCACTGGCAAAAGCTGCTGAATTCGCTGATTGCCGAGCTGAAGCCGGAGATGAGCGGTACCGCGCTGGCGGTTATCGAGAATCTGGAAAAAGCCTCTGACCTGGAGCTGGAAGAGATGGCGAGCGCGCTGTTTGCCTCTGACTTCTCTCTGGTTAGCAGCGATAAAGCGCCGTTTATCTGGGCTGCGCTGTCGCTCTACTGGGCGCAAATGGCAAGCCTGATCCCGGGCAAAGCCCGCGCCGAATACGGTGAAGCGCGTCAGTTCTGCCCGGTCTGCGGCTCCATGCCGGTCTCCAGCATGGTGCAGATTGGCACCACTCAGGGGCTGCGCTACCTGCACTGCAACCTGTGTGAAACCGAGTGGCACGTGGTGCGCATCAAGTGCAGCAACTGCGAGCAGACCCGCGATCTGAACTACTGGTCGCTGGAAAACGAAGAAGCGGCGGTGAAAGCGGAGAGCTGCGGCGACTGCGGGACCTACCTGAAGATTCTGTATCAGGAAAAAGACCCGAAAGTCGAAGCCGTGGCCGACGATCTCGCCTCGCTGATTCTGGATGCGAAGATGGAGCAGGAGGGCTTTGCCCGCAGCTCGATCAACCCGTTCCTGTTCCCGGGTGAAGGGGAGTAATCCCCTGTGAGTGTGCCGGGCGGCGCAAGCTTGCCCGGCCTACAGGTGGTAGGGAGAGACGACCCCTGTGATTCCGGCAAAGTCTTTTGAATCGGATGACCCAAATGCGACACCGCAAGAGCGATAACTTTTAAGCGTTAGTCTCTAATGCCAGATCGATCTCTTACGCACCGGGGCTACCCTAACTGTACAATAATGTCCAATCCCAACACTGACTTCCATAAAGATCCCGCTCTCTCCTAACCTTTGCCTGAAATCCCGCCCGCTGATAATCCGTAATTTACATTACACGTATACAATGTAAGGAAATACAGGTTAATGTGAATCAGGCCAGTCACAGATGGCTCAAGTATCATCTAATCTGAAAAGGCAGGAAGCTTAATGGATTTAAACCAGCTCAGAACCCTTGTTACCGTTGCAGAAACAGCGAGCCTGACCAAGGCGGCTAGTCAACTGTTTCTGAGCCAGCCAGCGGTCAGCGCTCATATTAAGTCGCTCGAAACTGAATTTAATGTACGGCTTTTCAAACGCACCCCACGCGGTATGGAGCTCACAGCACCCGGTCTGATTATGCGGGACGAAGCCCGCCTCGCTCTGGTTGCTGTCAGTAAGTTTATGAATCGGGCTCGTTCGCTACATGTTACTGAAATCTGCGCCCTCGGTACGATTTCCGTTCCTGTGATACTCAATCTACCACAGGTTCTTTCCCAGCTACGTCAGCGGCATCAGAACGTTAGCCTGACAATCAGGCAGAATATTTCTGGTCATATCATTGACAGCCTTCTCGCAGGGGAGTTGGATGCCGGTTTTATCATTGGAGAAGTATACGGAGACCGATTGGGCGTGATTACGGTTTCACCAATCACCTTGTGCATTGTTGGCCCTCGTCCCTGGAAGGCGCAGCTTGAGTCTGCCGGCTGGGACAAGCTTAAGGAGTTTCCGTGGATTTCCACACCGGAAAAATGCTCTTTCAATGCGATAGCTCGTGAATTTCTGCAAAGACATGGTGTGAGCGTGCAGCCAGCCATCATCGTTGATCAGGAAAAAACACTGGCAGAGTTGGTCGCAATGGAGGCTGGCATAACCCTTATGCGGGAGGACATCGCTCTGATTCTCCAGGATAACGAGGAGCTGTATATTTGGCCTGGGGAAAAAACAGTGAGCCAGCTCTGCTTTGTATGGGATCGTGAAAAAGAAACTTCTCCTGTAGTGGCTGCACTGATCGATACTGTGAGGGATATCTGGCAGGTGCCGGCCTGAGTTTTTACGGCCCCCTCTATCAAAGAGAGGGCTTGGGGGTTAACGGGGAGCGGCAGAGGTTTTCAGTACAGCGCTCTGTACAGCTTGTTGCGCCATTTTACGTTGGCTGAGGTTGTTGAACAAAAGCGCCGTAGCTGTGAGTGTGGCGCCGGCAATCTGTACATGCGTCGGTACCACGCCATTCAGCGCCGAGACAATAAAGGCGGTGACAGGAACGACATCCATAAAGAGCACACCGTTGGTTGGTGTGACAATACGGTTGCCAATATTCCAGCACAGTACCGCCATCAGACCTGCGATCAGGGCCATATACAGCAGATGCGGGATCACGGCTGTGACTGCAGCGGCATCCGGTACTGTGATGATACCTGTGGCCATCAGCAGCAGGTCTGTGGCGGCCACGCTTGTCATACCCAGCAGTGTGGTCAGCGTGGTGTAACGCAGCGGACTCCAGCCCGGAAAATAGCTTCCGCCGATGGTATACAGAACCCAGCAGAGTGCGCCGGCAATCAGCAGCAGGTTGGCTGTCAGACTGACCGGAGAGTGCAGGATTACTGACGCATTACCGTCAGTAATCACCAGCACCACTCCGCTGAAGGACAACAGGATAAACCCAAAGGTGCTGGCCCGTGGACGGACTTTTTTTAGCGCCCAGATAGTGAGGAGACCCAACATGGGCATAGTAGCCATCATGATGGATGCGGTCAGGGCTCCGCCCGGGCCTGCAAGATGCTGACCGAGGAACACCAGGAAACCGAATCCGGCAAATCCCAGAGTTCCGAACAACCAGGCCAGCCCCCAACGTTCGTTCTTCAGCCGAAAAGCGGGACGCCCTTCACGGAATAGCAACAGCAACGCAAAAGCAATACCCGCAATACCATAGCGGATTGTCGTAAAATTAAATGGATCTATCTGGATCAGAGCATGTGTCATAACAGGAAACATGGCTCCCCATGATACTGTTGCCAGCAGGCAGCAGAGCAGTCCTTTAATATAAGTATTCATTGATTCACTTTCCTTTTATATTCATAAAATCGTGGTAGCTATTTTTCTTAAATATTTTCACAGTTGTTAATAAATAACTATTCACGAGTTTTTATTCTGTCATCAGAAATATTGATAGCCTTTGTTTATGCTGCATCTAGCATACGGATAACTTCACCATAACGGACTTTGCCACTCGGGCTGTAAGGTATTTTATCAACCTGGTGTGCGGAGAAATTAATGACACCGGTTGTGAAAGCCTGTTCATTGATTTTTTCTAGCAGACGCATGAATTTTTGTTTGCGGCTCTGACCAGTGCTGAATATACATCTGACATGATTGACCCCTTGAAGCCGCACCGTAACCAGCGCCACATCTGTGATACAGGGCAGTGAGCGGATTTTTTCCTCAATTCGGTAAATATCATGATCACTGCGAATCTCACCGTTACGGTTCATCAGAAACAGCCTGCCGCCATCATCCAGATAGCCGTAATCGGCCATCAGGAAGTAACATTCATCTCCTATCATGATGAACGGCCTGCTACCATCGCCATACTCATCCATGAGCATATAGCTGGAGATGGCTACTCTCCCTTTTTCCCACGGCCTGAGCGGTCTGTTGTCCTCATCAAGGATCATCACTCGGTTACCGTCAAAGGGACGGCCGACACTCTCCGGACAGGCCTTCATGTCGGCCGGCTCTGACAGGACATTCACCCCTGTTTCCGTACAGCCGTAATATTCACAGAAAATATTACCAAAGGCGGCACTGGCGGCCTGTTTGCTCGTAACAGGGAAATAACTGCCCCCGACCAGTACCCAGCGTAGGTAATGCTGAAGGGGGAGCCGGGTAGCAAGGCCCGTAATCCAGGTGACAAGATTAGGGGTCATTACCGTCGCGCGTACACACTCTTGGGAAAGCGTACGCGCAAGGGCCTGTTCATCATACTGGTCAACCAGATAAAGGGGGGCCCCCAGTCCCATAAACATTCGTGCCCAGCCGTTACCGGCAGCATGGTAAAGAGGCAGAATGAGCATAAAGCCATCAGCGTCGCAAAAGCCAAATTGACGGGTAAACCATGCGAAACGGCGTGTATCAAAAGATCGATAGCGCAGGGCTACTTTAGGTACAGAACTCGTTCCTGACGTAAGGGAAAGCCCGCGGTAAGGTGGCTGTGTAAACGTAGACACCAGATAGTTCGATTCCGAGTGGTGCAGTTCTCCGATACTGTCGATCACCGGATCAGTCGGGGCATCAACGGCTAGCATGCTCGGGTCGAGTGTATTCAGATGACTGAGTTCATCGACTGTAAATAACTTGAAAGAAACCAGCAATAAACCAGGTCTTATCCTCCCAATCAGCGTGCTGAGTGTTTCTACAGGAAGCGAGTAATCCAGCCCGCTGGCCGAAATGCCGAGCGTGGCGAATGCTGCCAGCCAGCACACTAGTTCGGCATTATTTTTCGACAGATAGCAGACCGATCGCAACTGCTCTTCACTGAAAGTCCGGCGAAGGAAGACTACGCGGGATTCGGTCTGTTGAATGATCTCACTCCAGGTATACTGTCCGTTATTGTCGGTAATACAGGTCTGATTGCCGCGTAAGGCAGCAATCTCAGCCATTCTGCTGAGCGTAATCATGATAACTTTCCTGTTTGGATAAAAAATATTAAATTCAGGCTGCGATAATCAGAAAACCATTTTTCCGGTATTCATCGATTTTTTTTCTTATACCATCATCAATAATCTCCCCCGGGAAAACGAGCGGAACACCGGGAGGATAGGGGATAATAAATTTATCCGAAATCTCCGTTTCTAAAGTGGTATTTTTGTATTTTCTCCGACTGATTTTATCCAGTGAAGAAAGCAGCGAAGTAACAGCCTGGTCGTTGATGCCAATGTGGAAATTAAATAGAATTACGTTGTTCATAAATCTCTTCACATAAATATTTTCCTCGCAGAGATACTGTTTAATCTCTACTCCTGTCCCGAGTGCAGATACATCAAGCATCACTTTTGTCGAATCATAATGAATGTGGTTGTGTGAGCTAAAAGCCTGTATACACACCGCTTCGATGCCAGGAATTTTCATTGAAGATATACCGGTAATAAATTTGCTTACCAGCCCGCGCGCGCGTACAGCAAGTGCATTCCCATGTTCAGTCATCACTGCCTGTGCGGCATCGAGAGAGGCTATGATCGGGTAGCTTGGTGAGGTAGTATGGATACGGTATTTTGCTGTTTCAATCTTGTCTGGCAGGCTATCGGTCCCACGGCAGTGGATAATTGAAGCCTGCCGGAGACAAAAAAGGGATTTATGCGCGGAATGGGTGCAGACAACATCCAGATCAGGATACTTATCAAGCAGATGACCTATATTCATCGCTGTCAGGAACCGAGTGTCTTCGCTGAAATAATTTAGGCTGCCCCATGCTTCATCAATAAAAAATCGTCTAGTGCTGATGCCGGCCGCCAGTATTCGTTCAAGAACCCCCGGAATATCATAAATGATACCCTCATAGGACTGTGCGGTGAGTATCACCACATCACAAGCTTTGCCACTTTGCTCCAGTGTAAGAAGAGTCTTTTCAAGATGTTCATATGACCAAGCGCTGATTTCACCGTCCTCCGTTCGAAGGTCCGGGCAAAGATAATGGACGTCAACACCGATTGACTGCGTATGAAAATGAATTGATTGGTGACAGTTACGGTCAGCCAGAATACGATCTCCCTTTTTACATAAGGCTGAAATAGCGATCTGATTAGCTATACTGGTTCCGCCGGTAATATAGAATGATGCGTCAGCATTATAGAGTCCAGCTGTCATTTTTTGTGATTCTGAAATAATTCCAGAAGGGAAAAAGAAATTATCGAAAAGTTCCCCAGTGAAGGAACCTTCAGGACATTCCGAAACTTTAGAATTAGGGTCACCGATAACATCGCTATTTCCGTAACTTGATATCGGGAGAGCGTGGAAAGAAAAAATTTTCCTATCTCGAAGAGATTCAAGTCTGCTAAGAATAGGTGTGGTACCAGTCATATTTATTACTTTAGCATTCATTGTTATTCCCTTAAATTTTCTTGCGGGAATAAAATATGCCTCCATCTTTTTCCAATGAATATTTATTTTTTTTGATTGTGCTATCAGCATTGGTGATAATACTTCCTCCAGCGCCTGCGAACGGGCAGGCACTGGAAAAAGCGACTGGAGATCTGGTTCCGGACTTTATTGCTGCCGGGCGAGAGTGAGAAGGAGGTTACTCCTCCTCGTTCCCGCCCTCTTCATACGCGCCGTATGGCTTCGCGGGAAGGACGATGTAAGTTCCCTCAAACACCGCGCCCGCCGTTTCATCGCCGAACAGCTCCACCTGCATCTGCACGCGCGCTTTACGACCGCGCGCCAGGCGGTCGAGATCGCCGCCCAGTGCACCAAGGTCGGCCACCGCGCTCGGCTTGCCGCTGATCGGCGCGCTGTAGCGAATGTGGGCATCGGCCAGAATAATGGTGCCGCCCAGATGACGCTCGCGCAGCATGAGCCAGATCAGCCCCCATCCGGTCAGCGTAGCCAGCGAGAAGAGGCTGCCGGCAAAAAGGGTATGGTGCGGGTTCTGATTGCCGGTTTCCGGCATCGTAGTGATGAATTTCTGGCCGGTGTACTGCTGAATGCGCACGCCCATTTTCTCACTGAGGGGAATGTGCTCATACCACGCCTGCTGCAGCTGGCCGCACCAGTCGGCGCGATGCAGAATATCGTCCAGGGTAGCGATAGGTTTGATCATCAAAAAGTGGCGAATCGGTGTGGTTTGCGGGGCGGCGATTTCCCCCTGATTCACGAACCCAAGCTTGGCAAAGAACTCGACTGCGTCTTCGCGGGCGCTACAGGTCACGCGCTTAACCCCTTCCTGACGGGCGACGGACTCCAGGGTCATCGCCATCAGGGTGCCGAGACCTTTGTCCTGCACGGAAGGGTGAACGGCCATAAAACGGATGGAGGCTTCGTTATCGGCGTTGATATACAGGCGTCCAACGGCGACGAGATTACCCTCCTCGTCCACCACCATCTGATGGTGCGCCATGGCATCCCAGGCGTCGCGTTCAGACCCTTGCGGCTGATGTAATGGCTTGCGCAGCATTTCCCAGCGGAAATGGTAGTAGACCTCTAACTCTTCTTCCGTTTGCGGTACTCGAAGGTGATACATAGCTGTACTCTCTCTTGTTACCCGCGGCCGCGCCGCCAGCTGGCTCATACCTGGAGCCAGAATGTGACGGGGCCATCGTTCACCAGCGATACCTGCATATCTGCAGCGAATCGTCCGGTTTGCGTGTTCATGTCCTGCTGGCGGCAGCGCTCAACAAAGTACTCATAAAGTGCTTCTGCTCGGTCCGGCGCTGCGCCTTTCGAAAAGCCCGGACGCATGCCGCGCTCGGTATCGGCCGCCAGCGTAAACTGGGAAACCACCAGCACGCTGCCGCCCGCCTGCTGGACGTTCAGGTTCATCTTGCCGTCCGCATCGCTGAAAATGCGGTAGCCCAGCACGCGCTCGCACAGGCGGTTGGCTTTTTGTTCGTCGTCATCCTTTTCGACACCTAACAACACCAAAAGTCCTGGGCCAATTTCACCCGTCACCTTGTCCTCCACGGTGACGCTGGCACGGGTTACGCGCTGAATTAATGCAATCATGGTTGGTCTGCTTCTTGTTGTTTTTCAGCAATCGCTGCTTTTTTTAGTTCGCGGTAGACCCCGAGAGTGACAGTTATTTCGGCACCAAGCAAGACGATGCACCAGGTCCAGTAGACCCAGACGAACAAAATGGGGATCACCGCCAGCACGCCGTAAATCAGCTGATACGACGGGAACATGGTGATGTAAAGCGCGAATCCTTTCTTGCCCAGTTCAAAGAGCACTGCCGCCACCAGCGCCCCCACCACGGCATCACGATTGGGAACACGAATGGTCGGCACCACGCTGTAAAGCAGCCAGAACGAGAGCCATGACAAAATCAGCGGGAAGATGCGCAGCACGTTATCAATCACGCTGTTTAAGTCGCTCGCCCAGCGCAGCGAAAGGAGATACGAGCTGATCGCCAGGCTCGCCCCCGCCAGCAGCGGGCCGAGCGTCAAAATCATCCAGTACACGGCAAAGGAGTAAACCTTTGGTCGGACTTTTTTGCTCCGCCAGATGGTGTTGAGCGCGCTGTCGATGGAATACATCAGCAGCAGCGCGGTGACGATAAGCCCGCAGGCCCCTACCGCCGTCATCTTGCTGGAGTTGGCAACAAACTGCTCAATGTAGTTCTGAATGACATCGCCGGTGGCGGGAATGAAATTCGCAAAAACAAAATGGCGAAGCTGGAGGCTGACGTCGGCAAACATCGGAAACGCGGAAAAAAGCGCAAAGATGACCGCCACCAGCGGCACCAGTGAGAGCAGCGACACGTAGGCGAGATTCCCCGCCAGTGTAGTCATATTGTCCTCATCAATGCGGTGCCAGAGCAGTTTCAGCCACGCCCTGAAGGGACGCGTGTGGTGCGTGGCTTTTTGATGAACGGTTTTTAGCATAGCTGCTTCGCAAAATAGTTCGGTATCGTCTCTTTTCCGGTCACCAGAATTGACGTGATACCCAACTGGTTAGCTCCTTCTATATTATCGGCATTGTCGTCGAAAAAGACCGCATCGGCGGCGGAGAATCCTTCTTCCTGCAGAACCGCCTGATAAATACGCGCTTCAGGTTTGCGCATGCCCATCTCCTGGGAAAGATAGATTTTATCCGCCGCCGCGTGAATTTCAGGGTATTCATCCGGCCAGAAAGTAGTATGTAGGCGGTTGGTGTTCGACAGTACCACCACACGATGCCCCTGCTCGCGCAGTTTATGCATGATGTCGGTGACTTCCGGGCGGATCGCCACAAATACCGCCTGCCAGCCGTGGGAAAACTGTTCGTAGCTTAATGGCAGATCCATTTCATGGCAGAAGCGCTCAGCGAATTCTTCATCGCTGATTTCACCGCGCTCGTGCTGATGGAAGGTTTCTCCCATCTTAAAATTCTGCTTTAACGTCGCCAGCGGTACACGGCTAAAATCGCTCCATGCGCCCAGCACCCGATTGAAATCGATGTCGACGATTACATTTCCTAAGTCAAAGATATAAAGCATGTTTATCTCCTTTCGCCGTGGAAAAGTAACTGTAGCGGGAAAGATAAGGTTTGGCTATGCGTGAGATTCAGCTTAAAGAAACGAATGGCCCGAACGTGAATGTCGGGCCAGGAGGAGGGTTAACCTGCCTGCTGCTCGTCGGTTGAATTTACTTCAACAATTTCAACCTTGCTGGATTTAAGGTGATTTTGCAGCGCCGGGCCGGGCAGCTGGTCTGTGAAGAGCGCCGTCGCCTGCGCCACGTTGCCGATTTCGACCGCCGCAGACGCCTGGTATTTCGTACGATCGGCCGCCAGTAAAATGTGCCGGGCGTGAGCGATCATGGTTTTCACCACGCTGGCCTCATTGACGTCAAATTCCATCATCGCCCCGTCGTGCTCTATCGCTCCGACGCTGGTGACCAGGTAATCCGCGCGGAATCCCGACACGAACGCCGTTGCCGCAGGCCCGATAATGCCTCCGTTGTGCGGGCGCAGCGTGCCGCCGGGCACCATGACCTCAAAGCGCGGGTTCTTATAGAGAATGTGCGCCACCCGCAGGCTGTTGGTGATGATGCGCAGATGATTATGGTTAAGCAGCGCCCGGGCAACGTGCTCCACGGTCGTGCCGATGGTGATAAAAATGGTGGAGCCATCGGGAATGTAGTCGGCAATCGCTTCGGCGATGGCTCGCTTCTCATCGGTAAGCGAGACTTCGCGCTGTTCAAACGCGGTATTAACCACGCTGGATGCCCTGCCCGCGCCGCCATGGTGACGCGTGATAAGCCCCTGCTCGCTGAGCTTGCGGATATCCCGGCGCACCGTCTGCGTAGACACGTCCAGCAGCTGGGCCAGTTCATCAATGTTCATGTAGCCGCGATCGGCTATCAGCGTCAGCAGCCGATCGTGACGCGGGTTGCCGGTTAGTTCGGTAGGGCTCATGGGCTGTCCTCTGAATACCATCACGCCCCGCATTTTATACAAAAAGTGACAAAAAAGAGCGGGTTTGATCACAGTCGGGTATACCCGCGCGCCCGCCGGGCTTTGTGCATTTCAGGGCTGCGACGGCGCTGGCAAAACGTACGGCGTCTGCTGCGGACGATTGCTGCCCCAGGCTGACCGCCAGCGCGCCGTGGAAAACGTCGCCCGCCCCGGTAGTATCCTTCACTTTTACCTCAAAGCCGGGCTGATGGCACAGCGTGTCATTTTCCAACCAGAAGCAGCCGTCTCGCCCCTGGGTGACGTAAACATGTCCATTTGTGAGCGTTTGTGCTTTTCTCAGCGCGTCTTCGGTTTCCTCCCGCTGCGTTAAACGCCGCAGCCCTGGCGCTGAGAAGGCCGCGTGGTCGCTTAAGGCGATCAGCTCCGCGATATCCTGAGGGGTGACGTCCGCATCAAGCAAGGTCGGCACGCCCTGCTGGCGGGCAAGGGTGAACGCCTGTTTTGCCCCGTCATGCCAGCGCACATCGGCAAGCACAATATCCCATTGAGAGAAGTCGATATCCTGGAGCCAATCCGCCTCTGCTGGCAGATCGGGGCTGGGGTAGTTAGCAATCACACGCTCGCCGCTGCCGTCCACCAGCACCGCCGACTGTGACGAACGGGCTCCCCTAAACACGCGCGTAAAGCGGGTATTCACCCCCAGGGATTCCAGCTCCGCGAGCAGCCGTCTGCCGGTATCGTCGTCCCCCACGCGACCGATAAAATCCACTTCCGCGCCCAGTTTTGCCGCCGCCACCGCCGCAGTTGCCGCCGGACCGCCGCCCACTTCCGTATAGTCTTTTGCGACATACTTCCCACCTTCTTTCGGTAAATCATCGAGATACCAGATGCGATCCAGCACGGTAATGCCGACACAAACGATGCGAGCCATGGTGATTCCTTCTGCGTTTTCTGATGCTCTCATTTTAATTTCATCAAATGTTTAAAAAGTGACCCGTGTCAATTTTTTGACTATAAATTACAAATACGATCAAAAACAGACAACGCAAACGCGCAGAAATTGACACGATGTGACAGGAGAGAGGCATGTCAGCAATCGCATTTATCGGTTTAGGGCAGATGGGCGCGCCAATGGCGAAGAATCTGTTGAAGCAAGGCCACCAGCTTAGCGTCTTTGATGTGAACCCACAGGCGGTTCAGGCGCTGGTTGAACACGGCGCGCGGGCGGCGGGAACGCCAGCGCAGGCCGTAACGGAGGCCGAATTCGTCATTACCATGCTGCCAAACGGTGACCTGGTGCGCAGCGTGCTGTTCGGCGAGCACGGCGTATGCGAGGAGTTATCCCGCGACGCGCTGGCGATCGATATGTCCACCATTCATCCGCTGCAAACCGACGCGCTGATCCGCGAGATGGCTGAGCGCGGCTTCAGCCTGATGGACGTGCCCGTCGGACGCACCTCTGACCATGCCGTCGCCGGCACGCTGCTCCTGCTGGCAGGCGGCACGGCGCAGCAGGTTGAGCGCGCCACGCCCGTGTTAATGGCGATGGGCAATGAGCTGATTAACGCTGGCGGGCCGGGCATGGGCATTCGCGTAAAGCTTATCAATAACTACATGAGCATCGCCCTGAACGCCCTTTCGGCGGAGGCGGCGGTGCTGTGCGAAGCGCTCGGCCTCTCCTTTGACGTGGCGCTCAGGGTGATGAGCGGCACGCCTGCGGGTAGAGGCCACTTCACGACATCCTGGCCGAACAAGGTGCTGAAAGGGGATCTTTCGCCCGCCTTCATGATCGACCTTGCGCACAAAGATCTGGGGATCGCCCTGGACGTGGCCAACCAGCTCCACGTTCCGATGCCGCTGGGCGCGGCCTCCCGCGAAGTTTACAACCAGGCACGCGCCGCCGGGCGCGGGCGCGAAGACTGGACGGCCATTCTTGAACAGGTTCGCGCATCTGCCGGGCTGAAAAAAACACTCTGATAAGAAAGGACTGAGGAATGACGATGTACACCCTAAAAGATATCACCCGACCTTCCGGCGGTTTTGCGATGCTGGCCGTGGACCAGCGCGAAGCGATGCGCCTGATGTTTGCTTCGGCAGGCGCCCCGGTGCCGGTCAGCGACCAACACCTGACCGATTTTAAGGTCAACGCGGCGAAAATTCTCTCGCCGTACGCCTCTGCGATCCTCGTCGATCAGCAGTTCTGCTATCGCCAGATTGTAGAGCAGCATGCCGTTGCCAAAAGCTGCGCGATGATTGTGGCGGCCGACGAGTTTATTCCGGGCAACGGGATCCCGGTCGACAGCGTGACGATCGACAAGAACATCGACGCGAAGGCGGTCAAACGCGATGGCGGCAAGGCGCTGAAGCTGCTGGTGCTGTGGCGCAGCGATGAAGATCCGCAGCAGCGTCTTGAGATGGTGAAGGCGTTCAACACGCTGTGCCACGACAACGGGCTGCTGAGCATTATCGAGCCGGTTGTACGTCCGCCGCGCCGCGGCGCCGCGTTTGACCGCGAACAGGCAATTATTGATGCGGCCAAAGAGCTGGGCGACAGCGGCGCAGACCTCTACAAGGTTGAGATGCCGCTGTTTGGCAAAGGCACGCAGCAGGCGCTGCTGGCGGCCTCGCAGAAGCTGAACGAGAACATCGCCATGCCGTGGGTGATCCTCTCCTCCGGCGTGGACGATAAGCTATTCCCGCGCGCCGTCAGCGTCGCCATGCAGGCGGGGGCATCGGGCTTCTTAGCCGGTCGCGCCGTCTGGTCATCGGTGATTGGCCTGCCGGACACCGAGCTGATGCTCCGCGATATTTCCGTACCAAAACTGCATCGTCTGGGTGAGATCGTCGACGAAATGATGGCTCGCCGCTGAGAAAGGACCCGAACATGAAATGGTTTAACACCCTGAGCCATAACCGCTGGCTTGAGCAAGAGACTGACCGCATTCTCGATTTCGGCAAAGACGCCGCCGTGCCGACCGGCTTTGGCTGGCTGGGCAATAACGGCCAAATCCGCAGCGATATGGGCACCCATCTGTGGATCACCGCCCGCATGCTGCACGTGTACGCGGTGGCGGCGAACATGGGGCGCCCCGGCGCGTATGCCCTGGTTGAGCACGGTATTAACGCCCTCAACGGCCCGCTGCGCGACAAGCAGCACGGCGGCTGGTACGCCTGCGTGAACGACGAAGGCGTGATTGATGCTTCCAAGCAGGGCTATCAGCACTTCTTCGTGCTGCTGGGCGCGGCGAGCGCCGTCACCACCGGCCACCCTCAGGCGCGCACGCTGCTGGACGATGCCATCGAGGCGATCGAGCGCTACTTCTGGAACGAACAGGAGCAGATGTGCCTGGAGTCCTGGGATGAAGCCTTCAGCAAAACGGAAGACTATCGCGGCGGCAACGCCAACATGCACGCCGTGGAAGCCTTCCTGATCGTCTATGACGTGACCCACGATCGGAAATGGCTCGACCGCGCCCTGCGCATCGCCTCGGTGATTATTCACGACGTTGCGCGCAAAGGGGAGTATCGCGTTAACGAGCATTTCGATGCGAACTGGAACCCAATTCGCGATTACAACATCGATAACCCTGCTCACCGGTTCCGCGCCTACGGCGGCACGCCGGGGCACTGGATCGAGTGGGGCCGCCTGATGCTGCACCTGCGCGCCGCGCTGGAAGCCCGTTTTGAAACCCCGCCGGCGTGGCTGCTCGAAGATGCGAAAGGGCTGTTCCACGCCACCATCCGCGACGCCTGGGCCCCCGACGGGGCCGACGGGTTTGTCTACTCCGTGGGCTGGGACGGCAAGCCCATCGTGCGCGAACGCGTGCGCTGGCCGATCGTCGAGGCGATGGGCACGGCTTACGCGCTCTACACCGTGACCGGCGAGGCGCAGTACGAAGCCTGGTATCAGAAATGGTGGGATTACTGCATCAAGTACCTGATGGACTACGAAAACGGTTCATGGTGGCAGGAGCTGGACACCAACAACGAAGTGACCACCAAAGTCTGGGACGGCAAGCAGGATATTTACCACCTGCTGCATTGCCTGGTGATCCCGCGCCTGCCGCTGGCACCGGGTTTAGCCCCGGCAACCGCTGCCGGTTTGCTGGATAGCCTGGCCAAATAATAAAAGACGGAGTTTTTATGCGTACCCTACACAATATTGACCTGAAAAATAACGAAAATGGTTTCACCCTGCGCTGGCAGGACCGTCTGATTTTATCTCACTCTACCGATGCGCCTTGCCTGTGGATCGGCGCAGGTGAGGCCGATATCGCGATGTTTCGCGGCAATTTCAGCATCAAAGACAAGCTCAACGAAAAGATTGCCCTCACGGACGCGACCGTCACGCAGCAACGCGCGGGCTGGGCGATCCGCTTTATCCGCGGCGATGCGGTGAGCGCGACGCTGCTGGTGGGCGTGGATGCGGAAGGCCGTCTGGAGCTGAAGCTTAAAAATGATGCTCCCGGGCATAACCGCATCTGGCTGCGGCTGGCGGCCAAGCCTGAAGATCATATATACGGCTGCGGCGAGCAGTTCTCGTACTTCGATCTGCGCGGCAAACCGTTCCCGCTGTGGACCAGCGAGCAGGGCGTGGGCCGCAATAAGCAGACCTACGTGACCTGGCAGGCCGACTGCAAAGAGAACGCGGGCGGCGACTACTACTGGACCTTCTTCCCGCAGCCCACCTTCGTGAGCACCCAGAAGTACTACTGCCACGTGGACAACAGCTGCTATATGAACTTCGACTTCAGCGCGCCGGGCTTCCACGAGCTGGCGTTCTGGGAGGATAACGCCACGCTGCGCTTCGAATGTGCAGAAACCTACGTCGAGCTGCTGGAAAAACTCACCGGCCTGCTGGGGCGTCAGCCTGAACTGCCGGACTGGGTTTACGACGGCGTAACGCTGGGCATTCAGGGCGGCACCGGGGTGTGCCAGCAAAAGCTCGACGTTATGCGCCAGGGTGGCGTGAAGGTGAACGGCATCTGGGCCCAGGACTGGTCCGGCATCCGCATGACCTCCTTCGGCAAACGCGTGATGTGGAACTGGAAGTGGAACAGCGAGCTGTATCCACAGCTTGACGAGCGTATAGCGCAGTGGAAAGAGGAAGGCGTGCAGTTCCTCTCCTATATCAACCCGTACGTCGCCAGCGATAAAGATCTCTGCGAAGAGGCGGCAACGCGCGGCTATTTGACCAAAGACGCCGACGGCAAGGACTACCACGTCGAGTTCGGGGAGTTCTACGCGGGCGTTATCGACCTGACCAACCCGGAGGCCTACGGCTGGTACAAAGATGTCATCAAAAAGAACCTGATCGCGCTGGGCTGCGGCGGCTGGATGGCCGATTTCGGGGAATATCTGCCGACCGATACCTTCCTGCACAACGGCGTTAGCGCGGAAATCATGCATAACGCCTGGCCTGCCCTGTGGGCGAAGTGTAACTACGAGGCGCTGGAGGAGACCGGCAGGCTCGGAGAGATCCTGTTCTTTATGCGCGCGGGCTACACCGGTAGCCAGAAGCACTCGGTGATGATGTGGGCGGGCGATCAGAACGTCGACTGGAGCCTTGACGATGGTCTTGCATCCGTCGTGCCTGCGGCGCTATCGCTGGCGATGACCGGCCATGGCCTGCATCACAGCGACATCGGCGGCTATACGACGCTGTTCGAGATGAAGCGCAGCAAAGAGCTGCTGCTCCGCTGGTGCGACTTCAGCGCCTTTACGCCGATGATGCGTACCCACGAGGGTAACCGCCCAGGCGATAACTGGCAGTTTGACGGCGACGCCGAAACCGTAGCGCACTTCGCGCGCATGACCACCGTCTTCACCATCCTGAAGCCTTACATCAAAGCCGCCGTCGCGCAGAACGCGAAAAGCGGCCTGCCGGTGATGCGCCCGCTGTTCCTGCACTACGAGGACGACGCGCGCGCCTACACGCTGAAATACCAATACCTGTTTGGCCGCGACCTGCTGGTGGCGCCGGTCCATGAAGAGGGGCGCCGCGACTGGACGCTCTATCTGCCGCAGGACAGCTGGGTGAACGCGTGGACCGGGGAAACCTGCCGGGGCGGTGACGTGACCGTTGATGCCCCGCTCGGCAGGCCGCCGGTTTTCTATCGCCAGCACAGCGAATGGGCAGATCTGTTTAGCACCTTACGTCATATCTAATAAGGCTCGCCCGCAGGGAAACCTGCGGGCAGACGGAGAATAATAATGAGTCAACATACTTCCGATCCGGCAACCCTACGCCTGCCGTTTAAAGAAAAACTCGCCTACGGGATGGGCGACCTCGGCTCTAATATCCTGCTGGATATTGGCACGCTCTATTTGCTGAAGTTTTACACCGACGTGCTGGGGCTGCCCGGCACCTACGGCGGGATCATCTTCCTGATTGCGAAGTTCTTTACCGCCTTCACCGATATGGGCACCGGGATCATGCTCGACTCCCGTCGCAAGATCGGCCCGAAAGGGAAGTTCCGCCCGTTCGTGCTGTACGCGGCATTTCCGGTGACCTTACTGGCGATTGCCAACTTCGTCGGCACGCCGTTTGAGATGACCGGTAAAACGGTGATGGCGACGGTGCTGTTCATGCTTTACGGCCTGTTTTTCAGCATGATGAACTGTTCCTACGGCGCGATGGTGCCCGCCATTACTAAAAACCCGGACGAACGCGCGTCGCTGGCCGCCTGGCGTCAGGGCGGCGCCACCCTGGGCCTGCTGCTCTGTACCGTGGGCTTTGTGCCGGTGATGAACCTGATTGAAGGTAACGACCAGCTTGGGTATATCTTCGCCGCGACCCTCTTCTCGCTGTTCGGGCTGTTCTTCATGTGGTGGTGCTACAAGGGCGTTACCGAGCGTTACGTCGAAATGCAGCCTGCTAACCCGGCGCAAAAGCCGGGCCTGCTGCAGTCGTTTCGCGCCATCGCCGGGAACCGGCCGCTGTTTATCCTGTGCATCGCCAACCTGTGCACGCTGGGCGCCTTTAACGTCAAGCTCGCCATCCAGGTCTACTACACGCAGTACGTGCTGAATGACCCGATCCTGCTGTCGTACATGGGCTTTTTCAGCATGGGCTGCATTTTCATCGGCGTCTTTATGATGCCCGGCGCGGTGCGGCGCTTCGGCAAGAAAAAGGTCTACATCAGCGGGCTGATGATTTGGGTGGCGGGCGATCTGCTCAACTACTTCTTCGGCGGCGGCTCGGTAAGCTTTGTCGCTTTCTCCTGCCTCGCTTTCTTTGGTTCGGCCTTCGTGAACAGCCTGAACTGGGCGCTGGTGTCCGATACCGTAGAATACGGCGAGTGGCGCACCGGCGTGCGCTCAGAAGGGACGGTCTATACCGGCTTTACCTTCTTCCGTAAGGTATCGCAGGCGCTGGCGGGCTTCTTCCCTGGGATCATGCTCACGCAGATCGGCTATGTACCCAACGTGGTGCAATCGGCCGGAACGGTTGAAGGGCTGCGGCAGCTGATCTTTATCTACCCGAGCCTGCTGGCGGTCATCACCATCGTGGCGATGGGCTGCTTCTACAACCTCAACGAGAAGATGTATGTGCGCATTGTGGAAGAAATTGAGCTGCGCAAACGTACGGCCTGAATGACGTAAGAGCGCGCCCTGCGGGGCGCTTAGGGGATCGACCATGACACATACACCTGATCCGTTAACCCTGAAGTTGAGCCTGCGCGAAAAATGCGCCTACGGGATGGGCGACTTTGGCTCTAACCTGATGCTTTGTATCGGCACGCTATATCTGCTGAAGTTTTACACGGACGAACTGGGCATGCCCGCGTTCTACGGCGGCATTATTTTTCTCGTCGCCAAGTTCTTTACCGCGTTTACCGACATGCTGACCGGCGTGCTGCTGGACTCCCGGCGCAACATCGGCCCGAAGGGGAAGTTCAGGCCATTCATTCTTTACGCCTCCGCCCCGGTGGCGCTGGTCGCCACGGCGCAATTTATGGCCAACGACTTTAGCCTGACGGTGAAAACGGCCCTCGCCACCGTGCTATTCATGATGTTTGGCCTGTGCTATAGCCTGATGAACTGCTCCTACGGTGCGATGGTTCCGGCAATGACCAAAAACCCGAACGAGCGCGCGCAGCTTGCGGCGTGGCGTCAGGGCGGCGCAACGGTGGGACTCTTGCTCTGCACCGTCGGCTTTATGCCCATTCAGGCGCTATTCGTCAGCCAGCCTTCGCTCGGCTACCTGGTGGCCGCGCTGGCGTTCGTCACCGGTGGCCTGTTCTGCATGTGGTGGTGCTATAGCGGGGTGAAAGAGCGCTATGTCGAGATAACGCCCGATCATCATAAGCCCGGCATCCTGAAGTCTTTCTGCGCCATCTTTCGTAACCCGCCGCTGCTGGTGCTGTGTATCGCCAACCTGTGTACCCTCGCCGCGTTTAACATCAAGCTGGCGATCCAGGTCTATTACACCCAGTACGTGCTGAACGATCTGCACCTGCTGTCGTGGATGGGCTTTTTCAGCATGGGCTGCATTCTGATTGGCGTGTTTCTGGTGCCCGGCGCGGTGAAGCGTTTTGGCAAGAAGCCCGTCTATCTGGGCGGGCTGACGCTGTGGGCTGTGGGCGACGTGCTGAATTTCCTCTGGGGGACCAGCTCCCTGCTGTTCGTGCTGTTTTCCTGCATGGCCTTCTTCGGCACGGCATTTGTCAACAGCCTTAACTGGGCGCTGGTGCCGGATACGGTTGATTACGGCGAGTGGAAAACCGGCATTCGCGCCGAAGGGTCGGTTTATACCGGCTACACCTTCTCGCGCAAAATCTCTGCCGCCCTCGCCGGCTTTCTGCCCGGCATTATGTTAACTCAGATTGGCTACATCCCGCATGCCGTGCAGAGCGCGGGCACGCTGCTGGGGTTGCGTCAGCTTATCTTTCTCTGGCCTTGCGGCCTGGCGATTATCGCCGCCATCACTATGGGACTTTTTTATAAACTCAACGAAGCACGCTTCGCTTACATCATTGAGGAGATTGGAAAACGGAAAAAACAACCCACGCATACCCCTGAGATAACCACCAACAATAAAGCGTCAGCAGTCACTTTATAACAATAAATCCGGCCAGTATTTCCTTCCTGTTAATCAGGAGGGAGGCCTTTCTGTACCTGATACATGGACAAATTATGAAAAGAATCATCACTGTACTGATCGTGTCGTCTGTGTCCTGCCCGGTATTTGCCGGAGCGTATGTCGAAACGCGTGAAGCATACAATACGGCCTCTGAGCTGCACGAAGTAATCCTGCGCGCGGGATATAACTTCGACATGGGCGCGGGGCTAATGTTCACTAACGCCTATAACGTGGGAAAATGGGATGAGCTCAAGCACAGCTATAACGAAATAGAGGGGTGGTATCCGCTCTTTAAACCGACCGACAAACTCACCATCCAGCCCGGCGGGTTGATTAACGACAGCAGCGCGGGGTCAGGCGGCGCGGTTTATTTAGATACCAACTATAAATTTACGGGCGGGTTCAACCTGACGTTCCGCTATCGCTATAACCATAACAACTATGATACGCCGGACTACAGCGGGCAGATGGATAAGAACGACACCCACGAGTTTGCCAGCTACTGGAATGTCAAAGTGACGGACGCGTTTTTCTATACCTTTGAGCCGCACTTTTTCCTGCGGGTGAACGATTACCACAGCAAGAATGGCAAAGATCATCACTGGGAGATTACCAATAAGTTCAGCTATAAGATCGACAGAAACTGGCTGCCGTATCTTGAGCTGCAGTGGCTGGACAGATGGAATGATTATAACCGCGAGCAGTACCGGATTCGGTTGGGGTTACGCTATTCGTTCTAATAAAAAAGCCGCTGATCTCTCAGCGGCTTTTTACATACAGGACAGCGTAAACGCTAACCCGTATTAGTCTTCTTTCGGACCACGCATAGCGCGTTTACGGTCGTTCTCGGTCAGGTGACGTTTACGGATACGAATTGACTGTGGAGTCACTTCGACCAGTTCGTCATCATCGATGAATTCCAGAGCCTGCTCCAGAGTCATCTTGATCGGTGGAACCAGAACCGTTGCTTCGTCAGTACCGGACGCACGCATGTTGGTCAGTTTCTTACCGGTCAGGCAGTTTACGGTCAGGTCGTTAGAACGGCTGTGAATACCGATGATCTGGCCTTCGTAAACTTCTGCACCGTGGCCCAGGAACAGCTTACCGCGGTCCTGCAGGCTGAACAGTGCGAACGCAACCGCTTTACCCTGACCGTTGGAGATCAGAACGCCGTTGTTACGCTGACCTACATCACCCGGACGAACGTCGTCGTAGTGGCTGAAGGTGGAGTACAGCAGACCGGTACCAGAGGTCATGGTCATGAACTCAGAACGGAAGCCGATCAGGCCACGGCTTGGGATCACGTAGTCGAGACGTACGCGGCCTTTGCCATCTGGATTCATGTTTTTCAGGTCGCCTTTACGCTCGCCCAGAGCCTGCATTACAGAACCCTGGTGCTGCTCTTCAACGTCCAGCGTTACGTTTTCGAATGGCTCTTGTTTACGGCCATCGATTTCGCGGAAGATAACTTTCGGACGGGAAACCGCCATCTCGAAACCTTCACGACGCATGTTTTCGATCAGAACTGACAGGTGCAGCTCACCACGACCGGAAACGCGGAATGCATCGGCGTCTGGCGTTTCTTCAACGCGCAGTGCAACGTTGTGCACCAGCTCTTTGTTCAGGCGGTCAAGGATCTGACGAGAGGTAACGAACTTACCTTCTTTACCACAGAACGGAGAGGTGTTGACGTTGAAGAACATGGATACGGTTGGCTCATCAACAGACAGGGCTGGCAGCGCTTCAACCGCCTGCGTGTCGCAGATGGTGTCAGAGATGTTCAGCTCACCCAGACCGGTGATAGCGATGATGTCGCCAGCTTCAGCAATGTCGCTCTCGATACGCTCAAGGCCCAGGTGAGTCAGTACTTTACCGACTTTACCGTTACGGGTTTTACCTTCGCTATCGATGATAGTGACCTGCTGGTTAGGCTTAACTTTACCGCGCTTGATACGACCAATGCCGATTACGCCAACGTAGTTGTTGTAGTCGAGCTGAGAGATCTGCATCTGCAGGGTGCCGTCGAGATCAACGTTTGGTGCAGGAACACGGTCAACAATCGCCTGGTACAGCGGGGTCATGTCGTCTGCCATGTCTTCGTGGTCCAGACCTGCGATACCGTTCAGCGCAGAAGCGTAAACGATAGGGAAGTCCAGCTGCTCGTCGGTCGCGTCGAGGTTAACGAACAGGTCAAATACCTGGTCAACAACCCAGTCAGGACGCGCGCCAGGGCGGTCAACTTTGTTGATTACAACAATCGGCTTCAGACCATGGGCAAATGCCTTTTTGGTCACGAAGCGCGTCTGCGGCATTGGGCCATCCATTGCGTCAACGACCAGCAGAACGGAGTCTACCATGGACATTACACGTTCAACTTCACCACCGAAGTCGGCGTGCCCTGGGGTATCAACGATGTTGATACGGTAGTCATTCCATTTGATCGCGGTGTTTTTCGCGAGAATGGTAATACCACGTTCTTTCTCCAAATCGTTGGAGTCCATCACGCGTTCTTGAGTTTCGGCACGAGAGTCGAACGTACCGGATTGCTGCAGCAGCTTATCAACCAGGGTAGTTTTACCATGGTCAACGTGCGCGATGATGGCGATGTTACGCAAATTTTCGATCACAACTTTGCCTCAGGCATTTAGAAATAGCGCGTTATTGTACACGGATTAATCGCACTACAAAACAGGATCACAAACATCCCCCGCAAACAAGTATTGCAGAGATGCTTTGTGATCGCTTTCACGGAGCGGTAAAAGGGCACTTTAACGTAAATTGCACCAATATGGTGCTCAATGTTCACATTGAAGCACTATACTGGTGCAACAAATCCATAGTGGTGCAGCCCTTTTGCACTATGGTGCGCATGATAACGCCTTTTGGGGGTGTTTTAAAAGTTGGCACAGATTTCGCTTTATAAAAAATACGGCAAAAAGATGGCAACCAGCCACCTTGATAGAAGTTGAAGACCTCGTTACCACGACGACAATGACCAATCTGGAGAGTTAAGTATGTCCGCTGAACACGTTTTGACGATGCTGAACGAACATGAAGTGAAGTTTGTTGATCTGCGCTTCACCGATACCAAAGGCAAAGAACAGCACGTCACAATCCCTGCTCATCAGGTGAACGCCGAATTCTTTGAAGAAGGCAAAATGTTTGACGGCTCCTCCATTGGTGGCTGGAAAGGCATTAACGAATCCGACATGGTTCTGATGCCGGACGCGACCACTGCGCTCATTGACCCGTTCTTCGAAGAACCAACTCTGATCATCCGTTGCGACATCCTCGAGCCAGGCACGCTGCAGGGCTACGACCGCGACCCACGCTCCATCGCGAAACGTGCTGAAGAGTACCTGCGTTCTACCGGCATCGCAGACACCGTTCTGTTCGGGCCAGAGCCAGAGTTCTTCCTGTTCGACGACATCCGTTTTGGCGCGTCCATTTCAGGCTCCCACGTTGCTATCGATGATATCGAAGGCGCATGGAACTCTTCCACCAAATATGAAGGTGGTAACAAAGGTCACCGTCCTGGCGTGAAAGGCGGTTACTTCCCGGTTCCTCCGGTCGATTCTTCACAGGACATCCGTTCTACCATGTGTCTGATCATGGAAGAGATGGGTCTGGTCGTTGAAGCGCATCACCACGAAGTGGCGACCGCTGGTCAGAACGAAATCGCAACCCGCTTCAATACCATGACCAAAAAAGCGGATGAGATTCAGATCTACAAATACGTTGTGCACAACGTTGCGCACCGTTTCGGTAAAACCGCGACCTTCATGCCAAAACCTATGTTTGGCGACAACGGTTCCGGTATGCACTGCCACATGTCCCTGTCCAAGAACGGCACTAACCTGTTCTCTGGCGACAAGTACGCGGGTCTGTCCGAGCAGGCGCTGCACTACATCGGTGGTGTTATCAAACACGCTAAAGCGATCAACGCCCTGGCGAACCCAACCACTAACTCCTACAAGCGTCTGGTCCCAGGCTACGAAGCGCCAGTCATGCTGGCATACTCTGCCCGTAACCGTTCTGCTTCTATCCGTATTCCGGTTGTTGCGTCTCCGAAAGCGCGTCGTATCGAAGTGCGCTTCCCGGACCCAGCGGCTAACCCATACCTGTGCTTCGCAGCGCTGCTGATGGCCGGCCTGGACGGTATCAAGAACAAGATTCACCCTGGCGAAGCCATGGACAAAAACCTGTATGACCTGCCGCCAGAAGAAGCGAAAGAGATCCCACAGGTTGCAGGCTCTCTGGAAGAAGCACTGAACGCGCTGGACGCAGACCGTGAGTTCCTGACGGCTGGCGGCGTGTTCACCGATGAAGCTATCGACGCTTACATCGCGCTGCGTATCGAAGAGAACGACCGCGTACGTATGACTCCGCACCCGGTTGAATTCGAACTGTACTACAGCGTTTAAGTTTTAACGGGCTTCGCGCGACCCTTTACGCGCGACCCGCAAGCCGTTTTTAGTTGTTGCCGTGGAAACTTTCAGCCCATCTCCGGATGGGCTTTTTTCTCCACCAACAACCTGATCTCACGCGCTTTTTACGACGAAAAAGCTATACTGCACTAAATTAGTGCAATCAACTCCAGGAGACTGCTGAATGGCAACTGGCACGCTGCCCGATGCTGGGCAGATCCTCAATTCTTTAATTAACAGTATATTGCTGGTCGACGACGAGCTGGCGGTGCATTACGCCAACCCGGCGGCGCAGCAGCTGCTCGCCCAGAGCGCGCGCAAACTGTTTGGCACCCCGCTTCCTGAACTGTTGAGCTATTTTTCGCTGAATATTGGCCTGATGCAGGAAAGTTTGCAGGCCGGTCAGGGGTTCACCGATAACGAAGTGACGCTGGTGATAGACGGGCGCTCGCATATTCTGTCGCTGACGGCGCAGCGGCTGCCTGAAGGGCTAATCCTGCTCGAAATGGCGCCGATGGATAATCAGCGTCGGCTCAGCCAGGAGCAGCTCCAGCACGCACAGCAAATCGCTGCCCGTGACCTGGTGCGCGGTCTGGCACATGAAATTAAAAACCCGCTGGGCGGACTACGCGGCGCGGCGCAGCTGTTGACCAAAGCGCTGCCCGACCCTGCGCTGGCGGAGTATACCAACGTCATCATTGAGCAGGCCGATCGCCTGCGTAATCTGGTAGACCGTCTCCTCGGGCCGCAGCAGCCGGGTATGCACATTTCAGAAAGCATTCATAAAGTGGCCGAGCGCGTGGTGAAGCTGGTCTCTATGGAGCTGCCGGACAACGTTACGCTGGTGCGTGATTACGACCCAAGCCTGCCGGAACTGGCGCACGACCCGGACCAGATTGAACAGGTTCTGCTGAATATTGTGCGCAATGCGCTACAGGCGCTGGGGCCGGAGGGGGGGGAAATCATTCTGCGTACCCGCACCGCGTTCCAGCTCACGCTGCACGGCGTGCGCTATCGACTGGCGGCACGCATCGACGTAGAAGACAACGGACCGGGCATTCCGCCGCATCTGCAGGACACGCTGTTTTACCCGATGGTCAGCGGCCGCGAAGGCGGCACCGGGTTAGGGTTATCCATTGCCCGCAGTTTGATCGACCAACACTCTGGCAAAATTGAATTTACCAGCTGGCCGGGACATACCGAGTTTTCGGTTTTCCTGCCGATTAAAAAATAAAGGTGACGTTTATGCAACGAGGGATAGTCTGGGTAGTCGATGACGATAGCTCCATCCGTTGGGTGCTTGAACGCGCGCTCACTGGGGCGGGATTGAACTGCACGACGTTTGAAAGCGGCAGCGAGGTGCTTGATGCACTGACGACCAAAACGCCGGATGTTCTGCTGTCGGACATTCGCATGCCGGGAATGGACGGGCTGGCACTCTTAAAGCAGATTAAACAACGCCATCCCATGCTTCCGGTCATCATAATGACGGCGCATTCGGACCTGGACGCTGCCGTGAGCGCGTACCAGCAAGGGGCATTCGATTACCTGCCTAAGCCGTTTGATATTGACGAGGCTGTCGCGCTGGTCGAACGCGCCATTAGCCACTATCAGGAACAGCAGCAGCCCCGTAATACGCCCGATTTTGGGCCTACAACGGATATCATCGGCGAAGCGCCTGCGATGCAGGATGTGTTTCGCATCATTGGCCGCCTTTCGCGTTCCTCCATCAGCGTACTGATTAACGGCGAATCGGGAACCGGTAAAGAGCTGGTTGCCCATGCACTGCACCGCCACAGCCCGCGGGCAAAAGCGCCCTTTATCGCCCTGAATATGGCAGCGATCCCAAAGGATTTGATTGAGTCCGAGCTGTTCGGCCATGAAAAAGGCGCATTTACCGGCGCCAATACCATTCGCCAGGGACGTTTTGAGCAGGCAGATGGCGGCACGCTGTTCCTGGACGAAATCGGTGATATGCCGCTGGACGTTCAGACCCGCCTGCTGCGCGTGCTGGCCGACGGGCAGTTTTACCGCGTCGGCGGTTATGCGCCGGTGAAAGTGGACGTGCGCATTATCGCGGCAACGCACCAGAACCTGGAGCTGCGCGTGCAGGAGGGAAAATTCCGTGAGGATTTGTTCCACCGCCTGAACGTGATTCGCGTTCATCTGCCGCCGCTGCGCGAGCGCCGGGAAGATATTCCTCGCCTGGCGCGTCATTTCCTGCAGGTAGCCGCCCGCGAACTGGGCGTGGAAGCCAAACAGCTGCACCCGGAAACGGACGCCGCCCTCACCCGCCTGGCCTGGCCGGGCAACGTGCGTCAGCTGGAAAACACCTGCCGCTGGCTGACCGTGATGGCTGCCGGGCAGGAAGTACTGATTCAGGATTTACCGGCCGAGCTGTTTGAAGCCACCGCGCCAGAAAGCAGCACCGGACACGCGCTGCCTGACAGCTGGGCGACGCTGCTGGCGCAGTGGGCAGATCGCGCGCTGCGTTCCGGTCATCAAAACCTGCTCTCCGAAGCGCAGCCTGAGATGGAGCGCACGCTGCTAACCACCGCGCTTCGTCATACGCAGGGCCATAAGCAGGAGGCCGCTCGCCTGCTGGGATGGGGACGTAATACCCTGACGCGCAAGCTGAAAGAGCTGGGGATGGAGTGATCGTACGCCGCTGTGTAAAGGTTATTCATTGAGCGCAAATTGCCGTTATTTTGCGCTTTACTGTTCCGATGAGTTTTGTATGATCGTGCCCGGAAATTGGGGATGAACATCATGCTGGAAACAATCGTGAATATGCTCTCTAGCGGAGCCGCTGAAAGCCACACGCCACAAACCGCCGTTGCGGCTATATTGTGCGCGGCGCTGGTTGGGCTGTTTAGCTAGCGAGTTAGTGATGAAAAGCCGGGCTTACCCGGCTTACATTTCGCTCTTTTTGTAGGCCGGGTAAGGCAAAGCGGCTTAAATAACGCGCGAGAACTGCTGCAGGCGCGCCTTCTGACGCAGGTAGGCGTCAAAGCACATGCAGATATTACGAATCAGCAGACGCCCTTTTGGCGTGACCTCAATGGCACTTTCCGAGACATCCACCAGCCCATCTTTCGCCAGCGGCGCTATCAGCTTCAGGTCTTCCGCAAAATAATCGCTGAACTGCAGATCCCATTGCGCTTCCACGTCGCTGAAGTCGAGACGGAAGTTGCAGATGAGCGCCTTAATCACATCACGGCGAATGCAGTCGTCGCGCGTCAGCGCGATGCCGCGCCACAGGGCGTTGCCGGCCTCGTCCACCTGCTGGTAATACCGCTTTAATTCTTTCTGGTTTTGCGCGTAGCAGTCGCCAATCATGCTGATTGCGGAGACGCCCATTCCCAGCAGGTCGGTATCGCCCTGCGTCGTGTAGCCCTGGAAATTGCGGTGCAGAACGCCTTCACGCTGGGCAATCGCCAGCTCGTCGTCCGGACGGGCAAAGTGATCCATACCGATAAACTGATAGCCGGTCTCGGTCAGCGAGGTGATGGTTTCCTGCAGGATATCCAGTTTTTGCTGGGCAGAAGGCAGGTCTGCATCTTTGATTTTGCGCTGAGCGGCAAACAGCGTCGGCAGATGCGCATAGTTGAAGACGCTCAGGCGGTCCGGGTTAAGTTCGGCCACGCGCTTCAGCGTGAAGGCGAAGCTCTCCGGCGTCTGCTTCGGCAGGCCGTAAATCAGGTCGATATTGGTCGACGTAAAGCCGATATCGCGCGCGTGGTTGAGTAAGGCGAAGATAAATTCTTCATCCTGCTCGCGGTTCACCAGATGCTGCACCTCTTTGTTGAAGTCCTGCACGCCCATGCTCAGGCGGTTGAAACCTTCGCCGCGTAAGTGATCCAGTACATCCAGCTCAATTTCGCGCGGATCCACTTCGATCGAGATTTCGGCATCTTCATCAAAATTGAAGTTGCTGCGCAGCAGCGTCATCAAGCGGGTGATTTGCGTTTTATCCAGATAGGTTGGCGTACCGCCGCCCCAGTGAAGCTGGCTCACATGGCGCCCGGCAAACAGCGGCGCGCGATGCAGGATTTCCTGCTCGAGCGCATCGAGATATTGATCGGCTTTATGCTGCTGACGGGTAACGATTTTATTGCAGCCGCAGAAATAGCAGAGTTTGTGGCAGAACGGAATATGGACGTAGAGCGACAGCGGTCGCTCAGGATAGCGCGCGACGGCCTGCTGAAAATCCGCCTCGCCGAAAGCCTCGGAAAACTCCAGCGCGGTGGGGTATGAGGTATAGCGCGGCCCGGAATAGTTATATTTCTGGATTAGGGCCAAATCCCAGTCGATAGTTGGTGCTGACATGCTCACTCCTTCCGTTGGTGTCGCGTTCGCCTACGGCGGCCCGTTCTGGCCCCACTGCGGGCCATCATTCGGGTGCGCAGCAACGTCTGTCGCCGCGACAACCGCCGTAGTTTAACGAATAACCACACCAGATAACATATAACCGGAAGGGTTATAAGCAGGGCAAGCGTGCCTACCGGGTGCAAATGTTAGTTTCCACCCTTCAGAAGACGCATCATATCTTCCTGCTTTTCGTCTTCTTCTTCTTCGTCTTCATCATCGTAAGACAGGCCCAGCTTCTGCATCAGCTCATCAATGCGATCCAGTTTGGCATCAACCCATGTCTGCTCTTCTGCGGTCAGGGCTTCACCCTCTTCAAGACGTTCCAGCAGCGCGTCCAGGCGCTCATCGTTCTCCAGCAAATCCAGCTCAGCCTGCGGTGAAAGCATAGGTTTCTCGCTCTTTGGTTTGTGCTGCTTAGTGACCGGGGTGTCTGTCACGCCCAGTGGAATGGGAGTTTTACTGCCGATGCGGGGATCTTTCTGCTGTTTGCCTTTTGCAGAGGCACCTGCTGCGCCTTCACCGCTTGCACGGCTACCCGCAGCATGGCCACGATGCTTTTTGTCGCGTTTGCGATCGCGCGCTTCCAGGTTCAGTTCTTCGCGCGTTTTGCGGCGTGCTTTTGCAGGGCGTTTCGCGCCCGCTGCGGTAGTCGGTTTTTTCATGATGTTTTATCTTTAAGTCGTTTTCTTCAGTATAGAATTGCGGCGAAATCTAGCAGAAAGCAAGCAAAGAAAAAAGGCGACAGAGCAATCTGTCGCCTTTTTTCCTGACTCATAACCCTTTACGGGCCAGACATCCCATGTTTGCCAACAACAAACCCTGTTTATCCTTTGGCTTAATACCGTCCGTGATACGGTTCCGTTTCCTTTTTAAACGCCTCCAGGCGCTGGTCATCCTGACAATCCTGAGTCTTCGCCTCCTGGCGCTCCTGACCCTTATCCTTAAGTCTTTATCCTGTTGGCATCCTCGCCTTGACGCACACTTTACCTTTTTCCATTAAACTAACAAGCAACGAAAGGGTACAAAAACGGATTTTCGGATTATTACTCATCATCAACTATCTGATTTGTAATAAGTTGCATTTTTTAACGTCTACGATTTCTCTTAAATCTCGCATAGCGTAAATGGCAAATCTCTTACATTTGTCAGGGTTATCGCTTACAGGCTTATTACGATGAGAAAAGCCTTTTGCCCGCATTCAGGTATAATCCCCCACAGCTTACGATTTTTGGAGACGACCACGTGACTACCTGGAACTACCAACAGACGCATTTTGTCACCAGTGCGCCCGATATTCGCCACCTGCCTTCTGATACAGGAATTGAAGTGGCCTTTGCTGGCCGCTCCAATGCGGGAAAATCCAGCGCCCTGAATGCGCTGACCAATCAGAAGAGCCTGGCGCGTACCTCAAAAACACCTGGCCGTACTCAGCTGATTAACCTGTTTGAAGTGGCAGAGGGCAAACGCCTGGTCGACTTACCAGGATACGGTTTTGCGCAGGTCCCGGAAGAGATGAAGATCAAGTGGCAGCGTGCGCTGGGTGAATATCTTGAAAAACGCCTTTGCCTGAAGGGCCTTGTGGTGCTGATGGATATTCGCCATCCGCTGAAGGATCTCGATCAGCAGATGATCGACTGGGCTGTGGCGAGCGATATTGCCGTACTGGTACTGTTGACCAAAGCCGACAAGCTGGCAAGCGGGGCGCGTAAAGCGCAGGTGAATATGGTACGCGAAGCCGTACTGGCGTTTAACGGTGACGTGCAGGTTGAGCCATTCTCATCGCTGAAAAAGCAGGGCGTGGATAAGCTTCGTCAGAAACTCGACACCTGGTTTAACGAGCTGGAACCCGCGACAGAAGCGGAAGAAGAGTAATAACGAGCGCGGCGATGTCCGCGCTTTTTTTTGCCTGACATTTTCTTTGCCGCAATAAAAAACGCCCCAGTCATTACTGACTGGGGCGGCTAAAATATTCAGCCAAATCCGATTACGTGAAGTAAAAGGTCTGAAAGATAGAACATCTTACCTCTGTACCCTACGTCGCTAACTCTACCCCTTTTTTAGCTGTAGAAAAAGCACTTTTTGTAGTTTTTTTTCATTCTTTACATAGGGAATTCTAATGATCGTCACAAAACGTGCGTTGTAATGTTGCTAACTTACATAAACGCGCGTTATTCGCCGAACCCTTAGTGAGCCTGATCCCAGTTTTCACCGCTGCCCACTTCCACCAGCAGCGGCACATCGAGTTTCATACTGCTTTCCATCAGCTCGTGGATCTTCTGAGAGACGCTCTCCAGGTCATCTTTGTGCACTTCGAATACCAGTTCATCGTGCACCTGCATGATCATTTTCACGCGCGGTTTGTCTTTTTCCAGCCAGGCATCCACGGCGATCATCGCGCGTTTAATGATGTCGGCAGCGGTACCCTGCATCGGTGCGTTGATTGCCGCACGCTCTGCCCCGGCGCGACGCGCCGCGTTGCTGGATTTGATGTCCGGCAGGTAGAGTCGACGTCCGTCCAGCGTTTCAACGTAGCCTTTTTCCTTCGCCTGCGCGCGGGTGCGTTCCATATATTCCAGCACACCAGGGTAACGCTCGAAGTAGAGATCCATATACTTCTGCGACTCTTTGCGCGGGATATTGAGCTGGCGCGAGAGACCAAAGGCGCTCATGCCGTAGATCAAACCGAAGTTGATTGCCTTCGCACTGCGGCGCTGGTCGTTAGTGACGCTGTCCAGCGGCAAGCCAAATACCTCAGCGGCAGTTGCCCGGTGGATGTCTTTCCCTTCGGCAAACGCCGTCAGTAAACCCTTATCACGCGACAGGTGCGCCATAATGCGCAGCTCAATTTGCGAGTAGTCCGCAGAGACAATCAGATACTCTTCTGGCGCAATAAAGGCCTGACGAATGCGGCGGCCCTCTTCATTACGCACCGGAATGTTCTGCAGGTTTGGATCGGTTGACGAGAGTCGCCCGGTGGCCGCCACGGCCTGATGATAAGAGGTGTGCACGCGGCCCGTTTTCGGGTTAATCATCAGCGGCAGCTTATCGGTATAGGTCGATTTCAGCTTCGCCAGGCCGCGATACTGCAGAATGACTTTTGGCAGTGGATAGTCCAGCGCCAGCTCTTCCAGCACCTCTTCCGAGGTGGAAGGGGCGCCGCCGGGTGTTTTCTTCAGCGGCTTGATGCCCTGCTTTTCAAACAGGATGGTCTGCAGCTGTTTAGGAGACGAGAGGTTAAACGGCTCGCCTGCAAGCTCATGGGCCTTTTGCTCAAGCTCGGTCAGACGCTGTGCAAGCTCTCCAGAGTGGTTATGCAAAACGGTGGGGTCAATCTTAACGCCGTTGCGCTCAATGCGGGAAAGCACAGGAACCAGCGGCATCTCAATGTGCTGGAACACGTTCAGCGGACCTTCTTGCGTCTGCAGTTTTGGCCACATCTTTAGGTGCAGCTGCAGCGTGACATCGGCGTCTTCCGCTGCGTAACGACCCGCCTCTTCCAGCGCAATCTGGTTAAAGGTCAGCTGATTTTTACCTTTGCCGGCAATCTCTTCAAAGGTGATAGTTTTGTGCTTCAGCCAACGGTCGGATAACGAATCCATATCATGACGCCCCGCCACGCTGTCCAGAATGTAGGATTCCAGCATGGTGTCGAAGGCAATACCGCGCAGCTCAATGCCGTAGTTTTGCAGAATGCCACGATCGTATTTCAGGTTTTGCCCGACCTTCAGCGCCTTGTCATCTTCAAGAATTGGCTTCAGCAGTTCAAGTACGCGGTCGCGCGAGATCTGATCGGGCGCATCCAGATAGTCATGCGCCACAGGGACATAGGCCGCAACGCCCGGCTCTGTCGCAAACGACAGGCCCACCATATTGGCAGAGATATTATCGAGGCTGTCGGTTTCCGTATCGAAGGCAAACACCGGCGCTTTTTTCAGTTTTTCGATCCAGGCTACCAGCTGTGACTCTTCAAGGATGGTTTCGTACTTGTCGAAGGAGAGGGTTACGGCTTCCTCTTCTTCCACCAGCTCTTCAGCATCAGTGACAATCGTCTCTTTTGGCTTGGCCGCAGGTTTTGTACCTTTTGCCTGCAGCCACTTACCGCTTTCTACGTCAGTGATCCAGCGCTTGAATTCATATTGCTTAAACAGGCTCAGGAGATCGTCTGCTGAAGGCTGCTGTACCTCAAGCTGTTCACAGCCCAGTTCCAGTTCAACGTCAGTTTTGATGGTAGCCAGCTGATAGGAGAGGTAAGCCACCTCTTTGTTCTCTTCGAGCTTACCGGCCATATTTTTTGCACCACGGAAGGTGAGCCCGGCGATTTTGTCAGATTCCGCGTACAGCGTATCCAGCCCCCCCAGCCCCTGCAGCAGGGCCTGAGCAGTTTTTTCACCCACGCCCGGCACGCCTGGAATGTTATCTGAGGAGTCCCCCATCAGTGCGAGGAAATCGATAATCAGCTCTGGCGGTACGCCATATTTTGCGACCACCTCTTCTGGCCCCAGAATGGTGTTGGTCATGGTGTTAATCAGGGTGATCCCTGGAGTCACCAGCTGGGCCATATCTTTATCGCCGGTACTGATGAGGACCGGACGACCCAGTTTTTCGGCTTCACGCGCCAGCGTGCCGATAACGTCATCGGCTTCTACGCCGGACACGGCCAGCAGCGGGAGGCCCATCGCTTTAACCATGGTATGGAGCGGTTCGATCTGCGCACGCAGATCGTCAGGCATTGGCGGACGGTGGGATTTGTAATGCTCAAAAAGCTCATCGCGGAATGTTTTGCCCTTAGCATCAAAGACGACGGCCGCGTGAGTGGGCTGATACTGGAGGATCAGGCTGCGCAGCATGTTCAGTACGCCGTACATTGCGCCGGTCGGTTCTCCTGCGCTATTGGTCAGAGGAGGAAACGCATGATACGCCCGATACAGGTAAGAAGAGCCGTCGACGAGAATAAGAGGGTTTTCTGGGATCTGAACCATAATGTCCGTGCCTTTAATCAATTTATGGGTAAAGGATGCCACAGAAGGATGAAAACATCAGTTATTAGGGCCTGAAACGGCAAAAGATTTTGCGATCGTGAGGATCGCTCGCAAAATCAAACTGTGGATAAGTTTGTGAATACTTTAATATCAGATGAATAACAGACGAAATTTCTATATTGAGATTTATTATTTAACGTTTCAAATCAAAAACTTATACACTGATCTTTGATCATTATCACCACCTGATGACAATTTAGTCTATGTGGATATAAGGCCCGCCCTATGATTTTTCCTGAATAAATCGGGTGTTACGCAGGATTAGCCGCAACTCACCGCGTGAAAGCACCCTGCTGCGGTCTTATTTCTGATAAAATCAGCGCCCTGCGCCGGATAGCCGGCTGACAATTCACAGCTAACTATCTGAAAAAGCTCATCATGTCGAGATTTCTCGCTCCAATAGTATTACTGTTAAGCATCATTTTAACGATTCTCGTTACCGTGGCCTGTTCAGTGCCAATTATCGTCGCCGGAATCATTAAATTGCTGCTACCGGTACCCGCGGTATGGCGAGCCGTTTCCTCTTTTTGTAATTTTATAATGTATTGCTGGTGCGAAGGGCTAGCTATGTTGCTGTGCCTCAATCCGAACCTGAAGTGGGACGTTCAGGGCCTGGAAAGGCTTAACAAAAAGAACTGGTACCTGCTTATCTGTAATCACCATAGTTGGGCAGATATTGTGGTTCTGTGCGTGCTGTTCCGCAAACACATCCCGATGAACAAATACTTCCTGAAACAACAGCTGGCGTGGGTACCTTTTATTGGCCTTGCATGCTGGGCGCTGGATATGCCGTTCATGAAACGCTATTCGCGCGGCTATCTCATCCGCCATCCGGAGCGTCGCGGTAAGGATGTGGAAACTACACGCCGCTCTTGCGAGAAGTTTCGAGCACATCCCACAACAATTGTTAACTTTGTAGAAGGCTCTCGCTTTACCGAGGAGAAGCATCAGCAAACGCGCTCGCCTTATCAGAATTTACTCCCACCTAAAGCAGCGGGCATTGCAATGGCACTCAACGTGCTGGGCGATCAATTTGATAGGTTGTTGAACGTCACGCTGTGCTACCCGGAAAATGATACGACACCGTTTTACGACATGCTGAGCGGCAAACTAACGCGCATCGTTGTTCGGGTCGATCTCATGGCCGTTGAGACCGAGCTGCACGGTGATTACGTTAATGATAAGAATTTTAAACGTCGTTTCCAGCTGTGGCTAAACGCGCTCTGGAAAGAGAAAGACGAACAGATAGATAATATAAAAGCTTCATACAAAAACGCCGGTCATTGACCGGCGTTTTTACATTAAGAATCTTATTTCTTCTCAACCAGGAATTTCACGGTGTCTGCGTACTGTTGTACAAAGATGTCCATGCTGCTGGTATCCATGCCCTGCATGTTCAGCTGATATTTACCGTTAACAAACATTGCCGGAACACCCTGCAACTGCAGGTCTGCTGCGGCTTTTTCCTGCTGAGCAACGAGGGATTTCACCACAAAGCTATTCCAGGCTGCATCGTACTCTTCACCTTTCACGCCCGCATCCACGAATACTTTGCGGATATCTGCAGTAGTCTGAACAGACTGGGTTTTCTGTACGGCTTCAAACAATGGGGCAGTGACTTTGTCTTCCACACCCAGCGCCATAGCAACCGCCCACGCCTGAGTCAGATCTTTACCCAACGGGCCCAGGAACTCAACGTGGTACTTGGTCATTTTGGTGCCTTCTGGCAGCTTTTTCTTCACGTTATCTGAAACATGCAGCACTTCTTCAAACTGATAGCAGTGCGGGCAGTAGAACGAGAAGAATTCAAGCACCTGTGGCTCGCCAGCGACGGGTTTTTCCAGCGTGGTGAACTGCTTGCCGTCGGTGAACTGTGCAGCAGAAGCGCTAAATGCCAGAATCATACCTGCCAGCGCCAGCCAAATTTTTTTCATGATCAACTCTCTCCTGGATGTGTCCAATTAATACATAGGCGTTAATTGCAGAGGGGGTTCTTGCAGAACCTTAACCTGCTCAGTAAATGTCGAAATCTGGCTGCGCCAGTAATCTTCCCCGGTGAGCCACGGGAAATTTCGAGGAAATGCGGGGTCATCCCAACGCCTGATTAACCAGGCAAGATAATAAACAAAACGCATCGCACGTAAAGGCTCTATCAGGGCAATTTCGTCTGAATTGAAGGGGCTAAACTCTTCATACGCTTCAATAATGGTTTCAAGCTGCATCCTCTGCTCGGCTTTATCGCCATTGAGCAGCATCCACAGATCCTGAACGGCTGGCCCCATGCGCGCATCATCGAGATCGACAAACAGCGGGCCATCGCGCCAAAGGATATTGCCAGCATGGCAATCGCCGTGCAGACGCAGCGTGGAGATATCATCACGCCAGCGCTCTTTAATCGCCGCAATAAGTTTATCGGTCGCGTTAAGGAAATTATCCTTTAATTCACCCGGCATAAGCGTCGATGTTTCGAATACCTGTCGCGGCTCGATGAGATATTCATGAATCCCGATAGTCGGGCGGGCAATAAAGGATTTTTTGCGTCCCGTCTGATGAATGCGTCCCAGATAGCGAGCAACCCACTCCATCTGATCGATATTATCAGATTCAAACTGGCGGCCACCCAGGCTTGGAAATACGGCGTAGTAAAACCCTTCGTGCGTTAGCAGCGTCTGGTTATTGAATTTCATCGGTGCAGCAACGGGAATTTCGTCATCAAGGAGATCGTGAGCAAACTGATGCTCCTCCTGAATTTGGTCTGCAGACCAACGCTTAGGGCGATAGAACTTTACGACGAAGCGCTGACGATCCTCGTCCTGAAACTGATAGACGCGGTTTTCGTAGCTGTTTAACGGGGTTAACCCGGAATCCACCCGAATACCCTGCTCGAACAGCGCATCCATAATGGTATCCGGGTGTAATGTCTGGAAAGTAAAAGCCTGGTCGTTCATCCGATCATCCGGAAATTATACGAATGATTCAGGATATCATCTTGTGGCGATTTCGGTGGCGCCGCTTACAAGCTTTTACTCTTTAATTACCCCACGCGCGCGCAGTAATGCGGTTTTAAAATCTTCCTCATAATCTTTCTGAATACCAGGAATAACAGCATCTTTGGCAGAATCGCGCATTTTGAGGTGGTAGATCAGGATGTCGTCAGAAAGGTCTGTCAGTTCGCCGTCAAAACCTGACTCTTTCGCCAGTTTCTGTAAAAATTGCATCAGATTCAGCTCTGGCTCTTTTTGCCAGGCCGGCTGGAGGAGTTCAATAACTTCATTCAGACGTTTACATTTCATGGTGGTGCTCCTTTCATTTAGAGAGACACGTTAGCAGGGTCAATCCCACAATAAAAGAGGCGATATTGGTGAATCAGAGCCGGGAAATTATCGGGGTCGTTCTGGCAGGTGGCAGAGCAACGCGAATGGGAGGTGAAGATAAAGGGCTTCAGCTCCTGAAGGGTAAGCCTTTATGGCAGCATGTCGCTGATACCCTGGCAGCACAGGTATCGGCATTGGTGCTCAGCGCCAATCGCCATATCGATATTTACCAGCGCAGTGGGTACCCCGTTTATCAGGATAACCTAACGGACTATCCAGGGCCGCTGGCGGGGATGCTCTCGGTCATGCAGCAGTCACAGGGTGAATGGTTTCTCTTTTGCCCTTGCGATACGCCTTTTATCCCGGCTTGCCTCGCTGAACGTCTGGTGCAGCAGCGCGGTAGTTCTTCTGTGGTCTGGGTTCATGATGGCGAACGCGACCATCCTACTATCGCACTGATGAATAGAACGCTGATACCTGACCTCCAGCATTATCTGGCCACTGGAGAACGAAGGGTGATGATGTTTATGCGTCAGGCCGGCGGTCAGACCGTTGATTTTAGCGATCTCAAACCGGCGTTTGTGAACGTGAATACAACAGAAGATTTACGGATGATGCAGGAGCATAAATGATCCCCGTATTAGCAATAGCAGCCTGGAGCGGCACAGGTAAAACCACGCTGCTGAAGAAACTGATCCCTGCACTTTGCGCCAAAGGTAAACGTCCCGGACTGATTAAGCATACTCATCACAACATGGATGTCGATAAGCCGGGAAAAGACAGCTTTGAGCTGCGAAAAGCGGGCGCTGCACAGACGATGGTGGCAAGCCGTCAACGCTGGGCGCTGATGACTGAAACCCCGGATGAGGCGCCATTGGATCTCTCTTATCTGGTCAGCAGAATGGATCACTCCACGCTGGATCTGGTGCTGGTTGAGGGTTTTAAGCATGAGGAAGTTGCAAAGATCCTGCTGTTTCGAAGCGACGCAGGACATGAAGTCCACGAGTTAACCCTGGATGAACATGTAATTGCGGTAGCCAGTGATGTTGCGCTATCGCTCGAGGTACCGGTGCTGGATTTGAATGATGTTGATGGGATTGCGGAGTTTATTGTGGGGTGGAGTGCAGTCTGACTTGCCGGGTGGCGCGTTGTTGCCTTACCCGGCCTACAAAATTCGGCGGTTCAGAAACGCAAAAAGGCCATCCTTCCGGATGGCCTCTTCACTTAATTGATGCCTGGCAGTTCCCTACTCTCACATGGGGAGACCCCACACTACCATCGGCGCTACGGCGTTTCACTTCTGAGTTCGGCATGGGGTCAGGTGGGACCACCGCGCTAAAGCCGCCAGGCAA